>Ga0316622_100002483_pt1 | contig 12787 bp, 13 predicted proteins | sample OWC_Aug_OW2_C1_D_FD_207646 | JGI IMG/M metagenome (GOLD analysis project Ga0316622, IMG submission 207646) | Wetland soil microbial communities from Old Woman Creek delta, Ohio, United States - OWC_Aug_OW2_C1_D5_C | ecosystem: Environmental > Terrestrial > Soil > Wetlands | place: USA: Ohio... | reverse complement strand
GCGAGTTCGTCGGCGATGCCCTCGGACTCGAAGATTCGCTCGATCCGAAGCATCTCCTGCACCTGGTACTGCACGGTGAGGCGGTCCTCGAACAACCACGTCGCGTTCGGTCCGCACTGCACGGTGCGCGCCTTCTTGTGCGCAATTACGCGCGGCCGGAACTCCGACCGCTGCTTCGAGTATTGCTCCAGGCTGAAGAGGTCCTCGGGCCGGAGCTTGACGTTGCCTGAGGCTGTCGTCGTTGCATTCATGTCCGATCAGCCCTCCAGGATTCCGTAGGCCATGCGCAGCAGCGTAAGCGGGTGCGTGGGCTCCTTCGTCGGCTCCGCGAGACCGGATTCGATCTGGTGACCGGCCATCGGGCAGTCGCTGGCATAGAAGTCGGGCGCGGCAGCCTGCACCCTGTTGAACACCGGCTTGCCGATCTTCATCGAAATGGCGCGGTACTCGCGCTTCACGCCGTACGTGCCGTTGTGACCCGAGCACCGCTCGATCGCCTCGACCTCGGTCCCGGGCACGAGCTTCAGCACGTCGCGGGTCTTCATCCCGAGGTTCTGCACCCGCAGGTGGCACGGCACGTGATAGCTCACCTTGCCCAGCTGACGCGCGAAGTCCGTGCGAAGCAGGCCGGCCTTGTGACGCAGCATCAGGTACTCGAACGGGTCGAACATCGCCGCCTTGACCTTCTGCACCTGCGGATCGTCCGGGTACATGAGCGGCAGTTCCTGCTTGAACATCAGCACGCAGGACGGGATCGGCGCCACGATGTCGTAGCCCTGGTCCACCAATGCTGCCATCGCGGGGATGTTGACGTTCTTCGCCTGCTCGATCGACGCGAGGTCGCCGAGTTCGAGCTTCGGCATGCCGCAGCAACGCTCCTGCGGAATCACGGTCACCGGGATCCCGTTGTGGCGGAACACGGCGGCCAGATCGGCGTCGAGGTTCGGCTCGTTACGATTGCAGTAGCACGTGGCGAACAGCGCGACCTTGCCCTTCGTCTCGGCGGTCGCCTTCGTCTCGAGGCCCGGCTTGTCGCCGCGCGCCACGCGCTTGCGACCCGACGTGCTGTGGTAATCGGGGATCGGCGCCTCCGGATGCACGCCAAGGGCCGTGTCCAGCATGCGTCGCCCGAGCGCGCTGCCGTTCACGGCGTTCACCACCTGCGACACCACGGGGATGCCGGCGATGGAGCCGACCAGGTCCGTGGACGCGAGCACCTTGTCGCGCATCCGCGTCTCGCCCTTGCGGAACCTGACCGCCTTGGCGCGCAGCATCAGGTGCGGGAAATCGATGTTCCACGGATGAGGCGGCACGTACGGACACTTGGTCATGTAGCACATGTCGCAGAGGTAGCAGTGGTCGACCACTTCCCAGTAGACCTTGTGCTCGACCTTGTCGAGTTCGCCCGTGGGCGAAGCGTCGATCGCGTCGAACAGCAGCGGGAACGCGTTGCACAGGCTGAAGCAACGGCGGCAACCGTGGCAGAGGTCGTAGACGCGCTCGAGTTCCTTGAACAGCGAGGCCTCGTCGAAGAAATCGGGATCACGCCATGCGATCGGGTGGCGCGTGGGCGCCGCTAGACTGCCTTCACGCCCGGCGGGCGTCCTGGTGTCTTCAGCCATCGTCATCTCCTCGACAGGGCCTGGCGCAGCCAGGCTGAAAAAAAGGGCGGACCCGCCCGGGCCCGCCCTCTCGCAACCGGCAACGGGCGATCGATCAGAGGGCGTCGAGTGCCTTCTGGAACCGATTGGCGTGCGAGCGCTCGGCCTTGGCCAGCGTCTCGAACCAGTCAGCGATCTCGTCGAAGCCTTCGTCCCGCGCGGACTTGGCCATGCCCGGGTACATGTCGGTGTACTCGTGCGTCTCGCCGGCGATCGCGGCCTTGAGGTTGCTGCCGGTCGGGCCGATCGGCAGACCCGTGGCCGGATCGCCCACTGCCTCGAGGTACTCGAGATGGCCGTGGGCGTGGCCCGTCTCGCCTTCGGCGGTCGAACGGAACACGGCGGCCACGTCGTTAAAGCCTTCGACGTCGGCCTTCTGGGCGAAATACAGGTAGCGGCGGTTCGCCTGCGACTCGCCGGCAAATGCGTCCTTCAGGTTCTGCTCGGTCTTCGTGCCCTTCAAGTTCTTCATTGGTACCTCCACGGGGAATGACGCTCACCGCAATCGCGGCGTATTTAGACTAAGTCTAACGTGACTTCAATCTAGAGCGGAAGTGGTCCAAAGTCAACGCTATCACCGCCGCTGGTCGCTCGCGAGTCGCACACACCTGTATTGCGGTTTCACCTGCGTTGACCCCCTGCCACCCCTGTGCAAGGCTTGCGCGCCCCGGAGGCTGCCGTGACCAGCAAGAAAGCCAAGACCCCCGACTTCGAACAGGCCCTCGGCGAACTCGAGGCGGTCGTGGAACGCCTCGAGCATGGCGAGTTGCCGCTCGAGGAGGCGCTGAAGCAATTCGAGCGCGGCGTGGAGCTGGCGCGAAGTTGCCAGGCCGCACTCAAGCAGGCTGAACAGAAGGTCGAGATCCTGCTGCAGAAGACGCCCGACGCCGAGCCGGAAGCCTTCGAGCCGGACGAGTGACTGGCCGGCGAGTCCCAGGGCCAGCCAATGAACACAGAACTCAACACGAGCCTCGCCGGATGGCGGGCCCGCGTCGAAGGCGAACTCGACCGTTGGCTGCCCGCCGAGTCCCTCCTGCCACAACGCCTGCACGCCGCGCAGCGCTACAGCGTGCTCGGCGCCGGCAAGCGCATCCGCCCTGCCCTCGTCTACGCCACGGCAGAGACGCTCGCGCTGCCGCTCGAGCGAGTGGACGCGGCCGCCTGCGCCGTCGAACTGATCCATGCGTATTCGCTGGTGCACGACGATCTTCCTGCCATGGACGACGACGACCTGCGGCGCGGACGGCCCACCTGCCACAGGGCTTTCGACGAGGCCACGGCCATCCTCGCCGGCGACGCCCTGCAGGTCCTGGCGTTCAAGGTGCTCGCCAGTCATGCCGGATTACCGGCGGACGCCGGTACCCGCGTGCGCCTCATCGAAGTCCTCGCCGATGCCAGCGGAACGGCGGGCATGGCCGGTGGCCAGGCGCTCGACCTGGCCGCCGAGGGTCGCTCGCTCAGCCTGGCCGAAGTTGAGCAGGTCCACGCGCTCAAGACCGGTGCCCTGATCCGCGCCAGCGTCCTGATGGCCGCTCATTGCGCGGAGTCGCTGTCGCCGGGGCAACTGCAGTCGCTCGGACGTTTCGGCGACCTGGTTGGCCTGGCCTTCCAAATCCAGGACGACATCCTCGACGTCGAGGGCGATGCGGCACTGCTCGGGAAGCCGACCGGCAGCGACCGCGCGCGCGCGATGCCCACGTATCCGGCCATTGCGGGCCTGGAGGCCGCCCGCGCCCGCGTGAGCGATCTGCATGCGAACGCGGCGGCGATTCTTGAAGCACACGGCTGGTCCGCCCGCCCCCTCGCGGCCCTCGCGGACTGGCTCCTGACCCGACGCCACTAGCCCGATGGGGCACGCTGCAGTGCGGTAAACTGGGTCCAATGTCCGTCGACGACCGATACCCGTTGCTCTCCAGGATCGACTCCCCGGCCGACCTGCGGCGCCTGCCCGTGGGACAGCTCGAGCCAGTCGCACGCGAACTTCGCGAGTTCCTGATCCAGACCGTGAGCCAGATGGGCGGCCACTTCGCAGCCGGCCTGGGTACCGTCGAACTGACCGTCGCGCTGCATTACGTCTATGACACGCCGCACGACCGCCTCGTCTGGGACGTCGGCCACCAGGCCTATCCCCACAAGGTGCTCACCGGACGCCGTGACCGGCTGCAGACCATCAAGCTGAAGGGCGGCCTTGCCCCGTTCCCGAGTCGTGCAGAGAGCGAATACGACACCTTCGGTGTCGGTCACTCGAGCACGTCGATCAGCGCGGCGATCGGCATGGCAATGGGCTCCGCAATGGCAGGCACCCAGCGACGAGTGGTGGCCGTGATCGGCGACGGCGCGATGAGCGCCGGCCAGGCCTTCGAGGCCCTGAATCACGCCGGCCCGCTGGACGTAAACATGCTCGTGGTGCTGAACGACAACGACATGTCGATTTCCGAGAACGTTGGCGCGATGTCGAAATACTTCGCGCGCATGCTCTCGGGAAGGACCTACGCTGCGCTGCGTGAGGGCGGCAAGAAGATCCTGCGCCGCATGCCCACCGTCTGGGAGCTTGCGCGGCGTTCCGAGGAGCACATGAAGGGCATGGTCCTGCCGGGCACCATGTTCGAGGAGATGGGCTTCAACTACATCGGCCCCATCGACGGCCACGACATGGACGCGCTGGTGAAGACGCTCACCAACCTGCGCGACCTGTCCGGGCCGCAGTTCCTGCACGTCGTGACGCGCAAGGGCAAGGGCTACGCGCCCGCCGAGGCCGATCCGATCAAGTGGCACGGCCCGGGCCCGTTCGATCCCACCAGCGGTACGATCTTCAAGGAAACGAGCACCGGCCCCGCCTACTCTGCGGTCTTCGGCCAGTGGCTCTGTGACATGGCCGAGCGCGATCCCCGCATCGTCGGCATCACGCCCGCCATGCGCGAAGGCTCCGGCCTCGTCGAGTTTTCGAAGCGCTTCCCCGACCGTTATTACGACGTGGCGATCGCGGAGCAGCACGCGGTGACGCTCGGTGCCGGCTTCGCGTGCGAGGGCGCGCGGCCAGTCGTCGCGATCTACTCCACGTTCCTGCAGCGTGGCTACGACCAGCTGATCCACGACGTGGCGCTGCAGAAGCTGCCCGTCACCTTCGCGATCGATCGCGGCGGACTGGTCGGCGGCGACGGCGCGACGCATCAGGGGGCGTTCGACCTCACGTTCCTGCGTTGCATCCCCAACATGGTGGTCATGGCACCCGCGGACGAAAACGAGTGCCGGCAGATGCTGTACACGGCCGTGACGCTCGACGGCCCGGCGGCCGTGCGCTACCCGCGCGGACAGGGTCCCGGTGTGCCGATCGAGAAGGAAATGACGGCCATTCCCGTCGGCCGGGCGCAGGTACGCCGGGAAGGCCGCTCTGGATTGCTGATGCTCGCGTTCGGCACGATGGTCGCGCCGTGCGCAGCGATTGCCGAGCGACTCGATGCCACCCTCGTGAACATGCGTTTCGTGAAGCCGCTGGACGAGGAAACCGTCCTGCGTCTCGCTGCGAATCACGCCTGCATCGTGACCATCGAAGAGAACGCCATCGCCGGCGGAGCGGGCAGCGCAGTGAGCGAGTGCCTCGCCGCGCGGGGCCTCGAATGCGCCATGCACCACGTCGGGCTGCCTGACCGGTTCATCGAGCACGGCTCGCGCGAGGATTCGCTGGAAATGGCGGGTCTCGACGCGGCCGGGATCGAACGGCAGATTGCACGCGTGTGGCCGGTCAGGACGACTCCGCTTGCGGTCGCGGGCGCGAGACTTTCGGCGGGCTGAGGATGGACGATCTGGTGAAGCGACACGAGCACGCGACGAAGGCCATCGAGGACGTCCAGGGCCGTCCCGACTCGCGTCGCATCCCGATCAACAAGGTCGGCATCAAGGACATCTATCATCCGGTGCGCGTGCGCGACCGCTCGGGCGGCGAGCAGCACACCGTCGCGAACTTCGACATGTACGTGGCGCTGCCCCACAACTTCAAGGGCACGCACATGTCGCGCTTCGTGGAGGTCCTGCACAGCCACGAGCGTGAAATCTCGGTGGACTCGTTCCGACAGATGCTGGTCGAGATGACGCGGCGCCTCGACGCGACATCCGGCCACGTCGAGATGCGCTTCCCCTACTTCGTCATGAAGAAGGCGCCGGTCTCGGGCGTGTCGAGCCTCCTGAACTACGACGTCACCCTGGTCGGCGAGGTGCACGACGGCGCCGTCGACATGTGGCTGCGCGTGGTGGTGCCGGTGACCAGCCTCTGCCCGTGCTCGAAGAAGATCTCCGACCGCGGCGCGCACAACCAGCGCTCGCACGTGACCATCTCTGCCAGGGTGCGCGAGCACATGTGGCTCGAAGAACTGATCGACATCGCCGAGCAGGAGGCGTCCTGCGAGGTTTACGGCATCCTGAAGCGTCCCGACGAGAAATACGTCACCGAGCGCGCCTACGACAACCCGAAATTCGTCGAGGACCTGGTGCGCGACGTGGCGGTGCGCCTCAATGCCGAGGAGCGCGTGCGGGCGTACACGGTGGAAGCGGAGAACTTCGAGTCGATCCACAATCACTCGGCGTACGCGCTCATTGAGCGAGACAAGGAAAGGGGGTAGTGACCAGGGGGCAGGGGATAGTGGAGAAGTGAACTTCAAGCCATCGGTGGATTCCCAGACGCCGCATGAAGGCCGTCTCCGCACTATCCCCTGCCCCCTGGTCACTATCCCCTTTCTTTCTTCCCCCGCTGCAGCCGCCCGATCAGCTCCCGCAGGAACACCTTGTGGAACCGCAGCTGACAGGAAATCGACGCCTGCTCGAGCAGTGTCGCCGTGACCTTGAGCAGCGTCACGTGCCCTTCCGTCTCGATGATCGAGTCACGGCGCGAACCCTCCGCGAACCCGGCTTCGCCGAAACATCCGCCGGTCTCGATGCGGCCGATCACTTCACCGTTGCGACTCACGCGCACACGGCCCGACACGACCACGTAGAAGCGATCGTCAGTGTCGCCGGGGCGCAGCACCGCCTCGGCCGGCTGGCACTCCATCCAGCAGGCCGCGCGCATGACTTCGCGGATCTCCGCGTGCGAAAAGTCATGGAAGAAGCGCAGCTTGCGCAGCACCGCGAAGCGCTCTTCATCGTCGATGTCGGATTGCGCCGCGCGCAGCTTCTGGTGCACCCGCGTCAGGTCGGCCGCGAACTCCGCGCCGTTGCGGTAGCGCTTGCCAGGCTCCTTCTGCAGCGCGCGATCCACCACCGCCGCGAGTTCCTCGGGGATCTCAGGACGAATTTCACGCAAGGGTTCGGGCGCGGACTGGACCACCTGGCGCAGCAGCTTGCCGAGCGCTCCAGCGCGAAACGGGCGCTGACCGGACAGCATCTCGTACATGACGGCGCCGAGCGAATAGAGATCCGATCGCGGGTCGAGTTCGTGACCCTGCACCTGCTCGGGCGACATGTAGGCAGGGCTGCCCGCCACGCCCTCGAGGCGCGAGATGTCGGAGTCGGAGACCAGCGCGATGCCGAAGTCGACGATGCGGACGTCGCCCTCCTGCGTGAGCAGGATGTTGGAGGGCTTGATGTCGCGGTGTACGACACCCCGCGAGTGGGCGTAGTGCAGCGCCTTCGCGCACTTGTAGACGATGTTCACGACCTGGTCGATGGGCAGCAGGCTGCCCGCGCGGCAATACGCGGAGAGGGTCCGTGCGCCGTGGATGTGCTCCGTGACGATGTAGCGCCGGCCGTCTTCCTCGCCCGCGTCGTAGATCGGCACGATGTTCGGGTGCTGCAGCTTCCCGATCATGTGCGCTTCACCGAGGAACATGCGCCGCGCGTTGCGACCCTCGGCATCCTCGCCGCTGGTCGCGTGATAGACCTTGATCGCTACGTCACGCCCATAGAACGGGTCGTGCGACAGGAAGACCGTGCCGGTGCTGCCGCGCCCCACCTCGTGCACGACGTAGTACTTGCCGATGCGTTCGGGGGCCGCCAGCGGCTCGGACAGCATCGGTTCGGTCTGTGTATCAGCGAGCGCGTTCGGTGCTGTCACGATAGGTAATGGACGATCATCAGTCCGGCTGCGGCCAGCATCCCGGCCATTACGTCGTCGAGCATAATGCCCGCCCCTCCGCGCATTCCGTGATCGACCTCGCGGATCGGCCAGGGTTTCGCGATGTCGAACAGCCGGAACAGCCCGAACGCCAGCAGCGCCCCCCACCAGGTCGGCGGGGCCGCCAGCATCGCAATCATCATGCCGGCGACCTCGTCCCAGACGATCGCCGGGTGGTCGTGCACCCCGAGCCGGCGCGCGCTCTCGCCGCAGATCCAGACGCCGCCGACGACGGCGACGACGATCGCCGCGACGTTCCACCAGAAACCGAGTGGCGCGAGCGCGAGCGCGATGACGAGCCCGACGACGGAACCGAAGGTTCCCGGGGCAAACGGCGCCAGCCCGGCACCGAAGCCGAGCGCCAGGAAGTGCACCGGATCCGCGAGTGCCTTGAGCGTCGGCCGCAGCGTGACTGCCTTCTTCGGCTCAGGCGAAGTGGTCATAGCCCTCTCCACGAACGTCCGTTGCCACGCCGTCACGCAGGCAGCGCACGTCGCGTCCGGACTCGATCGCCCCGATTCGAGTCAGCGGGCACAGCGGGCGCAGGTCCGCCTCGAGTTGCTCCGCGCGGGTTGGCGGCACGGTGAAGAGCAACTCGTAGTCGTCACCGCCGGACAACACGAATCGCTCGCACGCATCACGCGCGTGGCGACGCGCCAGTTCGGCGGAGACGGGCAGGCACTCGAGGTCGAGCCGCGCACCGAGTCCGCTGGCCCGGCACAGCTTGCCGAGGTCGCCGAGCAGTCCGTCCGAAACATCCATCGCCGCACTGGCGCGGCCGCGCAGTGCCCGGCCGAGCGCGAGCCGCGGCTCGGCGTAGAGAAATCGCCGAACCAGTGGGTCCTGTGCAGCCATGGATCCGCCGCACTGCAGCGTCGCGAGTCCAGCCGCCGCTTCCCCGGGCCAGCCCGACACGTAGAGCAGATCACCCGGTTGCGCATTGCTGCGCTTGAGCGCGAGGGCCGGTTCGACGAAGCCCAGCACCTCGATCGTGACGACCAGTGGACCACGCACCGTGTCACCGCCCACGAGGTCGACGCCATGCGTGTCGGCGAGCACATACAGCCCCGCGGCAAAGCGCTCCAGCCAGGACTCGCGCACGTCGGGCAGCGACAGGGACATCAAGGCCCACGCCGGCTCGGCCCCCATCGCCGCTAGGTCGCTTAGATTCACGGCGAGTGCCTGGTGACCGATCGCCTCGGGAGGCGTACCGACTAGGAAATGCCGGCCTTCGACCAGCGTATCGGTAGCCGCGACCAGTGCAAGGCCGGGCGGCACTGCGAGGAGCGCCGCGTCATCGCCAACGCCGAGCAGCACGTCGCGCCGCCGGGAGGGGCGGGAGAAGAATCGCTCGATCAGGTCGAACTCGCCGAGCGCCACGGCTGGCCGCTCAGGCGCGCGAGCTCGCGGCGGAAGCCTGCTCGGCAGCGCGCAGTGCTCGCGCGGCGCGATCAAGCACCGCATTCACGAACTTGTAACCGTCGGTCGCGCCGAAGCGCTTGGTCAGGTCCACGCCCTCGTTGATGACCACGCGATACGGGACATCGAGACGCCGCGTCAGCTCGAAGAGGCCGATGAGCAGGACGGCGTGCTCGACCGGATCGAGCTGGGCCACCGGCCGGTCGACCAGCGCGCCGAGCTGCGCGTCGAGCGCGGCGGCGGATTCGGTCACGCCCTCCAGCAATTCCCCGAAATACGTGGCGTCGGCGTCGGCGAACCCTTCCTCACCCGCGTATTGATTGCGCAGCTCGGCGAAACTCTGCCCGGTCATCTGCCACTGGTAGAGTGCCTGCATGGCAAGCTTGCGCGACAGGCTGCGAGCCCGTGCGGACCGGTCGGGACGCCGGGGCATCGTCAGACGTCCAGGCGCCGGAGCAGGTTGGCCAGCTCCAGGGCGCAGAGCGCCGCATCCGCACCCTTGTTCCCGGCCTTGGTGCCCGCGCGCTCGATCGCCTGTTCGATGGTGTCCGTCGTGAGGACGCCGAAGGCCACCGGCACGCCGCTCTCCTCCGCCGCGCGGGCGAGGCCGGAGGCACACTGCCCTGCCACGTGATCGAAGTGCGGCGTCGCGCCGCGGATCACCGCGCCCAGCGCGACGATCGCGTCGTACCGCTTGCTGGCGGCGACTCGCCTGACGATGAACGGCAGGTCGTACGCTCCGGGCACGCGGACGAGGTCGATCTGCTTCTCGCCCGCGCCGTGGCGCAGCAGCGCATCCACTGCACCGCGGATCAGCGAGTCCACGATCATGTCGTTGAAGCGGGCAGCGACGATCGCAAAGCGCAGGTCGCGCGCGATGAGGTCGCCGTTCAGGGTGCGGACGTTATCCATGGCGGGGTCCTTCAACTCGCTTCGTCGACGTATTCGGTCACTTCGAGGCCGAAGGCCGAGAGTCCGTGCATCTGCTTGGGCGCGCTCAGCACGCGCATGTGGGAGATGCCGAGGTCGCGCAGGATCTGCGCACCAATGCCGTAGGTGCGCAACACCTGCGCGCCCTTGGACTTCGTGGTGTGCGTGGAGCGGTCCGCCGATCGAACGGCCTCGGCGATATCGAGCGGGCTCTCGTGCGGCCTCAGCAGGACGATGACGCCCGAACCTTCGCGAGCGACTCGCTCCATGGCGCTGCGCAGCGACCAGCTGTGGCTCTCTTCGCGGGCACCGACCAGGTCGCGGACGGTGTCCTTGAGGTGCACCCGCACGAGCGGCGCGGACTCGCGCGCAACCGCACCGCGGACCAGCGCCAGGTGCACGGTGCTGTTGACGTGATCCTCGTAGCAGTGGAGGCGGAAGCGGCCGAAATCCGTCTCCACGTCGCGCTCGGCGATGCGCTCGACGGAGCGCTCCTTCTCGAGCCGGTAGCGGATCAGGTCCGCGATGGTGCCGATCCTGAGTCCATGCTCCTTCGCGAAGGCCTCGAGGTCCGGCCGGCGGGCCATGGTGCCGTCGTCGTTCAGGATTTCGACGATCACGGCGGCGGGTTCCAGCCCGGCGATGCGCACGAGGTCGCATCCGGCTTCCGTGTGCCCGGCCCGCGTCAGCACGCCGCCCGGCTGGGCCATGAGCGGGAAGATGTGGCCTGGCTGGCGGAGGTCCTCCGGGCGGGCGTCCGGGGCCACCGCGGTGCGGATGGTGTGCGCCCGGTCGTAAGCCGAGATCCCGGTGGTGACACCCTCGGCCGCCTCGATCGAGACGGTGAAATTGGTGCCGTGGTCCAGGTCCGTGTCACTCACCATCAGCGGCAGGCGCAACTGCCGGCAGCGATCACGCGTGAGCGTGAGGCAGATCAGGCCGCGGCCGTAGCGGGCCATGAAGTTCACGTCCTCGGGACGGACCTTGGTGGCCGCCATGACGAGGTCGCCTTCGTTCTCGCGATCCTCGTCGTCCATGATGACGACCATGCGGCCCTGCCGGATCTCCTCGAGGATTTCGTCGGTGGAATTCAGGGATACCATGGGTTGCAAGTGTAACAGCAGCCTTCCGGACCGAACGGCCTACTGCCGGCTATCCTGCAGCAGCCGCTCCAGATAGCGGGCGATGATGTCCACCTCGAGATTGACCCGCGCTCCCGGCCGGTAGCCGCCGAGTATCGTGCGTTCGAGCGTATGTGGCACGAGGTTTACGTCAAACCGGCGGCCCGAGACGCCGTTCACGGTGAGGCTGACTCCGTCCACGCAGATCGAGCCCTTGCGGGCGACGTAACGTGCGAGTTCCTCCGGCACCTCGAATTCGACCCGTACGGATCGCGCATCATCGTGGCGCGACACCACTCGCCCCACTCCATCGACATGACCGGTGACGTAGTGCCCGCCCAGCGCCTCGCCGGCCGTCAGCGCCTTCTCCAGGTTGACGCGGGTCCCCGCGGACCACTCGCCCGCGGTCGTGAGCGAGAGCGTCTCGCGCGACACGTCGGCGGCGAACGCGTGCGGCTCGAGTTGCACGGCCGTCAGGCACGCGCCGCTCACGGCGATGCTGCCGCCGGCCTGGACGTCCGACAGCGGCACGCTGCCCGTGTCGATCCACAGCGTGACGTCGCCACCCCGCGGCTCGACGCCGCGGACCGAGCCGATGCCTTGCACGATTCCCGTGAACATCAGGTCGCTCCTCGTTTCGGACGCAGCGTCAGGCGCAGGTCATCGCCGACGTGCTCGACGCCGCGCCATTCGAATTCACAACGGTCGCACATGCGCTCAAGTTGCGGCAGGTTGAACAGGCCCCGCGCCGCATGTCCGAGGACGACGGGCGCCATGTAGACCACGATCTCGTCCACCAGTCCGCACCGCACGAACTCCCCGGCGAGGGTGGGGCCGGCCTCGACCAGCACTTCATTGCACTCGAGGGCCGCCAGACGCTCGAGGACGGCGTCGAGGTCGAGGCCGCTCGCGGTGCCGGCAATGCGTTCCACCCGGGCCCCGATCTCCCGCAACTCGTCGGCCGCGGCGGTGGCGGCGTCGCGGGTCAGGATCAGCGTGGAGTTCGCGAAACACAGCACCTGCGCATTGGCCGGAGTTCGCAGGTGAGAATCGAGCACGACGCGCAAAGGCCGCCGACCCCGCATCTCGAGATCGGGGTCGCGGACCGTGAGCATCGGGTCGTCCGCCAGCACGGTTCCGCTGCCGGTGATGATCGCGGACGCCCGGGCGCGCAGCCGCTGCACGTCCGCCCTCGCCTTCTCGCCGGTGATCCACTTGCTCGTGCCGTCCGCAAGCGCGGTGCGGCCATCGAGGCTTGCACCGAGCTTGAGCGTCACCCAGGGCCGGCCGTTCGTCATGCGCTGGACGAAGCCGCGATTGATCTCGGCCGCCTCGGCCGCGAGAACGCCGTGAGCGGTGGTAATTCCAGCCTGCTCGAGCTGCTGCAGGCCCGAGCCGTTCACGCGCGGATTCGGGTCGAGCATGGCCACGACGACGCGCGCAACGCCCGCCGCCACCAGGGCATCGATGCACGGTGGCGTCCGGCCGTGGTGAGAGCACGGCTCGAGACTGATGTAGGCGGTGGCTCCGCGGGCGGTGTGGCCCGCATC
>Ga0316622_100002482_pt1 | contig 12788 bp, 8 predicted proteins | sample OWC_Aug_OW2_C1_D_FD_207646 | JGI IMG/M metagenome (GOLD analysis project Ga0316622, IMG submission 207646) | Wetland soil microbial communities from Old Woman Creek delta, Ohio, United States - OWC_Aug_OW2_C1_D5_C | ecosystem: Environmental > Terrestrial > Soil > Wetlands | place: USA: Ohio... | reverse complement strand
GGATGCCGACGCCTACCGGCTCGTGCTCTACGACGCGGATGTCGTCGAAGTGACCCACTTCCTCGCGACGGGAAGCGACAGCGGATTGAACGTGTCGCCTGCGGACCTGCCCGCGTCCGCGGGCGGGTCGCGCGTCGTCTTCTGGCGCGTGATCGCGTTTCGCCGGGCGGATGAGATCGCCCGCAGCCGCCTGCAGAGCCTGCCCCTTCCCTGAGTCGATCGGATTCCGGATCCCGATCGTCCTCGCCACACGCATGGCCGCGCACACCTTGTCACGCCTGCCCTCGCCTCGCCCACGCCGGCCGTTTGCCCACCCCCTCCCGATCGGGTAGACTGTGGGATTGACCCCGAGCGCGTTCGGCCGCGAGTGGAAAGACGTGTCGCATGGACGCTCCGCGTGTCCGCGTTCGACTCTTGCGCGCTGAAGCGAGCCCCGGCCGGCAGACTGGAAGCCTATCGCGCATGCTCCACGCGCACGTGACCCTTTCGGCCTTCGCCGCGGCACTCGGCCTGGTTGCCGTGGCGTCCGCTCGCGCGCAGCCCTCTTCCATGGAGCAACTTCTCTCCCAAACCGATTCGCTCTGGAACGCCGGAAACCGGGAGCGATCCACGGTTCTGCTCGACTCCTTGTTGGCCGGCTCCGAGCCGGCAGGCTCGCCGCAAGACCGGCTTCAGATGCTTCTGCGGGCGGGATCGCGCCGGATCTCTCTCGGACAACCCGTGCAGAGCGAAGCGGCTTCACGAGAAGCGGTTTCGCTGGCCGTCTCCTTGGGCGACTCGTCCGCGGTGCGCGCTTCGTTGCGCTGGCTCAGCGTGGCGGTCAGCTCCCAGGGGAGGGCCGCGGAAGCCCGCGCGCTCTGCCTGCGCCTGCTCGCCTCCGCCGTCGCGAGCGGGGACCGGCATCACGAAGGCTGGGCCCTCGTGGGTCTCGGCTGGAACGACTTCAACGCCGGGAACAGCAGGGAAGCGGAGCGCAACTTCGAACGGGCCGCTGAGCTGTTCGCGGGCCTGACCGAGCTCGACGGCGTGGCCTGGTCGCGAAACGCGTCGGGAACCGCCCGGTCGCGCCTGGGAGACTACGATCAAGCGCGCCAATCGTATGCAGAAGCGGCGCGAACCGCCCGGGAAACGGGCTTCGGCATGGTCGAGGCCATGGCGCTCAACAACCTCGCGACCCTCGAGCTCTCGCTGGGCGATCCCGGAGTCGCGCTCGAGCAGTTCATGCGAGCCGTGGAACTCCAGCGCCGGCGCGGGAGTCGGCGCGAGGGCATCGTGCCCGCCCTGAACATCGCCATCTGCCAGATCGATCTCGGGCGGTATGAAGACGCCGAAGAAAACCTCTCCGAGCAGTTGGCCGAGTGCCGCGCGAGCGGCTACAAGGATCTCGAGGGAGATGTGCTCTACATGTCGTCCGAAGTGCAGCGCGCGCGCGGAGAGCTGCACGCGGCGGCAGCGACCCTCAGGCAGGCGCTCGGCCTCGGCGAGTCGCTGAATCTCCGCACGCGAGTCGAGTGCCTGATCGGCCTGTCGGATCTGCTGGCCGCCATGGACAGCAGCCTTGCCGCGTTCGAGGTGATCGAGTCGTCTTCGCGAGCCTTGCGCGATCGCTCCGTGGGCGAAATCGGCATCCGGCTCCTCCTGGCGCGCGCGGACCGGCTGCTGGCTCTCGCGCGGCCGCAGGAAGCCCTGGAATCCCTGGAGCAGGTGCTCGCTTCGCAGGGGATCGTACCCAGGGATGCGCTGCGGATCGAGGCGCTGGTCCTTGCCGCCCAGGCGCACAGGGAAGACGGAAACAGCGCGCGTGCGCGCGCGATGCTCGCCGAAGCGGCCGGTCTGTGGGAGAGGGAGCGCGGGGCCCCTCTCGATCCCGAGTGGCGCGAGCAGCGCGGCAGGACCGGGGAGCGGCTCTACTCCTCGATCGCCTCGCTGCTTCTCGCGGACGCCGGACCGAAACCAGGCGCCGAGGTGATCGGCGAAGTGTTCGACCGCCTGCAGCGGTTCAAGGCGCGCACGCTGCAGGAACGCATGCGGGGACCGGCAGCGGCGGCCGCAGCGGACTCGGTGCTCGCCGCCGTCCGCCTCGACGAATTGCAGGCGCGCCTCGCTGAGGATGACCTCTTCCTGGATCTCTATCTGGGGCGGGCGAATCCGGTCATGATCGCCGTCGCTGCGCATGAGCGGCGCATCGTCCGCCTGCCCGCGACGGACGAGCTGGACAGGATGATCCACGATCTCCTCGATCTCGTCTCCGTTGCTCCCTCCGCGAGGACGGACGATCGAGAGGCGGTGCATCGGGTGGCGCAGCGAACGTACGCCCGCATCTTCGGCGAGATCGAGGACCTGATCGACCAAAGCCGCAGGATCGTCATCGCGCCCGACGGGATCCTGACCATGGCCCCCTATCGATACATGTTCTTTGCGCGGATGATGGAGAGCGGCGCGACCGGACCGGACGCGAAGGAGTGGGTCCGCGTGCCTTCCGCCCGCGTGTGGCTCGATTTGAAGGGCCGCCCTTCACCGACGGGTAGGCCGCCCCGCATTCTGGCCGTGGCCGGGCGAGAGAGCGCGGGCGGGGCGCCCCTTCCCGGGACCTTGGCGGAGGTCCGCAGCCTGTCGCGTCGCTACAGGGGCGTGAGAGCGACAACCCCTCGTCCGGGATCCGCGCTCGCGCCCCAACACCTGGCCGGCCACGAGGTGCTCCACTTCGCCTCGCATTTCGAGCTGGACGACCAGCATCCCTGGCAATCGCGATTTTATTTCGCGGCGGGCGATTCCAGCGCGCCTTTGCGCGCGGCCGATATCGCGCGGGAAAGGATCGATGCCAGGCTCGTCTTCCTCGCCACCTGCGGCTCGGCCGGCGGACGCATCGTCTCCGGCGAGGGAGTTCTCGGTGTGTCGAGCGCCTTCGTCAGCGCCGGGAGTGCGTCGATCGTCGCCACGCTGTGGCCGGTGGACGACCGGGTGACCGCGGGCCTGGTCGAGCGCTTCTACGCCGAACTCGAGCAGGGAGCGACCGTCGGCGCCGCTCTGGGCCGCGCCCAGGAGGCCGTCGCCCGCGAGCCCGCGACCGCGCATCCGTTCTACTGGGCCGGTTTCGTCCTGATCGGAGATCCGGGCACTCGCGTCGCGCTCGAGACGCGCGGTCCGCTGGCCGCATGGACGATCGCCGCCGGGATCGCGCTCGCGGCCGCCATCGTCGCGATTCCGCTGCTACGACGCGGCCGGCGAAACGCCTACTCCAACACCGCCATCCGCCGCGTCTCCCGCGTCACGGACGTTCGGAGCCGGCAAAAGTAGACTCCCGATCTCACCCTCACGCCGCATTCGTCCGATCCGTCCCACTCGACCGCGTGGATCCCCGCAGCTTCCGTCCGGTCGACCAGCGTGCGCACGAGCCGGCCGGCCACGTCGAGGATCTCCAGGCGCACGTGCTCGACGGCGGCGAGGTCGTAGCGCATCGTCGTCCCCGGCTCGAGAGGATTCGGCCGGCATGGATGAAGGATCGTCCTCTCGGGCCGGGCGGGCGCGCCCTCCTCGCCCGCGCTCTGGTCGGCCAGACTCGCGGTCCCGCTCTCGTTGCCGGAGAAGTCGGTGGCCGTCACGAGGTAGAAGGAGAAGGGAGCGGGAAGCTCCAGCGCGCACGCGGTCGTGAAGCCGATCACTTCGGCGGTCTCGTCGAGCGAGTCCCGCGACGAGCCATAGACCGTGAAGTAATCGAAATCGTTATCCTCCGACGGATCCCAGGCGAGCCGGCCGGGACCATCGAAATGGAGATTCAAAGGCGCCTGGGGAGCCAGATTGTCGATCGCATATCCGCTGTCGGGAAAGCAGTCGTAGAAAACCAGGGGGTCGGGCGTGTGCGCGCGGACGAAGAAGACGGACCAGCAGATTCCGTCCGCCGCCGTGGAATCGCACAGCGCCGGGCAGGGCGCCGCGTATTGCTCTTCGCCGCAGGCGGGCAGGTCGAGAATGAACTCCCATTCGCCGGGGGGCCAACGCAGCATTCCATGAGAGGCGGGAGCCGCTGACCCGCCGCCGAAGGAAAGCGCTCTGCCGGCGAGCGGATCGATGCGTCGCCAGATGCTGTAGGAGGTGATCGTGGTGCCGGACCCCGCCCGATCGTGGAAGGCACGGTCCCAGCGCAGCCGGATCCACCGTCCCTGGTCGTTCGGGATGTCGTCGACCGAAGTGATCACGAGCCCGCACGCCCCGCCGCAACTTCCGATGATCCCGTCCCCGTATGACGGATCCGGTCTCAAGCAGGGCGACTCGAAGGCGACGTGGCAGTCGCCGTAGGATGAGTTGCAGAAGATGGGATCGGTGCAGATGTTGCCGTACCGGCCGAGCAGGTCGGCGACGCTTCCGCTCCAGTCCCCGCCCGCGTTGCCGTAGAAGTCGCAGCAGGTGACGGTCGCCGTCCCGGTGCCCTCGCGATAGACCGCTTCCCCCTCGTCGCTGAGCGCAATGATCGTGTTGCGCAAGGTCGCTCCCGGACTCCCTGAGTAGCTTACTCCGCCTCCCAGCGGCGAGCCGTTCTGCGCGAGCGTGCAGCGGAGGAACTCGGGAGACGGGGCGCTTCCGCACGCGATCGCCCCGCCCTGGACGAGGGCCCTGTTGTCGCCGAATGTGCAGCCCTCGACCCTGCCGGTGGCTCCCTGGCAGAACAGGCCTCCGCCTTTGTCGGCCAGGTTGTCCCAGAAGCAGCAGTTGGAGATCGAGACGTTCGAATAACCGATCGAGAGTCCGCCCCCCCAGGCCATCGGACCTTGCGTGATGTTGCCGGAGACCGTGCAACCGGACATGGTAAGAGTGCCGGCCGTGCAACGGATGCCGCCACCTTGCCAGCCTTCGCCTTCGGTGGAGTTCCCACCGACCGTACAGTCGGTCAGGATGGCGCGAACGCCGCCCAGGAAGGCGCCCGCTCCCTCTCCCCCGCCTTGGCGATTGCCTTCGATCCGGCAGCGGACGAGTTCGATCGACGCCGTGCCGCCGCTCGAAGAGATCCCTGCACCCCATCCCCGATGATAGGGCATCTGGCCGATCTGGTTGTTCATCAGGCCGCAGTCGGTCAGGACGGGCGCGCTTTCGTAAAAAGAAGCCCCCGCTCCGCGGCCTTCGTACTCGATGACGTTGAAGGCGAAATCGCAGCCCGTGATCCGGGGCGATCCATTCCGACAGTAGAGCGCGCCCCCCTCGCCGAGGGCGCGATTGCCCTGCATCACGCAGTCGATCATCGTCGGGGAGGCGTTCTCGCAGTAGACGGCGCCGCCTTCCTCGGCAAAGCCTCCGCTGATGTGGATGCCCTGAACGACGGAGTCCTCTCCTTCCCCGGTTGTGAAGAGAAGGGCCCGATGTGGCTCCGTCTCGGTGCCGTCGCATTGGATCGAGCTGTTCCCATTGCGGGAAAGAACCGTGATGGCCTTGCCGAGGAAATCGACGTCGCGGTTGCCGTCTCCGGTGAATGTGCCGTCACCCAATTCGACGATGTCTCCCGGCGCCGCCGCTGAGACGGCCTCCTGGATGGTTGCGAAATCGCCCGTACCGTCGGGAAGCACCAGGTAGACGGCGGCATCGATGGGACCGCCGGCGGCCGTCAGGGAGAGGGCAGCCAGGCAGACGAGCGAGCGGACCATGGTGTGCTCCTTGGATGCGGGCCTGCGACGCCGGTGCGATGGCCGGGCCGGCTCGCCCGAAATCGCGCGGGCATCTCATGCCTCGCTCGGCAGCGCAGTCGGTTGGATCTCGGCCGGGAATCGAGCAACATCAGGATATCAGCCCGAGGTCCCCGCTCGCCACTCCGTTCAGGGCTCGCGAGCCTGCCGCCATAGCTCGCGGCAGGCCGGAAAGGAGATGATCGGACCGGGGGGCTGGGCTAGGATATCGTTGTTATGAGCGTCGGCGCGTCAAACAGGGAGGTGCACGATGAATCGCGTTGGTCGTTTTCTGCGCATTACCTCGCCGGGATGGACGGTGCTCGCTCTCCTCGGCCTTCTGGTCGCGGCCGGCTGCGGAGACGATGACGAGGAAGTGGGCTTCGAGCCCCCCGGAACGCCAACCTTCGTCAACGGCGACGGGCAAGTGACGCTCAGCTGGTCGGGCTCGATATCCGAGGAGCTCGACGACTTCGCCGGCTACGACGTCTTCCGTGACGTGACCACGATGGTCGGCCTGGATCTCGCGGAGCTGGCCACCCGCAAGATCAACGCGACTCCGGTCACGCCGAGCACGCGCAGCTACGTCGACGCGACCCCGGTGAACGGGACGAAGTACTACTACGCGGTGCGGACGGTCAAGACCAACGGCGACTGGAGCGCTCCGACGACCGAGATCGACACCTCGCCCGTCGAGAAGGGCGGCCTCATCATGCTGGCCGAGTTCGCCGACCCCTCGCGCGACAGCGGCTTCGACCTGTCCGCCGGTGTGGCCGTATCCGTGAGCAGCAGCGACCCCGACAACCGCATGCTCGTCGATCTCTATCTCGGCACAGCCGGGTCTAACGACGAGTCGACTCAGCAGCTCGCGATCAAGAGCCCGCATCTCATCAGCGGCGGCGGCGACTGGAGCCAGCGCGGAGCCACCTTCAAGCTGCTGAACGATGCCGACGAATCGACGACCGAAGTCGCGGGCTGGCAGGACATGGTGCTCCTCGGAACGACATCCGGCCAGATCACGAGCAAGGTGATCGCCGTGCGGACGCCCCTCGATACGGAGGGTGAAGTGCACTACGGCAAGATCACCGTGCTCACGACCTCGGGCCCGCAGGGCCAGCGCTCGATCGAGATCCTGTACACGTTCCAGTTGATTCCGAACTATATCCGCTTCTAGCCCGCATCTCGTCGCGGTGACGCGACCGGCCGCGCGAAAGGGAGCGGCGGTGGAGCGGGGACCGTGAATCGCCGCCGCTCGTGATCGCGCGGCCGGGGCTCCCCGCGGCGGCATTGCCCGGCGAGAGGAGGCCGCCCATGCGTTGGCAAGTGGGTCGCAGGAGCACGAATGTCGAGGACCGCCGGCGCCTGGGCGGTCGCGGGATCGCGGGCATGGGGGGAGCGGGCATCATCATCTTCGCGGTGATCGCCATCCTGACCGGCACGAATCCGCTCGACCTCCTGCAGCAGCTGGCGCCCACCACGGAGATGGTCGACCCATCCCTGACGCCCGAAGATTTCAGCGCCGAGGAGCAGGAGTCGGCCGATTTCTCCGCGGTCGTCCTGGCGGACACCGAGGATACATGGAGGATCCTCTTCGAGCGCCTCGGCCGGGTCTATCAAGAGCCGAAGCTGGTGCTCTTCTCGGGCGCGGTCCAGTCGGCTTGCGGATTCGCCCAGTCCGCCGTCGGGCCTTTCTATTGCCCGGGCGACGAGAAGGTCTATCTCGACCTGAGCTTCTTCGACGATTTGCGCGCCCGTCATGGTGCGCCGGGCGACTTTGCCCAGGCCTATGTGATCGCGCACGAGATCGGGCACCACGTCCAGAACCTGCTCGGCATCATGGAACAGGCGGACGCCCTGCGCAGAGGGGCGAGCGCAGAAGAGACGAACGAGATCTCCGTGCGCCTCGAGTTACAGGCCGATTTCCTCGCCGGCGTCTGGGCGCACCACGCGCAGCAGGCGAGGCAGATCTTGGAAGAGGGCGATATCGAGGAAGCCCTGAACGCGGCGAGCCAGATTGGGGACGACCGCCTGCAAATGGAAGCGCAAGGCTACGTCGTCCCCGATGCCTTCACGCATGGAACCGCGGCGCAGAGGTCGCGCTGGTTCCTCCGCGGGTACCAGACCGGCGATCTGTCCCAAGGGGACACCTTCGGCGCGGCGGTGCTGTGAGATTGCCCGGCAGGCGCCGGCCGTCCACGGCGCTGCCGGGGATGCGGCCGCTCGCGCCATGAAGTCGCCTCAGGCGACCCCGCTCCCTCGCTCGCCTACTTCTTCGGCCCGGCGACAAACGCGAGCTGCGCCTCCCGGAGCTTCAGCCGCTTGTCGAGGAGATTGGCCTCGTCTTCAGCGCACTTCCGGTCCTTCTCCGCGACTTCCTTCTGGATCTCCAGGCAGCGGCGCTCCAGGTCGCGGATTTCCGTCTGCAGGCGCACGATCGCGTCCATGTTCGTCGGCCCGGGAACGGCCGAGCTGGCGCGCAGCAGATCGTCGCGTTTCCCGATGAGCTCGAGTTCCTTCTTGAGGCAGCCGGACTGGGTCTGCGCCGCCGTCCGCCGAGTCTCGGCGAGAACGACCTCCGCCTCCCGCATTTCCTTGCGCGCCTTTAGCATCTCGTGCTGCAGCTCCTTCGCCTTGACCTGCCGCTCGAGATTCCCTTGCTCGGTCTCGTTCTTCTGCTCCTTGGCCAGCTTGACCTTCGCCTTCACGGTCTCGATCTCTTTGGCGCACACTTCGACGCGCGCCTTGGCTTCCGCCAGGTTGCCGCGAGCGAGGACCAGGTCTGCGTTACTCGCCTCCTCCAGCAGACTCGCGGAGGTGAGTTCCTGATTCACGGCATCGACGCCGCGGACGGGCAGGAGAATCATGAGCGAATCCGCAGCGGCATCGGGCAGGACGCCCGGAACCGACGATCCCGGGGCCGAGCCGGTCGCGAGAAGGCTCGCGAGAACCGGAAGGACGACCAGAGAGACGAACGGAAGATGGACACGGCTTCTGCCTTTTCGGAGCATCGTGAACCCTCCTCGCGCGATGGCGGCGGGATGCCGCCGATCAGGCACCCAGGGAGCAACCCCTTGATGGCTCGCATACTACCGCCGGGTGCCGCCTCCGTCCATGACCGCGCGTGGATGGCGGCCCGCCCGTCATCCGGCCCGCGCGGGCGGTGCCCGTTCCTTGATCCGCTGCGAAAACCGGCCGCCTGCCGAGCCAAGATCCCTTCTCGGGCCGCCTTTTCGGGGGCAACTCCGGGGGTGACGAATCCGTAGCTGCCTGCTATCCTGACCGATCGATCAGCAATCATCGGGGATGATCATGGGGCTCGGGGAAGCGGCCAACGCCGGCAATACGGCCCGCGAGAGGATTCTGCGCGCGGCCGCTAATTTATACGCCCGAAGAGGTTTTCGGGGGACATCGCTGCGGGAGGTGGCAGAGGCGGCGGGGGCGACGAAGCCGCTCGTGCTCTATCACTTCGAATCCAAGGAAAAGCTCTTCGCGGTCCTCCTGCGCGAGGCGCTCGAGCGCTTCCGGCGAGAGGCGGCGGAGATCCTCTCCCGGCCGGGAAGCGCTGAAGAGCAACTCCGCGAGTTGCTGCGGGCTCATGTCCGTCAAGCCCGCGAAGCGCCGGAGCTCGCCGCCTTCGCGTACGACGTGATGTCGATGCCGGGGCTCCTCCCGCTCGGCTTCGGCTATCGCAGCGAGGGGCGCGAGGCCTTCGAGATCTACGTGCGCGTGATCGAGGAGGGCCAGCGGCGCGGAGAGTTCCGGGAGGCCGGCGCGGTCGTCATCGCGGCAGCCATGTTCGGCACGCTGAGGCTCTATACGACGGCGGTTCTGGCCGGGGACCTGGAACGGATCCCCGAGGGTCTGGGAGACGATCTCTTCGACCTCTTGATGAAGGGCATGGGGGCGCGGGACTCATGACGATGCGACAACGCTTGTTGTGCGGAGGAGTGCTGGCAGCGATCGCGATCACCGCTCCGGCGGGCGCCTCGGACGGTGCTCCTCCGGACACGGTGAGACTGAGCCTCACGGCATCCGTCACCCGGGCGCTGGGCGACGGCGAGGAAATGCGTCAGGCGGAGGCGCGGTACTCGTCCGTGCGGGCGGCCTACCTCCAGGCGCGCGCGACCGCGCTGCCGCGGCTGAGCCTCTCGACCAGCTACACGCGCACGATCCGGAGCGCCTTCCAGTCCTCGGCCATTCCCTCGATCGATCCCTTCGAGCCCGACACTCTGAATCCGGACCTCGAGCAGCGCGTGCGGGACCTCGAGGAGGCGCTGCCGACCGCCTGGCTCGCGGGCCTCGGGCAGCTCTTCAGTTCGACGGCCTTCGCCAGCGAGAACACCTGGATCGCCTCGCTCGGTCTCACGCAGAAGATCTTCCAGGGCGGTTCGATCTGGAAAGCGATCTCAGGAGCGGGTCATGCGCTGCGGGCCGCCGAATCGCTGCGCGTCGACGACACGAACGAGATCGTGCTGCGGGTGCGGCAGGCGTACCTGGGGGCCCTGCTGGCGGATCGTGGCGCGCACATCGCGGAGCTCGCCCTCTCCCAGGCCGAGAGCCAGCTCGAGCGCGTGCGCCTGCGGCGTGAGGCCGGGAGCGCGTCGGAATTCGAATTGCTGCAGGCGGAGGTGCAGCGTGGCAACCAGATCCCGGCCGTCAAACAGGCTCAGCTCGTGCGCCGGGTCGCCGACCTCGAGCTGCGCCGCCTCGTGAATCTGCCGGCCGACGTCCCGCTCGTTCTCACGACGCCGCTGCTCAGCGGCGAGGCCGTGCCGGCGGAGCCCGGGGCGGTCGACACGACGGGACTCGTCGCCGAGGCCCTGCGGAGCCCGAGCCTGATCGCGGCGGAGGAAATGGCGGAAGCCTATCGCGACGCAGTCTCCGTGGCGGCCGCGGATCGCTGGCCGGCGCTCTCCCTCTTCGCCAACTACTCTCAGCAGGCGTACCCCGCGGACCCGCTGCCCACGCAGGACGAATGGGTCGAGGACGTGAACGCCGGCGCGGTCCTGAGCTGGACGCTCTTCGACGGCTTCCAGACGAAGGGCGCCATCGAGGCGGCGAAAGCCCAGCGGCGCATGGCGGAGACCGAGCTCTTCCAGGCGCGCGAAGGGGTGCGCCAGGTGGTCGTGCAGAGCGAATACGATCTCCAGCGCTCGGCCGCCGATCTCCAGGCGCGCGCGCGGACGGTGGAGCTCGCGCGGCGCGCCTTCGAGCTCGCGAATCTTCGGTACGCGGAGGGCGCCTCGGATCTGCTCGAGGTCGCCGACGCCCGCACGGCATATCAGATCGCGCAGACCAACGAGGCGCAGGCGCGCCACGACTACTTCGTGGCGCTGGCGCGTCTCGAGCGGTACACGGGTCGTCCGTTGTTCGCTGCGGCGGCGCCGCAAGACGGGACCGATGTGCCAGGGAGGCCGACGAGATGAGGGGAACGATGATGCGTGCAGCAGGAGCGCGGGCGGCGGTGGCCCTGATCGCCCTGGCGCTGGGGTTGGCGAGCGCCGGTCTTCCGGGATGCGCCCGCGACAAGACGGCCTCGCAGACGGCCAGGACCGAGGCGCAGGTGCTCGTCGGGGCCGCCGAAGTCGTCCGGGTCGAGACCCGGCGCCTGGAATCGGGGGTCACCTTCACTGGCGAGCTCACGCCGAGCGAGATCGTGCAGGTGAACGCGCGCTTCGATGGCGACCTGGAGGCGGTGCGCGTGCGCGAGGGCGAACGGGTGCAAGCCGGCACTCCCCTGGCGGTCTACCGGCCGCGCGACATCAACGACCAACTGCGGGCGGCGGAAGCCGAGCTGCTCTCGGCGCAAGCCGGCCTCGTCGCGGCGCAGAACGGCGAGCGGCGGGCGCAGCGCCTGCTCGAGGCGGGCGCAGCCGCGCCGAGCGATCTCGAGGCGGCCCAGGCGCAGCGCGCGGCGGCGGAGGCGCGGGTGCAGGCGGCGGAGGCCTACCGGAACACGGCCAAGGAGAACGCCGACCGGCTCGACGTTCCGAGCCCGATCACCGGATGGGTGAGCAAGATCTTCTGTCACGGCGGGGACCGCACGGCGATCGGGGATCCGATCGCCCAGGTGGTCGACACGCGCATCCTCGAGCTGTCCGCCACTGTTCCGGCCGCCGCGCTCGAACGCGTCCGCCCCGGCACGCCGATCCGCGTCCGCGTCGAGGGCCTCCCGAACGAAACCTTCACCGGTGAAGTGGACCGTCTCGGCCCGACGACCGAGCCGGGCACGCGTCAGGTGCGCGTCTACACGCGGCTGCCGAATCCCGACGGCCGACTGGTCGGCGGGCTCTTCGCCAGCGGGCGGATCATCGATTCGGTCCGCGAGCAAGCGACGGCCGCCCCGGTCGCGGCACTGCGCACCGAGGGCACGCAGCAGGTGGTCTATCGCCTCTCGCGAGGACGAGCGCAGCGGATCCCGGTGACCGTCGGCCTGGTCGACGAAGAGGCGCGGGCGATCGAGTTGATCGGGGAAGTGAGCCCGGGCGACTCGCTCCTCACCGGGGTGCTGCCCGGGTTGCGCGACGGGGCCACGGTCCGGGTGCTGGCGGCGCGCGCGGGGACCAACGGCACGACTGCCGTGGCGCCGGGCACGGGGAGATAACCGATGTTCCTCTCCGACGTCTCGATCAAGCGTCCCGTCTTCGCCACCATGATGATGGCGGCGCTGGTGACGCTCGGCCTCTTCTCCTACCGGCGTCTCGCCATCGACGAGTGGCCCGACGTCACGTTCCCGTTCATCGCCGTGCAGACGGTCTACACGGGGGCTTCCCCCGAGACGGTCGAGCGCGATGTGACCCGCAAGATCGAGGAGGCGGTCAACCCGATCGCGGGCGTGAAGGAGATCACCTCCAGCTCGCTCGAAGGGCTCTCGTTGATCTTCATCGAGTTCGAGCTGAACGTGGACGAGATGGACGCGCAGCAGGACGTGCGCTCGAAGATCGAGACGATCCGCGCCGAGCTGCCGACGGACATCGATCCCCCGCTCGTCCTGCGCTTCGACCTGGCGGAGATCCCGATCGTCTCGCTGGCCCTGCGCTCGGAAACGCGCAGCACGCGCGAGCTGACGACGATCGCCGACGAGACAGTCCGCCGCGAGCTGGAAGCGGTCGAGGGGGTCGGGCAAGTGAACCTCCT
>Ga0316622_100002481_pt1 | contig 12789 bp, 9 predicted proteins | sample OWC_Aug_OW2_C1_D_FD_207646 | JGI IMG/M metagenome (GOLD analysis project Ga0316622, IMG submission 207646) | Wetland soil microbial communities from Old Woman Creek delta, Ohio, United States - OWC_Aug_OW2_C1_D5_C | ecosystem: Environmental > Terrestrial > Soil > Wetlands | place: USA: Ohio... | reverse complement strand
CGGCACCTGACGCCGAGCGGGAGCGGCGAGGACCGCGTGAGTGTCGCGGTTGGAGGACGGCAGAAGCCCGGATCACGCCGGCGATTTGAACGCGTACTTCTCCATCCGGTAGCGCAGCGTGTCGCGCGTAAGCCCGAGCAGCCGGGCGGCTCGGCTCACATTCCACCCGGTATTTTTCAGTGCCTGGGCCAGGAGCGTGCGCTCCACGTCCTCCAGGTTCACGCCGGTTTCCGGAAGCACCACGATCTTGTCCGCGGGAGACGGTGGATCGGTCGGCGACAGCGTATGGCAAAGCGGGATTTGTTTGTCGCGGATCAAGTCACCCTGGGCGAGCAAAACGGTCTGCTCGAGTGTGTTGCGGAGCTCTCGGACGTTCCCGGGCCAGCTGTACCGCAGCAACAGCTCTTCCGCGTCGGCGCTGAAGCGGAGGTTGGGCTTGCCCCAGCGGGCGCCTTGCTGGGCGAGGAACGTCTGTGCCAGCGCCAGGATGTCGTTGCCCCGGTCGCGCAGGGGCGGCAGATGAATCTGGATCATCCGCAGACGGAAGAACAGGTCGGCCCGGAATTTCCCATCCCGCACCATCCGCTCGAGGTCACGGTTGGTCGCCGCGATGATGCGCACGTCGACCCGCTGTTCGCGCAGGCCGCCCAGCCGCCGTACCGTTTTGTCCTCCAACAGCTTGAGCAGCTTGGCCTGCGTCGCCGCGTCGATCTCCCCGATCTCGTCGAGGAACAACGTGCCTCGGTCCGCGGCTTCAATCAGACCCGCTCTACGCTCCTTGGCATCCGTGAACGCCCCCCGCTCGTGTCCAAACAGCTCCCCTTCCAGGAGCTGAACGGGAATCGAGGCGCAGTTGAGCTCGATGAAGGGATGCGCTTTCCGCGGGCCGTCGAAATGCAGGGCGCGCGCCACGAGCTCCTTCCCCGTTCCAGTCTCGCCGCTGAGCAAGACGGCGGGGAAGTCTCCCTCGGCCAGCCGGGTCTCTGCGGCGATCAGTTGCCGGATCGTGTCCTTCAGCGCAATCATGGCCGGCGAATCCCCGAGCAGCTTTGACACGCCGCCGGTCGAGGCTTCCCGTCTTTGGTAGTACGACAGGGTGCCCTCGCGCCGTTGTTCCCCCAACGCCCGCTCGAGGAGGAGTTTCAGCTCGCTCAAGGCAAGCGGCTTGGAGAGGTAGTCGTACGCCCCGGCCTTCATGGCCTTGACGGCGACCTCCACGCTGCCCTGCCCAGTGAGCATGATCGCCTTGATGTTCCGGTCTTGCGCTCGCAGGCGCTCCAGGAACTCCAGTCCGCACATCCCCGCGAGCTGATGATCCACGAACACCATGTCCGGCCGGAACGTTTCCAGCTTCGCGAGACCCTCCTCGCCCGTACCCACGGCTTCGACATCATAGCCATTTCGCTGGAGGTAGATCTTCATATTTCGGGCCAGAGTGGCTTCGTCCTCGATGATGAGCACCGCGTGTGGCATGGTTTACCTCGCCGTGAGAAGTTGGAGGTTGACCGTCGTGCCGTGCCCTTCCCGGCTCTGCAGCGTGATGTCCCCGCCGAATCGGCGGACGATCCGTCTTGCTAGCGATAGCCCCACGCCCATCCCTCGGGGCTTGGTGGTGTAGAAGGGGGTGAAGATCTTGTCGAGTTGATGCTGGGGAATGCCGACCCCCGTATCGGCGATCGCCACCGTGACCCGCCGGGCTCGCGCCTCCACTTGTCCGCAAATTCGTATGCACCCGGCCTGCGGCATTGCCTCCACCGCGTTGGCGACCACACTGTTTAGCACCTGTTCGAGCAGCGCCTCGTCGGCCTGAACAGGCGGGAGCGATGGCGGGAGATGCACCTCGACGTGGATCCCCCGCCGCGCCGCCTCCCCCCTGAAGCTCTCCAGGCTCCGACGCACGACCGTGGGCAGGCTCACCTTCTCCAGCGTGCCGTCCTCGGGCTGCGAGTAGGTCAACAGGTCGCGGATCCAGCGTTCGAGCCGATCGACCTCCGCGATGATGTCGCGCGAGCACCCGTTGCAGGTGGAGCCCTTCTCGCACAGGGACAGCTCCGCGCTGGAGCGAATCGAGGCAAGCGGATTGCGGATGCCGTGGGCCACGGCCGATGCCATTTCCCCCATGGCGGACATCGTCTCTGACTCGACCAGCCGCTCCTGTTGGGAGTTGATGAGGCGGGCGCCGCGGTACACGATGCCAAACATGGCGATGTACAGGAAGAGGCCCCCCAGAATGTCGAAGGCCCAGACACGCCGCCTGCCCGCCGCGATCGTCTCGAAGAGGGCGCGCGGGATCCGGTAGAGCTCGATTGCGCCGATGACCTGCTGGGTGGCCGGATGCCTGATGGGAATATAGGTTTCGACGAAGGGCACCGGATCGTCATTCAAGAACTTGTGTTCTTGCTTGGGGTTCTCTTCGCGTCCGGTAATCCCGCTCTCGACGGCGACCACCCCCGTCAACGCCTCGTCGAGTTCTTCATTCCGATCGAAGCGCTGCCCCACGAGCCGCTTCTCGGTGGACCAGAGCAGCGTCTTGTCCTGCCCGTAGACGTTGACCCGGAGCACCTCGGGAAGGTTGCCGATGCGCTCGAAGAATTCTACGAGGCTCGCCTCGTTAACAGGACGAGGCGCGTGCCGGTTCAGGAAGAATTCTTGGGCATGCTCGGCGTCGCACTCGCTTTGGATGACCTCCATGGTCACGGCGGCGTCACGTTTCAACATCGTAGCGGTGATAAATTGCGACAGGAACATGGATGAGACAACGCTCACCAGCGCGATGGATGCAAAGCTCAGAAGGGAGAACCGACGGATTAGATTCAATCCCGCGGGGCGGGTCTTGTGGTTCTTGCTTTTCCCGGTGCGGCCAGTCTGTCGCGAGGACGGAGCGCAAGAGTCACAATCCCTCTCGGAATCAGTGGCTTCAGGCGTGAGCATTGGCGGTGGGCACCTCATTCGGCATCCCTACCTATCCCGTGTCGCGGGGAATGTATGCTACGGGGATCTGAAAGGGTAGTCGGGAAACTCCGACTAAGTGGGGGAAAAAACCCAGTATTGGGTGGCGAGAATCCCGAGGGGACCCGCGCATGTCCGACACGAGGATGCGTGAAGGTGCCGAGCGCCGGGGAGGCGAGCCGGAGGGCCGGACTTTCGGACGAGCCTGTCTGTGTTTGAATCGTCTTGACAATTACGGGTTCGGCCCAGATATTGCTGGCGCACCATAGTGGGCCACCCGCGCCGGGCGAAGCTGCCGTGATCCCCCTCCGCATAAGGTCCGGCGGCCCTCGCACGCGGGCGAGCGTGGCGCGGCTTCCACGATGCGAACGGGTATACACCTTAGGTGCGGGCGGCCGCGTCTGATCTGCCCCGATCGGACGGAGGCTTTGTGAAGCGTTGCCAGGGCCGAGAGGGCCGGCGGCATAGACGCCATGCCGCTGCAGCAGGACCGAATTCCGAGCGGCCGGAGTCGAGCCTCGCTTCCACGCAAGCGCGGATTGCGCCTTCCGGCGCCGCAGATCCGGAGGGGCATGACGAGCCGCGTCCCGTAGGCGTGGCCGAGATCGGCAACGCGCTGGGGCCGGCTCTCCAGGAGACGGAGCAGACGAAAGCGCAACTTCGGGAGAAAGAGGCACACTTCGCCGCCGTCCTGAACTCCGTAACGGACGCCATCATCCTCGTCGACTCCACGCACCGCATCCGCCTTTTCAACCGCGCTGCAGAACGGGTGTTCCGGCTGCCCGCTCCCGACGCGATCGGCCAGCCCGCGGAGCGGTTCCTGTCGAATCATTTCCGCTCCGCGCTCCGCAGCCTCAGTCCCGGGCATTCGACTGTTGGGCAGTGCGTTGGGCGCCCCCTCGCCGGTGTGCGGGCAGACGGCGAAGAGTTCCCAATGGAAGCTTCTGTCGTGCCCGCACAGGGAAACGGGGAAGCCCTCTATGCAGTTGTCCTCCGCGACATGACAGAACGGCAACGCTCGGAAGGAGCGCTTCGAAGACTCGCGCGCGTGGTGGAGGAAGTGGCAGAAAGCGTGTTCATCACAGACCGCGAGGGTCGCATCGAATACGTCAACCCTGCGTTCGAGCGGCAGACGGGCTACACCCGTGCGGAGGCCGTCAACCGGACCCCCGCCATCGTCAAATCGGGGAAACACGATCAGGCTTTTTACGAAAATCTCTGGCGAACGATCCTATCCGGGGAGCCGTTCCGAGCCGTTTTCACGAACCAGAGGAAGACCGGTGAATTGTATTACGACCTCCAGACCATCACCCCGCTTCGGGACGAGCACGGCGTCATCTCGCATTTCGTGGCAGCCAGCCGTGACATCACGGAGCGGAAGCGCGCCGAGCAGGCCCTACTGAACCTCAATAAGCAGATGGAGCGGGAGGCCGAGCGGATCGCCCAGGCCCTCCATGATGAAGCCGGCCAGTTCCTGACCGCGGCGCACATCGCCCTTGCTGAGTTGGTGCGCGACCTTCCGTCTTCGGCGCGACAGCGGGTGGCCGAGGCGCGAGAACACCTCAACCAAGTCGAAGAGCAGTTGCGCGGCCTCAGCCGGGAGCTTCGACCTCGCATCCTCGAGGACCTCGGCCTTCCCGCGGCCCTCGAGTTCCTCGCCCAAGGGGTTATGCGGCGCACGGGGATCGCCGTTGCCATGGAGGTCGCGCTGGACGAGCGCCTTCCCCGGATCGTGGAGACCACGCTCTATCGGCTCGCGCAGGAGGCTTTGACGAACGCCTCCCGCCACGCCCAAGCCACGCGCATTGACGTGCGGCTCGCCAGGGAAGGTCGGACCGTCCGGTGCGTTGTTCGGGACAACGGCATCGGCTTCGACGTGCCGGACGTTTTGGACCGGCGCGGCGACAGCCGCCTGGGCTTGGTCGGCGTTCGCGACCGGTTGGAAGCCCTGGGCGGCACGCTTCGCATCGACTCGATCCCTGGGCAAGGGACGGAGCTGCACGTCTTCGTCCCGCTGGAGCCGTAAGGTGGGAATTCGCGTCTTGCTCGCGGACGATCACCAGATTGTGCTACAGGGCCTGAAATCCATGCTCGTCCGGCACGACATCGAGGTCGTCGGCGAGGCCGCAGACGGTCAGGAAGCCGTTCGCCTGACCGCCGGCCTGACGCCCGAGGTGGTGGTCATGGACCTCGGGATGCCCCTATTGAACGGGCTCGATGCCGCCCGCGAGATCTTGCGCGCCGCTCCCCGGACCGGCGTGGTGCTTCTCACCATGCATGCGGAGGATCACCAGGTCCTGGGCGCACTCCGCGTCGGGGTCCGGGGCTATGTCATCAAGACGCAGGCGGTGGACGAGCTTGTGCGGGCCATCCAAGAGGTTGCCAAGGGCAAATTCTATCTCGGCTCCGGAGCATCGCAGACAATTGTGGAAGCGTACCTGGCCGGCAGCGAACCCCCCGCGGACCCCTTGTCGTCGCGGGACCACCAGGTGCTGCAGCTCGTGGCCGAAGGGAAAACCACGAAGGAGATCGCCGCCCTCCTCGACATTAGCCCCAAGACAGCGGAGACCTATCGCACCAGGATAATGGAAAAGCTCAACATCCACGACACGGCCGGCCTGGTGCGCTATGCCATCCGCCGCGGCTTGATCCAGATCTGACAGGCTGCTGAAAAAGGCCCATCTTCGGCGTTGGTCCGCTTCGGCGCTCATTGCGGCGTACCCGATGTACGCCTCACTGGGCCCATCGCGGACCGCCTTGCATCTGGACCTTTTTGAGCAGCCTGGGCAAAGATGAGTCTTTCAGCATCCTCTGGGCACCCCCGTCCCCCCTGACGTTTCCACTCGGGTCCGTCACGACTCCACCGCCTCGCAGCGGGTCCGGGAACCATTTTCGAGGTATTGCGGTTTCCTCCAGCAAAGAGGAGAGCGGAGCGAGCCCCTTCGACACTTGTCGATCGTGATCCTCCCCGGAGGGCCGTCATGGAGTTGAACGTTCGTTCCGACCCGGACATCCTCCTCACCGGCTCGGATTGCGCGCGGATCGAGGCGGCCCTCACCGCATTTCCCCTTTGTCGCAGCATTGCCGAATTTCTTGCCGTGCACCACCGCGCCATGGATACGGCGAGCGGCATCGCCGCGTGGTGGGTGGGCAGCGATGTGCCGGCGGTACAGGCAGCGCTGGATTGCCTGGTCGCGTGCGGAATCGTCGTGGCCCACACGCGCACGTGCGGAACCATTTTTGGCCTGAACCGCCATCCCGCCGTCCGTGACTGGCTGCGGGGGATCCTCGGAGAACCGAGCGAGCGTAGACGACCGGATCCGGAGATTACCTCCGCCTGAGTCGCCAAACGACTGCTGACAACGAGGAAAGGAGGTGACAGGAAAGCCCTGACGTGGCCGCGCCGCCATCGGACGTGGGCTCAGCCGACCTGAACGAGGGACGTGCGGCATCTGCCGCCGTCGAGCTGGCCAATGGGCTGTCCCTTCAAGACAGCACGTCACTTGACCACGGAGGCACGACCATGCTCACCAGGCGAGAGTTGATAAAGCTCGGGCTTCTGAGCGGGACCTATACCCTCTTGGATCGGAAATGGGTGTTCGCCGACAACCTTCCTCCGAGCCCGCCCACCACCCCTTTTGTGATGGATCTCCCCCTTCCGCCGGCGCCTTGGGAAGTCGCTCCTTTTCCCTCTCCGGAGAACGCCACGTTTATCGGCCCGGACACCCTGTTCTTTCAGCTCATCCAAGAAGAGCGGCTCGTCAGCTTTCATCCCGAGCTCCCTTCGACAAAGGTCTGGAGCTACCGCGACATCAACGTTCCTCCGGGCTCGTTCCCGTTCGCGCTGGGCCCCACGTTCTTGGCGACAATCGGCCAGGGTGCGGGCGGCGGCGTGCTCGTCCGGCAGATAAACAATCTCCCGCCGCAACACCGGGGCTTCGGGGACCCGCATACAACAACGCACCTGCACGGGGGGCACTCGCCTTCCCGTTCGGACGGTTTCCCGACCCTCGATATTGCGCCTGGGGAAACATTCGACCATGCCTATCCGCTCCGAGACCCCGGCTACGCGACAGGTCACCCCGACGCCGCCGAGCGCGCATCTACGCTGTGGTACCACGACCATCTTATCGATTTCACTGGACCCAATGTCTACCGTGGACTGGCGGGGTTCTTCCTGGTCTTCGACGAGCTCGATACGGGAGAAGAGACGACAGGACTACGTCTGCCTAGCGGGCCGTTTGATGTCCCGTTGGTGCTTCAGGACAAGCGTTTCGCCCCCGACGGCTCGCTGGTCTTCGATGCTCTCGACCACAACGGCTTTCTGGGGGACAAGTTCACGGTGAACGGTGCGATTCAACCGCGCTTTCGCGTCAAGCGCCGCAAGTATCGCTTCAGATTTCTCAACGGTTCGAACGCCCGGTTCTACCTCATCGTCTTGGCGAATCAGAACGGCCACACCTTCGCGTTCGATCACATCGCCACCGAGGGAGGCCTCCTCGCCGCGCCCATCCGCAACCTCCGGGGATTCCAGATCGCGCCCGCAGAGCGCGTGGAGATCGTTGTGGATTTTTCCCAATTTCAGACGGGAGACACCGTCTTCCTCGAAAACCGTCTACGACAGGACGACGGCCGGAAGCCGGGGGATGTCCTGACTCGGGGACCGCAGATCCTGCAGTTCGTCGTGGACGATGCTGTGGACGATCCCAGCCAGGTCCCGGATGTCCTGCGCCCCTTCGAGGCAATTTCGCAGGCCGAGCTGAACCGCGCCACGGTGCGTACGTTCGAATTCGAAAGGAGCGATGGGGCGTGGTCGATCAACGGGAAATTCTTCGACCCGAATCGCCCCCTCGTGTCCCCCACCGTCAACACGCCCGAGATCTGGCGCCTGGTCAACGGCAGCGGCGGATGGGCCCATCCTATACACGTCCACCTGGAGTTGATGCGGGTGCTGCGGCGGAATGGAAAGGTGCCGCCGCTCTCGGAGCGCGACGGCTTCGCCCGGAGGGATACGGTCACGCTCGGACCGAACGATCGGGCGGATGTGTTCGTCAAGTTCCGCGATTTTACCGGGCCCTTCGTGTTTCACTGTCACAACCTTGAACACGAGGACATGGCCATGATGGCCCGCTTTGATATCAGCCCGGCGTGAGCCGCGGCGTAGCGGCTTGACGCGGCTCAGGGACTTCCGGGTCGCATCACGCGGGAGGAGTGCGATGGATAGATTGCTCCAGGCTACCCTATTCGCGGTCTTCTGCGGCCTCTACGCTTGCGCGGCGTTCGCGGGCGCGGGTCCGCAGAAGGTTGACCTTGCTGGCCCTGCAGCCGCTGCGCTCCCCAGCGTGTCCTCCTCCGCGGCGTTTGTCCGCCCGGCGGAAGCGTCGGCCGGAACACTCGGGCCGGACACTCGGAATGAGCAGACCACCATTCCCAATGTCGAGCTCGTCACGCATGACGACAGGAAGGTCCGGTTGTACGACGATCTCGTTAAGGGCAAGATCGTGCTCATGAACTTCATGTTCACGAGCTGCGAGGCCTATTGTCCTCTGACGACCGCAAACCTCGCGCGCGTGCAGGCGGCACTCGGTGACCGGGTCGGGCGGGACGTGTTTCTGTACTCGATCACGCTGGATCCCGACATCGACACGCCCGAGGTGCTCAGCCGGTATCGGACGGAGAGCGGGGCCAAACCGGGCTGGATTTTTCTCACGGGAGCGTTCGCGACGATCGAGAAGCTACGCCGCAAGCTGGGGGTGTACGATCTCGATCCGGTGATCGATGCCGACAAGACCAAGCATTCCGGCGTGGTCGTTTATGGCAGCGGTGCCACGGACCGCTGGGCGGCGATGCCCAGCCTGGCCAATGCAGAGTTCATTGCGAAGACCGTGCTGCGGTTGGCGCCCGCGGATGCCGCTGACGGCGCGCGCCCCCGGCTTGCTCGCGGGCGCGATGCGTCCAAACCGTGCGGGCGTGACGCCCGAGAGGGCCTGCCCGAGACTCCCGGCCATCATCATCACAGACCGTGAGGCCTGCGCTCCGATAGCGGCTCAGCCCGTCACGAGGCTGTTGCCGCACCGAGGACAGAAGGCCGCCTGCCCCGTGTAGCTTTCGCCGCAGTGCGGACAGGTGCGGGCTGCGAGGGACGGAGATCGGGGCGGTGCCGCGGCCTCGGAGGTGGCCTCCCTGAATCCCCGGATGGCCTTCCCCAGGCCGTTCCCGATCTCCGGAAGACTCTTCGCGCCGAAGACGAGCAGCGCCAAGACGAGCACGACAATCAGTTCCGGCATCCCGAGTCCGAACATGGCGAGTCTCCTCTGTGCAGTGTGACCGGATCCATCGTCCACTGTGTCGACCCGACACAAGTGTCGTGGCCGAAAAGGACAACGGCGCTGCCAAGGCCACGCCCATCCCGAGGGCGAGCGCGTTCAAGAGAAGCCGAGCCCTCCGCGCGGTCCGATGCCCAGCAAGTGGCATTTGGTGTTCAGGATCCATGCCAGCGTGTCTCCACTTGATAAGCCATGGCGGGGAGCTCCGCCGCCGGGCCACGGTGTGCCCAGCCCGAGGCCGTTGTCGACCGCGCACACCCCGGCGACCTCGATTCGCTCATGCCGGGCGGCGGCTCCTCGGTGGCGTGTCCCTGCCTACGTGATGAGCCTATAACCGCCGGCATCCACCGCCCGCCTCCTTCTCCTGCTCCCTCCGTTTCTCCTCGCGCGCCTTCTACTTTGTCGACGCCACCCCATGAGACGTGTGGGTCGGCGTGCAACCGAGCATGGGTGCTTTCCCCAAATTCTGGGTGGGGGAGAACGCCCAACACATCATGTTCGGGGCCTTGGAGCCGTTCTGTGCACACCCCGTCGCGCGCGCCCGTGCGCCTCGAGCGCCCCAGGAACCGAGCAGTTCCATCCCACCATTTCCCCGCCGCTGCGGCGAGAGGAGGTCACTCGGCGGGTGTGGCATCGGGATTGAATAGCAGGTGAATCCCCCAATTTGGAGCCAATACGAAACTCGTGATGCGGAGACGCTCACGCACGGCCGCGAGCGGATGAGCGAGCGGTGCCGGAGACGAGTGGGCACGCACGCTTCGGAGTGAGTGGTGACGGGCGATCGCCGAGAGACATGTTGCCATGGTTGGCCGCCACCGTTGGTGACGCCAGGTGCGACGGCGGCGCAGCGATACGGGCACGGTACGCGTTGTGGAGGAAGATTCGGGTTGCTTTTCAATGCGTCTCGATCGTGAACCATCGAAGCCAGGAGGAAACGCCATGACAGTTCGCGGCCGAAAGCTTCGCAGTTGGGCGCCTTTATTTATGCTGCTGATGTTGATGTCGGCCGACGGAGCGTGGGCGCAAACTCCGCCCACGCCGCAGTTTGCGTTTCTGGGTTTCATCCAGGAGGCGACACTGGACACGGCCGGCACCGTCTGCACGCCGGCGCACCCGCGGCTTGCGGGCGGCACGGTGACTGTCAACGGCATAAAAATGATCGTCCCCTGCAACAGCATCATCCAGTTGCCGGCCGCCACGATGACGTGGGCCGATTTGTTCTCAGCCGCGCAGGCGACGCCGGTCGGGAGCTACATCGGCGGCGCGACGCCGGTCCCCGCGAACCCGGTGCCGACGGGCGAGACGAAGACGGGTCTGGCGCTGGCGGACAACCCGATGCCATTCCCGTCGTTTGAAGTGAGCGTCAACGGGAACATCGTGGGGAAGAACCCGGACGGCACCGACAGGTACATCGTCGGGTTGATCGTCCCCGTAACCCAGCAGGGCCTCAACGGCAGCTCGGGGCTCGTCAGCTACATCGACTACACCATCGGCGCCTTCCGCGTGGGCGGAATCAACAACGATCCGAATTGCGCGACGAACGGCATCACGTCGCCGAGCTGCAGCGGGGCGTTGGTGCAGGTCAACGATCCGATAGGGCGCTGGGGCGCCATTCACAGCCCGGATCAACGCTTCAGCGGCGACACGGCGAACTCGACCATCCACACCTCCACGGGATTCCCCCTGTGCATCCCCCGAGTGGCGCCCCCGGCCAACGATCCGGAGTGCCCACTGAGGAACCGCCCCCTGAACGGAGATGTGCGGTTCCCCACAGACTCGTTTCTGCCGAGCGGGGCGCCCCTGAAGATCTTTGACATGCCGACGCCGACGGCCGCGGCTTTGGATCCTACGCTCCCCGATCCGATGAAGCAGGTTCCCATGATGGTTGGCGACCAGGTCGTGTACGCGGGCACGCTGTACAAGATCAACCCGTTCCTCACGCTTCCCGGCACGGTGATTCCTGACAACAGCGCCGCCAACACGTACATCTCCGCCCACACGGTCGAGGACGTCCTGGGCATCTTCACGCAACCCGGCGTCCCGCCCGCCTATGTCTACGTGGAGGAGATGCTGATCGGTAGCGGGGGAGCGGCCGTCCAGGGCATCCTGCAGGAAGCCTCGACCCGCATGACGGTCGTTGGGTTCACCAGCGACCCGACCCGGCTCGTGGACATTTACGCCCGGGACGTCAACCCCTGCACCGGCCAGGAAACCCTACGGCTGCTCGCGACCACGGACCCGGCCGCCGACGCCGTGAAGGGCCGCTTCGTTCACCGCGTCCTTGGCGGCCTGTTCATGCCCCCAACGCGAAACTACACCGTGCGCAGCCGGACCCAGGCGGTGGAAGCGACGACCGGGCAGCGGACGGACCTGGTCGCGGCCAACGGCATCCTCACCGGCGAGTTCAGCCTGCCTCTCTTCGAGTACATCTTCCCCGAGAACCATCGGCTCGGGGACCCGTTCATCCCGAACAACTACCAGGACTTCCCGTTCCTCGCCCAGGGCTCCGGGCCGATTGACGGCGTTGGGAGCGGCACGGCGGTGGTGGGCCAGCTCAGTCCGTGGCCCGGGAGTCCGGTCCCGACACCGGCGACCTGCGCGGCCGGCGGGGGCACACTGCCGGTCGTCAACGCCGGCTCGGACATCTCCGTGGGGACAAACGCGGCGGTGACGCTGACCGGAACCGCCACCTTTGACTCGACCGACGACGCCACCACGCGGACGATCGTCTGGACGGCACCGCCGGGTGTGACGCTGACAGACCCCAGCTCCCTCGTCACCACCTTCACCGCGCCGGCCGCGCCGGGCGCGCTGACGTTCACGCTGACCGCGACGGACAACTTCGGACCCGCCAGCGATACGGTGAACGTCAACGTGTTGACCCCGGCTGACATTGTTCAGATCACCGTGGCGACCTGGGCCACCCAGAACGGAAAGCGGGGTGGCTTCGGCAAACTCAATGTGACCGCCACGTCGAGCGACCCGACAGCCATTCTGTCCCTGACCGAACTCGGGAAGGACGGAAGCACGACGAACTGGGGCACGGGCAGCACAAAGGGCGACGGGACCTACAACTGGGTCGAGAGCAAGGGCGCTCCGGACCCCAGCGAGTTGATCGTCACGTCGAGCAAAGGCGGGTCGGCCAGGACCACCTGCAGTGCCCAGGACGCAAGGGGCAGGGTCACCTGCCCGTAGGGGCGTCCGCGTGACTCGCCGAGAGTCCCGTGCACGAACCGGAAAAGGATGGGGAATCGCGGACGAGGGGTGGGCGGAGGCGGAAAGCCGCGTGAGCGTCGCGCTTCGCCTGCCCCGGCCCTTCCCACACCGAAGGCGTGAGCAAGATCGGTGAACGAGGCTGGCTGGAGACGCCGTCACCCGAGAGGAGAATATCAATGAAACCGCTTTTCATGGCAAGCCGGTCCTCGACTCGCGGGTGCGCGTGGTGGGTGGTGGTGAGGCTCTTGCTGGTTGTCCTGCTCGTGGGGACGCTCTTCACGCCGGGAACCCTCCTTGC
>Ga0316622_100002480_pt1 | contig 12790 bp, 12 predicted proteins | sample OWC_Aug_OW2_C1_D_FD_207646 | JGI IMG/M metagenome (GOLD analysis project Ga0316622, IMG submission 207646) | Wetland soil microbial communities from Old Woman Creek delta, Ohio, United States - OWC_Aug_OW2_C1_D5_C | ecosystem: Environmental > Terrestrial > Soil > Wetlands | place: USA: Ohio... | reverse complement strand
CCGGCGTGACGACGATGCGGATGGAGCGCGGGCTCGACACCGGCCCGACCTACTTCCGGAGCGCGGTCCCGGTCGAGCCCGACGAGGACGCGGTGGCGCTCGGCGCTCGGCTGGCGCGGCTCGGAGCGCCGCTCCTGGTCGAGACGCTCGACCGGCTCGCGGCAGGGGGGGTCGTTCCCGAGCCGCAGGATCCCGCGCAAGCGAGCTGGGCCCCGCCGCTGACCCGCGCGATGGGGGTGGTCGACTGGAACGGCGACGCCGCGGAGATCGCACGCCGGGTGCGCGCTTTCGTCCCGTGGCCGCCGGTCGTGGCCCGCGGGGCGAAGGGTGCGCTGCGGTTGCTCCGCGCCACGGCGCTGGGGGAGACTGCGCCCCCCGGCGTGGTGCCGGGCGCCGTGCTGCGCCGCGCCGGCGACGCGATCGACGTGGTTTGCGGAGAAGGGCTGCTGCGGATCGTCGAGTTGCAGCCCGAGGGGGGGCGGCCGATGACCGCAGCCGCCGCGCTGGCCGGGCGTCACGTCGAGCTCGGAGGGAGACTCGAGCGATGGGCGGGCCCGTGAGCGCCACGGCGTGGAACGACGACACGGCAGCGCCGCGCTCGCCGCTGGTGCGCGCGCTCGCGATCGGCGTGCTCGCCGCGGTCGAGGCCGGTGCTTGGTCCGACCGGCTCCTTGCGGCGCGGGAACGGCGGCTCGCCCTCCCCGCGGATCGCGCCCGGCTGCACGCTCTGGTCTATGCGACGCTGCGCTGGATGGGGGCCGTCGACGCCCGGCTCGGACCGCTCGTGCGCGCCGGGCTCGGATCGCTCGACCCGCGCGTGCGCGCCGCGCTCCGGCTCGGCGCGGCCGAGATCTTCGTGCTCGGGCACCCCGCACCGCTCGCGGTCGACGCCGCCGTGCACGCCGTGCGGCTGGCCGGCGCGGCGCCGGCGACCGGTCTCGTGAACGCCGTGCTGCGCCGCCTCGCCGTGGAGGGAGGGGTGCTCGACGTCACCGCCACGATGCCGGCCTGGCTCGCCTCGCGATGGAGCGCACGCTACGGCGAGGACGTGGCGCGGGCCCTCGTCGAGGCCGCCAACCGGCCGGCGCGCCCGTTCGCGGTGGCGCGCGACGACCGGCCCGGCACCTCCGGGATCGCAGGCGCCCGCGATGCGCTGGCGCGCGATTTCGCCGGCGAAGGGGTTGCGACCGAACCGGCCTCGCGCCACCCCGCTGGGCTGGTCGTGACGCGCGGAGCGCCGCAGGCCACGGACGCGTTCGCCGCAGGCCGGTGCGTGCTGCTGGACGAAGCGGCTGCCCTGGTCGCGCTGCTCGCCTCGGCGGTCGACGGGCGTCCGGTAGCCGACCTCGCGGCGGCCCCGGGAGGGAAGGCGGCCCTGATCGCGCAGCGCTCGGACGGCCCGGTCGTGGCGCTGGAGGCGGTTCCGACGCGCGCCCGGCGGCTGGCGCAGTCCCTTGCGCTGCGGGCCCCTGCCGGCAGGACGCACGTGGTTCACGGAGACGCGCTTGCGCCGCCGCTGGCCCGCCACGCTTTCGGAAGCGTCCTTCTCGACGCGCCCTGCAGCGGCACGGGAACGCTCCGGCGCCGGCCCGACAAGCGTTTCCGCCTCGCGCCCGGCGACATCGCCGCCTGCGCCGTTCGGCAGGCGCGGATGCTCGACGCGGCCGCCCCGCTGGTGGGGCCTGGGGGGGCGCTGGTCTACGCGGTATGCAGCCTCGAGCCGGAGGAAGGCGAGGCCCGGTTGCGAGACTTCCTCACGCGCCACCGCGAGTTCATTCCGGCCGATCCGTCCGAGATCCTCGGCGCGGCTGGGGAGGGGCTGGTGAGTGGCGATCCACCCGCGCTCGTCACGCGACCGGATCGTGACGGTCTCGACGGCTTCTTCGCCGCGCGACTCGTGCGGGCGGCGGCATGAGCGGCGCGGCGTCACCGCAGGCCTGGCTGCGGCGCGCCGTGCTCGGTGTCCTGGTCGCCGGCTCGCTCGTCCTCGTGTTCGGGATGGCGGCCTGGTTCACGCTCCGCGCGTCGGTCCGCTTCGTCTCGGAGGTCACCGTGCCAGCGGTCGTCGGCAGTGACCAGGCCGATGCGACGGCCCGCCTGCGCGCCATGGGACTCCAGCCCCAGGTGAGCGGACGGCGCCCGGATCCGACCCGACCCGCCGGCAAGGTCCTCGACCAGTTCCCCGCCGCCGGCAGCCGAAGCAAGCCTGGCCGCCCGGTTCGCCTCGTCCTCAGCAGCGGCCCGGAGAAGACCGCCGTCCCCGACCTTGCGGGGTCGAGCATCAGCCGGGCCCAACTCGTTCTGCGCCGCGCGGGCCTGTCGCTCGGAACGACCTCGAGAGCGCCGCACGCGCGCCAGGGGCCGGGCCGGATCCTCGCTCAGCACCCCGCGGCGGGCAGCGAAGGCTCGGCAGGGCAGGGGATCGCGGTCCTGGTCAGCGCCGGCTCACGGCCGCCCGCGTTCGTCATGCCCGATTTCGTCGGACGGTCTGCCGCGACGGCACTCCGGTCGCTCGAGGGGCTTGGATTCCGCTCGGTCGTCATCGGCGGAGCGGGCGAGATCCGTCCCGGCGCCGTCGTCCGGGAGCAGTGGCCGCCGGTCGGCTCCCGCGTCACCGCCACCAGCCGCATCACCCTGACGCCGGCCCCCTGAACGGGCCGGCGCCCCAGGAACGCGAGGTCCTGCGCATGAAGATCGAGATCGCCCCTTCCATCCTGTCCGCCGATTTCGCGCGCCTCGCCGAGGCGCTCTCCATGCTTGAGAAGGCAGGCGCGGACGTCGTGCACGTCGACGTGATGGACGGACACTTCGTCCCCAACCTGACGATCGGGCCTCCCGTCGTGGCCGCACTCGCGCGCGCCACGCGCCTGCCGCTGGACTGCCATCTGATGATCGAGGACGCGGAGCGCTGGGTCGGCGAGTACGTCCGCGCCGGGGCGGCGCGGCTGACCGTCCACCTCGAAGCCTGCCCACACCTCCACCGTACCGTGCAGCAGATCAAGGGGCACGGGGTCGAGGCCGGCGTGGCGCTCAATCCGGCGACCCCGCCCGAGGCGCTCTCGGAGATCCTTCCGCTGATCGACTTCGTGCTCGTCATGTCGGTCGAGCCCGGCTTCTCCGCCCAGTCGTTCATCCCCGGCGCGTTGCGCAAGGTCGAGCGCATGGCGTCGATGATCAGCGCGTCCGGCTCGCCGGCTCGCATCCAGATCGATGGCGGGATCGGCCCCGGAAACGCCGCGGGAGTGGTACGCGCCGGGGCGCGCAGCCTGGTCGCCGGGAACGCGATCTTCGGTGCGCCCGACCCGCCCGCCGCGCTGGCCGCGCTGCGCGCCATCGCCGAGGGTGGCGCATGAGGAGCGAGTCCACGCCGTTCCGCGTCCGGTACCCGGAGGTCGACCGGATGGGGGTCGTGCACCACACGCACTACCTCGTCTGGTTCGAACTGGGCCGGACCGAGCTGATGCGCGCCGCCGGGCTCCCCTACGGGGTCCTGGAGGACGACCGGGGGATCCTCTTCCCCGTGATCGAGGCCGGGGCTCGCTATCGCCGCCCGGCGCGCTACGATGACCAGCTCGAGGTCCAGACCGGGATCGTCGGGCTGTCCCCGGTGCGGGTCCGGTTCGAGTACCGGATCGTACGGCCCGCGGACGGGGCCGTGCTGGCGGACGGCTTCAGCGTGCACGCAGCGGTAGGCCGCGACGGGCGGCCGCAGCGGCTGCCGACGGAACTGATGGAGAGGCTCTCACCGTGGACGTCCTGATCACCACGCGCATTTCCCGGGCGGCGGGCCGGCTTGCCCTGGTGGCGGTGCTCGCCCTGCTCGCCCTGGCCCTGCCGGGCTGCAGCAGCTCGAAGAAACGGGAGGCGCAGCTCAGCGAGGACAACGAGGCGCTCTACCGTGAGGCGAGGGCGCTGATCGAGTCGCGGCGTTTCTCCGAGGCCACGACACGGCTCGGAGACGTCGGCATGATCACCCCCGTCGGGGAAGTGCTCGACCCGATGGTCAAGCTGGCGCTCGCCGACGCCTACTTCTTCCAGCTCGGGACGACGAGCGCGATCGAATCCCAGAGCCGCTACGAGCAGTTCCTGAACTTCTATCCCTTGCACCCGATGGCCCCCTACGCGCGGTTCCAGGTCGGGGCGTGCCTGTTGCAGCAGGCGAGCAACCCGTCGAACGACCAGGAGTTCCCACGGCGGGCCCGCGAGCATTTCCAGACCATGATCCGCGAGCTCCCCGCGGCGGATCCCTGGCGCCTCGCCGCGCTTCAGGCAGGCGCCCGCGCCGGCGACATGCTGGCCGAGCACGACTGGCAGGTGGCGGAGTTCTACCGGCGGCGGGGCAAGCCGCTGGGCCAGATCCAGCGGCTCTCCCGCCTGGTCGACGAGTACCCGTCGTCGCTGCGGCGCGAGAAGGCGATGTACGAGCTCGGACAGGCCTACGCTCAGGTCGGCGACACAGCCAAGGCGCGCCTCTCCTACGAGCGCCTGATCGCCGACTATCCGGCCGGCGAGTGGGCCGGGAAGGCCAAGATGGAGCTCGCGGCGCTCGCCCCCCCGGCGCCGGAACCGGCCGCGGCTCCGGCGCCGCCGGCCGGCGCGAGCCCGGCGCGCGCCGGGGGCGCGTAATGCGTATCACCTCGACCACGGTCGTCGCGGTGCGCCGCGCGGGAAGGGTGGCGATGGCCGCCGACGGCCAGGTGACGCTCGATCGGACGATCGTCAAGGAAGGAGCGCGCAAGGTGCGGCGCCTCTCGGACGGCCGGATCCTGGCCGGCTTCGCGGGCGGTGCGGCCGACGCCTTCGCGTTGCTGCAGCGGTTCGAGGAGCGTCTCGAGCAGCACGGCGGGCGGCTCGAACGCGCGGCGATCGAGCTGGCGCGCGACTGGCGACAGGACCGCGCGCTACGTCGCCTGGAGGCCCTGCTGCTGGTCGCCGACCGCGAGCACACGCTGCTGCTCTCGGGCACCGGCGACCTGATCGAGCCGGACGACGGCGTGATCGCGATCGGCAGCGGCGGTTCGGCGGCGCTCGCCGCCGCGCGTGCCCTCGTCCTGCACACGGAGATGGCCGCGGAAGAGATCGCCGTCGCGGCGCTGAAGACCGCCGCGTCGATCGACATCTACACCAACGAGCGGATCGTCTGCGAAACGCTCGGGGACTGAGCGGGGGGCGACGATGGTGTTCTACATGCCCGGCAGCGGCGGCCCACCGCCGCTCGAACCCGGCGGGCCGCTCGGGCGCCAGGACGACCTGACCCCCTCCCAGGTGGTGACCGAGCTCGACGCCTACATCGTCGGTCAGCGCGACGCGAAACGAGCGGTCGCGGTGGCTCTGCGCAACCGCTGGCGGCGGAAGCAGCTCCCGCCCGAGCAGGCCGAGGAGGTGCTGCCCAAGAACATCCTCATGATCGGTCCGACCGGGGTCGGGAAGACCGAGATCGCGCGCCGCCTGGCGCGGCTCGTCGGCAGCCCCTTCCTCAAGGTCGAGGCGACGAAGTACACCGAGGTCGGCTACGTCGGCCGCGACGTCGAGTCGATGATCCGGGACCTGCTGGAGCTGGCGATCGAAATGGTGCGGCGCGAGCGGCGGCGCGAGGTCGCGGCCGCAGCGGTGCGCGCGACCGAGGACCGGCTGCTCGAGCTGCTCGCGGGGCCGCGCGCCGGTGCGGCCGACGGCCGCGAGTGGGTCGAGGCGCGCGAGGAACTTCGCGGCCGGCTGCGCAATGGCGAGCTCGAGGAGCGCACCGTGGAGCTCGAGCTGCCGGACGAGGAGAAGCCTGCCTTCCGGATCGCCGGCGGGCCGGGCATGGACGAGATGGAGGTCAAGCTGGGCGAGATGCTCCCCGGCTTCCTGGGGAAGCGGACGAAAAGGAGCCGCGTCAGCGTCCGCGAGGCGCGCGAGTTCCTGCAGCGCGAGGAGGAGGACCGCCGGCTCGACGAGACGACGCTGGTCAAGGAAGCGATCGAGCGCGCCGAGCAGACCGGCATCGTCTTCATCGACGAGATCGACAAGGTCGCGGGCAGCGGGAGCGCGACCGGGCCCGACGTCAGCCGCCAGGGGGTGCAGCGCGACCTGCTGCCGATCGTCGAGGGGACGATCGTGCAGACCAAGCGTGGCCCGGTGCGCACCGACCACATCCTGTTCATTGCCGCCGGCGCGTTCCACGCGGCCAAGCCGTCGGATCTGCTGCCCGAGCTGCAGGGCCGGTTCCCGATCCGCGTGGAGCTGCAGCGCCTGACGCGCCAGGAGCTCTACGAGATCCTGACCGTGCCGAAGAACGCGCTCGTGCGGCAATACCAGAGCCTGCTCGCGGTCGACGGCGTGGAGCTCTCCTTCAGCGACGCGGCGCTGCGCGAGATCGCCGAGATCGCGGACCGTGTCAACGAGGCGGTCGAGGACATCGGGGCCCGGCGCCTGGCGACAGTCCTGGAGCGGTTGCTCGGGCCGCTGCTCTTCGATGCCCCCGATCAGCGCGCGGGCCCGGCCCTGATCGACGCGCCCGACGTGCGGGCGGCGCTGTCCGAGCTGGTCGCGCGGCAGGACCTCGCGCGCTTCGCCCTGTGACATGAAGGCCCCCTTCGCGCTCCTCCCGTTCGCGCTCGTGGCCTTTGGCTGCGGGCATCGGGGGCCGCCGACGCCGCCCCTGCCGCATCTCCCGGAACCGCCGCGGGAGGTCCGCTGGCGGCAGCGCGGCGACGAGCTGCAGCTCGAAGCGCGCTACACCCTGCGGATCGTCGGCGGGGGAGCCCTGCGCCCACCGGTGCGGCCGGAGATCCTCTTCACTACGAGCGGTGCCGGCTCGGGCTCCTCCTGGACGGCCTCGAACCGCGACCGCGAGTTCCGGCGCGTGGCAAAGCCGTTGGCGCTGCCGCCCTTCCCCTCCGACGCCGGGACCGCCGCAACGCGGCGCGACGCCGTCCCGCTGGCGAAGCTGCCCGAGGCACCGGAACTCGTCCTCGCGCTCACGCTGGCCGACGAGCGAGCGCGCTCCCTGGCCTCGCCGCGCGCCGCGCTGGCGCCGCTCCGGCCCGCGCTGCCCGCCATGACGACATTCGCCGCCGAGCCGCGCGAGAACGGCATCGAGCTGCGATGGACCATCCCCGAGGATGGGCGGGCCGAGGCGGTCCGGATCTACCGCTGGTCGCCTCCCGCCGACGAGCCGTGGGAGCCGGTCCGCACCGTGAGCGCGAAGGAGGGGGTGTTCCTCGACTCCGGGCCGCGCTACGGCGAGACGGTCGTCTACCTCGCGGCGTTCGCTCGCGGGGGAGCGCAGGGCCTGGCCGAGGGGCTACCGCAGCAGCTCGCGGCGATCGACTACCGGGACCAGTTTCCGCCCGCCTCGCCGCGCGATCTCGACGCGGTCGCCGAGGCCGGCCGGATCCGCGTGCTGTGGTATCCCGGCGGTACGCCGGACGAGAAGACGTGGATCGTCGAGCGGCAGCGCGAGGGGGAGACGGAGTTCGCTGAGCGCGGCCGCTCCGAGGCCCCCGACGCCTTCTTCCTCGACGATGCGGTCGAGCCGGGGGCGCGCTACCGCTACCGGGTCACGGCCCAGGATGCGAGCGGGAACCGGTCCGCCCCGGTCGGCCCGACGGAGTGGGTGGCCGCGCGTCCACCCGCGGAGAGCGCGCGATGACGGGGGACCTCTCGTTCTGGAAGATGGAAGGGGCGGGCAACGACTTCGTGGTGATCGACGCGCGCGAGGGGTTGCCCCGTCCTCCCGATGAGCTGGCGCGCCGGCTCTGCGCGCGCGGTACGGGGGTCGGTGCCGACGGCCTGCTGGCGATCACCGAGGCACAGCCAGGGCGCGCCGTCGTCGACTACCGCAACGCCGACGGCAGCAGCGCTGCCTTCTGCGGCAACGGCGCGCGGTGCGCCGCACGCTTCGCAGTCGAGCGTGGCCTCTCCGCGTCGCCGCTCGAACTCGTCTTCCCGGGGTTCACCGTGGAGGCCGTCGTGGACGGTGCGATGGTGGCGATCCGCGCGTCCCGCCCGTCGGTCGACGAGGCCCCGCTGTCGCTTCCGCTGCCGGACGGAGGAGCCCTCCCCGGGCGGTTGGTCCGGGCCGGCGTCCCGCACGTCGTGGCCCGGGAGCCGGCTGGGGCGCGGCTCTCCCTGCCGGCGCTGGCCGAGCGGCTGTTCGCGGCCAACCCCGAGCTGGCTGGAACGGTCAACGTCACGCTGGTGCGCGAGGCGTCGGACCGGACGATCTTCGTGCGCACGCTCGAGCGCGGCAGCGGGGAGACCCTGGCCTGCGGGAGCGCGGCCTGGGCTGCGGCGGTCTTCTGCGAGACGCCTCCAGGGGCCGGCGGACGATTCGAGATCCTCCCCCCGGCCGGCATTCCATTGACGGTCGAGCTGGCTCCTGCGGGTGGCAGCGCCGTCCTCTCGGGTCCCGCGCGCATCGTCTTCCGCGGGCTGCTCGCGGAGTGGTAGGGCGCCCGCGTCAGCCGCCGGAGCGCGGGTGCACGGTGGCGACGAGGATCCCGGCGAGGACGACCACCGCACCGGCGACCTCGTGCGGCGCGAGCGCCTCCCCCGCCAGTCGGCCGAAAAGCGCCGCCCAGGCCGGCTCCGACGCGAACAGGATCGCGGCCCGCGTGGGCGTCGTGTGGCCCTGGCCGTAGTTCTGAAGCCCCAGGAAGAGCGCGGTCGCGATGAGCGAGAGGAAAAGCAGCCGCACCAGCAGCCCGGGGGTGGCGTCGAAACGGATCGTCTCCAGGATCGGCGCGGCCACGGCGCAGATCAGCCCGGTGGCCAGGACCTGCGCGAAGAGCACCGCGCGCGAAGAGTGTCGGCGCAGCGCGGCGTGCAGGCCGACGAGTTGTCCCGCGAACAGCAGCGCCGCCGCCAGCGTCGCGAGGTCCGCCAATGAAGCGGCGCCACCGAGTCCGACGCCGCTCATCGTCGCGGCGCCCGAGAACGCAAGCAGCGCGCCCAGGGCGGTCGAGACCGGAGGCCGCCGCCCGGCCGCGATCCAGTCGAGGATCGGCGTGAAGATCACGTAGAAGGCCGTCAGGAAGGCAGAACGGGTCGGGCCGACCTGGGGGATCGCCCAGGCCTGCATCGAGAACCCGGCGGCGAGCAACGCGCCCAGCGCGACGCCCCAGCCGGCTGCGCGTCGCGCCGCGGCCGGGCCCGGTGCGATGAGGATCCAGGACAGTGCGGCCGCGGCCAGGAGGAAGCGCGCGGCGTTGAATGCAACGGGTGAGGCCGCGCGCATCGCCGCATCGACCATCGGGAAGGTCGCCCCCCATCCGACGGCACAGAAGACCAGAGCCGCGTCGCCCTTCCAGGAGGGGCGGGAGGAGGTCATCGGGCTGGGGCGGTCCCCGGGGCCGAGGCTAGTGTCGCGGAGCCGAGGTCATGTCAACGATCCGACGGGGACGGCTGGCCGAGGGCAAGGCGCGAGGACGCCGCTGCACCTGGGGTGCAGCAAGGACGAACCACGAAGCCATCGGCTAGCGGGACCACCGCAGCGTTGACGTCACTTCGGTTCCACCACACTAGAAGGCAGCCCGGTCCACGCGGCCCAGCGCGTTCGCATCGCCCGAGGCGAGCACGCGCACCAGGGCCTCGTCGAAGAAGTCGCCCAGGTTCCGTACCTCGGCCGGGACGCGCTGCTCGTACATCTGCCGCGCGCGCTCGACCTGCTCGGCGAGGCGCGCGAGCAGGTCGGCCTGGGCCCGGCCCTCGTCGACCTTGTCGGCGTGGTAGAGGCAGATCTCCTCCATCAGCAGGCGGGCGAAGCGGCGGGCGTCCTGAACCTCCGGAGAGACGGCTGCCGGGCCGGTCTCGGGGCCCGTCGGAGCGGTAAGGCCGGTCTGGACCACGGGGATGGACGCCACCGGCTGCGAGACCGACGGCGCGGACCCTTCAGCCGGGGCGCGCGCGGAGGATTCGGCCGCTGTCCCTTCGCCGGGGCGCTGCGACCAGCGGGCGAGCGCCAGGCGCTCGATCGCCAGTCCGCCGACCTCGCCCAGCACCTCGAGCGCGGTCATGTCGACTTCGGTCCCGTGCTCGGCCGGGTCGGCGTAGACGATCGCCACCAGCTTGCCGTGGACCAGGATCGGGACCAGTGCGGCAGGCGAACGGGGTGCCTGCCCGAAATCAGGCGCGGGAAGCCCGGACTCGCCGCCGGCCGCGATCGGCCGCTGCTCGGCGAGCAAGGCAGCGAGCGCCCCGTCGTCGCGCGAGAGCTCGACGCCGTGGAGTTCGAGGTCGTCGAAGCCGGCCCCCTCCCAGCCCTCGATCCGGTCCTGCTTGACGACGAAGAGCGCCGCCCGCGCGCCGGCATCGCGCGCGCTCGCAAGCAGCGCGCGGAGCAGCGCGACCTGCCCCGAGGCCTCGCGCAGCGCGGCACAGGCCGTGCGGAGACGCTCCGGGGTGCGGACCACCGGGGGCGGGAGTTGGATCGCGGAGAGTTCTTCGCGCAGCGCATCGGCGAGCCGATCGATGACGCCATCCATGGTCTCGGCGGAAAGGGCACGCTCGTTCATCGGGGTCCTCCGGGCCGGGCGCCGCCATTCTCCGTGGCAGGTCTCGCCGGGTCAACAGTATAGAATCCTCCCATGGTGCGTCCGCAGCGGACCCTCGCCGCCCCCGTCCGGCTCGAGGGGATCGGCCTCCATCACGGGCGGACGGAGCACGTCGAGCTCCTGCCGGCCCCCCCGGGGACCGGTATCGTCTTCGTGCTCGAGGGGGCGGGCGGGATCGAGATCCCGGCGCTCGAGCAGTATCGCAGCCCGATGATGCACGCGACCCGCCTCGAGCGGGACGGCGCGACGATCGACACCCCCGAGCACCTGATGGCCGCGATCTACGCCCTGGGCCTCGACAACGTCCGGGTGCGGATGTCGGGGAGCGAGTTGCCGATCCTCGACGGCTCCTCGCTGCCGTTCGCGCGGGCCATCCTGGCGGCGGGACTCGTCGAGCAGGAGGGCTGGTATCCCCGGATCGTGGTGACGCAGAAGCTCATCGTCGGCGACGAGGAGCGGCGGATCACGATCGAGCCGGGGGAGGGGCTGCGGGTCACCACGGCGATCGACTTCGAGCACGAGCACCTGGGCTACCAGGAGGTCACGGTCCGGCTCGACCAGCCCGACGACTTCCTGAACAAGCTCGCCGCTGCCCGCACCTTCGGGATGCGTCGCGACATCGAGAAGCTGCAGCGGGCGGGGCTGATCAAGGGGGGCTCGCTCGACAACGCGATCCTGGTCGACGACGACGGGATCAAGGGGGTCGACCTCCGGTACCGGGACGAGTTCGTTCGCCACAAGACGCTCGACCTGATCGGCGACCTGGCCCTGCTGGGCTGCGGCCTCTCCGGCCGCGTCGTCGCCTGGCGGGCCGGGCACGACCTCCACGGCCGGCTGGCGGATGCGCTGCTCGCCGATCGTTCGAACTGGATCTTCGAGAGCGGCCCGGGGGGGCCGACCGAGCCGCCGTCGCGGCCCGCCCCGCCCGGCCGCGCGCGTTGACCGGATGCTGCGCGCCCGCTTCCGCTCCGACCGGCTGCTCTTCACGATCGTCGGCCTCACGTTCGTCCTGACGGTCGTCCTCTACTACGTCATCCAGCGCGGCAAGCTGGGCGACACCCGGCTGGCCGGCGACAAGACGCTGCTTTCCGGCCTCGCCGCCGCGCTCGTCCTGCTGGCCCTCGCCGTCGCCGCGCTCATCGTGCGCAACATCGCCCGCGTGCTGGCCGGCCGGCGCAGCGGCATCCTCGGCGCCCGGCTCCAGGCGCGGGTCTTCTTCGCCTTCTTCTTCCTGGTCCTGATCCCCTCGCTGACGCTCTTCGCCGGGGCGATCGCGATCGTGCTGCGCTCGCTGTCGGACCTGATCCCGCCGGACATCGCGCGGACGATGGACCAGGCGGCCGGGATCGCGCAGATGGCCCAGCGCGAGGCCTCGGACGAGGCCCGGCACTTCGCGCGGGTCGTCGCCGACGACCTGGCGCGGGGCTCTCTTGCGAAGGATCCCCCGGCACCGCGCGGCGAGATCGCGCGCACGCTCGACGAGCTGCGGCGCCGCTACGGGCTGACGGCGGTCGGGGTCGCGTTCGAGAGCGGAAGCCCGGTCGCGGTCGCGGAGGTGGTCCGGGGCGGCGCCGCGACGGCCCTCCCGACCGAGCTGACGCGCGTGCCCGAAACGATCGTCCGGGAGACTTTCGAGAGTGGGCGCGGGGGGCTGACCAGCGATCGCCTCGTCTACGGCTGGCGCACGGTCGCCACCGAGGCGGTCCGCGTGCGGGGCGGAACGGCTGCGGTCGCGTGGGCGGCGGTCTACATCCCGGAGGAGGAGGCGCGCCGCATCGACAGCGTCCTGCTCTCCGGGCGCGAGGTCGAGGACTACGGCGCGCGGCGGCCGGTGGTGCAGCGGCTCTACGTCGCGCTCTTCGCGCTCCTGACACTGCTCGTGCTGTTCGCCGCGGTCTGGACCAGTTTCTACGTCGCCGGCCAGATCACGAACCCGATCCTGGCGCTGGCGCGCGGGACCGAAGCGCTGGCTGGAGGCGACCTCACGTACCGCGTCCCGGGCAGCGGCGGCGACGAGATCGGACAGCTCGTCGCCTCGTTCAACCGGATGGCCGGCGAGATCCAGCGACAGCGGCGCGAGATCGAGGGGCGGCGGCGCTACATCGAGACGATTCTCGAGGCGATTCCGGTCGGCGTACTCAGCCTCGACGCCGACGCGCGCGTCGCGACCGCCAACCGCTCGGCCCTCGAACTGCTGCGCCTGGCCGACCTGCCGCGCGGCGCGCCCGTGGGCGAGGCGCTCTCGGGCGGCC
>Ga0316622_100002479_pt1 | contig 12791 bp, 13 predicted proteins | sample OWC_Aug_OW2_C1_D_FD_207646 | JGI IMG/M metagenome (GOLD analysis project Ga0316622, IMG submission 207646) | Wetland soil microbial communities from Old Woman Creek delta, Ohio, United States - OWC_Aug_OW2_C1_D5_C | ecosystem: Environmental > Terrestrial > Soil > Wetlands | place: USA: Ohio... | reverse complement strand
AGCAGCAGGCCGATCTCGAAGGCCGTCTTGACTTCGCTGATGATGAAGGAGGGGATCAGAACGCTGGTGGGGATGTCCTCCGGGTTCTGGGGTCGCTTGAGCTTGGCGATGTCCACGAACAGCGCCAAATCCTTTTCGCGGGTCTGCTTGAACATGAATTCGCGCAGGGGAACGGCCGCCTGCTCCAGGGCTTGCTGACTGGTAATTTTCTGGTCGAGATACGGTTGCAGCGCGGCCTGATGGATCTTCTGCCACACGGGGGCCATGATGAACGCCGTCAGAAACAGGGCCAGCCCGATCACGATCTGATTGCTCGGCAGCTGCATCGTGCCCAGGGCGCGCCGCAACAGGGACAGAACGATCACGATCCGCGTGAAGGACGTGACCATGATCAGGATGGCCGGGGCCAGCGACAGCACCGTCATCAGCAGAAAAATCTGCAGCACCACGGCCCCGCGCGAGGGGTCGTCTGCGGGCGCCACCCCTAAGCTGAAGTACGGCGTGGTCACCGCCGGGGGCTGGGCCAGGCCCGCCGCCGGCAGCAGCACGGCCAGCATGGCCGCCAGCACGCCGACGGCCGCCGGCAGCCGGCGCAGGCCCCGCCGCCGCGCAGAGGACCTCTTGCGGGCGCCCGCGGGATAGCCGGGTCTATTCCTCATGGTCGCCCGCCTTCTGGCGCGAGGTCAGCCGGGTCAAGTGGTCGCAGAAGGAGAGCGCCGGCGGCGATTCCTGGGCGCGGATGCGGCTCAGGGCCTGCGGGTCGTCGATCCGCGTCAGCAACTGGATGCGGTCGCCGGAGATACCCAGTGCCAGAACGCACCCCGGCACCTCCACCAGGGTCACGGCCTTCTTGAGGCCGATCGGCTGTGAGGCCACCACACGCACCAGCCGTTCCTGCGGCGTTCTGCCCATTGGGCGCAGGTAACGACGGGCGAAATGAACCATCACGAACAGCCCACCCAGCACCGCCGCCAAAGCCGCGATCATTTTCAGGGCCGATGGGATCAGTTCCGGTGCGGCGTTCATCGCAGCCTCTCGATCCGCTCCAGGGGGCTGACCACTTCGGTCAACCGCACCCCGAATTTCTCGTTGATGACCACCGCCTCTCCGCGGGCGATGAGCTTCTGGTTGGCCAGCACCTCCAGCGTTTCTCCGGCCAGCTTCGACAGCTCGATGACCGACCCCTGGCCGAGCTTGAGCAGTTCGTGGATCAGCAGCTTCGTGCGCCCCAGCTCCACCGTGACGTCCAGGGGGATGTCGAGGATGAACTCCATGTTGGCCCCCGCGGCGCCGGGGTCGGCCCCCGTCGCAGTGGAACGGGCCGGATGCGCTTTCGTGTCGACGGAAATGGCCATGGCTAAGGGGTGCCTCCGTTGGGGGTCAGCAGCGCGGAGATCTCCACCGCCCGGTTGCCCTTGATGACGCCCGGATAGGCGCGGTATTTGGGGACATGGTCGACGCGGATGACGATGGAATCCTCCGGACCGGTGGGCAACAGAATAACGTCGTCCGTCTGCAGGTTCAGGATGGCTCCGATGGTCTGACGCGTGCGCCCGAGTTCGGCGATCAGGGTCACCGGCATGTCCTGGAGCAGGCGCTGCAACTGCAGGCTCCAGGTGTTCTCGATGTCCTTCTCGCGCTGGTATTTCGAAGAGAGCTTCTCCTTGATGGGTTCCAGCATCAAGGAGGAGATGCAGAAGTGCACAGTGCCGGAGAACTCCTTGCCCTTCACCGCGAACACGATGACGACCATCATGTCATGCGGGGAGACCAGATGCACGTATTCCGGCTTGCTTTCGGTTTTCTTGACGCTGATCTGGACCGGCTGGATGATCTGCCAGGCCTTCTGAAGTTGGCCGAGGATCTCCAGCGCCAATTTATGGATGATCCGCTGCTCGAGCTGGGTGAACTCGCGGACGCGGCTCAGGGGCTTGCCCTTGCCGCCAAACATGCAGTCGATGATCGAAAACACCAGCCCCGGCTCGATCACCAGCAGGGCCGAGCCGATGAGCGGCTCCATGGTGAAAATGATGAAACTGGTGGGGCTGGAGAAGGCGCCGATGCACTGCTGGTAATTGATCATTTCGGTTGAAACGAATTCCACTTCGATGGACCGCTGCAGCAGGGCGGACAGGGAGCCCTGCAGCAGGGCGGCGAACTTGTCGTAGACCTCCTCCAGGACGCTGAACTGGTCCCGTAACATGCTGCTCTGGGAGGTCAGGTTGTAGGGGCTGGCCTCCGTCTCCCCCGGGGTCGGCTTGAGGTCGACGTCCCCGCGGTCCATGGCGGACAAAAGGGCGTCGATTTCCTCCTGGGTCAGGATCTGGTCGGGCATGCGGTTCCCTGCCTATTGGATGACGAATTCCTTGAAGTAGATGCGCGAGATCTTGCCAGCTGCCAGCAGGCCGTTCAGGGCGCCCAGCAGCTCATCGCGCAGGGCGGACTTGCCCTCGGTCGAGATGATGTCGCTGAAGCGCTTGGTGGGCAGGATCATCAGAACCGCGTCCCGCAGCTGAGAGGTTCTGCGGGTCAGATCCTCTTCGGCCGCTTTTCCGCCGGTCACCTCCAGGTCCATGGTGACCCGCAGATAGCGGTTCGCGCCCGGGTCGGCCAGGTTGACGATGAAGGTGTCCAGGGAGACGACTTTGCCCATCTGCTCGGACTTGGCCTTTTCGCCATTCGGGTCGCCGGCGGGGGTCACCTGAGCGCTGACGGCGGCAAGCTTGTTCCAGATCATGAACATCCCGCCGCCCATGCCTAAAACCAACACGAACAAAACGCCGACTAAAATGATCACCAGCTTGTTGGACATGACCTCTCCTTGGCCGCCGCTATCCGCCGGCACGCAGGGATGTAAACGAATGCCAATCCGTCAGCCTGGGAAGAGCAAAGATTGTGCCATTTGCCGAATCGCAACAGGAGGATGGGGAGAATCACAGCGACCGCGCAGACGGCGATGCGGATAACGCCGCGGCAGGATTGGGAAGACGCTGGGCCGTGAACCCAGCCGCAGGGGTGCCACCCGACGCCGGGAAGCGGCGTCGGGTGGAGTCAAGTCTTTGACGTCCGGATAGTCTAAAGAAGGACTCTGGCAGTTGCCATGCCTGCTCGGTAGCCGCTGCCGGTCAAGCCTTCGACGCTCTGTTCGATGACGCGAATAACGCGATCAACGCGCTTAGCGCTTGATGTTGATCAGCTCGGTCAGGATCTCATCGCTGGCGGTGATCACCCGGGAATTCGCCTGGAAAGCGCGCTGGGTGGTGATCATCTTGACGAATTCCTCGGCCAAATCCACGTTGGACATTTCCAGGCTGCTCGGGGCGACGCTGCCCAGACGCCCGGTACCGGCAACGCCCGGCAGGGCCTGGCCGGAAGCCACGGACTCCGCGTAGAGGTTCCGCCCCATCTTGGTCAAGCCGTCGTAGCTCGGAAAATCCGCCAGCGCGATCTGGAACATGGGCGTCAGCTCCCCGTTGGAATACGCGGCGGTGACGATGCCGTCTTCATCGACGGTGATGCCGCGCAGGCTGCCGGCCGGATACCCGTCCTGGAACTGAAAAGTGGTGGCCGATTCGGAGGCATACCCCGTCAGGTCGCCGTAGCTGCTGCCGCTGGTGTCCACGAGGGCCCAGTCCATGGACAGCGGCGCGGCGCCGTTGCCCGGGTCCACGGTCACCCTCACGTTGGCGGTCGGGGGAGGGGTCATGACGCCGGCGCTGTCAAAGACGATGTTCATGCTGGGGTTTCCGTCGAAGCTCACGCCGATGCTGCCGCTGGTGGAGGGGATGGAGCCCGTCACCGCCCAGGTCTGGGCGGCGGCCTGCCGGGTGAAGGTGAAGGTCACGGGAATGGCGTTTCCCAGCGAGTCGTACATGGTCTGGGCCGTGGTATAGGTATCGTTCTCCACCGCCGTGGAACTGAGGTTGATGTCGAAGTTGAACTCGGTGGTGGGCACCGGCGGCGAAATGCGCTCGCCGGGGATGTAGACATCGGTGATGCTGCTGAGGTTGCCGGCCGTGTCGAGGGCATACCCTTGCAGCTGCAGACCGTCCGGGTTCACCAGATAGCCTTGTTTGTCGAAGGTGAAGTTTCCGGCCCGAGTAAAGTAGTTGGAGCCGCTGGCGTCCTGGACCATAAAAAAGCCTTTGCCGTTGATGGCCAGATCCGTGGCGCTGGCGGAGTTTTCAAGCGACCCCTGGGTCCACTGGGCGTTGACCCCCCAGAACTCGACCCCGCGGCCCACCCCGGCCGTGGCCGATTCCCCGTTCAGGGAGGTGCTGAGAATGTTGGCGAAATGCGATCGGTTGCTTTTAAAGGCCGTGGTGTTGACGTTGGCGATGTTGTCGCCGATCACCGTCATGGCGGTGGCGTTGGCGCTGAGACCTGAAATGCCGGCGTAAAGGGATGCGATCATCTGTGGGTTCCTCCGTTGGTCGTTGATACGGTTAAAATGGGTTATGAAGCAGTGGCAGCTTGCCCCTGGCTGATCTGGGTGACGTCCCCGACGGCAATCTTGCTCCCCCCGACGATCAGGTAGGTGACGCCGTCCTCGAAGGTGACGCCGGTGACCCTCCCCTTGGAGAAGGTGGTCGCGCCGAGCTTTTCCCCTGTGGCTCCCTCCGCCTGCACCTCAAACGTATAAGCGCCATCGGAAACCGGGTTGCCGTTGCGGTCCTTGCCGTCCCACACCAGGCTCTGTTTGCCGGCGCCGAGCGCCGTGCGCTGGATATCCGCTATGAAGTTGCCGGTGGCGTCATAGATGCTTACCGCCACGCGCGGGGCCGCCGCGCTCAGCTCGAACTCACAGGCGGACGCTCGGCCGCCTGTCACCTCCAAGCGGTTGCCCTTGGCGACGATGTCCTTGCCGATGAAAGCTACCGCTTGAGCGTTGTTGATGGAAGCCTGATAGAGTTTGAGCGCGTTAAGGTTTTCGTTGACGTTGCTCAGCTGTTCCAAGGAGCTGAACTGGGCCAACTGCGCCGTGAACTCGGTGCTGTCCGCAGGGTTGAGGGGGTCTTGGTGCTGCAGCTGCGTGATCAGCAGCGTCAGAAAGGCTTCTTTGCCCATGGTCTTCGAAGCGGCGGTCGCCGCCGAAGATTTTTCGCTGCCCGTGATGCTGGCCAGTGCATTCGCTTCCATACGTGCCGTCTCCTTCTTTGAGCCTTCCGCCCCGACGCCTTTAATGGGCATCGGGCAGCGGGAATCAAACAAACATGTCGATGGCCGCGCTGCCGACCGGCCGAGGACGGTAGTAAACCGGCTCCCAGCGCCCCTCCGCCGGCGGCCGGTCCGAGGCCGAAAGCTCGCCGGCGGCATCCACTTTCCACGTCCGCGCTGTCTTGGCCTGCCGCCACCCCTGCTGGCGGTGATCATTGGCCACGGCCACTTCCAGGCGCTCCACCTGCAGCCCGTGGTTCTGCAGCTCGGATTTGAGCTGCTGCAGGCCGGTTTCGATCATGTCGCGCACGGCCGGCAGCTCGGTGAGGATGCGCACGCTGACCTGCTGGTTTTCGGTCATGATCTGCATGCGCACGCGACCCAGGAAATCCGGTTTGAGATCGATGTTGATTTCACCGTGATCATTTCCGACCTGAACCACGGCGCGCTGAACGATCTGATCGAATACCCCGGACCGAACCGTTCCCGTCGCCGTTTCTTTGTCGCGCAGGGCCGCTGCGGCATCGGCGGATCTTGCCGAAGCGCCTTCCGCCCCGGGAGACGGATGCGGTTCGCGGGGCGTCAACGAAAACCGTTCGGAAACCGCCGCTCCTTCCTCGGGCGCCGCATCCAGCGCCGCCGGCGTCTTTGAAAACAGGAGGTCTTCCGCGGCCTGTCGAAAATCGCCCGAGTCGGCCGGCGGGTATTGCCGGCCCTCGAGAACCTTTCCGGCGTCGTCGGACATCGCCTCCGCAAGCCGCGAAGACTCCGGAGCGGCGCTGCCGCGGGCGCCTTCATGGCGGTGTGCCGCACGCTCCGCGCCGGAGGCTGAGGCACCGGCTGCCATGGAATCGAGCTCGTGCACCCGGGGTTTAAAAGCCGCGGCGGCCCTGTCCGGCGCCGCGCAGGCATCCCCGGGCGCGATCGCCGGCCGGCCGTCTCCAGCCCCCGGCTTACCTTCTCGAATTTCCGCAAAGGGGTTTCGTGCCGCCGGCGAAATTTCCGGGGCTTCGTCGGCCCGGGGAGCCGTTCCGGCAACGCGCGCATCCGACCCGGGCAACGCCCGGACCTGGGGTTCGGATTCCGTTTGCGCGGTTTCGACCGCGGCCCGCCCCTGATCATCGAGCAACCCGGCCGCGGCCAGGCCGCGCAGCCGCTCGCGCAGCTCCCGCCAGAGGTCGACGAGTTTTTCGGGTAGCAGCGTTGCAGCGGCGTTGTCCAGCAGCGCCTTGAATTTTTCCGGCAGCTCGGCCATCTCTCCGAGCCAGGCGGCAGGGTCCGCGGAAAAACCGTCCGCAGATTGCCGGAGCTGCTTCAGCCGATCCAGAAATTCGCAGATGTGCGGCGGCATCCCGGCCTCACCGGTCCCGATTTCTGCCGCATCGCCGGACCCGCCCGAATTAGATATCCCGGCTTTCGCGTCGGCCAGCATGGCCTGCAGGGCTTGCATCAGCAGGGGCCAAAGCCCCATGCCATCCGTCCCTAAGACCGGCAGCTCGCCGTCTTCCGAGTCAACGCTTGCCGGGGTCTGCGCCGTATCGGTTCGGCCTGCGGGGGCCTCCGCCGGGCGCGCCGGCCGGCAGCCGGCAGCGCCTGGATTAGGCGCGCCGGCGGCCGCGCGCAGCACCGCATGAAAGGACGTAGGCCCTTCGGCCGTGGCTTGCCCTGCCCGGCCGCTCGACCCGCCGTCCGCCGCCGCCAAGGATCCCGCAGCGTCTCGGGCGGGGACCGGAGGTCCCGCGTTCAAGGCCGCCTCAATCCCTATGTCCAAAAGCATCATCGCTGCGTTTCACTCCTTCTCAGATCCGCTCCAATTCAGGGTGCCCTCCCTTTAGCAGAGAACATGCCAAGCTTTTAACTTCAGCCCCACATCCCGCCGCTGATCTTCACCCCACAAGGCAACCTATCGAAACTCATGGCATTTTAACCCCCAGCCGGATGTATTAATTTTTATGCAGCCCGCCGGCCGCGCAGCAGCGGCCGGCGGGCTGCATAAAAATTAGCGGCAAGATTTTCCATGCAGTGGCAAAGTTTTCCGGGGAACACGTCAAACGGAACGGGTGGCGGAATAGGACCGTGCGGCGACGTCGTCGATGAACTTGCGTTCGCGCTCCTTCAGGACTTTCAGATAGTTCTCCTGATCGGATTCCTTGAGCTTCTCGAGGATTTTGCGTTTCTTCAGGGCTTCGACCAGAGCCTGGCGCTTCTGGTTGGCCTGGCGTTCAGCGCCCGTGACGCGCTTCTGTTGGGTCTCGATGTCGCGGCCCAGACGTTGCAGGTAGGCACCGTAGAGCAGCATGTCGGGCACGCGAAAGCTCTGGCGCTGCTGGCGACGTAAGTCCTGCAAACACCGGCGCCGCGCGTTCTTCTTTTCCCTCAGGGCGGCCTGCTCCGCCGCCAGCGCCCGGCGCGCCTCCGAGAGCTCCTTCTGGAGACATTCCTCGGCGTGACGCCGGGCGGTGAGCAGGGTGTCGAAACGGAATCGAAACATAGAAGCGTCCGGTAGCGGATCGGCCGGGTCGACGGATGCGCTGATTCCGGCCGCCGCGCCGCAGCCGGTTTTTTAGGGGGCCGCCCCGAAAAGCGCGTTCAGCTGCGCCACACTCTCGGTCAGCGACACCGTCTCGCCGATGTCCTGCCGCAGGTAGGCGTTGATCCGATCGATCATCTTAAGGGCATAGTCGATCTTCGGATTGCTGCCGGCCACGTAAGCGCCGATGTTGATCAAGTCCTCGGCCTTGCGGTAGATCGCCAGGGTTTCTTTGAAGCGTCCGGCATTCCGGCGCTGAGAGGTATCCACGACGTCTTCCATGACGCGGCTGATGCTGCCGAGCACATCAATCGCCGGGTAGTGGTTCTGCATGGCCAGTTCGCGGCTGAGGACGATATGGCCGTCGAGAATCGAGCGCGCGGCGTCGGCGATCGGCTCGTTCGTGTCATCGCCTTCCACCAGCACGGTGTAAAGACCGGTAATGGACCCGCGGCCGTTGCCCGTGCCGGCGCGCTCCAGCAGTTTCGGCAGCAGCGTGAAGCTCGAGGGGGTGTACCCCTTGGTGGTCGGCGGCTCGCCGAGGGCCAGCCCGATCTCGCGCTGCGCCATGGCAAAGCGGGTCACGGAGTCCATCATCAGGTTGACGCGGCAGCCCTGGTCCCGGAAATATTCAGCAATGGCTGTGGCTAAAAAAGCCCCGCGGGTGCGGATCAGCGGCAGCCGGTCGGAGCTGGCCACGACCACCACCGACCGCTGTAGACCTTCCGGACCGAGATCCTTTTCAAGGAAGTCGTTGACCTCGCGGCCGCGCTCGCCGATGAGGGCGATGACATTTACATCCGCGGCGGTTTTGCGGGCGACCATGCCGAGCAGCACGCTTTTGCCGACGCCGGAGCCGGCGAAAATGCCGATCCGCTGGCCGCAGCCCACGGTGAGCAGGCCGTTGATGGGACGGATGCCCAGATCGAGCGGTTCGTGAATCCGGCGGCGTCGCAGAGGGTTCATGGCCGGAGCATATAGGGGGTATTCCGCGACGGTGGCCAGCGGCCCCTTGCCGTCAATCGGAGCCCCCAGACCGTCGACCACCCGGCCCAGCAGCGCAGGGCCGACCCCTACCGTCGCCCGCTGCTGGCGGGCCACGACCCGGCAGCCGGGAGAAATGCCGCGGATCTCCTCCAGCGGCATCAACAGCACCCGCTGGTCGCGAAATCCCATGGCCTCGGCGCTGAGGGGCCGGCCGTTTTCCCGGGTGAAGATGTCGCATACCGCCCCCAGCCGGCAGGCCGGTCCAGCAGCTTCCACCACCAGTCCGACCACCTGCGCGACTTTTCCCTGAACCTGAATGGGGTTCAACGCCTCCAGGCAGGTGCGGTACTTGTCCAGGCGGATGGCGGCGTTCATGACCGCTGACCCCGCGCTTCCGCTTCCACGCGCCCCTCGGCCCGGAAAGCGTCCTCCAGGACCCGGAAGCGGTGCTCGAGGCGCGCATCGATGTCGCCGGCTTCGCTTTCAATGAAACAGCCGCCGGCGCTGATGGCGGGGTCCGCCTCGAAGCGCACCCGGGCGGGATCGGCCAGGCCTTCCAGCAGCCGGGGTTGGACATCGGCCAGCCGCTGCAGATCATCCGGATGCATCCGAATGCTGAGGCTGCCGGCATGTTCGATGCGGCTGAGGGCGTCGCGCAGCATGCCGGCCACCGCCTCCGGATTGACGGCCACTTCACGGCCGACGATCTTGCGGGCCACGGCCAGCGCCAGATCGACCAGCTCTTTTTCAACATGGCGGCATTCCCGCCGCTGCAGGCCCTCCAGCTCCACCAGCATCTGGTTCAGGCTCTTGAGAACCGGCTCCAGACGGCTCCGGGCGGCCTCGCTGCCAGCGCGCTCCCCCTGTTCATACCCGCTTTTTTCGCCGTCGGAAAACCCGCGGCAATAGTCTGCCTGATCAAGGTCTTCGACCTGGCCGCTGCGGGGCGCCCCCGTTCGGGCGCTTTCGGCGAGCTCCCGCGGGTGGAAGCGGCAGCCGCCACCGGGGGAGCCCGGCGACATCCGCCGAAAGACAGGCGCCGCGGACTCAAACCGCAGGGAGCCCTTTCCCTCTTTGCGCGAGAGGTCCGGAAAGCAGTAGAAGGACGAATCGGTTGGTGCCATGTTCCCGCCTGGCCATTCCCGTCAGGAAATAATCTGTTCCCCCCGCCGCCCGCCGACGATCACCTCGCCCTTGGCCTCCATTTCCTGGATGATGGCGGTGATGGTCTGCTGGGCATCGGAGACTTCTTTCATGCGCACGGGTCCGAGGGTCTCCATCTCCTCCTTGAGCATCTCGGCCGCGCGTTCGGACATATTCCGGTAGACTTTGCTCTTGACCTCCTCGGAGGCGGCCTTGAGAGCGACGGCCAGCTCCTTGGTCTCGACCCGGCGCAGCAGTTTCTGGAAGCCGCGGTCGTCGACGAGCACCAGGTCTTCGAACACGAACATCTTCTGCTTGATCTGGGCCGCCAGCTCGGCGTTCGCCTCCTCAATTTCGTTGAGGATCAGCTCGCTTGAAATTTCGTCGGCTTGGTTCAGAATTTCGGCCAGCCGGTCGACGCCGCCGCTGACGCTGGCCGCGCTGCTCTTTTTGTTCTTAAGGATGTCCTTGAAGATCTGGTTGACGTCGTCGACCATGGAGGCGATCACCTTATCCATGCTGGCAATGCGCATGGCCACGTCGGTCTTGACCTCATCGGGCATCCGCGAAATGACCTCGCTCGCCACGGCCGTCTTGAGGTGGATCATGACGATCGCCATGGTCTGGGGGTGTTCTTCCTTGATCAGCTCAAAAATGTCGTCCGGACCCAGGGCCTTGAGCGCATCGAGCCCATGCATCTTCTGGCCCTCAGCGGCGCTGCCCGCAACGCCCGGCGGCAGTTGCGGCAGTGCCGCCCCGCCGGATTTGGCTTTCTGGGCCATGAGGGTAAACTCCCGCGCCACCTGGTCGACCACCTCCGGAGGCAGCGTCCCGATCTGAGTCAAGTGCCGCTGGACCACCTCCCGTTCCTCGGCGGTCAGCCGGTTGAGCAGGCCGACGGCCGAACGCTCCCCCATCGACCGGATGAGAATGGCCGCTTTGAGCGAGCCGGGCAGCTGTCGGGTTTCCATGGACATGGCCGCTTACTGTTCCCGGATCCAGTTGCGCATAACCCCCACGGAGGCATCGCTGTCGCTGGCGATCAGCATCGAGGCCTGGTCCACCGAGGGCAGACCCTTCACCCCGCTCAGCTCGTGTTCCAACTGCCCCACGGTCTTGGGCAGCTGTTTCACGAGTTCGACATCGCCGAGGGAGTGCTCGGTCAGCCAGCGTACGAGGGGTTTGACGAAGAACATAAACGTCAGCAGCAAGAACAGACCGATGACCCCCTGTTTGAGATACGGGGTGGTCTGCTCCAGCCAAGCCAGCCAACCGCCGGGGCTCTTGGCCTCGTCGGATTTGGCCCACTCGGAGGGTTCAAAGGGAATGTTGACGACCTCCACCGTGTCGCCCCGATCCGCATCGAAATTGACCGCCCGCTTCACGAGGGCCTCGATCTTCTGCATCTCCTCGGAGCCGCGCGCCACGTACTCACGCTCGGGGGTGCCGCCCTTCTGGGTTGCCGTCTTGTAGGTGCCGTCCACCAGCACCGCCACCGAGACGCGCGTGATCCGGCCCACCGGTTCGAGGATGCGGCTGGTGATCTTGCCGATTTCGTAGTTGACGGTGCGGTCCTGCTTTTCGAACGAGGTGGCACCGGGGCCGGAGGCCGGGGTCTGCATCAGGTCAGGGCCGGGGGTGTTGGAGCGCACCCCGGGCACCCCCTGCGGCGAGCCTTCGGCGTTGCGCGAGGACTCGTTCAGGCTCTGCTCGCTGCGGATCACGCGGTTGTCCGGCAGGAAGTGCTCCTCGGTTTTTTCATGACGCTGAAAATCCAACGCACAGGCCAGCCGGACGATGGCCTTGCCCTCTCCCAGCGCCTGCTCGAGCATGGATTTCACCCGGCCTTCGAGGTTCTTCTCGACGTGGCCCTGGTATTCGAGCTGATCCAGGCTGAGGCCGCCGTAGGCCGCCTTCCCCTGAGAGCCGGCCAGCAGCTTTCCGTTGTTGTCCACGACCGTCACCTGATCGGGGGTGAGGCGCGGCACGCTCGAGGATACCAAATGCACAATCCCGTTGATCTGTTCTGGGCTGAGGCGCCGGCCGGCCTTCAACTTGACGGCCACCGAGGCGCTGGCCGGCTGTTCGCGGTCCACGAAGAGCGTTTTTTCCGGCATGACGAGGTGTACGCGACAGCTTTCGACTTCGCCGATGCGCGCGATGGTGCGCGCCAGTTCGCCTTGCAGGGCCCGCTGGTAGTTGACGTTTTGGGCAAACTCGCTCATGCCGAGCTTGGTGTTGTCGAACACCTCAAAGCCGATCCCGCTGCCCTGGGGCAGACCCTCGGAGGCCATCTGCATGCGGATCTCATGCAGGCTCTCCGCCGGAACCAGGAGAGTGCGTCCGTCCGCCGCAATGCGGTAAGGGATTTTCTGCTCCTTGAGCCGGGTCACGATGGCACCGGCGTCCTGGGGATCCAAATTGGTGTAGAGCGCCCGCAGTTCCACCCCGCCGGACCAGGTCATGAGAAAAGCAAAGCCGGCGACCGTGCCCAAAACTAGCGTCAGCAACGTCAGGCGCTTGGCCGGGCTGAGGCCGCGGATCACGGCTGCAAACTGCTGCAGTGCCTGTGGTAGTGCCGCCATATCGTCCCCTGGTTAAATTTGCTGCCGCATGAGCGTTTCGTAGGCGTTCAGCAGTTTGTTGCGGATCTGCAGCGCCAGCTCCATGGCGATGCCGGCCTTCTCCTCGGCGATCTGCGTGGAGTGCAGGTCTGTCTGGCGTCCGAGCGTCAGGTCTTCGACGGCGCGATCCGCCTCCGACTGCAGCTGGCCGACCCGATCAAGGGAGGATTGCAGCAGGTCTCCAAAGTTAACCCCGGCGGGTTCAGCGGGCGGCCGCGGCGCCGCCGGCAAGCCAGTCAAATTGCCCAGGCGGGGCGTCAAAGCGATGTCGTTCATGACTATTTCCCGATCTCAAGCGCCTTCAGGGCCATGTCCTTGGCGGCCCTGACGGCGGCGATGTTGGCTTCATA
>Ga0316622_100002478_pt1 | contig 12793 bp, 7 predicted proteins | sample OWC_Aug_OW2_C1_D_FD_207646 | JGI IMG/M metagenome (GOLD analysis project Ga0316622, IMG submission 207646) | Wetland soil microbial communities from Old Woman Creek delta, Ohio, United States - OWC_Aug_OW2_C1_D5_C | ecosystem: Environmental > Terrestrial > Soil > Wetlands | place: USA: Ohio... | reverse complement strand
CGCCGGACTGGCCAAGCGAACCCTGCAGGTTGCGCGCGACGAATGCAATGTCGAGCGGGCGGCGCAGGGCAGCCTGCGGAAAGCCGGCCGGGTTCAGGTACATGTCTTCGTGCCGGATCGCGGCGACGACGTAGCCCTTGGACGCAAGGTTCTCCGTGAGCCAGCTCATCGCGACCGGAACGTTGCCGTAGCCATGCGCCACGATCACGAGCGGGAAGCGACCGCCGTCGGCTTTCGCATCTCGCACCGCAAGGCCGGGAATCTTGAACCTGGCTGGCGGCGCGGGTGGCTCGGACTCCATCGCGTCTTCGTACGTTACAGGCGTAGCGCCCGCCACGACGTCGGCGGGATACCAGATATCGACCTTGAGGCTGCGGTCGTGCTGCGCCGGGATACCGGTCTTCGGATCGATCGCACCGAGGTCGAGCTGGTTGCGGTCGACCAGCGTGATCGACCGGACGCCCACGGCGTACTTGCCGAGCGCGGCGAGTTCGGGCGCATCGATGCCGGTGCGGCTCGGCGCGTCGGCGGCTGTTGCGACTGCGACCGCAACAATACTCAGCGCCAACAGGCCGCTCGCGAACAGTCTTGCTGGTGCTTTCATCGGGGGGTTGTGGCCTCTTGTTCGGGACGCGGGACCGGCGACGCGAGAACGGGCCCGGTGGGTCCGCCGACCGGTACTATAGCGGACGAACGCAGAACACCAAGGCGGCCGCGCAGGCCCCGGATGTTTCGACTGCAGGGGGCCCAGCTTGAACGCTCTTCCGATCGACCGGACGGACGCTGAGTACAAGCGCCTGCGCAGGCAGGTCTTCGTCGCGATCTACGTGGGTTACGCCGCCTACTATCTGGTGCGCATGAACCTGTCGCTGGCGATCCCGGACATCCTGCGCGAGTACCCCGACTACACCAAGGCGCAGCTCGGCACGGCAATGACCGCGCTGTCGATCGCGTACGGCGTCTCGAAGTTCCTGATGGGTTCCGTGTCCGACCGCAGCAATCCCCGCTGGTTCATGCCGCTCGGACTGCTGCTCTCGGCAGCCGTGACGGCCTCGTTCGGCCTGTTCAAGGGCATCTACGCCTCGTTGACGCTGATCATCCTGCTGCAGGCACTGAACGGGTGGTTCAACGGCATGGGATGGCCGCCATCCGGCAAGACGATGGTGCACTGGTACAGCGCGAAGGAACGCGGCCGCGTGGTCGCGTTCTGGAACACGGCACACAACATCGGCGGCGGTCTGGTCGCAGCGCTGGCCGTGGTGGGTGTCGGGCTGTTCGGCGACTGGGGCGCCAAGTTCTACTTCAACGCGCTGGTGGCGTCGTCGATTGCCGTGCTGGTGTTCGTGTTGTTGCGCGATTCACCGCAGACCTGCGGCCTGCCGCCGATCGAGGTGTATCGCAACGACATGCCGCCGAATTACTCCGAGCACTCCGAACGCACGCTCGGCTTCCGCGAGATTTTTTTCTCGCACGTGCTCAACAACCGGCTGCTCTGGGCCATCGCCGCGGCGAACGCGTTCGTGTACTTCGTGCGTTATGGCGTGCAGAACTGGATCCCGACCTACCTCGAGACGGCGAAAGGCTTTTCGTTCCACGAGTCGAGTGCGGCGTGGTTCATGTTCGAATACGCCGCGATTCCGGGCACGATCCTGTGCGGCTGGGTGTCGGATCGCATCTTCGGCGGACGCCGTGGCCCGGCGACCATCCTGTTCATGGGGCTGACCCTGTTCGGCCTGGTCGTGTATGGCCTGAATCGCGCCGGACCGCTGTGGATCGACATGGCCTCGCTGATCGTCATCGGTTTCTTCGTCTACGGCCCGATCATGATGATCGGCCTGCACGCGCTCGAACTCGTGCCGAAGAAGGCCGCAGGCACGGCGGCGGGCTTCACCGGCTTCTTCGGTTACGCCTTCGGCTCGGCCATTGCGGGCACGGGTGTCGGCTGGATTGCCGACCATTGGGGCTGGGACGGCGTGTTCGCGACGATGATCTTCTGCTGCGTGATGGCGATGGCGTTCGTTTCGCTCACGCTGAAGCAGCGCGCGCCGACGACTGCGAGCTGAGGTCGCATGGCGTTGGCCTTGGATCGACCAAAGCGGACGGTCGGTGAGGTCGTTCGTTCCGGGTCTTCCCCGGGCGAGCGTGTCTGCCTTTCCGCTCGCCCGGGGAAGACCCGGAACGAACGCCTGATCGACTGTGCCGTACACTGCGCTTCAAGGCCGCGCCGGAAACTGCGGCAATTCGACGGCGTCGATCCAGATCGGGTTCGAGTACGCCTTCAGGCCCGCGACGTCCTCGACCTCGAGCGCATACCAGGTGTGCCCCGTCGCTGTCGGCTTGAACTCGACGCGCGCTTCACGCGGTCCATCGCTGAAGACCTGCGTGAACGCCACCGTGCCCGAGCCGATCAGCTTGACCTGCTTCAGCCCGGTCGCCGACCGCAGCCCGAAAGCGAGCGGGAAGGGCACGCCAGGCTTCACTTTCAGTTCGCTGCCGAACAGCACGGCCGGATCGATCAGTGGTCCGTAGCTCACGTACGCATGGCCGTTCTTCACGGCCTCGGCGTAGGTGGCCGGCGTCAGCGGACCGTCGACGTGCGCAAACGTCCGGATGCGTCCCGATTCGTGGTTCCAGACATCGTGCACGTCAGTGCCGCCCGACAGGTAGTAGCGGTGCCCGTCGTTCCACAACAGCCAGAGCGCCCCCAGCACGGCCATGTCGTAGGGCACGTCGGAATTGATCTCCGCGAGGTCGAACGCGGGATTGAAGCCGCCCGGCACCAGTCCGGCGCCGAGACTCGCGAGGTAGCCGTAGGGGATGAGCGGATGATTCGATTGCACGACGATCGCGCCCTGGCGGCGCGCTTCAGCGAGCACTTCATCGATGGTCGCGGTCGCTGTATCGATCGCGAGCTCCTGGCCCGGCTTGAGCGGCCACGCATTGAAATGCCCCCACGACGGCGACAACTCGAGCGACGGAATAAAGGGCACGCCGCGCGCATCAGCGATCTTCTGCAGCGGCGCGTGGTTCGCGCTGGAGTCGTGATCGCTGACGAACAGCAGGTCGAGCCCGGCAGCGAGTTGCGAGCGCGCCAGGTATTCCGGCGGCGTGACGCCTTCGGCCTGGTCGGCGTGATGGTGCAGGTCGGCCGAATACCAGCTGCTCGCAGGTGGATCGAAGAGTCGTGTCAGCGCCACCTTCGCAGCGGCAGTCTGCCCCGCCCGCACGTCGAGCGTCACCGCGCGGTTCGGACCAAGGAAGCCGCCACCGGACGAGACCGTCAAGTCGTAGTTGCCCGGTGCCAACGAGGCCTGCAACCGGCCTTTGCGGTCGAGCTCGGTGAAGAACGTGCTGCGACCGAGGAACTCGACCAGTTGCTGCTGGCCCGTCGTGATGCCGATGCGTGCGTCCAGGGGCTGCGTCGTGCGGGCATCGACGACGGCGAAGTCGACTCGGCCCGGTGGCTCGAGGTCGCCGAAATCCATCGTTTTCACGGCATCTGCAGCGATCCGAACTGGCACCGGCTTGCCCTGCGAATACCCTTTGCCGGTCGCGTAGATCGCGTAATCTCCGACTGGCAGCGGTACTTCGTAGCGACCGTCGCGACCGAAACTCCACGCATACGGCGTGCCTTGCTTGTACACGACGACCACCGGCTCATTCACCGGCCGGCCGTCACGAGTCTTGACGGAACCACGCAGCGTGCCCGCGGCCAGTTGCCCGCGCTCGATCTCGGCCGCGACGACCGGACTGAGGTCGCCCCGCGCACCGACCTGCAGCCACGCATCGAAAGTGCGTGATTCACCGGGTTGCAGCGTGTGCTGCAGGAACAAATCCTTCGAGCGTGAGCCGACGAAGTTCATGTAGGGCGCATGGAGCGTGATGCTCCAGTCTGCATCGTAGGCGACGGCGCGGTCGGCCAGCGCCCCCGTCGACTTGCCTTGCTGCAAGTCGCCCAGACCGGGGATGCCGAAGAAATAGCCGGCACTGGGCCACAGCGTCTGGCCCGACAGCAAATCGGCCATTGGCGTGTCGCCGCCGTTGGTCATGACTGTCTGCATCTCGATCCGGTCTGCGTTCGATCGCAGCGTGTAGGTGGTCGCGATCGTGACCTTGCCCCAGTCGCGCGTCGCCTTGACGACGACCTGCTGCGGGCCGCGCTCGACGATGTCCACCGCCTGGTAGGTGTTGGGCCACGCCGACCAGTTGTTCGGGATGAAGTCGGCATAGACGACACGGTCGCGCGCCGGTTTGCCGTCCACGACCGGGCCGAGATCGATGATTGCTCCGCGCGGAACGCCATACGGAACCGGACTCTCGACGGCGAGTGCAAACGCGAGCTTCTCGTTCAACACCGTGATGTCGCGTGCCGCGTTGGCTTCGCCATCGGGGATGGACGTCGGTCCCGCGATCACCTGCACGGCCGCATGCACCGAGCCCGCTTGCACCGCGGCGAAGAGCGCCGCGCAAAGGAGGGGTCGCAACGGGGTGGACGTCATCAGCTGGTCATCATGGCGCGGGGCGACCGCCGGATCAACGCAGCAAGGCCGTGAGCGCTGCGATCAGGCGGTTGACGTCGGCCGGTGACGTGTAGTGCACGAACGAGGTGCGCACGACGCCGTCGGTGGTGTCGATGCCTAGCGCCTGCAGCAGGCGGTAGGCGTAGAAGTTGCCGACACCGACACCGATGTTCAACTCTGCGAGACGGCCAGCGAGTGTCGCCGATGACAGGCCCGGCACCGTGAAGGCGACGGTCGGTGCGCGCGATGGCGCACTGGTTGCGCCAATCAGGCGCACTCGGGCGTGGCCGGCGAGGAAGTCGAGCAGGGGCTGCAACAGCCCGGTTTCGTACGTGCGGAACAGCTGCCGGACCGCCGCCGCCTGCTCGAGCACCGTTCGTTCCGCGTGCCCGTGCCGTGCCGCGATCGCTTCCAGATAGTCGACCACGCCATTGATCGCGGCGACTTGCGCATGATCCGGCCCCGCCGGCGTGAAGCGACCCGCCAGCGTGTCGCCCTTGAAAAAATGGGTCTGCGACGGCAGTTCGGCGGCGAGCCCGGCCCGCACGTACATCGCACCGAGGTGCGGGCCGTACACCTTGTACAGCGAGAACAGGTAGACGTCGGCGCCGAGCGCTGCGATGTCCGGCAACCCGTGTGGGCAGAACGATACGCCGTCGACGACGGCCTGCGCGCCCGCGCGGTGCACTCGATCAGTGATGGCGCGCACGTCGTGCACGCTGCCGACGACGTTCGAGCAATGCGTAAACGCGACGACACGCGTGCGAGGCCCGAGCAGCGCCTCAAGGTCCGCCAGCCGCAGCTCGCCGGCCGCGTCGACCTGCCACGTGCGCACGACGAGGCCCTCGTCCTGCAGCCGGCACCAGGCGCCGACGTTCGCTTCGTGATCCTGGTTGGTGACGATCACCTCATCGCCCGGCTGCAGATGCCGTCGGAACGCCTGGGCAAGGACGTAGGTGTTCTGCGACGTCGACGGTCCGAGATGCAGCTCTTCCCGCGCGACATTGAGCCACGCCGCGAGGCGATCCTGCGCGCTGTCCATGCGCGCGCCGGCGGTCGCCGATGGCTCGAACCGATAGTAGGGCTGTACCTTGGTCTGCCGGTAGAAACGCTCCAGCTCGGCAATCGTCTGCCGGCAGGCGAACGAACCGCCGGCGTTCTCGAAGTGCGCGAACCCGGCGAGACTGGGTTCGCTGAAGGCAGGAAACTGCGCGCGTACGAAGTCGAGGTCGAGCGATGTCATGAAGTCAGGTCTCCGGCTTGGTGACGCGCGCGGTCGCAGCGTCCAGCCCGAAAAAATAATGCAGCAGCTGCAGACGGAAAGCCGGTGGTAATGGAAACACTTTGTTGCAAGTAGTTTCCGTCACTCAAGTGGCCTTCGCGTCGACGACGATATCACGCGACCGAATGTCCGGTTTTCGGATACGTGGCGCCGCCAGACGGTGGCGGGCTTTCCTGCTACGCGCTCGGAGGTTCGGTGGACTATAATCGTACGCGCCAAAAATCCACCGTGACTGGCGGCAGGAGCAGATGCATGATGATGGCACTTTGCCCTGACCAGTTCGCCGCGGATGGTGTCGTCCTGGTGCGCGGCCTCGTCGCTGGTCCAGTGCTCGGCACGATCAACGAGGTGATGCGCGCGAGGGCTGCGCGCGTGATGGAAGCGCTCGGCACCCGGCCGATCGGTATCGGCAGCAGGAACGGCTACCACGAACTGGTCCAGCGCTCACCTGGCAGGTTCGACGTTCCGATGCGCGAACAGGACCTGCTGCCGATCTGGGGCGCCCAGGGCTCCATTGCGCCAGAGGTACCGTGGCTGGCGTTGATCCGCGCGGTGCTGGGGCCCGCGGCCAGGCCGTCGTTCTGCGGGGTCGTGTTCTCGCGTCCCGGCTCGCCCGCGCAACACTGGCACATCGACTCGCCCCACGAGGCGGCTGAGGAGCGGCCCGCGCATGCGGTGAACGTGCTGCTGGCGCTGGCGGATATCCCGCTCGCTGCCGGTCCGACCGAAGTGGCGCGCGGCACCCACCGGTTGACGAATCACCTCGAGCGGCCGTGGTTGGACCGCGACCAGTTGCTGTATCAGTCGGAGACGGAGATCACGCCAGCGCTGCTGCGGCCGACCGGCCCCGAGGAAAAAGCCTTGGCAGAACCGGCCGTGCAGGCGATGTCGGCGGGAGACTGCCTGATTTTCGACGACCGGATCCTGCACCGGGGCCTCGCCAACGCCAGTGAGAGCGAGCGCTGGGTGGCGTACTTCAGTTACCTGCGGCCGCGCCCGGGCCTCGACGAGATTGCGGACACGCACTTCGAGGCATCGAAGTCATTGTTCGATTGACTGTTCCGTCACCTGGATCGGGAGCAAACGATGTCCGTCAAGCCAGTGCACTCCGGCCGTCAACCCACGGGCAAGGCGGAACGGCAACTGCGCATCGACCTGGCCGCCCTTTTTCGCCTCGCGGTGCGGCATGACTGGCACGAAGGCGTCGCCAACCACATCAGTGCGGCGGTTTCGGACGATGGCCGGCGCTTCCTGATGAACCCGCAGGGCCGGCACTGGTCCCGCATCCGGGCCAGCGACCTGCTGCTGCTCGATGCCGACGGGGCAGACGATGTCGTGGGTCAAGGCGCCGGCAAGGCCGATCCGACAGCCTGGAACATCCACTCGACGATCCATGCGGCACATCCCGGTGCACGCTGTGTGCTGCATACCCACATGCGCTATGCCACGGCGCTGGCATGCCTAAGGGGCTATCGCCTGCAGATGATCGACCAGAACGCGATGCGTTTCCACGGCCGCATCGCCTACGACGACGACTTCCGCGGCATGGCGCTCGACACGGGTGAGGGCCGACGCATCGCTGGCGCAATCGCCGACGGCCGCAGTGTGCTGTTCATGGCCAACCACGGCGTGACTGTGGTGGCGCCCAGCGTGGCCGAGGCGTTCGACGAGACCTATCACCTTGAACGCGCCTGCGAGTTGCAGGTGCTGGCGTTGTCTACGGGCCAGCCGCTGCACGTGGTGTCCGACGAGATCGCCGCGAAGACGGGTCGGCAGTGGCGGGAATACCCGGTCGACAGTTGTCTGGGCCACTTCAACGAACTGACGGCGATTCTCGACCTGGACGAGCCGGACTATCGGGACTGATTCGCGCTGCGGAACGGAGCGCGGCGCGAGGGCGCCGGATACCCGTATGGTAGAGTCTCGAAAAATAGCGGGGCAAACCGTTGGCCGACATCTTTATTTCCTATTCCAGGCAGGACAAGGCTCGCGTCGCGCCGCTGGTGGCGGCACTCGAGGCCGAAGGCTGGTCCGTCTGGTGGGATCCGGAGATCGCGCCGGGTGAGGAATTCGACGGGTTGATCTCACGCGAACTCGACGTGGCCCGTTCGCTGGTCGTCGTCTGGACGGCGCAGTCGGTCGACTCGCGCTGGGTGCGGGGCGAGGCACGCGATGCGGCCGATCGCGGCGTGCTGGTGCCCGTGCGCCTCGACAACGCGCGGCTGCCGATCGATTTTCGCGCGGTGCACACCACCGACCTCGACGGCTGGGGCGACGATCCGCAGCACCCGGCGTTCCAGGGCCTGCGCAAGGCGCTGGAGGCCAAGCTGGGTACGCCGCGCAAGGCGAGCGCGGTGGCTGCCGCCGCGGAGAAGAAGCCGGAAGTCAGCATCTGCGTGTTGCCGTTCGCGAACATGAGCGGTGACCCGGAGCAGGAATATTTCTCGGACGGCATCACCGAAGACATCATCACCGATCTCGGCAAGGTGTCCGCGCTCTCGATCGTGGCGCGCAACATGGCGTTCTCGTTCAAGGGCGCCAAGGGCGGCGTCGGCGAGATCGGGCGGCAGACCAAGGCGGCCTACGTGCTCGCGGGCAGCGTGCGCAAAGCTGGCGCGCGCGTGCGCATCACCGCGCAGCTCGTGAATGCGGCGAACGAGGCCCAGGTCTGGGGCGAGCGCTACGACCGCGACTTGAACGACATCTTCGCGCTGCAGGACGAGATCTCGCGCGCCATCGTTGCGGCGCTGAAGCTCACGCTGCTGCCCGAGGAAAAGCGGGCGCTCGAGCAGCGCGCGACGACCAACGTCAAGGCCTACAAGTTCTACCTGATGGCGCGCCAGTTCAGCGTCATGGGCAACGAGCGGCACCAGGAAATCATCGTCCGTCTGTGCAAGCGTGCGGTCGAGCTCGACCCGTCCTACGCGGCGCCCTGGGCGACGATGGCGATCGCCCAGTGGGACATGCATCGGCGCAGCGCCTGCGAAGAAGACGGGCAGGAGGCGGCCCACCAGGCGATGCGGCTCGATCCGCGGCTTGCCGATGCGCACGCTGCGCTCGGCGCGGCGCACCAGGGCCAGGGTCGGTACGAGATCGGACTGAAGGCGTGCGAGTCTGCGCTGCAACTCGACCCGAATTCATACGAAGGCAACCGGATTGCAGGCATGTGCAGCATGGCGCTGCGCCGCTACGACGACGCGATCCGATATTTCGAGGCGGCCGCGACGGTCGTCGATACCGAGTTCACCGCCGCGAGTTTCGCTCCGCAGTGCTATGAAGCCAAGGGTGATGCCGCAGGTGCGGTCGTAGCGTCGAGGCGTGCGCTGACCCGTATCGAGGCCGTCATCGCGGCCGAGCCGGATCACGGCCGCGCCCTCGGCTACGGTGCCGGGCTGCTCGCAAGCCTTGGCGAGGCCGATCGCGCCAAGGAATGGATCGAGCGCGGCACGCTGCTGGATCCGGACAATACGATCCTGCATTTCAACTTCGTGTGCGCATTGACGCGCCTGCGGGAGTTCGAGGCTGCGATCGATTTATTGTCCAACGTCATCGACAAGGGTTCGCAGGGATGGCTTACCTGGCTCGACAGCGATACCGATTTCGATCCGCTGCGGAGCCACCCGCGTTTCATCGAGATCGTGCAGCAGGCGAAAGCCCGTTTTGCCCTGCAGGAAGCGGCGGGCAGCGACGGGTAGCCCGCGCTAGCGCAGGACGACGGTCTGGCGGTAAGCGTCGAGTTCCGCCTGGTAGCGGGCGCGTTCCTTCTCGAGTTCGGTGATCTCCGCCTTGAGCCGGCCGATACGCTCGGCGGCCTGCTTGGTGTCGAGAACCGCCTGTGTGCGTTCTTCCGCCGTGGCAGCAGTGTCGATCACGTCGAAGGCACTCTCTGCCACCCGATCCTCGAGCCGTCGGATCTCGCGGCGCTTGTCCTCGATCCGTTCTTCGGTGTCCGTGACACGACGCTCCCGCACATAGAGCGCACGCCCTTCGTCGTAGGCCTTTTCGAAGGCCTCGGCCAGTTCGGCGGGACAGGTGTCGAAGTAGGTGTAGCCGTTGGCGCCCGCGCGATAGCCGTTGTGCGGCTGGCAGTACTCCCGGAGCCCGGCCGTGCGTCCAGCGAGATACGCATTGAGGTCCGGAGTGACGCCGTGTTCGGCGCACGCGCGCCGGTGCTCGCCGATGCGGTCACCCGGCTGCCCGGCTACGCCGTCTTCGTACCCTACCGTGCGCCAGTCGACGGTGCGGCACTCGTCCCTGCTCATCTTCGCGGCGCAGGCGCCGAGCAACAGGGTGGACAGGGCGATCAGCAGTGAACTGGCTTTCATGGAATTACCTGCGGTGGCGACCCAGGACGCGGACCGAGCTCGTGACGTCTTCGACGATCGTCGCGGCACGTTGTCGTTCGGCGGCACTCAGCAGCGATTCGAGATGACCGCGCGTGCAATGGACCATGTCGATGATGGCGGACGCTTCGACCGGCCTGGCGACCAGAAAGCCCTGGATCGAGACTTCACCGCAGGCTGCGAGGAAGTCGAGCTGGGCGGGGCGCTCCACGCCCTCGATCGTCACCTGCAGCCCGAGGTTGCGGCAGAGGCCGATGATCGAGTGCACGATCGCGGCCGAGCGCGGGTTGCTGTCGATTCCTGCAATCACGCTGCGGTCGAGCTTGACCCGGCTGAGCGGCAGTCGCTCGATGGAGGTCAGCGACGAGAAGCCCGTGCCGAAATCGTCGAGCGCGGTGTCGACGTTGAGCAGGCGCAGGCCGTGCAATGCCTCGACCGTCACGGCGCCGGTCTGCAGCATCGTCTCCGTCAGTTCGAGTTCAATCGATTCGGGCGGCAAGCCATGCCGGGCGAGCAGGCGCTCGATGTCGATCGGAAAATTCCCGGCCAGGAACTGCTGTGCCGAGACGTTGATGGCCACGCGCGCATCGGGCCAGCCTTCGCGCCGCCAACGGCTCACGGCTTCGGCCGCCGTTTCCAGGATCCAGTCGTTCAGGTCGAGCATCAGGCCGGACTGTTCCGCAATTTCGATGAACTCGCCGGCCGCGACGATCTGGTTGTCGCTGCGCTTCCAGCGCAGCAGCGCCTCCACGGCGATGGTGCGCCGCCTGCCCAGGCACACCTGGGGCTGGTAGTGGAGCACCAGTTCCCCGCCCTCGATGGCCTTGCGCAGCGCCTGCTCGACGCGGAAGCGGTTCGACGCCTGCACGAGCATCGACGGGTCGTGGACGCACAGGCGGTTGCGGCCCAGTTCCTTGGCGCGGAACAGCGCGACATCCGCCGCCCGCAGCAGCGACGTCGCATCGCGGCCATGTTCGGGGAACATGGCGACGCCGCAGCTCACGCCGACACATACCTCGCGCCGATCGATGAGCAGTGGCCGCTGGAAGCTTGCGACGAGGTACTCGGCGTGTCGCTCGACCTCGGCGGAGTCGCCCGAGTAGGGGAACACCAGCGTGAACTCGTCGCCGCCCAGTCGCGCGATAAATCCGGACTCGCCCGCGACATCGCGCAGACGACCCCCGATCTCGGTCAACACGCGGTCGCCGAATTCGTGGCCGAGCGTGTCGTTGACGGTCTTGAAATTGTCGAGGTCGAGGAACAGCACCGCGATATGCGACTGCAGCGGCCCCTCGGTGCCGGCAAATTCGAGCATGTCGTTCAGGCGCTGGAACAGCTGTCGTCGGTTCGGCAGGTTCGTCAGCGGATCGTGCTCGGCAAGGTGCCGCAGCTGCAGCGTGCGTTCCTCGACGCGATGCTCGAGGTGTGCCTGGTAAGTCTTGACCACGCGCTCTGCGTCAGCCAGCTCGCCCGCCATGTGATTGAACGCATTGGCGAGTTCGTCGAGCTCGCGGGCGCCGCCGCGCATCACGCGAGTTGCCAGGTTGCCCGCGGCCAGGCGGCGGGCCCCGGCGGTCAGTCGGCGGACGGGCCAGGTGATCGCCCACGTGGTCGTGGCCAGTGCGAGCAGCGCCAGCAGGATCGCCTTGAAGGTCGCGGTCTGGATCGTCTGCTCGGATTTCGCGACGGCCCGCTGGGCGCCCGCTGCTGCTGCGGTGAACGCGCGCCACGCGGGCGCCTCCACGTTGTCACGGATGTGGACCGCGAGTGCATCGCCTTCCGCCGCGAACGTCGCCTGCCGCGTTTCGATCTCTGCGCCGAGCCGGAGAGCCTGCCGCCGCAACTTGACGGCCCGGCTGAAGTCCTCCGTCTGCATGGCGAGCCAGTTACCGCCAGGCGAGACCGCGAATTCCGCACGGTGGCTTTCGATCGTCTGGCGCAAGCGAGATTCACTGCCGTTGGGGCCGGAACTGAAACTGCCGCCACGGGTCAGTTCGCTCAACACGTCGTGACGGGCGGCTTCCACGGCGCGTGCCAGCTCCGCCAGCGACGGCCGCGCCAAAAGGTTCTCGCCGACCATGATGCCGGACCCGCCCGCGCCCCTGACGCGGCGATCCAGCGCTGCGTAAGCGGACTCGAGGTCGGCGATGGCGCGCCGGCGCTGGTCCTGCATGTTCAGCAGTCCAAAGCCCTGCGCCTCGTGATCGGCGATGCGCTGCAACAGGGGGCCGACCAGCGGGGCTTCACCGTCAGCATCAACGTCGAGTATCCGGCCCGCAGCCTGTGACAGGCGTTCCGCAGATGCGACGGTCGCCATGTACTTGTCGCGCGTGCCTGCTCGAAGGTAAGCCAGCACCATCCGATCGAAGGTCGCCACGCCGTCGCCGAGATCACGCACGCTGCGTGACAATGGCTCGAACTGCTGCTGCATCCTCTCGAGATCGGCCGTCGCGCCGCGGGTACTGCGCAGCGACACGATGCTGGCGGCGGTGAACGCGCCGATCACCAGCGCGAACCCCAGTACCAGCCACGCGCCGATCGGCAGGCCGCTCGCGCGCACCGGTGCAACGGGCGGCTTTGTCGTCGTGGTCAGGGGCAAGGTGAGCTGCCTTTCGGCACCGTCGCTGGACAGAATGAGCGGGATACTG
>Ga0316622_100002477_pt1 | contig 12795 bp, 10 predicted proteins | sample OWC_Aug_OW2_C1_D_FD_207646 | JGI IMG/M metagenome (GOLD analysis project Ga0316622, IMG submission 207646) | Wetland soil microbial communities from Old Woman Creek delta, Ohio, United States - OWC_Aug_OW2_C1_D5_C | ecosystem: Environmental > Terrestrial > Soil > Wetlands | place: USA: Ohio... | reverse complement strand
AGCGATCTGTTGAGAGTACCGTTCAGTCAGAAGTTCGACGCTCATTCGAGCATCTTACTTCATCAAGTGCTTGTTTGGTTCCGGCTATGCCGGGTTAGGGGGAGCTAGGGGAAATTCCGCCCCTCTGCGAAGCGCATTACACAGAACTAGATCGGGACCTGGTGGAGTAACTTTCCCACGCGTAAAGTCGGAGCAAGCCGCATTTCTACCTTTCAGCCTGCCCAAATGTCTGGAATTGCGGGCAATGCGAGAAACGGCTCAAGGGCCACTGGTCGCAATTTGCTTTGGAAGGGCAGACTCTGATGCTCGGAGACTCAGGTAAATCGCCACCGCGCTGAGAAGAGGAGTCAGTGCCATCAACGCAACGAATTCAATCAATCCCTCTTCTTTGGGATGAGAAGGATACCTGTCCACGATTAGCCAACAGGCGAGTCCAAGCCACACGATATTGCTGACCAATGCCAAGAGTTTCACGACGCGGATGGGGGAAGATAGGATACGAATTACCACCACGTTGAATATCGGCATCAAAAGAGGTATCAACGAAAAAAGAATATCGGCGCCCTTTGGAGGTCCATCGGTCAGCATGACCATGCAAAAGAACCCCCAAAAAACGACATTGCAGATAACTGCCAAGATTTTCATAGTAGTGCTCCCGAACGTTATCGTGCCATGTCAACTGCGCCCGTCTGGAGATCTCTGACGGCGACAACTTCGGATTTTACATCGGAGTGGTATCGCGGGCCTGGGATTTGCACTGGGTGGGCTCGCGTTGAGAGCAACATTCCTTCGCTCTTCACAAAGGCCATGGCAATGCATGTCCGGCGGAATCTCCTTCCTGCGAATGACTCATCCGATAGACTTACCGTGGCCTCATCGTGGCGACCCACCCTGCCGGTACGGCAGATTTCCTCGAACACGACTACGGGGAGTGTCGGGGATTTCACTTCAGGTAGCGCGTCATACATCCACTGAAAGCACCGCTCCCAAGAAATGCTGGTTCAGGAAATCTCATTTTTCTTTGGTTCCTTCGGGATCGCTCTGGACTTCGCCATATCCTGTTTCCAGATCATCCAGCCATTCCTCAATGGCCTGGAGGTGGAGGGCGATCGCATCATCGGTCCCTCCTGGAACCGCCCGACCATGAGCGGCGCAGTATTCTGTGAGCGACGCCTCAATGTCCTGCCACAAAGATAAGGGCACGCGATCCATCTCTTGGTCCGACTCAGGGGATCCCGAGTCCGCCGGCGGGTCCTCGTGGAACGCACCAGCAGCGTTGTCAACCTTGCCTTGGACGGCGAGCCGCTCGAGGAGCCCCACCATGCGCCGGTAGAGCTCGCCGTACCGGCGCGACCATTCCAAATACGGCCCGACGCCCTGCGATTCGAGGAAGGTTTCGATTGTTCCATTGCGGCCAAATTCGGCCTTACATTCGGACTGCAACGGGTACAGGGCAAATCGCTCGATACCTGTCTCGTCGGTCATTCGTCCCAGGGGATAGAGTCGGCACACCAAGGGCCTTTGGCTATGAACCCTGCATCCGGACGCCGTTACAAAGACGCAGCGACCTTCCGCATCAGGGCGAAGGGTCGTGCCACCGTTGTCGGCATACAGGGATAGAAACTCGGTTGTACTTATCCCCAGGAGGCGCGACATCCCCAGGACCTCATGAGGACCGGCCATGATAACCTTGCCCGTGCAGCAGCTACTGCACGCGCGGCACAGAAAAGAGAAGGCGCGCCGGCGGCTGAGGTGGAATTTTAAAGGCACGGCTTCAATGCTTGCCTTGGATCGTTCCCAGGCTCCTCAGCAACTGGCCGGCCCGGAACAGCTTGATCTCGACAGTTGCGTTTACATCGGACTCAAGGTGCTTCATAACCTTAGCCGGGATTGCCGCGGAGTGCAGGAGTTCGTTGCCCGCGTACCATTTGATTTCGGCCTGCTGCCACCTGGCCTGGAGGTGCTTGTCCTGAACGACCCCCCCAGTCTGGCTGCCATAGAGAAAGCCGAAGGAGGTGCAGAAGGCGGCGGCCGTCCCGGCGAGCCTGAGGACATCGCGCCGGGTGGCGGGATTCCGTTCTTCTTGTTTTCCCATGTTTGCATGCTAAGCACCACCTTGGGGATTGTCAAGGCCGATTGACTCTCCTTTGTTGGGTGGAGCGCGCCCTCTGCGGCAGCTCCCTCTCTAATTTCCTGACGGAAACTCGCAAGCTCCCAAGATACGGCGTTCGAGGAGCTCAGGATTTCACCACACGAGGAAATTCCCAAGGGAACACAACGCTACTTATGGCTCGGGACCGTCGGTGAAATGCTCATTCACCCTCGGTTCTGCGCCCCTTTGACCTTCCGACTTTCACCTGGTGCGTAGGACGAATCCAGGAGATTTCCACTCCAATCGGTGCTACCCTGCCGTCACTACCATCTTCGAAGTCGCACGCGAACAGTCACTCGTGGCAGCGGGCGTCTTCCGGGAGGACTCCAGCCGAAACCTGGCCATCCACAATGAACACGGTTTGCGGGGGCACAAAGGCCATGACAAGCAACGAAGGCATTCATGGACTTGGCTTTTTGCAAAAAGGCGGGAACTCTAATCGCTCGATCACACTCAGGTCACCATTTGCTGTGCTCTTTTTTCTGATGCTGTTCCCCGCACCGCCCAGCATGTATGGCGCGGCTGGAGTTTGGTCCAGTTGCAGAGGGCCAGGGGGCGGTAGCATAACTGCCCTGGCCATTGATCCGACATCGCCGCAGACAATTTACGCAGGCACTCATGAAGGAGTGTTTAAGAGCACAGATGCAGGCGACAGCTGGAGTCCCACGGGCCTGACCGACACTGAAATAAATGCCCTCGCAATTGACCCCACATCGCCACAAACAATTTACGCCGTCAGTTATTCTGGAGTGGCCAAGACCACGGATGCGGGCAGCAGCTGGAGTACTGTGCTTTCCCTTGACATTACCCAGGCCGTAACAACCCTGGTAATTGACCCCATATCGCCGCCGACGATTTACGCCGGCGAGACTGGTTTCAATATTGGAGCAGGACATGTCATCGGTGGAGGAGTGGTGAAGAGCACGAATGGGGGCGGCAGCTGGACCATCACGGACCTAACCAACACCCATGTATATACCCTCGCAATTGACCCCACATCACCGCAGACGATTTACGCCGCGACTGTTCGAGGAATGTTCAAGAGCACAGATGCAGGCGACAGCTGGAGTCCCGCCAACACGGGCCTATACATCACTGAAATACATGCCATCGCAATTGACCCCGCATCGCCGCAGACGATTTACGCCGGCACTGATGGAGGAGGAGTGTTTAAAAGTACGGATGGGGGCGGCAGCTGGAGCACCGCCAACACGGGCCTGACCGACACTGAAATAAATACCCTCACAATTGACCCCACATCGCCGCAGACGATTTACGCCGGCACTGATGGAGGAGGAGTGTTCACAAGTACGAATGGGGGCGGCAGCTGGAGCACCGCCAACACGGGCCTGACCGACACTGAAATAAATACCCTCGCAATTGACCCCACATCACCGCAGACCATTTACACCGGGACTCTTGGTGGAGGAGTGTTCAAGAGCACGGATGGGGGCTACAGCTGGAGTGACACGGGCCCAACCGACACTCATATATATGCCCTCGCAATTGACCCTACATCGCCGCAGACCATTTACGCCGGCACTCATGGAGGAGGAGTGTTGAAGAGCATGGACGGGAGCGGCAGTTGGAGCGCTGCCAACACGGGCCTGACCGACACTGAAATAAATACCCTCGCAATTGACCCCACATCGCCGCAGACGATTTACGCCGGCACTGATGGAGGAGGAGTGTTCAAAAGTACGAATGGGGGCGGTAGTTGGAGCGCGATCAACGTGGGGCTGGATAGCCCTATGATATATGCCCTGGCGATTGATCCAACATCGCCGCAGACGATTTACGCTGGAACATTTAGCTCAGGGGTGTTTGAGAGCGCGGATGCCGGCGACAGCTGGAGCATCGCAAACACCGGCCTGGCCAACACTCGAATACATGTCCTGGCGATTGACCCGATATCACCGGACACCGTTTACGCCGGCAGCTGGGGAGCGGGAGTGTGGGTGTATTCACCGCCGTGTTCTTCCTTGAGCGCCGGTGGCGCCACAAAGTGTGAAACGGGTGGAGCCTCTGGAGCAACCAGGGTTGGATATGCAAAGCTGACGGTGAGATCGGGTGCCACTCCGTACGGGACTGCGGTATTTAGCTTCAAGCAGAACGGGGTGACCGTCAGCGAAGCGGGCGTTCCGGCCTCTCCTCCCACGACCCGAGCCCGTCTCTTCATCGACTACCGCTCAGGAGTCGCCGGGCACGGTGATGCGGGCACAGTGGATATCGATACGGGGATCGCGATCGTGAATTACGGCTCCGCGACCGCTAACATCACCTACACCTTGCGCAATGTCAAGGGCACCCGTATCGCAGGCGGTCGTGAGACTCTTGCCGCCGGCGCTCACTTCGCTAAATTCATCGACCAGTTGAAGGACGTTGCGTCCGGCTTTAACCTGCCCTCGGACTTTCCGACCGGCACCGGATTCGGATCTCTCGAAATCCTGAGCGACCAGCCTCTTTCTGTCGTTGCGCTGCGCGAGACCATCAATCAGAGACACGATCCACTCGTTACGACTACGCCGATAGCGGACCTTACGCAGCCTCCCGCGACTGACCCGATCTACTTTCCCCAGTTTGTGGACGGCGGGGGATACACGACGACACTGGTTCTCCTTAACACGTCCGGCAACGCCGAGACAGGAACGCTTCAAATCTTCGACGACAGCGGCGCCCCTCTGGCAGTCAATCAAGTCGGCGGAACGACCGATTCGTCATTCAAGTATTCGATCCCCGTTGGCGGCGTCTTCCGCTTCCAGACGGACGGATTCCCGGCCTCGGCCAGGGCCGGATGGGTGCTGTTGACGCCTGACGCTCCGACCTCGACGCCCGTTGGCGCAGGAGTCTTCAGTTACAGCAGCGGGGGGGTCCTGGTAAGCGAATCAGGAATCCCTGCGGCAGCTTCCACGATGCATGCGCGAGTTTATGTGGACCTGTCGCGTGGCCATGATACGGGCTTGGCGATTGCCAATCCGGCAAGTGCGAGTGCCAATGTCACGATAAAGGCATACCGGACCGACGGCGTCACCGCAGTTGGAACGAGTCAGGGCCCGCTACAGCTGCCGGGTAACGGACACAGCGCGAGATTTGCCACAGAGCTGATCGCGGGACTGCCCGCCGGGTTTACCGGGGTGCTGGACATCACATCGGAGACACCGTTCGCGGCTCTCACGCTGCGCTCGCTGAACAACGAACGCAACGATTTCCTGATGACCACATTCCCCATCGCGGACGCAGACCGAACCGCCCCATCGCCGGTAGTATTTCCGCAGATTGCGGATGGGGGTGGATTCGTGACTGAGTTCATCCTGCTCAACGCAAGCGGGGCATCAAAAACGACGCTCAGCTTCTATGACAACGAAGGCAGGCAGCTCGCTGTCGGGAAATAGAAATCGCCGCGCATAGCCAGGAGGCAATTGAGCAAATACTTGCGTTCGATTCAAGCATGGTACCTCACCGGGGACCTGACGCCCAATCCGCTCGGCACTATTTCGGCGTTCTTGTCGCTTCGTGCGGACTAGTCGTCTATTTGTTGCTCCCCGCAAGAACAGAGAATGCGCGACCGGCAACTTCTCGGATATGGCTCGTTGAGGAGTCAAGCCTCTGGATCCGAATGTAACTCTGCGGGGTGCAACTCGGAGGGCACCACCCATGAGGACTATATCCCGAATTGGTTTTTTCTTTCTATTCATCGCGAGGCTTAACTCGCCTGGCTTTACACAGTCCGGGATCATTACAACCTATGCCGGCCCCCACATGCCCGTGAATGGCGGAATGGCGATTGACCAAGCCATAGATCGGCAGGTGTCTGTAGCTCAGGATGGCACCGGAGGTTTCTATGTGGCAAGCGAGACGCAAAACAGAGTGTATCGCGTTTCGGCGGACGGCAGGCTCAGCATAGTCGCGGGAAGTGGAGCAGCGGGTTTCAGCGGCGACGGCGGCCCTGCGATTGCTGCAAAGCTCTTTTATCCCCACGGCGTCGTGGTGGATGGGGCGGGCAACCTGTTCATCGCTGACACGGTCAACCAGCGCATCCGCAAGGTGACGCCTGCAGGTGTGATCAGTACCGTTGCGGGAACGGGAAATGGTATGGGCGGGGGCAGCGGCGACGGCGGCCCTGCGACTTCTGCACAGCTCTTCTATCCATACGGCGTCGCCGTGGATGTGGCAGGCAACCTGTTCATCGCTGACGGCTTGAACTACCGCATCCGCAGGGTGACGCCTGACGGCGTGATCAGCACCGTCGCGGGAAATGGCACCGAGGGGTTCAGCGGCGACGGCGGCCCGGCGACTTCTGCACAGCTTTATTATGCCCGCGGGGTCGCTGTGGATACGGCGGGCAACCTGTTCATCGCTGACGGCACCCGCATCCGCAGGGTGAGGCCTGACGGCGTCATCAGCACGATCGCGGGAAATGGGACAGTTGGTTTCAGCGGTGACGGTGGCCCGGCAATATCTGCTCAGCTCGGTGCAGCGAGTGTAGCGGTGGACGCGGCGGGCAACCTGTTCCTCGCTGATGCCGGGAACAATCGCATCCGCAAGGTGACGCCTGACGGCATGATCAGCACCGTTGCGGGAAATGGGACAGAGGGGTTCAACGGCGACGGCGGCCCGGCGACTTCAGCTCAGCTCTTCTATCCAGACAGTGTAGCAGTAGATGCGGCAGGCAACCTGTTCATCGGTGACAGCTTGAACAACCGTATCCGCAAGGTAACGCCTGACGGCGCGATCAGCACCGCGGCGGGAAAAGAAATATCCGGTGTCAGCGGCGACGGCGGCCCTGCGACTTCTGCACAACTCGATCATCCACTCGGCGTCGCCGTAGATGCGGCTGGCAACCTGTTCATCGCTGACTATTCAAACAACCGCGTCCGCGAGGTGACCCCTGACGGTCTGATCAGCACCGCGGCGGGAAATGGAGCACAGGGATTCAGCGGCGACGGCGGTTCAGCGACTTCTGCGCAGCTGAACAAGCCAAGAGGCGTAGCGGTGGATGCGGTAGGCAACCTGTTCATCGCCGACACCGGCAACAACCGCATCCGCAAGGTCACGCCCGACGGTGTGATCAGCACCGTGGCGGGAATTGGAACAGATGGATTCAGCGGCGACGGCGGCCCAGCGACTTCTGCACAACTCGGTAATCCCCTCGGCGTCGCCATAGATGCGGCGGGCAACCTGCTCATCTCTGCCTCCTCGTCGACTGGCGACAGGACGCGTCCCTGGCGCGGCGACCGCATCCGCAAGGTGACGCCTGACGGCGTGATCAGCACCGTGGCGGGAAAAGAAATATCCGGTTTCAGCGGCGACGGCGGCCCGGCGACTTCTGCAGGGCTCTCCGTTCCGGAGAGCATGGCAGTGGATGCGGTAGGCAACCTGTTCATCGCCGACACCGGCAACAACCGCATCCGCAAAGTGACGCGTGAGGGCGTGATCAGCACCGTGGCGGGAAACGGGTATGTTGGTTCCGACTCCAACGGCGACGGCGGCCCTGCGACTTCTGCACAGTTTGCGGGTCCATCGGGCGTCGCGGTGGACACGGTGGGCAACCTGTTCATCGCTGATGCCGGTTACTGCCGCGTCCGCAAGGTGACGCCTTGGGGAGTGATCAGCACCGTGGCGGGAAATGGTATCGGGGGATTCGGCGGCGACGGCCTCCCAGCGACTTCTGCGCAGGTGTGTCCACACGGGGTCGCTGTTGATCCGGCGGGCAACCTGTTCATCGGTGACACCGAGAACGCCCGTATTCGCAGGGTTGCCGGAGGGCCAAATGTCTCAATGGATCTGACTTTGATTGCCGGTTGCGCCGCGAGTTCGATTACGGTTGGAGAAGGTGAGGCCGTCCAGGCTGGATACGCAGTGCTCACCGTGAGCTCAGGCGCCACTCCATACGGAACCGCAGTATTCAGCTTCAAGCAGAATGGAGTGACCGTTAGCGAAGCCGGCGTTCCCGCGTCCCCTCCCACAACTTCGGCTCGAATCTTCATCGACGATCGCTCTGCGGTCCCCGCCCTGCCGGGGCGCATTGAAGCCGGCACGGTTGACATCAACACAGGGATCGCCGTCGTCAACCGTGGCTCTGGCACAGCCAATGTCAGCTACATATTGCGCAGCGTTCTGGGTGCCACCCTCTCAAACGGACACGGCACTATCGATTCAGGCGCCCACTTCGCCAAATTCATCGACAAGCTGAAGGATGTAGCAGCCGACTTTAGCCTGCCTTCGGACTTCCAGAGCACCATCCAGTTCGGGTCTCTTGAAATCTCCAGCGACCAGCCTCTCTCAATCGTTGCGCTGCGCACGACTACCAATCAGAGAAACGAGGTGATCTTCACGACTACGCCGACGGCAGACCTGACCCAGTCTCGCTCCAGCACCCCCATGTACTTTCCGCAATTCGCCGACGGCGGCGGGTACACTACAGCGCTGGTTCTGCTGAATACATCAAATGGAATTGAAACGGGAACGTTCCAGATCCTGGATGATCGAGGTAGCCCTTTAGTCGTCAATCAGGTTGGAGGCACGGCCGATTCATCGTTCAAGTATTCGATATCCTCCGGCGGGGCCTTCCGCTTCCAGACAGACGGATTCCCGGCGATCACCAAGGTCGGATGGGTTCAGCTGACGCCTGATGCCGGGACGTCAATGCCGGTGGGAGCGGGAATGTTCGGCTACAATCCGGGGTATGTCCTGGTAACGGAGTCCGGAATCCCGGCGGCTGCGTCCACTACCCATGCTCGCGTCTATGTGGATTTGTCGGGAGGTCACAACACCGGATTGGCCATCGCCAATCTCGCATCGGCCAGTGCGAATGTCTTTGTAAGGGCATTTGAAAGTGACGGCAAGAACGAAGTTGGAACCAGTCAGGGCCCGCTTCCATTGCCGGCCAAGGGGCACAGCGCGAAATTTGCCACGGAGGCAATCACGGGATTGCCCGTCGGGTTTACCGGGGTGCTGGACATCACATCGGCGACTCCCTTCGCGGCTCTCACCCTGCGCTCGCTGAACAACGAGCGCAACGACTTCCTCATGACAACGTTCCCCATTGGGGACGCGGACCGCACGGCTCCGTCGCCGGTCGTATTCCCGCAGATTGCCGACGGGGGCGGATTCGTGACCGAGTTCATCCTGCTCAACGCGGGCGGGGCGTCGAAAACGACACTCAGCTTCTTCGACAACGAAGGCAGGCAGCTCGCTGTCGGGAAGTAGAAATCGCTGTGGATCACCGGGAGTCGATCGTGCCCAGTCGGGACTGACCGTATCCCTCCGCGGCGGAGCTTCTCGATGATGCGGGAGTGCACGATAGCGTCTCAACCACGGAGACTCTGTCCGCCGGTGATTTTCACCACAGTCTCACACACCTGAATCGGTCCCGACCATAACCGGTTGGCGCAGCTCCAGGCAGCGGAATCCGCAGCACTTGCGGTGATCTCGGGCTCGCGCGAAATTGTCAGTTGGCCAAAAACGGCGATGTGGGAAGTTGGATTATTTGCTACTCGAACGCACAACACGCATCCCGTAGAGGTAAATCCAGCAGGAGCGAGCCAGACATCCCGTCCGAAGAAACAACAGTGACATTACTAATCGTCGGCGGTTGCGCAGTTACGCGGATTTTCAGGGTATGTGTATCCCACCGCTCCATCATCTGAGCAGGGTAAGGGGAGATGTCCCGTCCCGTAGGAATGCATCTTTGCAGGCGGCCGGAGTATCTCTCGGTCGCTGGGGGCCGCTGACTTCGGAAACCCGCCTCCTGATTCTTCCCCCTAGCGGGGAGTATTAGCGGCCGGATGCCGGCCGAGGAGCACAAGGGAAGAATGGGGAGAAGCCGGGATGAGAAACCTCCGTCGAGAATCTTAGTGCCGTGTGAAGGCGTCCTCCCGACGCCAGCGTAGGTTTCCCTGCGATGTCTCGACTAACGTTACCGGCATCCTGCCTCACGCTTGTCTTGGCCCGCTCACCACCGGCAGCTTCGCCGCCTCCCAGGCCTGCATCCCGCCGCTGACATTCGCCACTCCGGTGAATCCGCGTCTCTTGAGGATGCTCGATGCGGTGCTCGACCGCGTGCCGCTGTGACAAATCACCGCTATGGATGAGTCGCGCGACAAGGGGAACTGGTCGAGTTGTTCAGCCAGGAGCCGGTAGCTGACCAGATGCGCCCCCTCGATATGTCCCGCGTTCCACTCGGCGCTTTCGCGCACATCAAGGACCTTGATGTCGTTTCCTGTCGTCAGGCGTTCATGTAATTCTTGAACGGATGTTTGCGGCAGATCAGATTGCGGCTGTCCGCCGGCACACCAGGCGCCCATCCCGCCGGCAAGGTAGCCTTTCACCCGCCAGTCCAGGCCCAGGAAAGCCAGAGCCCGCAATGCCCGCGCGGCCTGCAGGTCATTGTCCAGCATCAGCAGCATCGGGACGTCGGCCGGCGCGACCCAGCCGACGCGCTGCTCGAACTCCGGGCTCGAGAGGTGAATGTTATAGGCCTGCGGGACGTGGCCGGCACCGAAGTCCGCGCTGGAGCGCGTGTCGATGACGATGTGTCCCTGTGCCATCAATTCTGCGAAGGAGCTCGTTGCCAACGCCGGCACGCGGGGCAGCTCCATGGACAGCGGGCGCCTGCCCTGGTTGATGGCTACAATATTGGCGATGTTGGCCGGCCGGGCCGGCTGGTCCGCGTTCATGAACTGTACAAACGCCTCGCGATCCCTGAAGCGCAACGCCGGATTGTTCCGGCGCTCGTAACCCAAGGTAGTGGCAACCTTGCCACTGGTTACCCGCCCTCAGGTCGATCCGGCCACGTGGCCGGGGTACAGCTCGACGAAATCGGGCAGGTCGAGTAGCCGCGGGATGGCTACCTCAAACAACGCGGCGGCGCCCTCCTGCCCCTGCTGCGCCAGGTCGGGCCGCGCCATGTCGCCTACCAGCAGGAAGTCGGCGGTCAGCAGGCACCAAGGGTCTTCGCCGCGGCTGTGATCGCGAACCAGCAGGTTGATCTGTTCAGGGCGATGACCGGGTACGTGCAGCACTTCCAGTGACACCTCGCCCATGCGCAAGATCTGCCCGTGCCGCACGCGGGTGGCTTCATACGTGACACTCATGTGCTCCGGCAAAACCAGCTCTGCGCCTGCCGACTGCCTCAGCCGGCGGGCGCCCGAGACATGGTCGGCATGGCTGTGGGAATCGATGACATAGCGGATGCGCGCCGACTTCCGCGCCGCCATGCGCAGGTACGGTTCGATATCCCATAGAGGATCGAACACTGCACATTCGTCGCTTTCAAGAGCGCCCAGCATGTAGCTGGCGCATCCCGTTTCCTGGCGGATGATGGATTCGAACCACATTGGTCGACTTGCCCCGGAGACGTTTCTGGAAAAAGGGTGAGTGCTTCTTGTCTGTAATTTAGAACAGCCTGTTCCCGAAGGAAAAAGCGTAGCATTTCGGGGACAGGCGACTCAACCTCGAATTAACCTCCCTGATCAATTCCAGAACTTTCTAGATTTCTGTCTAGTCGACCTCCGCCACCTGGCAGCTACTTAGCCAGAACGAGACATGAAAGGCGACTGGGAAGGCCAGCAGTCTCACTTGATGTACAGTCGGCCATCCGGACAAGTGGCCCTGAGTCACGCTCCCGAGATACGGCGTTCGAGGAGATGTGACCGCGGCAACTGTGGTTCGGACCACGTTTCCCGTATTGCTACTTCGCGGGAATTATTCTGGTTTTAAGTTCCGTACTACACGCCAGGCGATGTATAAGAGGCCTTGTTGGAGCAAGTGTGAGGTGGAAGCAATCCACTATTGCGAACTGTTTTTGATTCTCGCGCATTTGTAGCCGATTGAAGGAGGAAGCTCATGATGGTTAGACGTGTAGTCACTGGTCACAGCCCGGATGGCAAGGCGGTGGTGGCGAGCGACATGGAAGTCGAGGCCATCACGCTTGATCTGCTGCCAGGATATGAATTTCACAGACTATGGGGAGCCAACACAGCGCCGGAGTTTCCGGATGATGGATCCCCCCGCCCAGTTCGAAATTACTTCCCGCCGGTGGGCGGTTTCAGATTTGGCTTGTTCACGATTCCACCACTGTCGGCCGCGGTGCCGCAAGACCTCGATATACAGTTGGGGTTCAAAGAAATGGAAGAGAAGCTCCCCGGTTTGGCAGCCCACATGGAGAAGGATAACCCGGGCATGCACACCACCGACACAATTGACTTCGAGTACGTCATTTCGGGTGAGGTGTGGCTGGAGCTGGACGATGGGAACGAGATTCTCCTACGGGCCGGGAACACCGTTGTGCAAAACGGTACACGTCACGCGTGGCGCAATAGAGGGTCCGAGCCCTGCCGCTTGGTGGTTTGCCTTATCGGCGCTCATCGCTGCTGCTAGGCGTCCGCGTCCCATCGAACCTCTCTTACTGAACGTCGCTGGGCTCGGCCATGTCGAGTGCTGCCGCAGAACAGTTCTGAAGATTGCGTTGCGGAATCCTGTTCCACAGGCCATACACGCGTTTGAGGGGATACTTTTTTGGCCTCGTCAGCAAAATCTGTGGGTCCATTCCGGCTCCGGTAAAGCGCCAAGCGTATGATAGAGAGCGATTTCAACAGCCCTGAACGTGCGGAAACCGTACGATTTTCTGGTAGTGAGTTTCA
>Ga0316622_100002476_pt1 | contig 12797 bp, 6 predicted proteins | sample OWC_Aug_OW2_C1_D_FD_207646 | JGI IMG/M metagenome (GOLD analysis project Ga0316622, IMG submission 207646) | Wetland soil microbial communities from Old Woman Creek delta, Ohio, United States - OWC_Aug_OW2_C1_D5_C | ecosystem: Environmental > Terrestrial > Soil > Wetlands | place: USA: Ohio... | reverse complement strand
GCATGGAACGGAGCAATCCAGGCACTTTTCAAGCAGGTATTCGGCACGGCTGACAGTCTTACCGCACAACTGAGTTATGCAATTATTGTCACTATTATTGCCGTTATCGTCGTCATCTGGATCGCCCGGGCCGTTGCCCATGCAAAAGGTGAAGAGAAGAAATAATCATTTTTTCTATTTTACTGAATTCTCCTCTATACTGGTTCTTTCTATCTCCTGGAAATTAATCGTGAATGGCCAGGGGGTAACGAGAATTTGTATTATTATTAGTACTATTCCAGATACGAAACTGCCCCGTTTCTGATCCCCTTATATGCCAGTATTATCAAAATACTCACGGCAAACCATGATCATCCTCCGATGTCGCACCTGTAACGGTACTGGAGAGATTACCAATGAACAGTTCAGGGTATGCCAGGCACTCAAGTCGCATGCCGCAAAACGGTACTTTCATTACCCCATGGACGAGGCCGCAGGTGACGAGAACGAGCCCCAGAAGCAGGATGCCTGCAACGGTGTCCCGGAGAAAGTGGACTGCCCCGTCTGTGAGGGTGTCGGGGAGGTTGCCTTTGAGGAGGATGACTGGGAACTGAGAATTGTTGCCGACGAGGATGAACACCTCGAGGAGTAAGCGGTTTTCCCGGGTTTCAAAAAAAATACGCCGGTTGGTTAATTGCTCCGGGCACCGCCTATAGGTCCCGTAACTTCTGCCCGAACGGGGGAAGAAAGTCTTTTTTCCTTGACATGACGCCAGGAAGCAGCACCGGCTGGTTTTCGTATTCGAGCGTGGAGAGAACCGACTGATCACCAGCCGCGAACAGGTGGCTGTGATTCCCGATAACGTTGGTGAACAACACGAGGTAGAGATCGGCTGCATCCTCTTTCCGCAACCGTTCGATGATAGTCATGATCTCATCCTCGCGACCCTCAAGGAACTCATCCGATGCCATCATTACCTGCGATATAACAACCTCCCTGCCAAAGAGGGAATACCGCTTCGTATCACGGACAAGGATATCAGGAAGGGGGGTACGATCGAGGTCCATACCCTTCTGGATCAGCTCGGTGCCAAATACGTTCGGGTCAAGTCCTGCGATCCCTGCCAGGTATACTGCTGCTTTTTCGTCAGCAGGGGTCGTGGTCGACATCTTCAGCACCAGGGTATCGGAGAGAATCCCGGCAAGGAGCATCCCTGCCACGGGGATGCCCGGGGCCTTTTCTGCCTCGATGAACTTCATCGTGATGATCGTTGAGGTGGACCCGACCGGCTCGTTCTGGAACCTGACCGGTTTCAGGGTTGTGATCGCCCCGAGCCGGTGGTGATCGATCACCTCAAGGATCTCAGCCGCTTCAATCCCGTCCACCGCCTGCCCGTACTCGTTGTGGTCAAGGAGGATCACCTGTTTCTGTATCTCTCCAAGGAACGTGTTCCGCGAGATCGTGCCAAGGAGCCTCCCTTCCGAATCGACCACGCAGGCGGTCCGGTATTTTGAATCGGTGACCGCCTTTTTTGCATAGGTGAGCGCATCCTCGATCCGGAGGACCGGGACATCGGTCGCAAGAACCGCACCTGCAGGAAGAGAGAGATGCACCATTCTCCCGACTGAAAATGCATCGAGCGGACTGGCCAGGATCGAAACGCCTTTTGCCGACGCTGCCTCGAGCGTCCGGCTCCCTACCGGGGCACCTTCAGCAATCACGAGGGCAGCGATCCCGGACGAGATCATGGCAAGCTGGGCCGGTTCATTGTCACCAACCACGGCGATGTCCTCCCGGGTCAGACGGGAAAGGGCGACATGGAGGGCATCGATCACGATCTCGACCTTTCCGCAGATCTCCTCCTTTCCTTTGACACAGATGCGGGCATCCAGGATCCGGGCCAGCGTCGAGAGTGCGATCGGGCCGATGGAGAGCTGGGCTTCCCGCCGGGGAGTAACGTACGCCTTTGCAAGCCCGTGCTCGCTCACCAGCCCGAGTAACTTCCCTTCGTTATCGGTGATCGGGATATTCCGGATCTCGTACTCGTCCATCATGGCAGCAACATCGATGGTAGGCATGTCTGCCGGAGCTTTCTGGGTATAAAAGAACGGGATGTCACCGACATTCGGTTCGACGCTTGATATCTCGAGGGGTGCAGCGACCCCGAAGTACGAGAGGGCAAACCTTGTCTCGGCATTCAGTTCACCGGAATACGAGGCGATATACCGGCCCGGTTCCCGGGAGTTGAGGAGATCGGTATACCCGATCACGCTTCCGATGCTGTCTGTATCAGGCTGGCGATGCCCGATTACGTACACCTTCTGCATTATCTCTCCCTTCCCACTTATCCCACAATACTGTGAAGTTCACAGGTTTAACCCTCACCTTCATGCTGGGAGAAACACAGCTGGCAGGCAATGTCGGTCAGGTCTCACTTTCCTGGTTTCACCCCGCCGGAGTTTACCGTGATGCGGATCTCTATATGCTTGGAAGAGAGAAGTGATCCCGCAGGAAGAATGAAAAACATAGTGATCCGCGGGGCACGGCAGCATAACCTGAAGAATATCACGGTCGAGCTCCCGCGGGACAAGTTCATCGTCATCACCGGCCTCTCCGGTTCGGGCAAGTCCACGCTCGCATTCGACACCATCTATGCCGAAGGCCAGCGGCGGTATGTCGAATCGCTCTCGGCATATGCCCGGCAGTTCCTCGGGCTTATGAGCAAGCCGGATGTGGATGCCATCGAAGGGTTATCGCCGGCTATCTCCATCGAGCAGAAGAGCACCAGCAAGAACCCGAGGAGCACGGTCGGCACCGTCACCGAGATCTACGATTACTTACGACTCCTCTTCGCCAGGATTGGAACTGCCTACTGCCCTGTGCACCACATCCGGATCGAGTCGCAGTCTCCGGAAAGGATCGCGGACACGATCAGCGAGGGGATGACCGGGACGGTCACCATCCTCTCCCCGGTCGTCCGGCAGAAGAAGGGGACCTACCAGCAGTTGCTCAAAGACCTGAACCGGGAAGGGTACCTGCGGGTACGGATCAACGGCGAGATACACAGGACTGACGAAGAGGTCACGCTCGAGCGGTACCGGAAGCACGATATTGAGGTCGTCATCGACCGCTTGGATCCCTCAGACCGTTCCCGGCTCGTGGAGGCATGCGAGGTAGCACTCGCCAAGTCAGGAGGGCTGATGATTGTCGTCGATGAGGCAGGGACCGACACTCTGTTATCGGCAACCATGGCATGCCCGGTCTGCGGGATCACCTTTGAGGAACTCCAGCCGCGGATGTTCTCGTTCAACAGCCCCTTCGGGGCATGCGAGGAGTGCAATGGGCTTGGGATAAAGATGGAATTTGACCCCGACCTGATCATCCCTGACAAGTCCATCTCAATCGCCGACGGGGCAGTTGCCCTCTACCGGAACTTCCTCGATGGTTACCGGAGCCAGTATCTTGCCGCAGTAGCCCGCCACTACGGATTCTCCATCTTCACCCCGATCAGGGAGATCAGCGAGGACCAGTACAATGCCCTGATGTTTGGCTCTGAAGAGAAGATCAAGTTCTCCATGAGCATGAAGAACGGCGAGGGGCACTGGGCCCATACCGGTTCGTGGGAAGGGCTTCTCCCCCAGGCCCAGCGCCTCTACCACCAGACCCAGTCCGAGTACCGGAAACGGGAGCTCGAACGCTTCATGAGGATATCGCCCTGCCAGAAATGCGGGGGGAAGAGGCTCAAGGAGAAGGTCCTGGCGGTCAGAGTGCAGGAAAAATCTATCATCGACATCACCGACATGCCGGTCCATGACTGCATCCGGTTCTTCCGCGACCTTGCCCTGACCGAGAAAGAGGCCGGGATCGCCAGACAGATCCTGAAGGAGATCAATGCACGACTGGACTTTCTCGAGAAGGTCGGGCTTGGCTATCTCACCCTCTCACGCAATGCCGGTACCCTCTCAGGTGGCGAGGCGCAGAGGATCCGGCTGGCAACTCAGATCGGGTCCAACCTGATGGGAGTGCTGTACGTGCTCGATGAACCATCGATAGGCCTCCACCAGAAGGATAACCAGAAGCTGATCGATACGCTCCGGAGGCTCAGGGACCTCGGGAACACGCTCGTCGTGGTCGAGCACGACGAAGATACCATACGGAGCGCCGATTATGTCGTGGATATGGGGCCAGGAGCCGGCCTGCATGGGGGATACGTGGTAGCGGAAGGAACCCCGGAGGAGATAGAGCAGAGCAAGGTGTCCCTCACCGGCCAGTATTTGGCTGGAACGCTGAAGATAGAGATCCCGGAAAAACGAAGGAAGAACTCGCGTTACCTGAAAATTTCAGGCTGCCAGGAGAACAACCTCAAGAACATCGATGTCAGGATACCGCTCGGGGTCTTCACGGTCATCACCGGAGTATCGGGAAGTGGCAAATCCACGCTCGTCTATGATACGCTCTACCAGGCGCTTCAGAAAAAACTGTATCAATCACGGGTCACTCCGGGCAAGTACAGGAAGATCGAGTTTGACTCCGAGGTCGACAAGGTGATCGTGATCGACCAGAGCCCGATCGGGAAGACCCCCCGGAGCAACCCCGCCACCTACACCAAGGTCTTTGACGAGATCAGGCAGGCATTTGCCGGGACAAAAGAAGCAAAAATCAGGGGATACAAGCCGGGGAGGTTCTCGTTCAACCTGAAAGGAGGCCGCTGCGAGGCCTGCGAGGGGGACGGCCTGATCAAGATCGAGATGAACTTCCTCCCTGATGTCTATGTCGAGTGCGAGGAGTGTCGGGGGAAGCGGTACAACCGCGAGACGCTCGAGGTGAAATACAAGGGAAAATCCATTGCCGAAGTCCTTGACATGACCGTTGAAGAGGCTCTCACCCATTTCGAACATATCCCGGCAATCCGGAACAAGCTCGAAACCCTCTCCGCGGTCGGACTCGATTACATCAAGCTAGGGCAGAGTTCGACCACCCTTTCGGGGGGGGAAGCCCAGCGGATCAAGCTCACCCGCGAGCTTGCCAAGAAAGCCACGGGAAAGACTGTTTACCTTCTCGATGAACCGACCACCGGGCTCCATTTCCATGATGTGAAGAAGCTGATCGCGGTGTTGAACGAACTCGTGGATAAGGGAAACACCGTCGTCGTGATCGAACATAACCTCGATGTGATCAAGTCCGCCGACCATATCATCGACCTTGGCCCCGAGGGGGGAGATGCCGGGGGATATGTCGTCGCGACCGGGACTCCCGAGGAAGTTGCCGCTAACCCCGGGAGCCACACCGGCCGGTTCCTCCAAAAGATGTTTGCATGATCGAGACTGCCACCCTCCCCCATGAACCGGGATGCTACCTGTTCAGGGATGCTGATGGCACGATCCTCTATATCGGAAAGGCAAAGGACCTGAAAAAAAGGGTCAGCAGTTACTTCCGGAAGCGCGACCTTGATCCGAAGACCAGGCTGATGGTGGAGGCGGCAGAGAGCCTGGATTATATCGTCACGGGAAACGAGGTCGAAGCGCTGATCCTTGAAAACAGCCTGATCAAGAAGCACCAGCCCCAGTACAACATCGACCTGAAGGATGCGAAAGCCTATGCCTACATCCATCTCACCGATGACCCCTTTCCTGCCATCAGGATCGCCCGGAACCCGTCAGGGAAGGGGACGTTCTTTGGCCCCTTCGTCTCGGCAGCCGAGCGGGATTACATCCGGGACGTCCTGAAACGGACCTTCCGGCTCCGGACCTGCAAAAAAATCCAGAAGAGGGGCTGCCTCCGCTACCATATCCACACCTGCAGCGCCCCATGCAAGGGAGCGATCAGCAGCGAGGAGTATGCCCATCTTGTCAGGAACGCAACCCTCGTGCTCAAGGGTAAAACCGCGGAGCTTCTTGGGAACCTGAAACAGGAGATGGCTGAGCGATCGCGGCGGGAGGATTTTGAAGGGGCACTTGTTATCCGTGACCAGATCCACGCACTGGAACACCTCTCCTCACGGCAGGATATTTCCCGGCGGAAAGAAGGGGACGAGGATATCATCAACTACCGTGCCTTCCAGGGGACCGTGCACCTCATGCTCTTCAATGTATACCGGGGAACGCTCGGCAACAAGAGCGAGTTTTCATTTGACTACCACCCGGAATTTTTTGAAGAGTTCCTGATCCAGTACTACTCAGACAACCCGATACCTGCTGAGATCATCCTGCCTGAACCGGTCGGGGAACCGGTGGGGGAATTTCTCTCCCTCGCCAGGGGGAAGCAGGTGACCGTAACGGTCCCCAAGATCGGTGCAAAGAGACGACTCCTCGACCTTGTTGCGAAGAACATCGAGACCGTGTTCTATGCCGGGCAGGTGAGGGTGCTGGAGCTCCAGGAAGCACTCGGACTGGACTCACCCCCTGAAATGATCGAATGCTTTGACATCTCCCACCTCTCAGGATCATCACTGGTCGGCTCCATGGTCCGGTTCAGGAATGGAAAACCCGAGAAGAAACAGTACCGCCGGTTCAGGATCAGGACGGTGGAAGGTATCGATGACCCGAAGGCCATAGGGGAGATTATCCGCAGGAGATATACCCGGCTCCTCGAGGAAGGTGCACCATTGCCAGACCTGATCGTGGTTGACGGGGGGAGAACCCAGCTGTCATCAGCACTGGCAGTCCTGAAGGAGATCAGCGCCGGAATCCCCGTCATCGCGCTTGCAAAGAGGGAGGAGCAGGTATTCGTCCCAGGCCGGACCACCCCGCTTCCCCTGTCAAGAAAAGAGCAGGGTTCCCTGTATCTCCAGGAGATCAGGGATGAAGCCCACCGGTTTGCCATCGCGTATCACCATCTCCTCAGGAAAAAGGAGCTCGTTCCATGACAGGATTCAATCTCAGGGCACGGTTCGGGCCGGCAGGATCACAGCCTGAAGCCATCGCGAAGCTCGTCTCCGGTTTGGAACAGGACGAACGGTTCCAGACACTTCTCGGAGTGACGGGTTCCGGAAAGACCTTCACGATGGCAAACGTGATCAGCGAGTCAGAGAGACCGGCGCTTGTGATCGCTCACAACAAGACCCTGGCAGCCCAGCTCTGGAACGAGTTCAAGGAGTTCTTCCCCGACAACCGCGTGGAATACTTCGTTTCGTACTATGACTATTACCAGCCGGAATCCTACCTCCCGGCCAAAGACCAGTACATCGAGAAGGACGCCCAGATCAACCCGAAGATCGAGATGATGCGCCTCTCAGCAACGGCATCGATCCTCTCGAGAAAAGACGTGATCGTGGTAGCCTCTGTCTCCTGCATCTACGGTCTCGGCCGGCCTGAACATTACCGGAACATGGGGTTCGAGCTGAAGGTGGGGGATACCATCTCCAGGAGGGAGATCATCGGCCATCTAGTTGAGAGCCTCTACGAACGGAATGAGATCGAGCTGATGCCGGGACGGTTCAGGGTGAAAGGGGATACGATCGATCTCATCCCGGGGTATTTCAACAATATCATCCGCATCGAACTCTTCGGCGACCAGATTGACCGGATCGCGGAGATAGACAAGAATACCGGGTTGGTGAAGGAGAAGATGGGGTACTTTTATGTCTTTCCCGCCCGGCACTATGTTATCCCCCAGGATCTCCAGAAAAAGGCCCTGCGATCGATCCAGCAGGAACTGGAAGAGCGTCTGCCGGAATTAGGGATGATCGAGGCTCACCGGCTCTCCCAGCGGACCATGTATGATATCGAGATGATTGAAGAGACCGGGACCTGCAAGGGGATCGAGAACTACTCCCGCCATTTTGATTTCAGGAAACCGGGGGAGAAGCCATACTGTCTCCTGGATTATTTCCCGGAGAACCTGCTCCTCTTCATCGATGAGAGCCACCAGACCATCCCCCAGCTCAACGGCATGTACCGTGGGGATCGTTCACGTAAGCAGGCGCTCGTGGATTACGGGTTCCGGCTGCCGAGTGCTTTTGACAACCGTCCCCTGATGTTCAGAGAATTTGAGACGTACATGAGGAATGTGATCTTTGTCTCGGCAACACCAGGTCCTTACGAGCTATTGCACTCGGGCCGGATCGTTGAACAGATCATCCGGCCAACCGGGCTCGTGGACCCGGTTGTCGAGGTGAGAACCACTGCAGGCCAAACTGAAAATGTGATGGGTGAGATCCAGGCCACGATAGGAAGAGGGGACCGTATCCTCCTCACCACCCTGACAAAGCGGCTTGCGGAAGAGCTGACCGAGTACCTGGCAGGGAGAGGGATACGGACCCGGTACCTCCATTCCGAGATCGATACCCTTCAGAGGACAGAGATCATCCGGGAGCTCCGGCTCGGCAGGTTCGATGTGCTTGTCGGGATCAACCTACTCAGGGAAGGCCTCGACATTCCCGAAGTAGGGTTCATCGGGATCCTCGATGCCGACAAAGAAGGCTTCCTACGGGATGCCCGGAGCCTGATCCAGATCATAGGGAGGGCTGCCAGGAACGTGAACTCCAGGGTCGTACTGTATGCCGACTCCCTTACCGACTCGATCAAAGCAGCAGTAAGCGAGACAGAACGGCGACGAGCCCTGCAGCTGGAATACAACCGGGTCCATCATATCAGCCCGATGACCATCAGAAAACCGGTCCCGGAAAAGGAAGTGGACCTGAAAGAGACCCGGCACATCCCGAAGAGAGATATACCAAACCTGATCATCGAGCTCGAAGCCCGGATGAACAGGGCTGCCGAGAACCTCGAGTTTGAAGAGGCAATAGCGTTGCGGGACAGGATCCGGGACCTGAAAGAGAGAGAACGAGAATAGCCTTCGGAGATAAACTCCGCGATCGGCAGCAAGATTCCGCTTTGAAAGATCCAGTCAGGATTTCCCTTCTTGTTCCTGATTCGGTCGTTTAAAAAAGCTGAGGTCTCTTCCCGTATGCTTTACGGGAAGGGGAGGACGTTGATGTAGTTTGTCTTTGTCTCGGAGTCAGATTTCCCGTTGGGGTCCCTGATGGTCAGCCTGACAGTATAGAGACGCGGTTCGGTGAGGGTATAGATCTGGTCACCCTGTCCCTCGGAGAAGTATACGATGTTCTTTGCAGTCTCTTCCGGATTGTCCATGATAACCCATTCCCGACTGACGACATCGCCGATCGATCGGTCAGAGAGTACGACCGTGAGCGGCGCCGAGCCGGTGGTCGGCTCTGCGATGAAATCCGCCATCAGCGGGGATACAACCGTGATGGTCTTTGTGATCGAGTCGCTCCCGGTAAGGCCGAGTACCGACAGGGTGATGGAATAGGTCCCAGGGGAGGGATACGTATGGATCGGGTTCCTTTCATTGGAGATATGGGCATCTCCGAAGTTCCAGTTCCACTTGAGGACATTGCCGCTGGAGAGATCGTTGAAGGCGACACTGAGGGGGGCGGTATATCCTGTGTTGCTGGGCGTGTAACTGAAGTTGGCCTTGATTGGCTGACCAACGACGATGTATCCGTTCTTCGTTTCAGTACTGGTCCCGGCCGCGTTGCTGGCCGTCAGCTGGACACCATAGGTTCCGGCGCTTGAGAACACATACACCGGGTTCTGCTCGTTCGAGCTGCCGGAGTCCCCGAACTTCCATGACCAGTTGGTGGGTGCTCCCGTCGAGAGATCCGTGAAGCTGACTGCCAGGGGGCTGTCTCCTGCGGTCCTGTTCGCGGTAAATTCAGCCACCGGGGGTGAGACAAGGACTTCTATCGTCTTTGTTGCGGTATCGGATCCCGCCTTGTTGTAGACGGTCAGTTCGACCTGGTATAGCCCGGGGTTCTTGTAGAGGAAGTAGGGGTTCTTCTGATCAGAGATCTGCCCGTCACCGAACTTCCAGGCCCACCTGTAGGGATCACCATCGGACGTGTCGGCGAACTGGACGAAGAGCGGGGCAGGTCCCGACATCGGGGTTGCCGTGAAGTTTGCCACCGGGGTTTCAACGACGGTGATATACGAGAGTTTCGTGATCTTCTCCCCGACACCATCGCTGTTCAGTGCGTACAGCGTCACATTGTATACCCCGGGGGTATTATACACATGGACCGGGTTTGCCTGGTTGATGCCGGTGACGATTGAACCGTCCCCAAAGTTCCATGACCAGATGTAGGGGTAGTTGGTGGAGAGATCAGTGAACCGGACCGTCAGGGGGACTGTACCATAGATCGGGCTAGCCGTGAAATCAGGGACCGGCGGAGGGGTCGTTATCCTGAAGGCATTGCGTAACCCCCCTGTCTTCCCGTCGGGATTCACCACGATCAGGTTCCACTGGCCGATTGCTCTCCCGGTCAGGTTGAATTCGCAGGTGATATTCCTGGGATCCGTCACGGTTACATTCTCACCCGGGATGATGTCGGTCCCAAGCGTCAGGTTGACCCTTGGTGCATTCGGGGTGTGCATGAAATAGGCACCGGATATCGTGACAGCTACAACGGTATCGTTAGTCCCTTTCGAAGGAGTGATGGACGAGACGGTCGGCTTCGGGTTCTCAACGGTGAAGTTTACTGCTCCGGACTCCTGCGAGTCGGGGTTCACCACAACAAGGCTCCAGTTCCCAAGTGCTGCTCCTATCAGAGGCAGGTCACATTTGATAGTATTGGCGTTCACAAACGTCACATTCGTGCCGGAGATGGTTGCAGCGTCCCTGGTGAGGTTCACCGTCGGAGTAGCCTGGAAGAATGTTCCGGATATCGTTGCCGGGACGATGGCATTGTTGACCCCCGATGGCGGGGTAACGCTGGTAACTTCGGGTGCCGGGAAGACGACTTCGAATTTTTCAGTAAGCGTTCCTGACTGTCCGTCGTCATTGGTGACGGTAATATTCCATTTCCCGGTTTGTGCTCCGGTCAGGTTCACTTTACAGGTGATATTTTCCAGACTGTTCACCACGACATTCTCGGCTGCGATGGTCGCTTTGCCTTTGGTAAAGTTGACCGTTGCACCCTCCTCAAAGCCGGTCCCAGAGAGGTTCGTGATCGTGACGATTCCACTGTTTACCGCCTTGGATGGCTCAACGGCTGTGACGGTCGGGGCATTCGGATAGGTGATGAGGAAGCCATCAAGAAGGGTCCCGGATTGACCGTCAGTGTTGGTTACCACAACATCCCAGGCACCGACTTTGGCATCGGTGAGATCAAAGGAACAGGCGAGTGATGTTGATTTTACAGGTGCAATGCTTCCTTCGATATCAGGCTGCCCGGCCATGGAAAGGTTGACCGATGCTCCATCTATAAATCCGGTTCCTTCCACCTCACAAACTACAGAATAATCATCATTACTCCCACCGGAAGGAGTTATGTTTATCACCGTGGGTGCAGGATTCCAGACCGTGAACCCATCCTTGAGTAATCCGGTCTTCCCATCGGTATTGGTCACTTCCACCGACCATTTCCCGGCAGCAGCACCCAAGAGGTTGACGGAACAGGTTATCGTTGTGGCTGATACCACCGTATCCTCCCCCGCAATGGTTGAGGTCCCATTGGTAAGAACCACCGTTGCACCCTCTAGGAAATCACTTCCTTTCACGGTGAGATTCACACTGTCCTGGGTGTTGATACCAGAAATCGGAGTTACCGATGATACCGTTGGCGGAAGATTCTCCACAAGGAACGGTGTTCCTTCGAGAACCGCTTCTGATCCATCTGACTTGTTCACAACAACTACCGTCCGGGCCCCTGCCTCCTGGCCATCCAGGTCAAAGAAACAGGAGATCCATCCGGCATTGTAGAAGTGATAGTACTGCCCTATAATGTTGGATGTATTGGCAGGTCCATTGGTCAGAATCACGCTGAATGCTTCCGGGAGTTCGGTTCCCGTAACATCAACGTAGACCCAGTCGGTATTATTCCCTCTATCAGGGCTGATGCCGGTCACCGTGAAAGCGCCCGAAACGGGGAGCACCAGCATGGTGGCCGCCAGTAGCAGAATGACAGTATACATTACCCCTTTCATGTTCATACGAACACCTCAGCATATATGCTTTGTATACATCCTCCAATCATGAAACACAGACTGATTTGGCGCCCAATTCCATGATATAAATGTATTCATCATATGCTCTATCGTAATATATATAAAACTTTCCTAAAAAATGAGGTCTTATGCGAGGTTATTTCATCATAATACACTCCATGGATGGGTAAAATTTCAATGCGAACGATCTCACTGCGGCATCATGAAATTTTATGACAGGATATGTATCTGTTACAATTTTGCAAAGTTCTGATCAGTTATTTCGATGATGATGATTTCAGCTTAACAAGGTAAACCAGGATACGATGATTGATGATACCGTCAATTCGGATTCCATCGGGTAATCACTCTTGAATACCCGAATCAAGCGATCAATAATAAATATAAGATAATCGCTATCAGGACCGTTCGATCGATAAGATAGTCCAAAAAAATAATATATCGTGATCCGTTGCCGCTAACCAGGAAGGAATATCAGCTTAACTTCTCTGGTGATGAATATCAGTTTGTTCCAATCAGTGCAGTTTAGTAGAAATATTGCCAATCAATACGTATCCGGGCACCACTCAAGGCACGAAGATGCATATTGTAAACCTTATGTGATTATCTTGGAGGGGATTATCCCGTCTGAGAACAGAGAGAACCATAGGCCGGACTATCATCGATACGCTGGCAGCCGGGTGATTGGGCCACATAATGGAGCCCTTTCAACCTGCCATCCAGACGAACGTTAGGGAAAAATTAAAAATTCATCTGGAAAAAGGATCAGAGTCTCGGTTTTGTCTTCAGGGCTTCCACGAGCAACTCAACCCCGGCCTCGATGTCCCTGGTATCTACCACTTCTACCGG
>Ga0316622_100002475_pt1 | contig 12799 bp, 8 predicted proteins | sample OWC_Aug_OW2_C1_D_FD_207646 | JGI IMG/M metagenome (GOLD analysis project Ga0316622, IMG submission 207646) | Wetland soil microbial communities from Old Woman Creek delta, Ohio, United States - OWC_Aug_OW2_C1_D5_C | ecosystem: Environmental > Terrestrial > Soil > Wetlands | place: USA: Ohio... | reverse complement strand
AAATCATGTCGGTCGAAAGCTTGAAGCCGGAAGCGACCATCGCCAGGCTGGGCCTTGCCAAGTTGAGCGACGAGGCGATCCGGGAGATCGTCCAGATCGTGGCCAGGCTGGAGAGAGGTCTCGATCCCCTTGACCCGGAGAAGAAATGGCGCTATCTGATGGGAGTGCTGATGGCCGAGCTGCGGGGCCGGGCGCCGGGGGAGAAGGTCTCGTCCTTTCTTTGGGAGGCTTTCGGGAAGGGTCCCCAAGGTCCCGTCCCCCCGGCTAGAGAAATGTCATGAACGATATCTATAAGGGCTACAGGGGAGACGCGCTGGCCCTCCTCAAGGCCCAGGGCGTCCGGGTCTGGAGCGACGCCGACGTCGAGACGACGCGCGGCACGTTCACCGGGATCATCCTGCCCCGCTCCGAGACGGCCGACGACAAGCACATCGTCCTCAAGCTCCGCAACGGTTATAACGTCGGGATCACAGTCAACACGGTCACCGGGATCAAGGAGATCGGCTACAAGGAAGCGCATTACAAGATCCCGGAGAAGGAGTTCCCCTACGACCCCCGGAAGCCGCGGGTCAAGCTCCTGGGAACGGGCGGAACGATCGCCAGCCGGCTCGACTACCGGACCGGCGCCGTCATCCCCGCCTTCACTCCCGGCGAGCTTTACGGCTCCGTCCCGGAGCTGGCTGATATCTGCAACCTCGAGACCGAGAAGCTCTACGGAGTCTTCAGCGAGAACATGGGCCCGGAGCAGTGGGTGGGGACCGCCAACGCCATCGGCCGGGAGATCGAGAAGGGCGTCCAGGGGATCGTCATCGGGCACGGCACGGACACCATGCACCACACGGCGGCGATCCTGTCGTTCATGGTCCAGAACTCGCCGGTGCCGATCGTCATGGTCGGCTCGCAGCGGTCGAGCGACCGGCCGTCCTCCGACGCCGCCCTCAACCTCATCGACGCCACCAAGACGGCCGCCGAAAGCGACATCGCCGAGGTCATGGTCTGCATGTTCGGGCCGACGAGCGACCAGTACGACCTCCTCCACCGGGGGACGCGGGTCCGCAAGATGCACTCGTCCTACCGGTCCACCTTCCGGACGATCGGCGACATCCCCATCGCCATGGTCAGCCGGGACCGGATCATCCCCCTTCGGGACGATTACAAAAGGCGCCGGAACGACAAGAACGTCATCGTCAACACGAAGTTCGAGGAGAAGGTCTCGATCGTTTATTATTACCCCAACATGAAGCCGGACATCATCGAATCCCTGATCGACAACGGCTACAAGGGGATTATCATCGCCGGAACCGGCCTCGGGCACGTCAACAAGCCCCTTTACCCGGCCTTGAGGCGGGCCCAGGAGAAGGGGATCGCCATGTACATGACGGTCCAGACCCTATGGGGTTACGTCCAGATGTTCGTCTACGACACCGGGCGGGACATCATGGAACTGGGCGTCGTGCCGGCGTCGAACATGCTCCCCGAGGTCGCCTACGTGAAGCTCGGCTGGGCGCTCGGGCAGACGTCGGACTTGGCCAAGGTCAAGGAGATCATGCTCACTTCGATCGCCGGCGAGATCACCGAGCGCGAGCCGCACAACGGCTACCTCATCTATCAGGGCGGCATCCCCGAGGTCGAGCGCTTCGTCTCGAGCTACTGGAAATAACTTTCTTTCCGTCCCGTCATCGGAAAACCGACAGCTTGTGCTTTTTCAGGATGTCGGCGCCCCGGCGGACATAATCGGCGTCGATATAGAGATTCAGAAGAAGCTGATCATCTTCTCCCTGCAGAAGAGCCTCCCGCGCCGCGGACATCCGGGAATGGTAGGATTTGAAAACCCTGTGTCCGACCCTGAAGGACGTGCGCGCGATTCCGAAGACGAGGATAAAAGAGAGAACGCCGATCCCCGCCAGGGCGAAAGCCTTGGTCAGCCGCACTCTCGCCCCGGTCCGGATCTCTTGGGAGAGCGCGAAAAGAAAGGCGAAATTGGAGATCCAGATGAGAGCGGAGAACGGGACATACCGGCCGCTCATCGCCTGGGCGCTCCCGAACCCGACCCGGCCGATGCCAGTCAGGAGTCCACAGCCGATAGCATAGAGGCCGAATAGAATGAACGGAAGGAAGGCCCGGCTTTTTTCCCGCCTGTCGCGGAGGACGAGGAATGTGAAGGCCGCAAATAGAACGAGGCCGATGAGGCCGGCGGCCATGGCATAATCCTCATAATTGACGACCGGACGGCCCAGGTATTTTAGAAGATAGAGGATGTATTCCCAGGGCCGGCTCAGGAAGTGGGTCAAGGGCGTTCCCGACGGGGAATCGTACTGGAACCGATAAAAATAGGAAACGATGGTGCCGGCAGACGCGGTCGTCCAAGCTGCGAGCGCCCGCGCCCTTCCTCCTGTGTCCTTACGTGGAGCAAGGAGGAGGGCGAGAAAACCCAGGGGCCAGAAGATGAGACCATTGGCAAAAGAATAGGTCCCCAGGATTCCCAGGCCTACGGCTCCCCAGAGCTTATTCCAGCGGAAAGCGCCGCCTCCGAGAAGGAACAGGCCGGCGACGACGGCCAGGACATTCAGGAATATCTGGATCTGCCAGCCCCAGAGCCAGTTTTCCGCCTGGCCGAGGGTAAAGACGAGAAGCGACACCGCCGGCGCCGCCCAGGGAATACCGGAATAGCCGGACGCCCGGGCTGTCTTGACAAGCTGACGCCAGAGGAGGGCGAATCCGGCCGCGGCCAGGAGGAGGATGGCGGCGAGCTCCCAGGCGATGTTGTAGCGGCTGGCGCGGGCCAGCCCGAGCATGATGAGCCGGGGGAAGAGCAGCCGATGCTCGTTGTGCTGGCTCCAGAGGTCCTCGAGTGTGATCCCCTCCTCGTACGATTGGCCGAGAAGCGGGACAAAATTCCATTGGTCCCAGAAAGGGACATCGACTTTGTATTTGGCGATGTCGGCGGCCAGGAGGAGAAAGGGGATCAGAGACAGGATCAGCATGAGAAGACCCGAAAACGAACGGATTTTCAGCACTTGGCCATCCGCCGGAATCATATGACCCGGCCGCCGGCTAAGTCAAGGAGTCGCGGGGGCGAATGTCACCCGACCGGAGGTTTTTGCAGGCGGGCGGACATGCGGTTGAGATCGTGCCTGATCTCGTAAGGGAGCTGGTTCCCGAACCGGTCGAGGAAGTCCTTGATTTCCCGGAGCTCATCCGTCCATTCGCCCGGCCGGACATCAAAAAGCCTCTGCAGGCTGCTCCTGGGAACGTCCAAACCGTCCGCCGGAAACGAGTGGATATCGGGGACGAGCCCCAATGGTGTTTCCCGGGCCGCCGCCTTCCCGTTGACCCGGTCGATGATCCACTTCAAAATCCGGATGTTCTCTCCGAACCCGGGCCAGAGGAAGCGGCCTTTCTCGTCCACCCGGAAGGCGTTCATGGCATAGATCCTCGGCGGGCGGGTCATCAACCGCCCCATATTGATCCAGTGGCGGAAGTAGAGGCCCATGTTGTAGCCGCAGAACGGGAGCATGGCCATCGGGTCCCGCCGCAGCACCCCGACTTTGCCGGCGGCCGCCGCCGTCGTCTCCGACCCCATCCGCGCCCCCAGGAAGACGCCGTGTTCCCAATTGAAGGATTCGGTGACGAGGGGGATGAGCTCCGACCTCCGGCCGCCCAGGATGATCGCCGAGATGGGCACCCCCTTGGGGTTGTCGTATTCCGGGGACAGCGTCGGGCAGTTGGTGAGCGACACCGTGAACCGCGAGTTGGGATGAGCCGCCTTGGTCCCTTTGGTCTTGTCCCAGGGCTGCCCCTGCCAGTCCAGCATGTGCTCTGGTACAGGGCCGTCCAGCCCTTCCCACCAGGGTTCGTTGGTGTCGATGTTCAGGCCGACGTTGGTGAAGATCGTCGGGTAGTAGTTCGAGTTCTTGAGCGTCCGGATCATGTTGGGGTTGGTCTTCATCGAGGTGCCCGGGGCGACCCCGAAAAACCCCGCCTCGGGATTGATCGCCCAGAGCCGGCCGTCGGGGCCGATGTTCAGCCAGGCGATATCGTCTCCAATGGTGAATACCTTGTACTCGGGCAGGGCGGATTCGAGCATGGCCAGGTTGGTCTTGCCGCAGGCCGAGGGCATGGCCGCGGTGATATAGGTGACGTTCCCGTGCAGGTCTTCGACCCCGATGATGACCATGTGCTCGGCCAGCCAGCCTTGCTTGTAGCCGAGCCAGGAGGCGATCCGGAGCGAGAAACACTTCTTCCCGAGAAGGGCATTGCCCCCGTAGCCGGAGCCGATGCTCCAGACCAGTCCTTCCTCGGGGAAGTGCATGATATAGCGCTTGGCGGGGTCGAAATCCCCGACCGAATGAATGCCCTTGACGAAGTTGTCGCTCTTGCCGATCTTCCCGACGATGCGCTTGCCCAGCCGGGTCATGATGCGCATGCTGACGGCCACGTAGGAGACGTCCGTGACCTGGACGCAGGCTTTGGCGTAGGGCGAATCGGGGTGGCCCATCATGTAGGGCAGGACGTACATGGTCTTTCCCCTCATCGCGCCCTTGGAAAGCCTCGTCAGAAGCTCTTTGGCCTCTTTGGGGTCTTTCCAGTTGTTGTTTGGTCCTGTGTTCTCCCGGTCCGAATGACAGACGAAGGTCAGCTGTTCGGTCCGGGCGACGTCCGTGGGGTGGCTGCGGTGGAGGTAGGCTTTCGGCCAGCGGGAGTGGTTGAGCTCACGGAAGATGTCATGCTGCCCGATCCGCTCCTCTCTCATGCCCATCTCGATAAGCCGGCGGGCCTCGCCTTCCGAGCCGTCGCACCAGTAGACATGCGTCGGCTCGAACAGACTGGCCTGTTCGTCCACCCATTTTTCGAGCGGCGTCGCCATGGCGGTTTCCTTAAGGACCCCTATTTTACCAGAATCAGCGGCCGTTTGAACCGAAAATGAGCGCGAGGGGGCATTATCCGGAAAATCTCCCTCTCATTCATCCTCTCCCGCCAAGCGGAGGAAGTGATTGGCCAATTTCAGGGCCGGTGATTCCCGTTTACTTCCTCCTCCCCGGCGTGGGAGGAGGGCGGGAGGAGGGGGATTTTCAGCGTTCGCGTGCGGCCCGTAGGACAATGAGGAGTTTTGGACTCACGGATCCTGCTCGTTTCAGGCTATAATGAACTTCTCGTTTTAGCCTTGCGTATTTTCTTGAGAAGAAATAAGGAGGTTTCGATGACGAGATTGTGCAAATTCCTTGCTCCGCTTTTTATCATCGGTCTGCTGACAGGACAGCTTGTCTTGGCTTATCCCGCGGGCCAAACTTCGGGGCCTGTTTCGGACAAGGAGCTGGCCGCCCAAATCGATAAGCTTCTGTCCTCCGCCTACAAGCCGGACGGACCGGGGGCGGCCGTCCTGGTCAAGAAGCAGGGCCGGGTCATCCTGCGCAAAGGGTATGGCCTCGCCAACCTCGAACTCAAGGTCCCCGTCGAGCCGGACATGGTCTTCCGTCTGGGCTCGGTCACAAAACAGTTCACCGCCGTCGCCGTCCTGATGCTGGCCGAGGAAGGGAAGCTTTCGCTCCAGGACGAGATCACCCGGTTTCTGCCTGATTTTCCCACCCAGGGGAAAAAGATAACGGTGGAAAACCTGCTCACGCATACTTCGGGGATTAAAAACTACACGGACCTGCCGGAATGGCTGCCGCTCCAACGGAAGGACCTGACCTTGGGGGAGCTCATCGATATTTTTAAAAGCCAGCCCCTGGAATTTGCGCCCGGGGAGTGGTGGAAATACAGCAATTCCGGATATGTCCTTCTCGGGGCGATCATCGAAAAAGCCTCCGGCAAGACCTACGCCGATTTCGTCCAGGACCGCATATTCGGCCCCCTGGGGATGAAGGGCGCTTGCTATGACAGCACCTCCCGGATCATCCCGCGCCGGGTTTCGGGCTACGCCAAGGGAAGCTCCGGATATGAGAACGCTCCCTACCTGAGCATGTCGCAGCCGTATGCCGCCGGATCGCTGGCTTCCTCTGTGGACGACCTGGCCATCTGGACGGAAGCGCTTCTCTCAGGAAGGCCGGTCAAGAGAGAAACGCTCGAAAAAGCCTTTGTCCCAAATCAGCTCACGGATGGCCAAAACACGAAATATGGCTACGGCTGGTGCATATCGGACTACGAGGGCCATCGCCTCATCGAGCACAGCGGCGGGATCCACGGCTTCCTGTCGCACGCCATGTTCTTTCCGGAGGACGGCGTTTTCGTCGCCCTGCTGGCCAACAGCACGGTGATGGAGATGCAGCCGGAGCCTTTTGCCTTCAAGGCGGGGTGTCTGGCCCTGGGGATTCCCTCCAAGGAGCCGGTTGCGATCGCCCTTCCAGAAAAAGATACGGACTCCCTGATCGGAGTCTATGCCGATGCCCGAGGAGGCGAGGTTTATATCAAGCGCAAGGACGGCAAGCTCGTTCTCCAGATGGAAGAATTGGGTGAATCCGAGATCAAACCCCTCTCCGCCGCCGAGTTCTTCCTGACCGATTTTCCCGCCCGCGTGCACATCCAGAAGGACGGGAAGGGGAAGGTTTCGGGGCTCAAGATCAACACCAGGATCGGGCCCGACCGTTCCTATGCAAGAACCGCAAAGCCGCTGCCGGCCGAGCGCGCGGAGATCAAGCTGGACCCCGCCCTCTACGATCAGTATGTGGGCGAGTATGAGCTCGCCCCGGGTTTCTCGGTGATCATCACCAAGGAGGACGGGAAGCTCATGGGCCAGGCCACCGGGCAGCCCAAAGTCGAGCTCTTCCCAGAGGCGGAGACGAAGTTTTTCCTCAAGGTCGTAAACGGCCAGGTCGAGTTCATCAAGGACGCGGCCGGGGAAGTCACCGGGCTTGTCCTCGTCCAGGGCGGCCAGAGGCTCCCCGGACGGAAGACTAAATAGGAGCTATTTCGAGTTGAGCACCACCGCGCAGTAGCCGATGAGGTCCGGCTTCTTGCGGTCCCTGAGCTTGATGACCAGTTCGTCCCCGTTCTGGAACCCGGGGTTCTTAAAGTAGACTTTTGACCGGGCGCCGATGTTTCCGCTCATCGAGATCTGGTCGGCGGGAAGCGATCCTTTGCCCAGGACGGGGAAGAAATCGTAGTCCCAGCGGAACTGCCAGAACCTCATCTGCGATTGAGCGAGGGTCTCCTTGCCCAGCCTCTGATAGACCTCGAAATCGTGGTTGGCATTCCGGTATTCCTTCCGCCATTCGTCAAGCGACGGCATCTGGATTTCCTGTCCCTTGTAGACCATGACGACGTCGTCCCTGTGGATCGAAATGCTGCTTTGGGCTTTGGACCCCATGTAGACCATAAACATGACATAAGGGCTGTCCATAGTGCGGACGGCCAGGGCCGCATCCACGCAGACAACGATGTCACCCTCGTTGTTGAAAAAGACATTCTGACCCAAGTCGACGGTCTGGGCCGGCGCCAGGCCGAAACCTATGAACATGGCCAAAACCAAGCGGGTGAGTTTCATGTTTGCCTCCTTTATCCATTGTACCCTTCGCCTCGGGATGTGTCTATGGAGCCGCCGGCCGCCCGGTCCTTCGGCCTCGGCTTTCTTCCTGAATCAGGAAAGCGAGGGAGCGCTTCCTCCCTTTGAAAAAAAGGGCCCGCTCGTCTATAGTAAGACCTGCCGGGAGGATGAATATGAAAAGCCGATGCGGGATCTTAATCGCGGTCATGGTCGGCCTGATGGCGGCCGGGGCCAACCCTCAATCAAAAGAGCCGGCTTCGCCGGACTTGCGCTCGGGGAGGAACTTCCTGCCCACGTCCGTTTATTCGGCCGAGGAGGACCAGGAGATTCTCCGGCTCTTCGCCGGCCTGCGGGTCGCCGACGTCTCGGACGGGATGGACAAAGCCGGGCTCCCCGGGATCGGGCTTCTGGACCCGGCGATCCTGCCCCTTTGGACCGACCTCAAGAGCTTCCGCCACCGCTTCGCCGGGATCGCCGTGACCGCCCGCTATGTCCCGACGCAGCGGCCGCCCGCGAGAGAGATGGCGCCGGCGGAGTATGACAAGTGGGAGGGCGGGTTCTACGAGCTTTATTCCCCGGAGCCCTACGCCGAGCTGATCCGGCCGGGAACCGCCCTGGTCATCGACGACGTGGAGCAGGCCGACATCGGGAGCATCGGCTCGTACAACATCCTGGACTGGAAGAGGCGCGGCTGCGTCGGCGTCGTCACCGACGCCGCGGCTCGGGATACCGACGAGATCGAGGTTGAAAAGGTCCCGCTCTATCTGCTGAAGCGGGGCCGGGGCATCCGGCCCGGCCGGAACGAGATCGAATCGGTCAACCGGCCGGTCGCTGTCGGCGGAGTGCTGGTCACGCCCGGCGACGTGGTGGTGGCGGACGGGGACGGAGTCATCGTCGTCCCGCGGGTTAAGGCCCGGGCCGTGGCCGCCTTCGCCCGGGCGGTCATGGAGGCGGATAAGGCCGGTCGCCGGGATCTCTACAAGCAGCTGCGGTTGCCCGAGGATGCCTCGGTCAAGAAGGATTGACTGGAAGCCCCGGCTCTGGGAGATCATTGCCCGGTTACCGATGAGAGGAAACGATTCATAACAAGAAGAGCGCTCATCGCCATCCCGGCGCGATGAAAAGAGAACTTCATCGGGACGGGGGGAGGAGAACGGGCGGGATGGCCGGCCTCCTTCTCGGGCTGGTTTTTTTCGTCTCTTTATTCGGCTCCTCTCCGGCCGGCCGCCTCGCCACTGAAAAAAACGCCGGGCTCATGGTCGGCGTCAAGATCTATGAGCACGACGGGCCCCTTCCCGAGCTTTTCCAGGAGTGGATCGCGGTCGGGGTCAATGCCGTCTTTGTCAGCCCGGCCCTGGCCGCCCGGGACAATTTCCGGGAATTGGCCCAAGAGCGGGGGATTTCCCTGTTTCTGATCCTGCCCGTCTTTTTCAACCCCGAGGAGCTCAAGAGAGACCCCGGCTTTTATGCCATGACCGACCGGGGGGAACGGGCCAAGGAGGATTGGGTGGAATTCGTCTGCCCGACGCGCCTGGAATATCAAAGGCGCCGCATCGACTGGATCAAAACCCTGGTCCGGGAGCTCGGCCCCGACGGGATCAGCCTGGACTTCATCCGCAATTTTGTCTTCTGGGAAATGGTCTATCCGGAGAGAACTCTGGATTCGCTAGCCAACTCCTGTTTTGACCGGAATTGCCTCGAAAAATTCCAAAAGGATACAGGAGTTGTTTTGCCCCCGGAGGTCGAAGGGCCGGCGGCCGCGGCCAAGTGGATCATGGCCCGGCACGGCCGGGAATGGACCGCGTGGAAATGCGGGATCATCGCGAGCCTGGTCCGGACGATCGCGGCCGAGACCCGGGCGATTAAGCCCAATCTCCTCGTCAACGTTCATTCGGTGCCCTGGCGGGAAACGGATTTCGGAGGAGCGATCAAGGTCATCGCCGGCCAGGACCTGGCGGCCCTCGGCGCCTCGGCCGACCTGATCTCGCCGATGACCTACTGGCATATGCTCAAGCGAAGGCCGCCCTGGATCCATGAGGTGGTCGACGACGTGTTTGCCAGCACCAAGGGCCGTGTCGTGCCCAGCATCCAGGTCGGGAACGCCTACATAAGCGACCCATTGACCGTGGAGGAATTCCGGGAGGCGATGGAAGAGGCCTTGCGTCCCCCTTCCGGCGGCGTGGTCTTTTGGAATTGGGACGCCCTGGCCAAGGAGCCGGAGAAGAAAGCGGTCGTCGCCGACCGATTCGGAAAAAGAAATCCTTAAAGGAGGTCCGGATGCTCAGGTTAAAACAGACCTCATTTCTCTATGCCCTGATTCTTCTCTTGGCCGCATCGATGATTTCGGCCTGCCGGACGAAGCCGGCCGAGCGCATTTCCTATGATATCCCGCTCGCGGACGGCTGGTTTATCCAACCTTCGGCGGAGGTCAAGGAAGACGGCGCGGCCGTCTCCGGACCCGGACTTGACCTTGCCGGCTGGCATCCCGCGGCTGTTCCGACGACCGTTCTGGCCGCGCTCCGGGCGAAAGGGGAGTATCCGGACGTTTTCGTGGGCAAAAACCTGGAGAGCGTCCCCCGGGACCGCTTCCAGGGATCCTGGTGGTATCGCAAGGGGTTTGACCTCCCCAAGGTCAATGGCTTGGCCTGCGCGCGGCTCGGTTTCGACGGCATCAATTACCGGGCCGACGTCTGGATCAACGGCCGGCGTGTGGCCTCCAGGGAAGAGATCTTCGGCTCGTTCCGGACCTTCGAAGTCGACATCACCAGCGCCGTCAGGCCCGGGCCGAACGTCCTTGCCGTCGAGGTGTTCCCGCCGCAGCCGGGGGAGTTGACCATCGGGTTCGTCGATTGGAACCCTCGGCCGCCGGACCAGAACATGGGTCTTTGGCGCCCCGTGACGCTCCGGCTCAGCGGCCCCGTTTCCATCGAACAGCCGTTCGTGACGAGCCGGGTGAACCTGGAAACTCTGGCTGAAGCTGATTTGACCATCACCGCGGAAACCGTAAACCACACGGATCAACCGGTTTCGGGCTCCCTCCAGGCAGATCTCGAGGGCAAGCTGCTCAGTCAGGAGGTCACGCTCGGCCCGGGAGAAAAGAAGGCGGTCATTTTTTCTCCAGAACAGTTCCCCGAGCTCAAGCTCCAGGAGCCCCGCCTCTGGTGGCCGCACCATCTGGGTGACCCCAGTCTTTATGTCTTGAAATTGAGCTTCCAGACTCGCAGGCTCATCTCTGACGAGGAGACCATAACCTTCGGCATCCGGGAGGTCGGAGACTATATCAACGAGCAGGGACACCGCGGCTTCACCGTCAACGGCCAGAAAGTCCTCATCCGAGGAGGAGGCTGGGTGGACGACCTGTTCCTGGCGGACGACCCCCGCACCCTGGAGGCGAAGGTTAAGTACACCAAGCACATGAACTTGAATACCATCCGCCTGGAAGGATTCTGGGGCAGCGGCCCCGCCCTCTATGACCTCTGCGATCGCCTCGGGATCCTCCTGATGGCCGGCTGGAGCTGTCAGTGGGAGTGGGAGAACTATGCCGGAAAGCCCGACGACGAATTCGGCAGCATCAAGACTCCCGAGGACATGGAGCTCGTCTCCCGCTACCTAAAGGACCAGATCTTGCTGTGGCGCAACCACCCCAGCATCCTTGTCTGGATGCTGGGGAGCGACAAGCTGCCGAGGCCGGAGCTCGAGCGGAAGTATAATGAGGTCCTGGGTGCCTATGACCCGAGCCGTCCGGCGCTCATGGCCGCCAAGGGCCTGCGCAGCGAGATCAGCGGGGACACGGGTGTCAAGATGAACGGACCTTACGACTATGTTCCGCCCATCTACTGGTACGAGGATACGCGCAACGGTGGCGCCTTTGGGTTCAACACCGAGACCGGCCCCGGGCCCCAGCCCCCCCCGCTGGAGAGCTTGAAGAGAATGCTTCCGGCCGAGCACCTCTGGCCGATCGACGACGTCTGGAACTACCACTGCGCCCGCGGCGAATTCAACACCCTGGACCGGTATAACGAAGCCATGGACAAGCGGTACGGGAAGGCGCGGGACGTCGAGGACTTTGTCCGCAAGGCCCAGGTCGCCAACTACGAAGCCATGCGGGCGATGTTCGAGGCCTTCGCCGCCCGGCGGCCCGCGGCCACCGGGGTCATCCAGTGGATGCTCAACGCCGCCTGGCCGAAGCTCTACTGGCAGCTCTACGATTACTATTTGTCCCCCAACGGAGCCTTCTACGGCGCCAGAAAAGCGTCCCGGCCCGTCCATGCCCTCTATGATCCCCTCAAGGAGGCGGTTTGCGTGGTCAACGACCGGCTCTCGCCTCTGAGCGGCGCCAAAGTTCAGGTCCGGGTATTCGACCTCCAGTCCCGCGAGGTTTTCAAGGACATCAAGGATGTGGAGCTCGGGCCGAACACGATCTCCGAAATCTTCCGGCTGCCGGCAATCCAAGGGCGGTCTCCCGTCTATTTCCTCGACCTCAAGCTGGCGGACAACGCGGGTGGCCTGGTTGATGAAAACCTCTACTGGCTTTCGACGAGGAAGGACGTTATGAACTATGCGGCTACGGAATGGTTCGTGACGCCGATCAAGGAATTCGCCGACTTCAAGGCGTTGGACAAGCTGCCGCCGGTCTTTCTCAAAGTCCTGTCCGCGTTCGACCCGGCGGGTGACGAGAGGCAGGTCCGGGTGACTTTGGAGAACCCGGGCGACGCCATCGCCTTCTTCGTCACTCTCGACGTCGTCGGCCGGCAGAGCGGACGTTCCGTCCTGCCGGTCTATTGGGACGACAACTGCGTGTCGCTCCTCCCGGGCGAGAGCAAAACCCTGAGCGCCACCTTTAACCCCGCCGATCTCCAAGGCGATGAGCCGGTTGTGCGCGTGGACGGCTGGAACGTCAAGAAAGAATAAATTGAGCCGGCTTTTTGTGGCAAAGGCGAGGGGTGGTGGATGAGAAACCCGTATGAGGAGTGAGCGGGCATGGTTTCTCGACCGAAGGGAGAGAAGAGCGAACGACGAATCAAGCCCGTTTTCCGCGCTGGGAGAAAACGGGCGCGGTTTCGAGACCACTACCCCAAACCTTTGCCTAGCGTACTACTGGAGAAATGATCTATGAAGCGAAACATTTGGATCGTCGCCCTGATCTTCCTCGTCTTTTTCGTCATCTCCTTCCTGACGAACATCCTGGGCCCTCTCGTCCCGGACATCATCACGAGCTTCAGCCTGAGCCTGACCCTGGCCGGCTTCCTGCCCTTCTCGTTCTTCGTCGCCTACGGGGTGATGTCGATCCCGGCCGGGATCCTGGTCGAGCGCTAC
>Ga0316622_100002474_pt1 | contig 12801 bp, 9 predicted proteins | sample OWC_Aug_OW2_C1_D_FD_207646 | JGI IMG/M metagenome (GOLD analysis project Ga0316622, IMG submission 207646) | Wetland soil microbial communities from Old Woman Creek delta, Ohio, United States - OWC_Aug_OW2_C1_D5_C | ecosystem: Environmental > Terrestrial > Soil > Wetlands | place: USA: Ohio... | reverse complement strand
TGGTCGCCAGTTCCACGGCCGCCGAGCTGACCGAGACCGCACGGCTCGCGATCTCGGTTTCCGTCCGGATGCGTTTGGCCACGGAGAATGCCTTGTGGAAGCAGCGATTCAGCACCGCCCCGGTGACTCCGACCTCTACCGCCCGCGCATAGAAATCTTTGAGCTGGCCGAGGATCTGCGGTTCGCCTACGACCATCGAATCGAGGCTCGACGCGACGCGGAACAGATGACGCACGGCCTGCCGACCCCGATGGGTGTACAGATACGGGGCGATATCGAGCGGCTGCTTGGCGAGATGCGTTTGCATGAACTGCCGCACCCGTTCCACTGCCCCGTCGCCATCATGGGCGCAGGTCACCAACTCCACGCGGTTGCACGTGCTGACGATAGCGGCCTCGTCAATTCCGTGGATGGCCCGCAGCCGGCGATTGGCGTCGGCGAGCGCGTCGTCGGCGAGCGCCACCTGTTCGCGCACGGCCACCGGCGCGGTCACATGATTGAGGCCGACGATAACGATGTCGTGTTCCATCAACCGAAGGTGCCGCCGTGGCGTCCAGGGAAGAGGAGGTTCAATCCGAGGAATGAGATCACCAGCAGCGCGAAGCCCGCGATGGTGAGCCGTGCGGCCCGCCGCCCGCGCCAGCCGATGGAGCGTGTCTGTAAGAGGACGGCGTAGAGCAACCACGCCAGCACCGAGAGAATCTGCTTCGGCTCCCAGGTCCAGAACGCCCCCCACGTGACCTTGGCGAGCAAGGACCCGGTGATGATGCCCATCGTGAAGAGCGCAAAGCCCCACGCGACCACGCGATAGTTCAGCTCGTCGAGTGTTTCCAACGACGGCAACCCCTGCAGCACTCCGCCGCGACGCCTGGATTTCAGCCGGCGCTCCTGGAGCAGATAGATGAGGCTGATACAGAACGCGACCGCGAAGATCGCATAGCCGAGGAATGCCGGCGCGACGTGCGCCGGTAGCCAGGCGTTCCGCAGATTGCTCGGCAGACTCTCCGTGCCGGAGTGCACGAGGTATGCAGACAGCGTGAGCAGGAACGCGAGGGGACTGACCAGCGCGCCAACGACGCCCAGGCGATACCTCACCTGCAGCGCCAGGTACGCCGCCACGATCAGCCAGGCGAGCAGGGACAACTCATCGTGAACCGAGTTGACGACGACGGTGCCAACGGCGGCGGCGCGCAACCCGATGGCCAGCCCGTGCAGCACGAGCGCGATGCTCAGGAACGTCAGAGCGATCCGTCGGGGCCGATCGCGCGCGACCGTTACGTAGACGACCAGGCTCACCGCGGCGGTCAGGTAGAAGGGAAGACTGAGTCCAAGAAAGAAGACGTCCATACTTCGTCTCAGGTGCCACCCCGGGCCGCTGGCCGCCGCGGGCAGGTAGCCTCACCCGCCTCCGACAGGTTCACTGCCAAGGCAACCCCGTGGCGCGCGAGCACTCGGTCCACGGCTGCATCGTCCTGCTCGCGTACGCACTCGATCAGCTCCGACTCGACCAGCCCGCTGAAGATCTGCCGCCGCTCCTCTGCCGAGAGGGGCGCGTCCCGCAAACGCTCGCGCAGCCGGGCGAGGACCACCAGCGCGCGTTCGTACTCCGGCCCCACCGTGTCCGCGATCCTCTGCCGCACGTGCCGGGCGAGCGCCGGGCTGCCGCCACCCGTCGACACCGCAACGACCAGGTCACCGCGGGTCAGGACCGACGGGACGATGAACGTGCAGAGCTGCGGCCGGTCGACCACGTTCAGCAACACTCCCGCCGCCTCCGCATCGCATGCGATCTGCGCATGCACGGCCTCGTCGTCGGTGGCGGCAAAAGCAAGGAGGAAGCCCGAGAGATCCCCTGACCGATACGGCCGCGGCAGATAAACCAGTTCCCCCGCGGCGACCCGCTGAGCCAGGCCGGCCGTTAGCCGTGGGCTGATCACCGTGACCCTTGCCCCGGTGTCCAGCAGCGTCGCAGCTTTTCGCTCCGCAATTTCGCCCCCGCCAACGACCAGACAGGGTCGCCCCTCCACCCGGAGGAACATGGGATAATACCGCATCGCCGCGATGCTAGCATATCGCACCGGGAGCGGAAATTCAGGGATGAGGATCGCGGAGATCACCCCAGGAGGGTCCGAGTAGCCCATGGACCGCCTCGGGGGGAGTGTTTGCCAATGCCGCCCGTGAATGGTACGGGGAGAGTCTTACCCATTTCTCAATCAGGAGGGCACCGTGAAACGAAGGAATCAGATTCTCCATGTCGCCGGTCTTCTTGTGGCCGGCCTGCTTTCCATGTCGACCGCGACGGTTCCGGCGGCGCGAGCAGCCGATGACGCAGTGTCGACTCGGATCGCCGATTACTACCGGCGCAAGTCGAACCTGCCGCCGGACGTGAGCGTCAGCGTGACCGACATCAAGGACTCGACCATCCCAGGAGCGAAGTCTGCCAGCCTCCAGCTCTCCCGCGGCGGGCAGTCTCAGAACGTCGAAATCCTGATGTCGCCGGACGGCCGCTACGTGGTGTTCGGCTCGGTGGAGGACGTCACTGCTGACCCGTTCGCCGAGACCATGAAGAAGCTCAAGGTCGACGGGTCCCCGACCAAGGGCCCCAAGAATGCCAAGGTCACGATCGTCGAGTTCTCCGATTTCCAGTGCCCCTACTGTGCCCGTGCCCACGAGACGATGGCCAACGAGGTGCTGAAGCAGTACGGCGACAAGGTCCGGCTCGTGTACAAGAACTTCCCGCTCGGCTTCCACAAGTGGGCGGAACCGGCGGCGATCGCCGGGATGTGCATCTTCGACCAGAACCCGGATAACTTCTGGAAATTCTATGATTACTTCTTCGCCAACCAGAAGGACATCAACGAGACGAACGTGAAGGACAAGGCGCTCGCGGCCTTGGGCGACAGCAAGATCGACAAGGACAAGTTCGGCAAGTGCTTCGACGAGAAGAAGCCCCTCGACCGCGTGAAGGCGGACATGACCGAGGGCCAGCAAGTGGGCGTGACCGGTACCCCCGCATTCATCATCAACGGCCGTAAGATCAGCGGCGCACAGCCCTTCCAGAACTTCAAAGCCGTCATCGACGACGAGCTGCAGCGCGCGGAAAAGAAGGGCTAGATCCAATGCCAGTGAGTTAAGCTGACGCCGATCTTTCTCCCGGAGGGGAGGAGGTGGAGGGGGAGTTTCCCTCTCCCCGCACTTCCGCGGGGAGGGTTAGGGTGAGGGGCTCATTGTTGAAGAAGCGTTGAGTCACAAGGGATTGTGCGAGCGTCGAAATCGGGACCCTCACCTCAATCCTCTCCCGCGGGCAATGCGGGAGAGGAGGTTCTGGGCCTCGGTCCGTGGGGGCTGCTGCGGTGTGCTGGAGCTTAACTCACTGGCATTGGGTCAGATCTTCGTCACACGCGACCGTTGTTGCGTGTCCGTCAGCGTCTCGATGGGAACGCCAGCTGACGTGGCGACGCGGTGAAGAGGTTCGATGCAAGAAGTCACCGTGTCGCCTTGTCGCCGCGTCTGTTCGCGTTCGTACCGAGCCGCCCAACAACGTTAGTTCGTCGCGTTGTCCTCGATATATCGGGCGAGCAAGGCGCGCCGGTCGATCTTGTACATGGCGTTCATGGGCAAGGTAGCGACCAGGGTGAGACCGTCGGGCCGCTTGTAGCTCGCCAGCTCGCGGCCGACGTGGGCCCGCAGTTCCTCCAGTGTGGGAGGCGCCGCGGGATCGGTCGGGACGACGAACGCCCAGCCCTTCTGACCGAGCACGTCGTCGGGAACCCCGACCACCGCTGCCTGTGCGACGCCCGGATGCGTCTGCAGCACGGCTTCGACCTCCGCCGGATAGACGTTAAACGCGGCGCGAAAATACATGTCCTTCTCGCGACCGAGGAGATGCAGGTAGCCTTCGGCATCGAGAAAACCCGTGTCCTCGGTGTAGAGCCAACCATCCGTGTCGAGGGCCCGCGCCGTCGCCTCGGGGTTGCGCCAGTACCCTCGCATCGTCGCCGGCGAGCGCACGGCTACGCATCCGGCGGCGCCGACCGGAAGCCTCGCGTGCTGCGCATCGACGATTCGCACTTCGATCCCCGGAGTCGGACGTCCGACGGTCGTTGTGCGCCGTTCCGGGGGATCGGTCGGTAGCGTCGCGCTGATGATCGGCGTTTCCGTGCACGAATACCCGGTGTACACCTCGGCGCCGAGCCGCCGCTTCAGCTCCTCGATTAGGTGCGGCGCCAGCGGTGCGCCGCCGAAGTTCACGGACCTGATGAAGGAAAGGTCGTGGCCCGCAAACTCCGGTGCTCGGATGAGCATGATCAGCACTGGCGGAAAGCCGCCGATGCTGGACGGCCGCAGCCGCACGATCTGCTCGAGACACCAGCGCGCGTCAAACCGGTCGTGCAGCACCATCGTGGTGGCAAAGGCCAGCTGAACATGAACCCGCACCATGACTCCCACGTGGGTGAGAGACATACCGGGCCACAGGTTCGGCGACCCGGGGGTGGGCAGCGACGGGAGGCGGGTGGTCAACAGGCGCGTCGCGGCAACCATCGCCGCGGAATCGTACACGGCTCCCTTGGGCCGGCCGGTGGTGCCGCTCGTGTAGACGATCGCGATCGGATCCGCCGCTGCCACGCGCGCCTCCGCCATTTCGAGATCGACCGTCGCCGCGTCGCCCTGCGCCAGAAGCGCGGCCAAGGAGTCTGGCCCATGACCTTCGAAGCGCACCACGTCGGCCAGGCTGGAAGGCTGGCGCCGCGCCTCGTCGATGAGGGGCGCGAAGCGAACATCCCCGACCCCATCGACGTGGATCAGGAGTCGCGGGTCGGCGTTGGCGAGGATGTCCCCGATCTCCTGCCGGCGATACCGCGTGCTGATCCCGGCGGTGATCACTCCGATGCGCGCCGCCCCGAGGTAACAGAACATGTACTCCGGAATTGGCGGGAGCAGTAGCCCCAATCGATCTCCCGGCCGCAGACCGCGGGCCAGGAGCGCGCCAGCAAACCGCCGGGAGTACGTCTCCCACTCCGCGTAGGTGTAGTCGCGGCCATGAAAGTGGAAGGCGGCGACGTTCGGATGCTCTCGGGCCGTCCGCCGCAGTTCCTCACCGATCGTTTGCGCAAACCCCTCAGTCAACGCCATAGCGCCCACTGCCGACTGCCCACCATCTACACATCCACGTGATTTCGTGCCACAAGCCTCGCTATGAAAATTGAACCGTTCACCATTCATCTGTCCGACGATGTTCTGGCTGATTTGCGTGAACGCCTGCGGCGCACGCGCTGGCCGGACCAGATCCCAGGATCGGGCTGGACGTATGGTACCGACCTTGCCTACCTGCGCGAGCTGGTCGCCTACTGGATCGATCGGTTCGACTGGCGCAGGCAAGAGGCGGGGCTCAACCGGTTTCATCAGTTCCGCGCCGAGGTCGATGGTTTCGGACTGCACTTTGTTCACGAGCGTGGGCGCGGCCCGAAGCCGTTGCCGTTGCTGATCAGTCACGGGTGGCCGGGCTCATTCGTGGAGTTTACCGACATCATCGGGCCGCTCACCGACCCCGCGACCCATGGTGGTGATCCTGCCGATGCGTTCGACGTCGTCGCGCCATCATTGCCCGGGTACGGATTCTCCGACATCCCGAAGGAACCGGGCATGGACGTCATGCGGGTCGCCGCGCTGTTCGCCGGGTTGATGGAGGGGCTTGGCTACCCGCGCTATGGGGCGCAGGGCGGCGATTGGGGCGCGGCGATCTCGACCGCGCTCGGGACCGCTTTCCCTGATCGCTTGCTCGGGATCCATCTCAACATGCTCATCGCCGCGCGGCCGCCGAAGTCCGACCCGGCCGATCTGCCGCCCGAGGAACGGGCCATGCTCGACCGCTTCAATGCCTTCCAGAAGGAAGAGACGGGGTACATGCAGATCCAGGGGACCAAGCCGCAGACCCTCGCCTATGGCCTCAACGACTCGCCCGCAGGCCTGGCCGCGTGGATCGTCGAGAAGTTCCGCACCTGGAGCGATTGTGGCGGCGACGTCGAGCGGCGCTTCACCAAGGATCGGCTGCTGACCAACATCACCCTGTACTGGGCCACCGCCACCATCAACTCGTCGACACGGTTGTACTATGAGACGTTGCACAACCCCGCGCTGCGCGCTGGCGGCACGGGCGAGTCGGGAGGCGTCTTCCAAGTGACGGTGCCGACCGGCGCGGCCATCTTTCCGGGAGAACTCTACAGCCCGCCGCGTTCGTGGGCCGCGCGCACCTACAACATCACGCGCTGGACGGAGATGCCCGCCGGCGGCCATTTCGCCGCGATGGAGGAGCCGGCGTTGTTGGTCGAGGACATTCGCGCGTTCTTCCGGGCGCAGCGCGGCTGACCGGTCGAGGGGTGAGAGCGCGAAGCCGCGACTCGCGTGGCTGTCCGCGGCGTGCGGTTTGACACCCTCGCTGCGGCCGAGATAGTCACCAAACCCACGCCCCCCTTCCGGCTCACCTTCGCGGGGAAAGGAGAAGAGCTGATGTGCCACGCAGCGGTGGCGAAGACGGTTTCGAAGATGGTACTCGCCGGATTCTTCCTGGCGAGCGTGTGGGCCTGCAGCGATTCCGACTCGGAGCCCTCGGTCATCGTCTTCAGCGGCGAGGCGAACCGCCTGAATGCCTACGATGCGGAATCGCTCGCGAAGCAGACGGTCATCCCGAGCCGGCGCGACGATCCGGAATCGGGGCGCGACATCAACGCGCAGATCTGCTTCTTCCCCGACGGCTCGCGTCGCTTCATCGCCGGCGAGGACACCGGCCAACCCAACCCGCCGCAAGGCTGGGGCGTGTTTCAGCTCCACGGGAGCCGCGTCGGCGAGCTTTCCGCGACGCAGATCGGCAAGCTGAGTCCAACGTACCAGAACTCCCTCGACAACGCCGAGAACTACGGCTGTGGTTTCCTGAGCGATGGGCGGCTGCTGACCACCGACGAAGGGAACCAGGCGTCGGGGCCAAACAATGGCCAACTCATCATCTGGTTCCCGCCGTTCGACCGCAGCGCGGAGGAGCAGCGTTACTGCAAGCTCGATGTGACGATCGGCACCGCCGGCGGCATCCTCGTGGACCCGAGCGACCGCATCTACGTCGCGAGCGCGCGGGGAGGTGGAATCCTACGTTACACCGGACCATTCCCGACGTCCAACGACGCGGCCGGTGGCTGCGGTCGGAAGGACGACACCGGCGCACCGTTGGCCGACCACTTAAGCAGAGAGTCGTTCATCAGCGACCCTACCAACGTGCCGACCTGCGGCTCCATCGTCCAGACGCCGAGTGGCACCTTCTACGTCGCCAGCGTGCTGAACGGCGTGATCGCGGAGTTCGATGCCGAGGGACGATTCCTGCGGCGCATCCTCGACCCGCCCACCTCCACGCTTCCGATTCCCACAGGAACGCCCTATGGGATTGCCCTCGACTCGCGGGGTACGCTCTACTACGCCGACATCGGGCTCACGATCAGCGAGGGGGAATTCGGGCCAGGTCGAAATCTCGGTACGGTTCGCCGCATCCGTTTCGAGAACGGCAACCCACTACCACCCGAGACGATCGACACCGGCCTCAACTTCCCCGACGGGATGGGCGTGCTCGAAGAGTGATCGAAGCCCCTGGCTACCCAGGAACCGTGTCCGCTGGTTCGCTGTTGGCGGGTGGTGTGGAGATTGAGGCCCTGAGCACAGTTGTAGCCGCGGGCTTTAGCCAGGCTGAAGCCCGCGGCTACAGTTTGGGCGGACGGTGTCTGTGCAACGGGCTGCTACGCGGCTTCCGCCAACGGCGTGGTTCGGAAGCGCAGTTCCCCGCGTTCCTCGTCCACGACGACGCGGCTGTTCTCTGTGACTGTCCCGTCGAGGACTTTGCGGCCGAGGGCGGTTTCGAGCTCGCGCTGCAGCAGCCGCTTCAGTGGGCGTGCTCCATACACGGGCTCGTACCCGGCCTGCGCGAAATGGTCGAGCGCTCGTTCCGTCAGCTCCAGCTCGATCTTGCGTTCCGCCAGGCGGGCGCGCAACCGGGCGAGCTGGATGTGCACGATCTGTTTGAGTTGATCACGGGAGAGGGAGTGGAAGACGACGACCTCATCGACCCGGTTGAGAAACTCCGGCCGGAAATTCTGCCGTAGCGCCTCCAGCACCTCGCTCCGCATCCGATCGTACGCCTCCGGCGTGTCGCCGCCGCGGTAGTTCAGAATCAGGTGGCTGCCGATGTTTGACGTCATGATCACGACGGTGTTCTTGAAATCCACCGTCCGGCCGTGGCCGTCGGTGAGCCGGCCGTCGTCGAGAATCTGGAGCAGGATGTTGAACACGTCGTGGTGCGCCTTCTCGATCTCGTCGAAGAGGAGCACCGCGTAGGGACGTCGGCGCACCGCTTCGGTGAGCTGCCCGCCCTCTTCGTAACCGACATATCCCGGCGGTGCGCCGATCAACCGCGCGACGGTGTGCTTTTCCATGTACTCGGACATGTCGAGTCGGACCATCGCCGCTTCGTTGTCGAAGAGGAACTCGGCGAGGGCGCGGGCCAGCTCGGTCTTGCCCACCCCCGTCGGTCCGAGGAAGATGAACGAGCCGATCGGCCGGTTCGGATCCTTCAGCCCCGAGCGCGCCCGGATGACGGCGTCGGCGACGGCCTTGACGCCTTCGTCCTGACCGACGACGCGCTGATGGAGGTGCTCTTCGAGACGCAGGAGCTTCTGCACCTCCCCTTCCATCAAGCGGCTGACGGGAATGCGCGTCCAGCGTGCGACCACGCTGGCGATGTCTTCCTCGTCGACCTCTTCCTTGATCAGCCGCGCACTGTCGCCAGCGCCGAGTCGCGCCTGTTCCTCGGCGAGGGTCTTCTCCAGCTGGTTCAGCGTGCCGTACTTGAGCTCGGCGACCCGATTGAGATCGTACTGTCTCTCGGCCTGCTCGATCGCCTGCTTGGTGGCCTCGATCTGCTGGCGCAGATCACGGAGCTTGGCGATGGCGGCTTTCTCCCGTTCCCAGCGCGCCCGCAGCGCATCGGTCTGCTCGCGCAACTCCGCGAGCTCCTGCTCCAGCTTGACCAGGCGGCTGCGCGACGGCGCGTCGGTTTCCTTCTTCAGGGCCTCCCGCTCGATCTCGAGCTGCATGAGCCGGCGCGACGCCTCGTCGAGCTCGGTGGGCATCGAATCGATCTCGGTGCGCAACTTCGCGGCGGCTTCGTCGACGAGATCGATCGCCTTGTCGGGCAGGAACCGGTCGCTGATGTAACGGCTCGAGAGGGTCGCGGCGGTGACGAGGGCGGCGTCCTTGATCCGCACGCCGTGATGGACTTCATAGCGCTCGCGCAGGCCACGCAGGATCGAGACGGTGTCCTCGATCGTTGGCTGGTCGATCAGAACGGGCTGAAACCGGCGCTCCAACGCCGCGTCCTTCTCGATGTGCTTGCGGTACTCGTTCAGCGTCGTCGCGCCAATGCAGTGCAGTTCCCCCCGCGCCAGCATGGGCTTGAGCAGGTTGCTGGCGTCCATGGCTCCTTCGGCCGCGCCCGCACCCACGACGGTGTGGAGTTCGTCGATGAAGAGAATCACATCGCCCGCGGCGTCCTGCACTTCCTTGAGCACCGCCTTGAGGCGTTCCTCGAACTCGCCCCGGAACTTGGCGCCCGCGATCAGTGCTCCCATGTCCAGGCCGATCAGACGCCGATGCTTGAGGCCCTCCGGGACGTCCTTCCGCACGATCCGCTGGGCGAGCCCCTCCGCGATGGCGGTCTTGCCCACGCCCGGTTCCCCGATGAGCACCGGGTTGTTCTTGGTCCGACGCGACAGTACCTGGATGACACGGCGGATCTCCTCGTCGCGTCCGATGACCGGATCGAGCTTGCCCTGCGCCGCCAGCTGGGTGAGGTCCCGTCCGTAGCGCTGCAGCGCCTGATAGGTCGTTTCCGGGGTGGGACTGGTGACGCGCTGGCTGCCGCGAATCTTTTGCAGGGCGGCCATGAGCGACTCGCGCGTGACCCGCTGCTCGCGGAACAGCTGGCCGGCAACCCCCGTGTCGTTCGCCGCCGCGAGCAGGAGGTGTTCGACACTGACGTACTCGTCCTTCAGCGCTGCCGCCTCGTCTTCCGCCGCCGCGAGCAGGCGATTCAACCGTGGGGTGATGTACAGCTGCTCGGGTGCCCCACTGGGGCCGGAGACCTTTGGAGTCCGCTCCAGCTCTTGTTCGAGCCGTGCTCGCAGGGTACCGAGGCTTGCACCGGCCGACTCGAGGACCGGCGCGGCAATGCCCTCCGGCTGATTGACCAGCGCGAGCAGGAGATGCTCGACGTCGACGCCCTGATGGCTCAGCCGCGTTGCGAGGCCCTGGGCTTCGCGCAGCGCCTCCTGAGAGCGCTCGGTGAAGCGGTTGATGTTCATGCGAACTCCAGAATCGTATGTACGCCGCAATCTAAGCATCATCGGGTTGATTGCAACCGGGACCGTCGTGTCGCGCCGCGGGCCAGGGCCGTCCGCGGCGACACACCGGATAGTGAGCGATACCGGTGGCGCAGTCGGGCAGCGGCTGGTATGAATGCTCCAGAGAACCGGGTGTCGGGATGAATGGGTGGACGGTCTGGCGCATGGCACGAATCGCTGCCGGCGTGATCTGCCTCGGGCTCGGGGTGGCGGGGTTGTTTTTGCCGTTTCTGCAGGGAATCTTGTTGCTCATGATTGGGCTGACGTTGCTCAGCCGCGACAGCCAGTACGCGCACCGTCTGCTGACTTGGCTTCGCGCGCGGGTTCACGGGCACGCGACACCCGCCGCCGCTGAGGCACGCAAAGGAGTTGATGATGCCGGATGAGAAGGACCGACTCGGCGAGAAGCTGCGGGAGGCGGAGCGCGGCCGGGAGGATCAATACTTCGCCCAGCGCGATCGGGAGCTGGTGGAGAAACTGAAGCGCGAAAAGGAGGCGGCGCTCGAGGCGCAGGCGCGGGCGGCGGCGAAGGCCCGTTGCCCGAAATGCGGCGAGCACCTGCGGCCGCGCACGGAGCACGAGATCACGGTCGATGAGTGCCCGGCGTGCGGTGGCGTGTGGTTGGATAAAGGAGAGTTCGAGGCCCTTGCCCAGCGGGAGACCGAAGGGTTGTTCGCCTGGCTGTGGCGGACGCGCACCGAGTAGCCGTGGCGACCGAATCCGAAAGCAGAAGAGGGGGAGCAGCGAGCCGCTCCCCCTCTTCTGACGGTCCAGTGTCGACCCGACCCGTCAGTCGGAGATGTGGGTGAGGTGCCGGAGGGTGAAGTAGTTCTCCGGAAAATTTCGCTCGATGAACTGGCTGCTGTAGCGGCCGCCGAGCCCGGCGCGGTTGGTCTTGTCGTTCACGCCCATCACCATGTTGGGGGTCACAGCCGTGAGGGTGCCGTCGCTGTTGACCGACCAGTGGTACGCGCACATCGCGTTGTAGAAGTACTCTCCCGCCCGGTTGTGCACGAGCTTCCAGTAGATCCGGTACATATCCTTGTCCATGTACATGATGACTTTGCCGAAGTTGTAGTACGGATCCTCCGACTGGCCCTCGATGACCCAGACGGGGCGCGGCACGAGCACGAGGTTCTCGACGATGAGCCACGGAACACCCTTGGCGCCGGGGGTCTCGTAGGCGCCCTTGAAGTACGGAATGTCCACGTTGGACCGGGTCGGACCGACCGGCTTCTGCTGGAGCGGGTCGGGACTGAGCATCGGGGCCAGGATGTTCTGCTCGCCGATCAGCTTCCACCGATAGTACTCGACCTTTCCGGCGTAGCAGTTCAGGTCGTCGCCGAAGATGTCGATACCGGCGATCGGGTCTGATCGGGTGGCGGCGTTGACGCGCCGGACGCGGCGGGTCGATGGGACGTAGAACCAGGATTCGTCTTGGGATTCCCAGTCGTTTTTCCGTTTGTTCAGACCACCGACCCCGTCCACATCTTGCGGTTCGAGCACGTTCGACATGCTCGTGCCACGCAGAGCCTCGGGGTTGCTGATCGGGCCACCCTGGCGGCCGACGAAGGCGTTGGTATGCAGCCACAGCTTGATGCGCTTGAACTCGCCGCTGCCATCAATCCCGTTGAGAGTGAACGTTGCGCCTTGGCCTTCGCCCATGTTGTTGGCACTATCGAAGTTGTGCGCCATCTTGCAGGCGGCGTGGGGGTCCTTCGAGTCGATCTTTGGAAACGGGTAACCGAACCAGAAGTCCGGAACCTTGCCGGTCTTGCCGTCCTTGATCCCGCACGTCTCCGGGTCGACGTCGTACTTGCCCGCGTTCGCTTCGCTCGCCTCCCAGAACTTCTTTGAGTAGTTCTGCTTGAACTTCTCCGGATCGACCGCTTGCACCTTGAACCAGTAGTCGCCGGACTTGACCCGCTTCAGCACCACGTCGGGCAAGAGCCCCTCGGCCTGCTGCCAGTTGTTGCTGTCGAGGATCCAAGGCGCGCCCGTGGCGCGGGTGTCGGCTGCCCGGGCAAGGCTGGCTCCGCTGGCGGTGAACCCCAGACCGACCGCTACCGCGAGTCCGACCGTGGCGATCATTGCGTGGATCGATTGTCTCATCGTCGCCTCCCTAAGACGGCTGTGCAAACCAACGAATGCCGTGACCTGCCGCACGCTTCAGCTGGCCAGCGCCTGCCGCTCGCGCGCGGCGGTCTGCGGCACGCGATTGACGAGGAATCCTGGCCGAATGACCTTGACGAGAGCGGGAACCACCACGAGGCCGCCGAAGGTGTTGAAGGACATCAGCAGCGCCAGCAGGAAGCCCATCTCCGCCTGAAACTTCAGCTCCGAGAACCACCAGAAGATGGTGCCCGCG
>Ga0316622_100002473_pt1 | contig 12802 bp, 13 predicted proteins | sample OWC_Aug_OW2_C1_D_FD_207646 | JGI IMG/M metagenome (GOLD analysis project Ga0316622, IMG submission 207646) | Wetland soil microbial communities from Old Woman Creek delta, Ohio, United States - OWC_Aug_OW2_C1_D5_C | ecosystem: Environmental > Terrestrial > Soil > Wetlands | place: USA: Ohio... | reverse complement strand
AAGCCGAAGTCGCCGATCCGGTTGACGATGAACGCCTTCTTGCCGGCGGTGGCGCAGTACTCCTGCTCGTAGTAGTAGCCGATCAGCAGGTAGGAGCAGAGGCCGACGCCCTCCCAGCCGATGAACACCACCGGCAGGTTGGAGCCGAGGACCAGCACCAGCATCGAGAACATGAAAAGGTTGAGATAGGCGAAGTAGCGCGCGTAGCCGCGGTCGGTTTCGCCGTGCATGTAGCCGATCGAGTAGACGTGGATCAGAAAGCCGACGAAGGTGACGAAGGAGATCATGATCGCGGACAGCTGGTCGAGCTGGAAGCTGGCATCGATCACGAACTCGCCGGCGGCGATCCAGGTGAAGTAGGTCTCGCGGATCGCCTCCCGGGTCTGGCTGAGGTACTCCGAGAGGGCGATGAAAGCGGCGAGGGTCGCGAGGCCGACCGAGCCGACGCCGACGATGGAGACGAGCCGCTTGCGCGCGCGCAGCATTCCGAGCGCCAGGTTGGCCGCGGCGCCGGCGAGGCAGAGGATCGGGATCAGCCACAGGTTGCCCAGCATCGCCTCCTCCTACCAGCGCAGGATGTTGACGCGGTCGACGTCGATCGCCCCCTTGAGCCGATGAAGGGCGATGAAGAGGGCGAGACCGACCGCGGCCTCGGCCGCGGCGACGCCGATGACGAAGAACACGAAGAGCTGGCCGGCCAGCGCCGCCTCGGCCCCGTCGGGCCGCGCGGCCAGGGTCATCGCAAAGGCCACGAACGCCAGGTTGGCCGAGTTGAGCATCAGCTCGAGGGACAGGAAGATCGCGATACCGTTGCGCCGCAGCAGCACGCCGAGCGTGCCGATCGCGAACAGTGCCGCGGACAGCGCGAGAACCCACGTCTGGGGGATCGGGATATCGGTCATCGGGGCTCTCTCCGCGCCAGGTAGACCGCGCCCACGATCGCGGCGACCAGGACCAGGGTGATGAACTCGAAGGCGAACAGGTGGGTGGTGAGCAGCGCGCGCCCGATCGGGACGACGGTCCCGGTCTCGAGGCTGCCCGGGTAGACCGCACCGGTGGTCGGGGTCAGGAGGGACACTGCGGTCAGGGCGGCGGCGCCGATGCCGACCGCCACCACGGCGCCGAGCAGAGCCTGGACGCGCCGGCCGCTGCCCAGCCGCTCCACCGAGCGGATGTTGAGCAGCATGATCACGAACAGGAACAGCACCAGGATTGCGCCCGAGTAGACGATGATCTGGATCGCCGCCAGGAAGTCCATGCCGAGCAGCGCGAAGATCGCGGCCATCGCGAAGAAGACCACGACCAGCGACAGCACGTTGATCACCGGGCTGCGGTGGGCGATGGTGACGATGGCGAAGACCACCGCCACGACCGCTGCAACTGCGAAGACGACGGGAACCATCATCCGCCCCCTACATGATGCCGGCGGCGATCGCGAAGCCGACCCAGAGGAAGTTGAGGACCGAGAGGGGGATCATGACCTTCCAGCCGAGGGCCATGAGCTGGTCGAACCGGAACCGGGGCAGCGTCCAGCGGACCCAGACGAAGAAGAACAGGAAGAACGCGACCTTGGCGCAGAAGATGCCGATCGAGAGCAGGCCGCCAAGCCACCCCGCGAACGCGAGGTCGATCCAGGGCAGCGTCCAGCCGCCGAAGAAGAGCACGGTCATCAGCGCCGAGGCCACGGTCATGTGCACGTACTCGCCCATGAAGAAGGCGGCGTACTTCATCGAGGAGTACTCGGTGAGGTAGCCGGAGACCAGCTCGGCCTCGGCCTCGGGCAGGTCGAACGGGATGCGGTTGGTCTCGGCGAAGGCCGCAACCATGAAGGTGATCGCGCCGAGCAGCTGGGTGCAGACGTTCCAGCGCGGCAGCACGCCCAGCCAGGTGCCGGTCTGCGCCTCGACGACCTGGTGCAGGTGCAGGGAGCTCGATGCCATCAGCACGCCGACCACCGAGATGGTCATCGCGAGCTCGTAGGAGATGGTCTGCGCCGAGGCGCGGATGCCACCGTACAGGGAGTACTTGTTGTTGGAGGCCCAGCCGGCGAGCACCGTCGCATACACCGCGAGCGAGGCGATGGCGAAGATGTAGAGCACGCCGATGTTGAGGTCTGGGGCGACGATGAAGCCGCGGACCGCGTGCCCGAACAGCTCGAGGCCGGTGTCGCTGCCGAACGGCACCGCGATGAAGGTTGAGAGCGCGACGGTCAGCGCCACCACCGGCGCGAGGATGTAGAGGAAGCGGCTGACATCCCTGGGGATCAGGTCCTCCTTGGTGATCAGCTTGACCGCATCGACCACCGGCTGGAACAGCCCGAACGGTCCGACCCGGTTGGGGCCGAGCCGGTCCTGCATCAGCGCCGACGCGCGGCGCTCGACCCAGACCATGATCGGGACCGTGGTCAGCAGCGCCGCGAGCACCACCGCCAGCTTGATGCCGATGACCAGGACCTCAACCCACATCGGAAACCTCCGCCGCAACCGGCAGTCCGGGTTGGTCGGCCAGGCCGCGGTAGGTCATGCCGGTGAACGCCGGCACGGTGGCGGCGAGCTCGGCGAACAGCCGCTCGGGGCGGGCGTCGGGGTCGCTCGGAATGCCGAGCGCCGCCTGCAGCCCGTGGAGCAGGCGCCAGGCCGGCCAGGCCTGCGCGCCGGGCGTGAAGGCCGCTCGAGTGAGCTGGACGCGGCCGGTCGACGAGGTGTAGGTGCCCTCGGTCTCGACCCAGGACGCTGCGGGCAGCAGGAGGGACGCCGACCTGGTCAGGACGGTCTCGCACCGCGCGAAGACCGCGACCGTGCGGGCCGCCAGCGTGGCCGCCGCCTCGTCGGAGGCGAGCCAGGGGTGGGCGCGCTCGTCGAGCACCAGCAGCTGCCCGTTGGCGCCGCCGACGAAGCGGGCGAGGCCGGCGCCGTCGACCAGGTCGAGGCCGAGCAAGCGGGCGCCGCCGCTGTTGGGGTGCGCGTCGATACTGTCGATCCACTGCCCGTGGCCGTTCTTGATCCGGCGGGGTCGACCGCGATCCATCGGCACCACGACCTCGAGGCCGAGGTGGCGGACCAGCCCCTTCTTGACCAGGTAGAGCGCCTCGTTGCTCAGGTTGGCCGAGGCGACCACGCGCGCCGCGGGCCGTGATCGTAGCAGCTCGACGAGCTTGGGCACGGCCTCGCTCCAGGCGATTGGCCGCAGCTCGCCGCCGCTGCGAACCGCCGTCCGCGCGACGTCGCGCTCCTCGATCCCCTGTGCGAGACAGCGGCCGTAGTCGCACATCCACCAGCCGTTGACCTCGGCGTTGTGGCGGGGCAGGAAGCGGTGGACCTCGCGGTCGAGGTGACCGACCTTGACGTTGCAGCCGATGCTGCAGCCCGGGCAGATCGACTCGGTGTCCTCGAGGTGCCAGACGCGGGCCCGGAAGCGGAACTCCTTGACGGTCAGCGCGCCGACCGGGCAGACGTCGGCCGCACAGGCCGACCACGGGTTGTCGAAGGGCCCGCCGTCGAAGGTGTCGATGTAGGAGTGGTTGCCCCGCGACTTCATGGTCAGATCGTGGGTCTCGGAGATCTCCTGGGTGAAGCGGACGCAGCGGGTGCAGTGGATGCAGCGGTTCTGGTTCTGAACCACGTGCGGTCCGATCAGGCGCCGCTCGAGCCCGGGGAAGGTCCGCCGGATGTCGACCATGTGGGTGGTGTCGAGCCCGTGCTCGACCGAGTAGTCCTGGAGGAGGCACTCGCCGGCCTGGTCGCAGACCGGGCAGTCGAGCGGGTGGTTCTCGAGCAGGAACTCCATCACCGCCGCGCGCGCGTCCTTGACCCGCGGGCTCGCGGTCAGCACGACCATGCCATCGCGCGCTTCGGTGGAGCAGGCCGTGACGAGGCGGGGCATGCCCTCGACCTCGACGAAGCAGATCCTGCATTGCCCGACCACGCTGAGCCCCGGGTGGTAGCAGTAGGTCGGGATGTCGATGCCGATCGCGGCGGCGGCCTCGACGAGGTTGGTGCCTGGTGCCACCTGAACCTCGGTGCCGTCGATGGTCAGCTTCAGCACGATGACGCTCCTAGCTGCCGTACCAGCCGTGCCCCGAGCGCAGCGGCAGGACGGGTGTCTTGGCGGCCGGCAGCGGCTGCGCGGCCGCGATCGCGGCTTCGAACTCATGCCCGAAGTGCTTGAGGAAGCTCCTGATCGGCTCGCAGAAGGCGTCGCCGAGCGGGCAGATCGTCATGCCCTGGCTGGCGAAGCGCGCGATCCGCTCGAGGGTCTCGAGATCCTGGGGACGGCCGAAGCCGCGCCGGATCCGGCGCACCACGTCGAGCGCCCAGTCGGAGCCCTCGCGGCAGGGGGTGCACTGGCCGCACGACTCGTGGGCGTAGAAAGTGAGCAGGTTCTCGAGCGCCCACACCATGTCGACGGTCTCATCCATCACGATCAGCCCGCCGGAGCCGAGCATCGATCCGGCTGCCGCCACCGACTCGAAGTCGCAGCCGATGTCGATCTTGTCGGCCGGCAGCACCGGGCACGACGAGCCGCCGGGGATGAAGGCCTTGAGGGCCCTGCCGCCGAGGACGCCGCCGCACAGGCCGTCGATGATCTCGCGGAAGGGGACGCCCATCTCGACCTCGTAGACACCGGGGCGGTTGACGTGGCCGGACACCGAGAACAGCTTGGGCCCGGTGCTGCGCTCGGTGCCGATCGCGGCGTACCAGGCGCCGCCGCGCTCGATGATGTGCGGCACGCAGGCCAGGGTCTCGACGTTGTTGACCACGGTCGGGCAGCCGAACAGGCCGACCACCGCGGGAAACGGGGGCTTCAGCCGCGGCAGGCCGCGCTTGCCTTCGAGCGACTCGATGAGGGCGGTCTCCTCGCCGCAGATGTACGCGCCGGCGCCGCGGTGGACGTGGACCGCGAGGTGGAAGCGGCTGCCCAGGATGTTGTCGCCGAGGAAGCCGGCCGCGGCCGCCTCGGCGATCGCCGCCTCGAGCATCAGCGCCTCGGCGTGGAACTCGCCGCGGATGTAGATGTAGGCGACGTTGGCGCCGATGGCGTACGACGAGATCGCGATCCCCTCGATCAGCATGTGCGGATCGACGTGGATGATCTCGCGGTCCTTGAAGGTGCCCGGCTCGGACTCGTCGGCGTTGCAGATCAGGTACTTGGGCTTGGGCGAGTCCTTGGGCACGAAGCCCCACTTGAGGCCGGTCGGGAAGCCGGCGCCGCCGCGGCCGCGCAGGCCGGAGGCCTTGACCTCGGCGATCACCGCCGCAGGCTCCATCTTCAGCGCCTTGGCAAGTGCCCGGTAGCCGCCGGCCGCGCGGTAGGCGGCGATCGAGCGCGAGTCCTTCGTGCCACGGGCGCGCAGCAGGATGGGTTCCATCGCTCCCCCCGAGCCCTACTCGAACCGGTCGAGCAGCGCGTCGAGCCGCTCGACGGTGAGCTCGGTGTAGTAGTCGTTGTTGATCTGGACGACCGGGGCCTCGCCGCAGGCGCCGAGGCACTGGACGTCCACCAGGGTGAAGCGTCCGTCCGGCGTGGTCTCGCCGAAGTCGATGCCGAGCCGCTGCTTGAGGTGGCCGACCAGCTCGCCGGTCCCGCAGAGCTGGCAGGACAGCGTGCTGCAGACCTGGAGCAGGTAGCGACCGGGCGGCTGGAGCTGGTACATGGTGTAGAAGGTGAGGACGCCCTCGATAAACGCCGGCGACAGCCCGAGCCGGGCGGCGATGGCGCGCGTGATGCCGGTCGAGATCCAGCCCCACCGCTCCTGGCACAGCCAGAGCACCGGCAGCAGCGCGGCCTGGGTGTTCGGGTAGCGGGCGAGGATGTCGGCGATCTGCGCTTCCAGCGCGGCGTCGAACCTGACCTCCGCGACCGCCTCGGGAGGCGCGACGGTGAGGGGCGCGGTGCGGGCGTGGTCCATCACTCACCCCCGTCCGCGTAGACCTTGCGGCGCCCCCAATCGAAGACGCCCTTCTTCCACAGGTAGGCGTAGGCGACGACGAGCAGGGCCATGAAGGCGAGCATGTCGAGCAGCACCGCCGTCGAGTGCTCGGCGAGCAGCGTGCGGTAAGTGACCGCCCAGGGGTAGAGGAAGGCGACCTCGACGTCGAGCACGACAAACACCAGCGCCACCAGGTAGAACTTGACCGAGATCCGCTTGTAGGCCGCGTCCAGCAGCGGGACGCCGCTCTCGTAGGTCTCGCGCTTGGTGGCCGCGTTGTGGCGGGAGCGCTGGGCGACCAGCGCCGCCAGACCGAGGATCGCGACGGCCGTGAAGACCGCCGCCCCGAGCGTGATCAACACCGGAAGAAACTGCTCGGCCATGCCACCCTCTCCCGAACCGTCACCGTCGTTGGCCTGCGGCGGGGTCGAGGTTGGCCGGGCGGCGATGGCGCCCGGGCACCGCGCGCGATCCGACCTCGCTTCCGCAGCCGTCCGCACCACTGCCGCCGGAGCCCGATGACGGATGCGGGCTCGTGGCCGTTTTCACAAAGCGCATCCTAGTCACGCCCCGGCCCCCCGTCAACCGCAAGGACCCGGCCACGCCGCCGGCCGAGCGACCCTCTGCTATGCTCCGCCGGGTCAACGGGAACTGGGGCCATGCAGCACGAGATCATCCTCATCCTGGACTTCGGTTCGCAGTACACCCAGCTGATCGCCCGCCGGCTGCGCGAGCTGGGGGTCAAGACCGTGATCGAGCGCGGCGACCTCGGGCGGCAGCAGCTGATCGCGACCGGCCCGATCGCGGTCGTTCTCTCGGGTGGACCGGCGAGCGTGTTCGAACCCGGGGCGATGACACCGGACCCGGCGGTGTTCGAGCTCGGCGTGCCAGTGCTCGGCATCTGCTACGGGCTGCACCTGATGGGGCACATGCTCGGGGGGGCGGTCAGCTCGTCGGATCGCCGCGAGTACGGCCTCGCCGAGCTCGAGGTGACGGCGACCGACCCCCTGTTCCGAGGGACTCCATCCCGGCAGCGGGTGTGGATGAGCCACGGTGACACTCTGACCGGGCTGCCCGCCGGCTTCACGACCCTGGCCCGCACCGACAGCACGCCGTATGCCGCGATCGCCGACCTCGAGCGCCGCTTCGTCGCGCTGCAGTTCCACCCCGAGGTCCGCCACACCGAGCACGGCGCAGCCATGCTCGAGCGCTTCATCGAGCTGGCTGGCGCCCGCCGCGACTGGAACGCGGCCGCGATCCGGGAGGAGACGGTGGCCGGCCTGCGGGCGTCGCTGCCCGAGGGCCGGGTCATCTGCGGGGTCTCCGGCGGGGTCGATTCGACGGTCACGGCGATGCTGCTGCGGGAGGCGATCGGCGAGCGGCTGGTGCCGATCTTCGTCGATACCGGGCTGCTGCGCAAGGACGAGGCGGTGAAGGTCGTGACCAGGTTCCGCAACCTCGGGATTCAGCTCGACCACATCGACGCCGGCGACCGCTTTCTGTCGGCGCTCGCCGGGGTGGCCGATCCCGAGCAGAAGCGGAAGATCATCGGACGCGAGTTCGTGGAGGTGTTCGAGGCCGAGGCGCGGCGCTTCCCGGACGCGCGCTACCTCGCTCAGGGCACCCTGTACCCGGACGTCATCGAGTCCTCGGGCGTGCGCGGCACCGCGGCGGTGATCAAGACCCACCACAACGTGGGCGGCCTCCCGGAGCGCCTCGGCCTCGAGCTGGTGGAGCCGCTGCGCGACCTGTTCAAGGACGAGGTCCGACGGCTCGGGGAGGAGCTCGGGCTGCCCCACGAGTTCGTCTGGCGGCATCCCTTCCCCGGGCCCGGGCTCGCCGTGCGGATCCTCGGCCCGGTGACGCGCGAGCGGGTGGCGACCCTCCAGGAGGCGGACGCCATCGTGATCGAGGAGGTGCGGCGGGCCGGCCTGTACGACGCGATCTCGCAGGCGCTCTGCGTGCTGCTGCCGGTGCGCTCGGTCGGGGTGATGGGTGATCAGCGGACCTACGACGAGGCGCTCGCGATCCGGGCCGTGACCACCGAGGACTTCATGACCGCGAACTGGTTCCGGTTCCCACCCGAGGTGCTCGACCACATCGCCCGCCGCGTCGTCAACGAGATCAAGGGCATCAACCGGGTGGTCTACGACGTCACCTCCAAGCCGCCGGGCACCATCGAGTGGGAGTAGGCCCTCGATGCGCGGGGGCTGAGGCCCTGCAGCGCGTGAGTGAAACCCAGTCGGCCGACTGGCCTCTTCCTCCGCGCATCGAGAAGGATGCGCTTCGCGCATCTTGAGAAAACAAATCAAGAGCCGTGTGAACCGCTGTCAGAACAGACGGATGCGAGCGGTTGGCAGGCTTTGTCTCAGATTGAGACAGCTCACCCTTGCCGGTCGCGAAATCCGGATCGTCATTTAGAATCGTGTGGAGAAGCCACGCAGCCGAGCTCTGCAGCCAAGAAGGGGGATTGCATGCCGAAGTTCATGTTTCAGGCGTCGTACACGCCGGCCGGGGTCAAGGCGATGGCACGCGAGGGGGGGGCCAAGCGCCGGGGGGCGGTCGGCGCCGCCATCGAGGCGCTCGGGGGGCGGATGGAGTCGTTCTACTACGCCTTCGGGAAGCACGACGTCGTCGTGATCGCCGACCTGCCCGACAACGTGGCCTCGGCCGCGCTGGCGATCGCGGTGAACCAGACCGGCCTGGTGACCGCGAGCACGGTGGTCCTGATCACCGCGGATGAGATGGATCGGGCGGCGAAGAAGGCGGTGAGGTACCGCGCCCCCGGCCAGAAGAAGCTCGCGCCCGGCAAGAAGTAGCGATCGCTCCCACCGCGCCCGGCCCGTGCCGCCGCCGAGTGGAGGCGGTGGCGGGTCGGAAGTGGGCGGCGGGATGGTAGAATCCGGCCCGCTCGCCGGTTCAGCTTCACCCGGCGGGCCGGAGTCGCGGAGCCCGCGGCTCATCAATGAGGGGAATCTGCAATGGCCAGGCGACGAGTCGTCATCATGGGCGCCGCGGGTCGTGACTTCCACAACTTCAACTGCCTGTTCCGCGACAACGAGGACTACGAGGTGGTCGCGTTCACCGCGACCCAGATCCCGGACATCGAAGGGCGGACCTACCCGGCATCGCTGGCGGGCTCGCTCTATCCGAAGGGCATCCCGATCAGGGCCGAGCAGGAACTCCAACAGATCGTGACCGACAACGACGTCGACGAGGTCTGGTTCTCATACTCGGACGTCGCGCACACCTACGTCATGAACGTCGCGAGCAAGGTCATCGGCTGGGGCCCCCACTTCGGCGTCTGCTCTGCGGTCAAGACCATGATCCCGTCGTCCAAGCCGTTGATCGCGATCACCGCGGTGCGCACCGGGGTCGGCAAGTCGCAGACCACGCGCTACGTCTCGCGAATCCTCAAAGCGATGGGCAAGAAGGTGGTCGCCATCCGCCACCCGATGCCGTACGGCGACCTCGAAAAGCAGGCCTGCCAGCGCTTCGAGACCTATGAGGACCTCGACCGCCACCAGTGCACGATCGAGGAGCGGGAGGAGTACGAGCCGCACATCGACAACGGGTTCGTGGTCTATGCCGGCGTCGACTACGAGCGGATCCTGCACGAGGCCGAGAAGGAAGCCGACGTGATCCTCTGGGACGGCGGCAACAACGACACGCCCTTCTACAAGCCGGATCTCTACATCACGCTGGTCGACCCCCACCGACCCGGCCATGAGCTGACCTACTATCCCGGCGAGACCAACCTGCATATGGCCAACCTGCTGATCGTGAACAAGGTGGACACCGCCGATCCGGTCAAGGTGGAGCAGGTGCTCGACAACTGCCGGAGCGGCAACCCCACCGCCCGGATCATCAAGACCCGTTCGGTGATCCATGTCGAGCAGCCGGAGCTGATCGCCGGCAAGCGCGCGGTGGTCGTCGAGGACGGTCCGACGCTCACGCACGGCGGGATGGCCTACGGCGCGGGCTGGTTTGCGGCCAGGCAGGCCGGGGCCGCGGAGATCGTGGACGCCAGGCCGTACGCGGTCGGCACTATCGCCGAGACCTACGTCAAGTACCCGAACGCCGGCAAGATCGTGCCGGCCATGGGGTACGGCGACGAGCAGATCCGGGACCTCGAAGCCACCATCAACGCCACCCCCGCGGACGTGGTGGTCGAGGGCACGCCAATCGAGCTGCGCCGGATCCTGTCGGTCAACAAGCCGATCGCAACCGTCACCTACGAGCTCGCGGAGATCGAGCCCGGCGTCATCGAGGAGATGGTCCGCGCGGTTGTCGGCGGCTGACAGGACGGCACGATGGCTGCGCGACTGACGTCAGTGCTGTTGTGGTTCCTGGCCTTCGTGCTGGCGGTCGCGCTGGGCGCGTTCCAGCGCATGACCGGGCCAACCTATCCCAAGCATGGGAGCGTGGAGTTTCCGGGGCACGAGCTCCGGTACTCGCTGCCGCGGACCCACGGCGGCGACGGCGGGCTGCGCGTGCGCATTGCCGAGGCCGGCGCGGCCGCGCGCGGTGAGCTCAGCTGGCGGCGCTTTCCGACCGACGAGCCGTGGCAGTCGCTGCCGATGGTGAGGAACGACAAGGGCGAGCTCGAGGCGGTCATCCCGCACCAGCCGCCGGCGGGCAAGGTCGAGTACCGGGTGCTGCTCGTCTTCGTCGGCGGGGCTCTCACCCTGCCGGCGGGCGAGGCGGTGGTGGCGCGGTTCCGCGCCGAGGTCCCGGCCTGGCTCCTGATCCCGCACATCTTGGCGATGTTCGGGGCCATGATGCTGGCGACACGCTCGCTGCTCGAGGAGTTCCGGCCGCACCGCCCGCGGCCGCGCCGGCTGGTGCTGGCGACGATGGTGCTGCTGGTGGTGGGCGGGCTGTTCCTCGGCCCGGCGGTGCAGAAGTACGCGTTCGACGCCTGGTGGACCGGCTGGCCGAACGGCACCGACCTGACCGACAACAAGACCGCGCTGGCAACCCTCGCCTGGCTGCCCGCCACCCTGCTCGCCCTGCGCAACCGGCCGATGCGAGCGGCGGTCATCGTCGGCTGGCTGGTGATGATGGGTGTGTTCCTGGTCCCGCACAGCTTCCGCGGGTCGCAGATCGACTGGTCCAGTCACTCGGCCACACCGCCGGCGGCGGAGCAGGGTCTCTGACCCGGTCACGTCGCGGGAACTCAGGGCTCAACCTCTCGGACGACATCGCACCCACCGGCGGCGAGGCTACCAGTCGACCTCGACCCGCCGCGGCGTGCCGCCGAAGCGCGCGACCAGCACGCAGCGGTTGCGCTTGCCGTAGTCGTAGAGATCCCGCGTCACCCGCACGTCGTCGCGGCAGTAGGCGAGGATCTTGTCGACCTCGCCGCGCCGCCACCACTCGAGGGCCTGGAGGCCGTCCGCGCTCTTGCTGACGCCGAGGGTTGGCTGGACCACGCTGTCGAGCTTGGGACGAAAGCCCAGCTTCGCCTCGAGGTCGCGCATCAGATCGACGGTCGGCAAGCGCAGGAGGTCGCGGTCGGTGTACGCGCGGAGGACCTCGTAGTCGAAGCCGAGGATGTTGTAGCCGACCACCAGGTCGGCCTCGAACAGAAGGTCGATCAGGCGGGCGATGCCGTCCTCGGTCACCTCGAGGAACTGGTCCAGGTCGTAGCGATAGGCCACCGCCGCCGAGACGCCGAGCTTGTCAAACTGGGACCGGCCGCCGACCTCCTCGAATGAGCGCTGCGTCTCGACGTCGAACACGACCACCCGGCGGCCGCTGCCGACCTCGCGCCGCGGGTTGTCGTCGAACAGGCCCATCTGGCCGTCCCAGATTTCCACCGAATCGTCCTCCTGTCGCGCAGCGGTCGAGTGTAGCATGGGGCCGGTGAAGGTCTTGTTCCACCCTCCGCTGCTGCTCGCGCCGGCCGGCGTCGATTCGCGCGCGCCTGAGCTCGTCCGCTGCGGGCACGCGTCGCTGTGGCTGTCGGTGTGGATCGAGCCGTGGCAGGTGGGCCGCTCCGGCCACCTCCACCTGCTCCGGGAGCCGGGCGGGGGGGGGTGGCGCGAGGTCGACCTGACGCGGCACCCGCTGCGGGCTCTCGCCGACGAGCCGGTCCCGGAGGCGGAGCGGTTGGAGGGGGAGCTCCGGCTGGCCCTCGCCGGTCGCAGCCTGAGCTTCTTCAGGATCCCGCAGCTCGAGCTGATCTCGGAGATTGGGGAGGGGAGGGAGGACTTCCGCCGCCGCGCCAGCGGTGGCCTGCGGCCGCAGCTGCAGCGCAGGATTGCTGGCGATCGGGAGGCTGCCGTCAAGGAGCGAATCGCCTCCGAGCTGGCGGCCCTCGCGGCGTCGATCGAGACCGCGGAGCTCAAGGATCTGAGTCGCTGGGTCCGCCGGGCTGAGGTCGGCCTACTGCTGGTGGCGCCCGGTGTTCGGCTCGAGGCGCCGCGGTACCGCCCGCTCATGATTTGAAGAACGCCCACTCGGATCGGATCCGCCTGCCCAGGGACGGCTTTCTGCCTCTGCCCGGCGAGGCGCCACGCACTCTGGGAGGACCTGTCGGCGAGGGAGTAGGCTCCGAGCGCCGCCCGCTCTCTTGCCAATCCCAGCCTCTGTGCCCGAGTCTTCCTGGCGGCACTGCGTCAATCCTTCATCCCGTTCGGCGGCGCCAGCGCCGCGGACGCGGTTGGGGCGCTGGTGCTGCCGAACGGGGAAGTTATACTGACGCGCGTGACGGACGAACAACTCCTCATCGAAGAGCCGACCGGGCCACCGGTCGAGCTCGGCGTCTTCTCGGGGCCGCTCGACCTGCTGCTCCACCTGATCCGCAAGAACGAGGTGTCGATCTACGACATCCCGATCGCCGCCATCTGCGACCAGTTTCACGCCCAC
>Ga0316622_100002472_pt1 | contig 12803 bp, 8 predicted proteins | sample OWC_Aug_OW2_C1_D_FD_207646 | JGI IMG/M metagenome (GOLD analysis project Ga0316622, IMG submission 207646) | Wetland soil microbial communities from Old Woman Creek delta, Ohio, United States - OWC_Aug_OW2_C1_D5_C | ecosystem: Environmental > Terrestrial > Soil > Wetlands | place: USA: Ohio... | reverse complement strand
GACCAGTCCTTGAGGCTCACGAACGCGATGCCGGTGTTCTGGCCGGAGCCGCCGAAGCTGAAGCCCTGGACGGTGAACACCGACTGGACCGCAGCCTTCTCGTTGTCGAGGAAGTGCCGCTCGATCCTGTACATCACTTCCATCGTGCGCTCCTGCGTCGCCCCCACGGGCGCCTGTACCTGGGTGAACAGGATGCCCTGGTCCTCGGCGGGCAGGAACGCGGTGGGCAGGCGCAGGAACAGGAAGACCATCAATGCCGCCATGACGACGAAGACCAGCATGAAACGCTTCGTGCGCGACAGGATGCCGCGCACGGTGCCCTGGTAGGACCTGTTGCCGCGGTCGAAGGTCCGGTTGAACCAGCCGAAGAAGCCCCGATCCGAGGCGTGGTGGCCCTTCTCGATCTGCTTCAGCATCGTCGCGCACAACGCGGGGGTCAGCACGATCGCGACCAGCACCGACAGCGCCATCGCCGACACGATCGTCGCCGAGAACTGGCGGTAGATGACGCCGGTGGAGCCGCCGAGAAACGCCATCGGCACGAACACCGCGGACAGCACCATCCCGACGCCGACCAGCGCGACGGTGATCTGGTCCATCGACTTGCGCGTGGCCTCCAGCGGCGTCAGGCCTTCCTCGCTCATCAGCCGCTCGACGTTCTCGACCACGACGATCGCGTCGTCGACCAGCAGCCCGATCGCGAGCACCATCGCGAACATGGTGAGCATGTTGATGGAGAAGCCGAGCGCAGCGAGCACGCCGAACGTGCCCAGCAGCACCACCGGCACCGCGATCGTCGGGATCAGCGTCGCGCGGAAATTTTGCAGGAAGAGGTACATCACCAGGAACACGAGGAAGACCGCCGTCAGCAGCGTCTTCGCCACTTCCTTGATCGAGGCCTGCACGAAAGGCGTCGTGTCGAAGGGGATCACCGCCTTCAGGCCGGGGGGGAAGAACGGCCGCAGCTCCTTGATCAGCGACTCGAGGCGTTGCGCGGTCTCCAGCGCGTTGGCGCCGGTCGCCAGCGAGATGGCGACGCCGGTGGCAGCCTGGCCGTTGAAGCGGGCGATGACGCTGTAGTCCTCCGCGCCCAGCTCCACGCGCGCGACGTCGCCGAGCTTCAGCACCGAGCCGTCGGGGTGGCTGCGCACGACGATGGCGCGGAACTCCTCCGGCGTCTGCAGCCGGCCCTGCGACGTGATCGTGGCGTTGAGCCGCTGCCCGGGAACCGCCGGCGTGCCGCCGAGCTGCCCGACCGACACCTGCTGGTTCTGTGCGCGCACCGCGGCGATGACGTCGGCGGTCGTGAGCTTGTAGGTGCTGAGCTTGTCCGGGTCGAGCCAGAGCCGCATGGCGTAGCGCGCGCCGAACACCTGCACGCTGCCCACGCCCGCGACGCGGCTGATGGGATCGGTCATGCTCGCGACGAGGTAATCCGCGATGTCCCGCTGTTGCATGCTGCCGTCTTCGGACACGAAGCCCAGCACCATCAGGAAACCCGGATTCGCCTTGTTCACGCTGATGCCCTGCTGCTGCACGATCTGCGGCAGCAGCGGGGTGGCGAGCTGCAGCTTGTTCTGCACCTGCACCTGCGCGATGTCCGGGTTGGTGCCGCTCTGGAAGGTGACCGTGATCGCCGCGCGTCCATTCGCTTCGCTGGTGGACGACAGGTAGATCATGCCGTCGAGCCCTTTCATGTTCTGCTCGATGACCTGCGTCACCGAGTCCTCGACCGACTTGGCCGACGCGCCCGGATAGGTGGCGTTGATCGTGACCGTGGGCGGCGCGATCGTCGGATAGCGCGAGATCGGCAGCTGCGTGATCGAGATCCCGCCCGCCAGCATGATGATGATCGCGATGACCCAGGCGAAGATCGGGCGATCGATGAAGAAGCGTGCCATCGAGGGCTCCCGCCTACTGCTTCGGCGCGGCCGGCGTCGTCTTGGCCGGCGCGGCTTCGGTCGCGGCCGGCGTCGTCTTGGCCGGGGCCGCCTCGGTCGCGGCCGGGGCCGGCGCGGTCGCCGCCGCCGGCTTGGCGGGTGCGGCCTCCGTTGCCTTGACCGGGACGCCGGGCCGGATCTTCTGCAGTCCCTCGACGATCACCTGGTCGCCGGCGCGCAAACCCTCGTCGACCAGCCACTTGTCGCCGATCGTGTGACTCACCTTCACCGGGCGCACGGCGACTTTGCCGTCCTCGCCCACGACCATCGCCGTGGTGTTGCCCTTCGGATCGCGGGCGATTCCCTGCTGCGGCACCAGCAGGGCATCCTGGCGCACGCCGCTGCTGAGAACGGCGCGCACGTACATGCCGGGAAGCAGCAGGTCGTCCGGATTGGGGACCACGACCCGGAGCAGGAAGCTGCCGGTACCCGGATCGACGGTGACGTCGGTGAAGGTGAGCTTGCCCTCGTGCGGATAGCGGCTGCCATCCTCGAGCAGAATCGTGACCGGCAGGTTCCGCGCCTGTTCCAGCCGGCCTGCCGCGAACTGCTTGCGCAGCTCGAGCAACTCGGCGCTGGACCGCGTGACGTCGACGTAGATGGGATCGAGCTGCTGGACCGTCGCCAGCGCGTCGGCCTGGTTGGCGGTGACCAGCGCGCCCTGGGTCACCGACGACTTGCCGATGCGCCCGGTGATCGGCGAGGTGATCCGCGCATGCGCCAGGACCACGTTGCCGCGGTCGAGGACCGCCTGCGCGGCGACCACGTCGGCCTCCGCCTGGCGCAGCGCGGCGATCATGTTCTCGTTGTCCTGCTTGCTGACGTTGCCGGTCGCGGCCAGCTCGGCCCAGCGGGCAGCCTTGGGGCGCGCGGCGTTGAGCGCGGCCTGCGCGCGAACGAGAGCCGCCTTGGCCGTTTCCTGATCCGCGCGCGGCAGCGCGTCATCGAGCTGGTAGAGCGGCTGGCCGGCCGTGACGTGGCTGCCCTCGGTGAACAGGCGGCTCTTGATGATCCCGCCAACCTGCGGCCGGACCTCGGCGACGAGAAACGGGCTGGTGCGGCCCGGCAGCTCACGCGTCAGCGTGACCGTCTGCGGCTGCAGCGTGACCACGGTGACCTCCGCGGGCGGGGGCGTCATTGGCGCGGGCGGCGCGGATTGCCCGCATGCGGCCAGCAGCGCGACGGCGAACACGAGGGGAAGAGCCCGGCAAAGGGGAGGTCGGGGCGAGGGCATGGCAACCTCGAAGGCGCGAAAAGGAGGGAGCGACAGGATCGCGGGGGCGATCGTCGGGAGCGGAGGAGACCGCAGAGAATGAACGATCATTCTCTTTATGTCAATGGCCGCCTCGGGTGGGCGCAGCGGCTCCCGCGACCCTCGATGGCCACCGGCGGATTCTCGCCAACGCCGCCAAGCGCGGAGGGCGCGACGCCGGCGGCGGCAGCGGCCCGCGGTGGCAGCGCGCGGCGGCAGCGCGCAACGGTCCCGGCAGCCCAGTCAGTGGCCGGCGCCGAGATACAGCTTGGCCATTCGGTCGTCGGCCAGGAGCCCGGCGGCGGGCCCGGCCAGCACCACGCGGCCCTGATCGAGGATGCAGCCGCGGTCGCTGATCGCCAGCGCCTGGCGGGCGCGCTGCTCGACCATCAGCACGGCCACGCCCTGCGCCGGCAGGCGGACGACCAGATCGAAGACCTGCTGGACCAGCGACGGCGCCAGCGCGGCGGTGGGCTCGTCGAGCACGACCAGCGTGGGCTGCGTCAGCAGCGCGCGGGCGAACGCCAGCATCTGCCGCTCGCCGCCGGAGAGCGTCGCGGCGCGCTGGCGCAGGCGCGGCTTCAGCGCGGGAAACGCGTCGAGCTGCTGCGCGATGCGCGCCGCCGCGTCGCGGACGTTGGGCACCACCTTGAGGTTCTCCAGCACCGTCAGCGACGGAAAGGTGTTGGCGACCTGCGGCACGTAGGCGAGGCCCGCGGCGATGCGGTCCTCGACGGCGAGCCCGGTCAGAATGCGCCCGGCGAACGCGATATGGCCGGCGACGCGCGGCAGCAGGCCGATGACCGCCTTGGCCAGCGTCGACTTCCCGGCGCCGTTGGTGCCGGCGATGGTGACGATCTCGCGCTCGCCGACGTCGAGCGTCACGCCGTGCAGGATGTTGGCGCCGCCGTAGCCGCCGACCACGTCCTTGACGTCGAGCAGCATCAGATCACGCCGCCCATGTAGGCTTCCAGCACGCGCGGCTCCGCCAGCACCGCAGTCGGGTCGCCGTCGGCGATGATGCGGCCCTGGTCCATCACGTACAGGTGCCCGACCAGCGCCTTCAGCGCCTCGAGGTGGTGCTCGATGATGACGAAGGCGATGCCGTGCGTCGCGTTGAGCTCGCGGATGCGGGTGGAGATCTCGCCGACCAGCACCGGATTGACGCCGGCAAAGGGCTCGTCGAGCAGGATGCACTTCGGCTCCAGCATCAGCATCCGGCCGAGCTCGAGCAGCTTCTTCTGGCCGCCGGACAGCGTGCCCGCGGGCTTCCCCCGCACCTGCTTCAGGTTCAGGAATTCGATCCAGGCGTCGGCCCGCTCGCGCAGCGCGCGCTCCTCGCGCCGCACCCGGCCCCAGCCGATGAACACCGAGCGCAGCGTCTCGCCGTACTCGCGCCGCGCCGCGACCAGGAAGTTCTCGCGCACGGTGAGGTGGGCGAATTCGCGCGGCACCTGGAACGTGCGGCCGAGGCCCAGCCGTGCGCGCCGCGTCGGCGGCAGGCCGGTGATGTCGGCGTCGGCGAAGGTCACGCGGCCGCCGTCGGCCTCGAGCTGACCGCTCACCACCGCGAACAGCGTGCTCTTGCCGGCGCCGTTGGTGCCGACGATGCCGGTCAGGCCTCGTTCGGGCACGGCGAACGAGACGTCGTCGAGCACCAGGAACCCGTCGAAGCTCTTGCGCACGCCGGCGGCGGCGAGAAGCGCGCTCATCGGCGCACCCCCATCATCCCCTGCGGGCGGTACATCGTGAACAGGATCAGCGCCAGTCCGACCAGCGCCAGGCGCACGCTCGCCATCTGCACCTCCGACACGCCGGGAATCCAGTCGCGCGCGAAGCGCGAGCCCTCGAGGAACACCATCAGGATCAGGCTGCCGGCGACGGCACCCGTCGTGCGCCCGGTGCCGCCGATGATCATCGCGATCCACACGTAGAACGTCACCAGCGGCAGGAACTGGTCGGGGGAGAGGTAGGTGATGAAGTGCGCGTAGAAGGCGCCGGCGAGGCCGGCCAGCCCGGAGCCCAGCATGAACACCTGCACCTTGAGCCGGCGCGGGTCCTTGCCGATCGCCTCGACCGCGACCTCGTCGTCGCGGATCGCCTGGATGAGCCGCCCGTACGGGCTGCGCACCAGGTGCAGCATCAGCCCGATCGCGGCGAGATTGCACAGCGCCAGCGCGGCCAGCGTGGCCAGCTCGGCGTACTGGCCCACCCCCAGCGAGTGGAAGATCCGGGGGATTCCCGGCAAGCCCTGCACGCCGTGCGTCAGCCACCGCTCCTGCTGGATGACGAGCCGCACCACCTCGGAAAAGCCCAGCGTGACCACCGCCAGGTAGTCGTCGGACAGCCGCAGCGACAGGAGTCCGATCGGATAGGCGACGACCGCCGCGGCGACCATCGCTACCACGAACGCCGGCAGCAGCGGCCAACCGGCGAGCGTCAGCAGCGCGGAGGCGTACGCGCCGATCGCGAAGAAGGCGACCACGCCGAAGTTGATGAGGCCGGTGTAGCCGTACTGCAGGTTGAGGCCGATGGTCAGCAGCATGTAGATCAGCGCGATGATGCCGACGGCGACGAGATAGGCGGTCATCGGCTATCTCGCGAGGATCGCCTTGCCGAACAGCCCGCGCGGGCGCAGCAGCAGCACCAGCAGCAAGAGCGCGAAGGCCACGGCGATCTTGTACGACGGGCCGACGAAGGGGACCGACAGCTCGGAGGCGATGCCCAGCAGCACGCCGCCGGCGACGGCGCCCGCGGGGCTGCCGATGCCGCCCAGGATCATCGCGGCGAACGCCGGGATCAAGAGCTCCCAGCCGAGATCGGGGCTGACCACCGCCTTCACCCCGAACATCATTCCGCCCAGCGCGCAGAGCACGCCGACCACGGCCCACAGCGCAAGCAGCACGCGGCCCGAGCGGATGCCGCAGGCGCGCGCGAGGTCCGGGTTGTCGGCGATGGCGCGCATCTGGCGGCCGATCGGCGTCAGGTGCAGCAGCGCGAACAGCGCCGCCATCGCCAGCAGCGCGACGGCGGCGACGTACAGGTCGGTCGGCAGCAGCCGGATGCCGCCGAAGTTCCACGCGCGCACCAGCGGCACGGCGAAGGTCTGCTGGTCGTGGCCGACGAACAGCGTCAGCATCGAGCGGGCGAAGAAGGCGATGCCGATCGACGCCACCAGGCTCGCCACCGGCGGGCGCCCGCGCAGCGCGCGCAGCACCCAGAGGTAGAAGACGACCGCGATGGCGGAGCCCGCGGCGATCGCGCCCAATCCGGCCAGGATGATCGACGCGCCGCCCAGGGCCTGCACGCCGATCCCGGCATACGCGGCGACGGTCATGTAGTCGCCGGTCGCCGCGTTGGGGAACCGCGCCACCCCCATCACCAGGGTCAGCGCCAGCGCCGGCAGCGCGATCAGCAGCCCCTCGATGGTGCCGTTGATCAGCAGATTGCAGAAGTCGACCAGGGTCATGGCAGCCGCGCGCCGCGTGCGCGCCGCGCCGGCGGGGGCCGGAAGCCCGGCGGCGCCTTCATCCGCGAAGGCGCCGCCCGGGCCCGGGCATCAGATCGACACGACGTCGCGGCGGACGAGCTGACCCTTCTCGATGACGTACACGCCGAAGTCGGGCGTGACGTCGCCGTACTGGTCGAAGTCGAGGCGGCTCGACGCGCCCTCGTAGTTGATCTTCTTCTTCTCGGCCAGCAGCTTCTTGCCTTCCGCGAACGAGTACACCTGGGTGCCGTCGGGATTGGCGACGTCGCGGATCTTCGCGTTGACCTGCGCGACCGTCGCGTTCGGGCCGGCGGCTTCCATGGCCAGCGCCAGGCACATCACCATGTCGTAGGTCATTGCCGCGTAGACGTTGGTCGAGACCGGCTTGCCGGTGGCCTTCTGGTAGGCGGCATCGAGCGCCTTGAACGACGCCGCGTTCTCGTTGGAGACGCTGTCGACGGAAATCAGGCCTTCGACGACCTCGTTGCCGAGCGCCTTGACGAGATCCGGGTTCGCGGCCCAGCCGGGCATGATCCATTTCACTTCCTGCCCGGACTGGTACCACTCGCGCAGGATGATGGTCGAGTCGGGCAGGTAGGAGCCGGTGACAATGACGTCGGGCTTCTGCGCCAGGATCTGCTGCAGCTCGGTGCGGTAGCTCGGGCGGTTCGGCTCGTAGACGACGCTGCCGACCAGCTTGCCGCCCTTCTTCTCCCAGGCCTTCTTGAAGCCTTCGGCGTTGCCGATGCCCGAGGCGTTGTTGAAGGCCATCGTCGCCGGCCGCTTGTAGCCGCGCTTCTCGGCGATCACCGCGAAGGCCTGGCCGAAGCGGTCGTTGGTCGCCTGGAAGCGCCACACCAGGTCCTTGGTGTCCTGGGTCGAGATGGCCGGCGCGCCCGAGCAGTTCATCTCGATGACGCCGGCGGCGTCGGTGAGCGGCATCACCGCCAGCGTGACGCCCGACGACCAGGTGCCGAGGATCGCCTGCACCTTGTTGACCTCGATCAGCTTCTTGGCGGCGAGCACGGCGGCATCCGGCTTGGTCTGGCCGTCCTCGCTGAACAGCTCCAGCTTCCGGCCGCCGGCGCCGCCCGCGGCGTTGACCTCGGCGACGCCGATCTCGATCGCCTTCTGCATGCCGCTGCCGTAGGGGCTGCCGGCGCCGGTGACGGGACACAGCGACCCGAGCCGGAAGGTGGCGGCAGTCTGGGCGAAGGCGAAGCGCGGCAGCGCCGACGCGGCGGCGAGGCCGGCGCTGGCGAGGAGGACATCGCGGCGGGAGATGCGTTGGGACATGGGAGGCTCCGGAACGGGAAATGGGACAGGGGAAGCGGACGCGGGGAAACGAATCGGGCGCGAACGAATCACGCGGCGGGCGCGGACAGCTCGTTCTTGCAGATTTTACCCGCCTTCATGATCAGCGGGAGATGGCTTCCCTGCTGCTGCAGCAGGGTGAGGTCGGCCAGCGGATTGCCGTCGACCACGACCAGGTCGGCCCACGCGCCCGGCGCGACGACGCCGAGCCGGCCGGCCTGGCCGATGAGCTCGGCGTTGACCGCGGTCGCGCTGCGCAGGATCTCGGCCGCCGGCATCGCCGGCGCGCGCAGCGTGAACTCCAGCGCTTCGTCGGCGTGCATCTCGCCGAGCAGGTCGGTGCCGAAGCCGATCCGGACGCCGGCCGCCCGGGCGATCCGGATCGCTTCGACGCCCTGGCCGCGCACCAGCTCCAGCTTCGCCATCATCTCGCTGCTCCAGCCGAGGCGCGCGCCGTTGCGATAAAGCGCATCGTAGGTGGCCAGCGTCGGCACCAGGTACGCGCCGTGCTCGGCCATCACCGCGGCGGCCTCGGCGTCGAGCAAATTGCCGTGCTCGATCGAGCGCACGCCGCAGCGGACGGCGCGGATGATCGATTCCGGCGAATAGGCGTGGGCCATGACGTAGGTGCGCGCGGCGCGGGCTTCCTCGACGATCGCGGTCATTTCTTCGAGCGAGTACTGGGTGCCCTCGAGCGGGTCGCTGGGCGAGGCGACCCCGCCGCCCGCCATGACCTTGATGTGGTGCGCGCCGTTGCGCAATTCCTCGCGCACCGCACGGCGCACGCCGCCGACGCCGTCGGCGACGCTGCCCAGCATCCCCGCGGCGCCGCAGCAGATGCAGCCGGCGTTGCCGTGGAAGAACGCGGGGCGCGCATCGCCGTGACCGCCGGTCTGGGTGATGGCGCGGCCGGCGATGAACAGGCGCGGCCCGGCGAAATGGCCGCGCTCGACTGCCTGCACCAGCCCGGCATCGGCGCCGCCGGCATCGCGCACCGTCGTGAATCCCCGCAGCAGCATGCCGGCGAGGATGTCCTTCGCCTGCGCGGCGATCAGCGTCTGCGGCAGCAGCGTGAGGCGGAAGAAGTCGGGGATGGTCGCGGTCACGTGCACGTGCGCGTCGATGAGTCCCGGCAGCAGCGTCCGCCCGGCGAGGTCGAGCGCGCGCGCGCCCGCAGGGGGCGCGGTGCCGAAGGCTACGGCGGCGATCCGCTCGCCGTCCACGGTGACGACGGCGCCGGGCTTGAGCTCGCCGCTGGCGCTGTCGAACAGGGTGGCGTTGTGCAGTACGAGAGGCGGCGTCATGGCGGGAGCTCGGGCGGGCGGGGGACGGGCAGGAACGCGCAGTCGAGGCGAGCGGGCGCCGCCGTCCCGGAGCGCGTGCGCCGGGATGCGTAATAATACGCGAACCCGGCAGCGGCGTTCCCGCTGACTCTGCCGCCCACCGTCACGCCAAGGAAGATCATGCCGATCGTCACCATTGAGGGTGTTCCCTTCGCCGTCCGCGTCGACGGTCCGGAGACCGCACCCGCGCTGCTGCTGTCGAACTCGCTTTCCTCCGACCTGTCGATGTGGGACGACCAGGTTCCACGCTGGTCGCGACAGTTCCGGGTGGTCCGCTACGACCAGCGCGGGCACGGACAGACGCCGGCGCCGCCCGGCCCGTACACGATGGAGCGGCTGGCGCGCGATGCGGTGGCCGTGCTCGATCATCTGGGCATCGCGCGCGCCCATTTCTGCGGTCTCTCCCTGGGCGGCATGGTGGGCATGTGGCTGCTGGCCCACGCGCGCGAGCGCATCGACCGCGCGGTCCTGTCCAACACCTCGCCCTACATGGGACCCGTGGACCTGTGGGAGGGCCGCATCGCGCTGGCGCGCGAAGGCGGAATGGAGGCGACGGTCGAGCCGACGGTCAAGCGCTGGTTTCCCGAGGCATTCCACGCGCGGGCGCCGGCGACCGTCGAGCGCGTGCGCGCCATGATCCGGCGCACGTCGGTGGCCGGCTACATCGGCTGCTGCGAGGCGATCCGCGACATGGACCAGCGCGAGTCGATTCGTACGATCAGCACGCCGACGCTGGTGATCATCGGCGCCAACGACCCGGCGACGACGCCGGAAGTCGGGCGCGCGCTCCAGGCGGCGATCCCCGGCGCGACGCTCGCCGTGCTCGACGCCGCGCACCTCTCCGCCATCGAGCAGCCCGCGGCGTTCGCCGCGACGGTGGAAGCGTTCCTCCGGCCGCAGTAGGCGCGGCGACGACGCTGCGGCGGCCGACCGGCTGGCGCCGACCACGGAGCAGGCGACGGGCGATGAACGCATCGGACAACGGCCGCAGCGTGCCGTCGGCACCGGCGGCACCGCCGGCAGCGAAACGCCGGCTGTTTGGCGCCTTTGCGGACGAGGTCCGGCCCCAATCCCCGCTGCGCGCGGCGGCGACGCGCGCCTGCCGGATGCCGGAGCCCGAGAGCGTCGCGCGCCTGCTTGCCGCGGCCCGCGTTCCGGACGAGCGGGCGCAGGCCGTGCACGACCTCGCGGCGCGGCTCGCCGGCCGCCTGCGCGCCCGCGGGACCGGGTCGGGCAAGGAAGGCCTGGTGCAGGGCCTGCTGCAGGAGTTCGCGCTGTCGTCGCAGGAGGGCATCGCGCTGATGTGCCTCACCGAGGCGCTGCTGCGCATCCCCGATGCGGCGACGCGCGACGCGCTCATCCGCGACAAGATCGGGCAGGCAGACTGGAAGTCGCATCTGGGGCAGAGTCAGTCGCTGTTCGTCAACGCGGCGACCTGGGGCCTGCTGCTCACCGGGCGGCTGGTCGCCACCCACACCGAGGGCGGTCTCGGCGGCGCGCTGTCGCAGGCGCTCGCCCGCGGCGGCGAGCCGATCGTGCGCAAGGGCGTCGACCTGGCCATGCGCCTGATGGGGGAGCAGTTCGTCACCGGGGAGACCATCGCGCAGGCGCTGGCGAACGCGAAGCGGCGCGAGAGCGAAGGCTTCCGCTATTCGTACGACATGCTGGGCGAGGCGGCGCTGACCCACGCCGATGCGCAGCGCTATCTGGCGGCGTACACCGAAGCGATCCACGCGATCGGCCGCGCCGCGGGCGGGCGCGGCGTCCACGACGGGCCGGGCTTCTCGCTCAAGCTGTCGGCGCTGCACCCGCGTTTCTGCCGCCCGCAGCGCGAGCGCGTCATGGCCGAGCTGTATCCGCGCCTCGAAGGGCTGGCCCTGCTTGCGCGGCAATACGACATCGGCCTCAACATCGACGCCGAGGAGGTCGACCGCCTCGACCTGTCGCTCGATCTGCTGGAGCGCCTGTGTGCCGCGCCCGCGCTGGCCGGATGGAACGGCATCGGCTTCGTCGTCCAGGCGTACCAGAAGCGCGCCCCCTTCGTGGTCGACGTCCTGATCGACCTCGCGCGGCGCAGCCGCCGGCGGCTGATGGTCCGGCTGGTCAAGGGCGCCTACTGGGACAGCGAAATCAAGCGGGCGCAGGTCGACGGCATGGAGGACTACGCCGTCTTCACCCGGAAGGTCCACACCGACGTCTGCTACCTGGCGTGCGCGCGGGGGCTGCTCGCCGCGCCGGAGGCGGTCTTTCCGCAGTTCGCGACCCACAACGCGCACACGCTGGCGGCCGTGTACGAGGCCGCAGGAGCGGACTTCGCTCCGGGTCAGTACGAATTCCAGTGCCTGCACGGCATGGGCGAGCCGCTGTACGAGGAGGTGATCGCGGCCGTGGCCCAGGGCGGGCTGAACCGGCCGTGCCGCATCTACGCGCCGGTCGGCACCCACGAGACGCTGCTTGCGTATCTGGTGCGCCGGCTGCTCGAGAACGGCTCCAACAGCTCGTTCGTCAACCGCATCGCCGACGCCGCGGTCCCGATCGACGAGCTGATCGCCGATCCGGTCGCCACCGTCGAACGCACCGCGCGCGACGAGGGGGAAGCGGGGCGGCCGCATCCGGACATTCCCCTGCCCCGTGCGCTCTTCGGCGCAGCGCGGATCAATTCCTCCGGCGTCGACCTGGCGAGCGAAGCGCGCCTCGCGGTGCTGGCGTCGACGCTGCGCGAGAGCGCCGCGACCTGGCGCGCGGCACCGATGATCGGCGACGGCGAGCGCGTGACCGGCGGCGCAGCGCCGGTGCTCGATCCGGCAGACCGGCGCATCGTCGTCGGCGAGGTCTTTGCGGCGACGGCACAGGACGTCGCCGATGCCCTCGCCATGGCGATGGCGGCGGCCCCGTCGTGGCAGGCGACGCCGGTCGCCGAGCGCGCCGCTGCGCTCGAGCGCGCCGCGGGCTTGATGGAAGCGCAGATGGATCCGCTCGTCGGCCTCATCGTGCGGGAGGCGGGCAAGACCTTCGCCAATGCCGTCGGCGAGGTCCGCGAGGCGGTCGACTTCCTGCGCTATTACGCCCTGGAGGCGCGCGTGGCGTTGGGCGCGCGCGACCATGAGCCGTTGGGCGTCGTCGCCTGCATCAGCCCGTGGAATTTTCCGCTGGCGATCTTCACCGGGCAGGTCGCGGCCGCGCTCGTCGCCGGGAACGCGGTCGTCGCCAAGCCGGCCGAGCAGACGCCGCTGATCGCGGCGCAGGCGGTGCGGCTGCTGCGGGCGGGCGGCGTTCCGGCCGGGGCGCTGCAGCTGCTGCCTGGCCGCGGGGAAACCGTGGGGGCGGCGCTGGTCGCCGACGTGCGGGTGCGGGGGGTGCTCTTCACCGGCTCGAACGAGGTGGCGCGCCTTCTGCAGCGAAGCCTTGCCGGGCGCCTCGACGCCCGGGGGCGGCTGCCGACGCTGATCGCCGAGACCGGCGGC
>Ga0316622_100002471_pt1 | contig 12805 bp, 11 predicted proteins | sample OWC_Aug_OW2_C1_D_FD_207646 | JGI IMG/M metagenome (GOLD analysis project Ga0316622, IMG submission 207646) | Wetland soil microbial communities from Old Woman Creek delta, Ohio, United States - OWC_Aug_OW2_C1_D5_C | ecosystem: Environmental > Terrestrial > Soil > Wetlands | place: USA: Ohio... | reverse complement strand
TGGCAGCGGCCCCAGCCATTCGACGAAGGGAAGGGCTCGGATCGATCCCTGCGCCGCCGGCGGGACGCGGAGGCGGTATCCGTGCATCGCCACGTAATCGAGGATCCTCGCGCCCGTGTCCTCGATCGTCTTCCGCTCGGCCGGACCCAGCGGAGCGCGTGCGATCGCCACCAGGTACAGATCCCCGGCGGCGCCGGCCGCGAGCGGGGTCCCCTCGAACCAGCTCGGCCCTCGGGCGGGCGGCGACAGGGGCCGGAACGTGCCGCCCGCGAAGCGCAGCTCCAAGTCCGGCTCGGGGGAGGCTCCTCGCGCGGCGATTCCGCATGCGAGCAGAACGAGGGCGAGGGCCACGGAGGATTTCTTCGCCATGCGCGCTCCCGGTTGGATCCTCAGGAAAGGTAGGTCGCGCGCCGGGAAAAGCACACCCCTGCCGACGGGGAAAGAGTCGAGGGGTCGCGCTCCTCGACGGACCTCGGGTACACTAGCCGGGCTGATTGTCGCGATTTTCCATGTTTCTGAGGAGGGGATCCATGAGACCGAAGTACCGATTCGTGTTTGCGAGCGTTGCCTCGATCGTCCTTTCGCTTTCCGTCCCGCGCGCCGCGATTTGGGAGTTCGACCCGGCTCACTCCGCGGCCAGCTTCAGCGTCCGGCACCTCATGATCAGCAACGTGCGCGGCGAGTTCCACAATCTCGCCGGAACGGTGGAGTGGGACGAGAAGTCCCCGGCGAGCATCAAGATCGACGCCTCCATCGACGTGTCCACCGTCGACACCCGGGACGCGAAGCGGGACGGGCACCTCAAGAGCCCCGATTTCCTGGACGCCGAGAAGTCTCCCAAGATGACCTTCCGCTCCAAGTCCGCGACGAGCAGCGGCCCGAACCGCTACAAGGTCGTCGGGGACCTGACGATCCGCGGCGTCACGAAGGAAGTTGCGCTGGACGTGGAGGTGACCCCCCCCATCAAGGACCCCTGGGGGAACTCGAAGTTCGGGGCCACCGCCACCACGAAGATCAACCGCCAGGACTTCGGCGTGAAGTGGAACATGGCGCTGGACAGCGGCGGTGTGGTCGTGGGCGACGAGGTCTCCATCACGATCGACGCCGAGCTGCAGCAGAAGAAGGCCGCCGCTCCCGCCGACAAGAAGTAGGGGCGCGCATGCTGCCGCTTCCCCCGAGGAGGGATCCATGCTGAAGCTCCACAACTTCGACCGTTCTCCGTTCGGATGGAAGACACGGGTCGTCCTCGCGGAGAAGAAGGTCCCCCATGCGGTTCTCGTCCCGGAGAACAAGTCCCAGGACCCGGCGTTCGCGCGGCTCAATCCCTTCCGCCTGACCCCGGTCCTCGAGATCGACGAGAAGCGGACGATCTACGAGTCGACCGTGATCAACGAGTACCTCGAGGAGGCGTTCCCCGAGCCCCCGATGCTGCCCACGGACCCCTACGAGCGGGCGCGCGTTCGGATGCTCGAGGACACGACCGACCAGTATCTGCTGCCCGCGATCCGGGAGCTCCGGGATCTGCTGTTCGACTACGAGCCCCCGGTCCTCGTGCGCAAGCCGCCGGAGAAGACCGATCCGGAAGCGGTCGAGAGGGCGACGACACGGGTTCGCAGCCACCTCGTGCGGCTCGAGGGGGAGCTTGAGGGGCGGACCTGGTTCGGCGAGGAGATCTTCTCTCTGGCCGACGCGGCGCTCGTTCCCTCGCTCATGGGAAGCTTGCCGCTGCTGGGACTGCTGCCCGACGCGCGATTTCCGAACCTCGAGGGCTGGCGCAAGAGGGTAGCCGAGCGTCCCTCCTTCGCGGCGTCGAAGCCGAAAGAGCCGCTCCGCATCCGGGACTGAGCGGGCGGGAGTGCCGGCAGCCGCCATGGGCGAGTTCGTGAAGGTGGGCGAGCTCGGCGACTTCCGCGAGGGAAGGGGGACGGCGGTGCGTCTGGACGGGGTCCAGGTCGCGGTCTTCCGCGCGGGGGACGAGTTGGTCGCCTTCTCCGACGCCTGCCCGCACATGGGCGCGTCGCTCGCGGACGGCAGGCTCGCCGGACCCAACGTGGAGTGCGCCTGGCACGGGTGGCGGTACGATACCCGCACCGGCCAATGCGATAGCAAGCGCTGGGCCCGCCTCCGCGTGTACGAGGTCAAGGTCGAGGGTTCCGACGTCCTGCTGCGCAGGCCGGATCCGCCGCCTCCCGCGGCGGATTCCGATGTCGCCCCCTGGGTCCCCTGGGACCCGGACAAGCACCTCAGGAAGAAACAGTGAGGGGGGACGGAGAGGAGACGATGCAAGCCAGCGTGATGGTCAGCGTCATTCCGATCGGGGTCGGCGTTTCGCTGTCCGAATACGTCGCCGCCTGCGAGCGCGTGCTCGCCCAGGCAGGCCTCAACCCTCAGCTCCACGCTCACGGCACGAACGTGGAAGGGGAGTGGGACGTGGTGTTCTCCGCGGTCCGCGAGTGCGTCGCGACCGTTCACCGCATGGGTGCCCCTCGCGTCTCAACCCATCTCAAGGTGAGCACGCGCACGGACCGGCCCGTGAGCGGGGAGAACATGCTCCGGAGCGTGAAGGAGAAGCTGGCGTCGGGGTAGGAGCTCCGCGTCCCGCTGGCGCCGCTCGCCCGAGACGAAGCTCACGGAGAGGCTCGAGCCCGGCTTCCCGCGCAGTTCGACCTGCAGCTGGTTCTCTCCCGCGAGCAGCTCGACGGGAACGCCGATCTCCGTGACGTTGGCGTCGAAGGCATCCGGTCCCAGAACGAGAACCCCGTTCAGGTAGACCAGCGCCGAGGAAACGTGGTCGAGGGTGAGCTGCATCGTACCGGGTCCGCCGCAGCTGTCCCAAGTCTTCGTCTCGGTCACCGGCGCGCCGCGGCCGCGCGTGAAGACCCAGGGCTCGTCGGCCGGACCGTAGCGGCAGGTCGGGGTGTCCCGGAGCTGGACCTGCACGTTGTCGTAGGCCACCCGGGACGCGTACCCGGAGCCCACGGCCCCCAGCAGGACGCCGAGCGCGTCGCCGTCCCGGATCTCCTCGGCCGAGCGTCCTGCGAACACGGGCGCGGCGTCGATCAGGAGCTCGAAGTCGTACGTGCCCGGCGCGTCGGGGTCGTCGGAGGGGGCGATGCTGAGCTCGGCGTGGTGCCAGGAGCCCAGGCTCAGCTCGTACGGGACGCGCTCGCGCACGATGTCGTGCTCCTTGTTCCGGTACTCCACGTACAGCGCCCCCTCGTTCGAGGCATAGAAGATCGAGGGCAACGGCCAGCGCCCGTCCGCCGGCCCCGTGTCCGGATCGTAGTCGCAGGAGGCCGAGATCGACGCTCCGAAGCCGGCGATCTCCACGTAGTTCTTCTCCCCGGAGATGAGGAAGTCCAGGGTGCCGAGGAGCGTCTGTCCTTCGTGCAGGGACGGCAGGACGTAGGGCGCGAACGAGTAGTTGGCGATGTCCGCGGTCGCGAACTCGATGCTCGGCTCCGGGATTCCGTCCGTGGCGTTGATCGTCGGAACCACGGCGGGATCGATGTAGTGACAGAAGAACGGATCGAGCGAGCTGCCGTCGCTCTCGAAGATCATCTCGGAGGCCAGAGCCGGGGCCCCGCAGAGAAGGGCTGCGATCGCGAGAACTCCCATGATTCCCGGTGCTTGTCGTTGTGCCATGAGCGTCTCCTTTCGTTCCTTCGAGGCTAGCCCCGCGAGCGGGCCGACGTCAATCGCCGACCTCGCCCGTGCGCGGCGCGCCCGCAGGCTCGAAGAAAAGCGCCCACGGGCCGCGAGCGCCGCGCGCCCGCGATCGGTGCGCGAGCGCGAGGCGAATGCGGCTTCACCATCGCCGCGGACGAGCCCGTGACCCTCAGGACGGAAGGTCGAGGTTGGGTGCGAGCCAGCGCTCGGCGGTCTCCACGCTCCAGCCCTTGCGCGCCGCGTAGCTCGCGAGCTGATCGCGGCCGATCCTGCCCACCGCGAAGTACCGCGCCTCCGGATGGGCGATGTAGAGCCCGCACACCGAGGCCGCGGGCTGCATGGCGAAGCTCTCGGTGAGGCGGATGCCGGCGGCGCGCTCCGCGTCGAGGAGCCGGAACAGGGTGCCCTTCTCCGTGTGGTCCGGGCAGGCGGCGTAGCCCGGCGCGGGACGGATCCCGCGGTAACGCTCCTTCCTCAGATCCTCCTGCGAGCAGCGCTCGTCCTGCGCGTACCAGGATCGCCGCGCCCGCTCGTGCAGGAGCTCGGCAAAGGCCTCCGCCAGGCGGTCGGCGAGTGCTTTGACGAGGATCGCGCGGTAATCGTCGTGGTCGCGCTCGAAGCGGAGCACGAGCTCGTCCGCGCCGATCCCGGCGGTGACGGCGAAGGCGCCGACGTGGTCCGAGACGCCGCTCTCGAGCGGCGCGACGAAATCGGACAGGGCCAGCAGGGGCTTCCCCTCGGCCTTCTCGCGCTGCTGGCGCAGCATCGGCAGGCGCGTCTTCTCCCGGCTGCGCTCGGCGTCCGCGTAGACCACGATCTCGTCTCCCCGGGAAGCGGCAGGGTAGAACCCCCACACGCCGCGCGCGCGGAGCAGGTTTCCGCCCACGATCTCGTCGAGGAGGGCGAGAGCGCTCTCGTGGAGCTCGCGGGCGGCCTTTCCCCACTCCGGGTGATCGAGGATCCTCGGGTAGACCCCGCGCAGGTCCCAGGCATGGAAGAACGGCGTCCAGTCGATGTAGGGAACGATCTCCCCGAGCGCGGCGTCCTCGAGCGCGCGCGCTCCCAGGAACGGAGGGGTCTCGGAGCGCGCGGCCTCCCAGGAGAGCAGCGGCGCGCGCTTCACGGCCTCGGCGTAGGGGAGGAGGGCCTCGCCGGATCTCTCGGCGAAGGCGCGCAGCAGCCGCTCCTGCTCGCTGCGGTTCGCATCGTCGAACCCCGCGCGGAGCTCGGAACTCAGCAGGCTCCTCACGACGTCCACGGCGCGCGAGGCGTCCGGCACGTGGACGGTGGTCGAGGAGTACTCCGGGGCGATCTTCACGGCGGTGTGCTTGCCGCTCGTGGTCGCGCCGCCGATCAGGAGCGGCACTGCGAACCGCAGCCGCTCCATCTCTCGCGCCACGTGCACCATCTCGTCGAGCGAGGGCGTGATCAGCCCCGACAGGCCGATCACGTCGGCGCCCGACTGCCGGGCGCGGACCAGGATCGTCTCGGCCGGGACCATCACGCCCAGGTCGATGACGTCGTAGTTGTTGCAGCCGAGCACGACGCCCACGATGTTCTTGCCGATGTCGTGGACGTCTCCCTTGACCGTCGCGAGCAGGACGCGTCCCCGCTGCCGGGCGGCCGGCGTTCCCCCGGCCAGGGCTGCGCGCTTTTCCTCCTCGAGAAACGGCTCGAGGTAGGCGACCGCCTTCTTCATGACCCGCGCGCTCTTGACCACCTGGGGCAGGAACATCTTGCCCGCGCCGAACAGATCGCCCACGACGTTCATGCCGGCCATGAGCGGTCCCTCGATCACGTCCAGCGGCCTCGCGCGCCTGCTCCGGGCCTCCTCCACGTCCTGCTCGATCCAGTCGGACATACCGTGCACCAGGGCGTGGGCCAGCCGCTCCTCGACCGGAAGCGAGCGCCAGGCCTCGTCCTTCTCCCGGACCTTGCCCTCGCCGCGCACCGACGCCGCGAACTCCACCAGGCGCTCGGTGGCGTCGGGGCGCCGGTTCAGGAGCAGGTCCTCCACGCGCTCCAGGAGGTGCTTGGGGATCTCGTCGTAGACCGCGAGCTGTCCGGCGTTGACGATCCCCATGTCCATCCCCGCCCGGATCGCGTGATAGAGGAACGCCGCGTGCATCGCCTCGCGCACCGTCTCGTTCCCGCGGAAGGAGAACGACACGTTGCTCACGCCGCCCGAGACCTTGGCCCGCGGGAAACGCTCCTTGATCCGCCGCGTTGCCTCGAGGTAGGCCTCGGCGTAGTCGCGGTGCTCCTCGATCCCCGTCCCCACGGTGAGGATGTTCGGGTCGAAGATGATGTCCTCGGGCGGGAAGCCGGCCTGCTCGGTGAGCAGGCGGTAGGCGCGCTCGGCGATCGCCACCTTGCGCTCGGCGCTCACGGCCTGGCCTTCCTCGTCGAAGGCCATCACCACGACCGCGGCGCCGTAGCGGCGCACGCGCCGCGCCAGCTCCAGAAACGCCTGCTCCCCCTCCTTGAGGCTCAGCGAGTTGACGATCGCCTTCCCCTGCAGGCACTTCAGCCCGGCCTCGATCACCGAGAACCGGGAGCTGTCGACCATGATCGGCAGGCGCGCGATGTCGGGCTCGGCGGCGACAAGACGCAGGAAGGCCGTCATCGCCCGCTCCGAATCCAGGAGCCCCTCGTCCATGTTCACGTCGAGCACGTTGGCGCCCCCCGCGACCTGCTCCCGCGCCACCTCCAGGGCCGCCTCGTAGTCGCCGGCCTGGACCAGGCGCGCGAAGCGCTTGGAACCGGTGACGTTCGTGCGCTCGCCGATCAGGGTGAAGTTGGAATCGGGCCGCAGCACCAGGGGCTCGAGCCCCGACAGGCGCGTCATCCGGGAGGGCGCGGGCCTGCGCCGGGGCGGCACGCCGCGCACCGCCTCGGCGATGGCGCGAATGTGCTCCGGGGTCGTGCCGCAACAGCCGCCCGCGAGGTTCAGCCAGCCCGCGCGCGCGAACTCGTTCAGCTGCGCCGCCATCCGCTCCGGGGTCTCGTCGTATCCGCCGAACTCGTTGGGGAGCCCGGCGTTCGGATAGCAGGCGATCCAGAGGTGGCAGATCCGGGAGAGCTCCTCGACGTGCGGCCGCATCTGCTCCGCGCCGAGGGCGCAGTTGATCCCCGCGCCGAAGAGCGGTGCGTGCTCGATCGAGATCCACGCCGCTTCCAGCGTCTGCCCCGACAGCGTCCTGGCACTCTGGTCGGTGATCGTGAGCGAGGCGATCACCGGGACCCTGCGCGCGCCCTCGTCGAAGCAGCGCGCGATCGCGAACAGCGCGGCCTTGAGGTTCAGGGTGTCGAAGGTCGTCTCGGGGAGCAGCAGGTCCACGCCGCCGTCCAGCAGGCCGCGCGCCTGGGCGTAGTAGGACTCGGCGAGATCGTCGAAGGACACGGCGCGGAACGAGGGATCGTTGACGTCGGGCGAGAGGGAGGCGGTGCGGTTCGTCGGCCCCATCGACCCGCCCACGAAGCGCGGGCGCTCGGGAGTCCTCGCGGTCGCGGCGCGCGCGGCGCGGACCGCGATCTCGGCCGCGGCGCGGTTGATCTCGTACGCGAACGGCTCGAGCGCGTAGTCGGCGAGGGAGACGGCGGTGGCGGTGAAGCTGTTCGTCTCGATGATGTCCGCGCCGGCGTCCAGGTACAGGCCGTGGATCTCGTCGACCACCTCCGGACGGGTCAGGCACAGGAGATCGTTGCAGCCCTTGAGGTCTCTCGGATGGTCGCGGAAGCGCTCGCCCCGGAATTCCGCCTCGCCGAGGCGGAAGGACTGCACCATCGTCCCCATCGCCCCGTCCAGGACGAGGATCCGCTCGCCGAGCAGCCGCTCCAGGACCTCCCGCACGTCGCCCCTCACCTCTGCGGAGTCATCTCCAGGTCGAATCCGAGGCGCAGAGACTCGGCCCCCATCTGCGTCTGCACGAGGCGGCTCTTCACCTGCACTCCTCCCTGGCGCATGTTCACGGTCCAGGCGGCCTCCGCAGGGACGCGGTAGGGCGGGAGCAACGCGCTGATGTCCACGGTGCCGGTCACGGGCAGCGGGACCTCGACCTTCTCGAAGCGCAGCGTGCAGACCTTGTTCCCGTTCTCCTCCGAGACGTCCAGGGACAGCCGCGGCTCGAGCGGGAAGTCCAGGCCGAGCGCGGGGATCTTCACGCGCAGCGAGGTCAGCACGTGGCCGCGCCCGTTGGAGCCTTCGGCCGGCGCGAAGCCGTTCACGCGCAGGTCGCTGAGCTCCAGAGAGATCTCCTTCCCGCTCGGGAGCGGCAGGACCACGCGCGGCGGCGTGACCGCGGAGAGGAAGTCGTTCATGGTCTTCGCGTCGAGGGTGATCTCGACCCGCGCCAGCGCCGCCGGGGCCAGAGCCCAGGAGACGATGAGCCCAAAGACGACGAGGATACGACCCAACGCCGGGAAACGCCGAAGATTCGCCATGCCGAAGTCCTCCACGCGAGAAACGGGGACATTCTACGTTTTCCAGCCGCACCCTGCCCGCGCGGGGCCGCCCTTCCCCCGGTTTGCGGCTGGCGCGGAGCCAGGATAGAGTCTCCCGCACATGTCGGCTCGTGTGGATCGGATCGCCAAGCGAGGGAGGGTCGCGGCGCTGACGCTGGCGCTGCTCTCCGCGGGAGCTTCGGTGCCCTCCGGCCCCGAGCTCCGCACGGCGACCGCCACGCGGATTCTCGAGGAGGTGCGCCGCCCCGGCGCCCAGGTTGTGGTCGTCAACGTGTGGGCCACGTGGTGCCTTCCCTGCCGGGAAGAGTTCCCCGACCTGGTCCGGCTCCAGCGCGCCTACGCGCCCCGAGGGCTGCGTCTCGTGCTGGTGTCCGCCGACTTCGACGACGGCCGCGAGGAGCAGGTGCGGCGCTATCTCGCCGGGCAAGGCGTCGACTTCCCCTCCTTCCTGAAGGAAGGGGACGACATGGAGTTCATCGAGGGTCTCTCCGCGACGTGGTCCGGGGCCCTGCCGGCGACCCTCGTCTACGACGCGCAGGGCAGGCTGCGTCATTTCTGGGAAGGCGCGGCCTCGTACGCGACGATGGAGAGAAGGGTTCTCGACGTTCTCGAGCGGAAGGGCTCACAAAGGGAGGCAGGGTCATGACGGCTCGCGTTTTCACGGTTTCGCTGGCGACGGTTCTGGCACTGGCGGTCGCGGGCTCGGAAATCGCCCGAGCGGACACGCTGGCGATCGGAGCGTCGATCCCCAAGGCTTCGACGAAGATGAAGAACGTGGACGGGAAGGAAGTTTCCCTCGCCGACGTCGCCGGGCAGAAAGGCACGCTGGTGATCTTTACCTGCAATGCCTGCCCCTTCGCGAAGGCCTGGCAGGACAGGATCGTGGATCTGGGGAACAGCTTCGCTTCTCGCGGCGTGGGCGTGATCGCGGTCAACTCCAACGACCCGGCGATCGTCCCCGAGGACGGCTACGACCTGATGAAGGAGCGGGCCGAGAAGGCCAAGATGGGCTTTCCCTACGTCGTGGACGCCGGCTCCGAGGTCGCGCTGGCCTTCGGCGCGACGCGCACGCCGGAGGCGTTCCTGTTCGATGCGACGGGGCAGCTCGTCTACCACGGCACGATCGACGACAACGCCAAGGAGCCGGGCAGCGTGACGAAGACCTACCTGAAGGATGCGCTGACCGCCGTCGTCGAGGGGAAGGCGGTGCCGCTCGCCGAGACCAAGGCGATCGGTTGCGGGATCAAGTTCAAGAAGGCCTGAGCGGCAGGATCAGGGGCGGGCCGCGCTCGCCCTCTCGGCCCCGTCGGCCCAGATCATCGGGGATCTCGCCTTGGCAAAACGAGCCTGAACTGGCGCGTCCGGCCGAGGCGGATCGGCGTGCGCCGGTGCTACTTGCGTGGAGCCGGGAGGATCCGCGGGTCGGCGCCGAGCGGTGCGCCGAGGCGGACGAAGACGATCTCGGTGTCGTCGGCCGTCAGCGGGCCACCGCGGCCCACGCTCCGGCTTCGCGAGCGCCCGTTGGAGAACGGGAAGTTGTTGTCGGAAGCGAGCAGCAGTGTCTGCGGGTCCGCCATGTGGACCGACTCGAGGGTGTAGAAGGGAAGGCGGAAGAAGTCCCCGTCCCCACCGACTCCGGACGGGTCGGGGATCGCAAGCAGGTCGAGGAGCAGGGTCTTGCCGACGTAGCCGCCGCGCTCCGCCGCCTGCGACGTGTCGAGGAGGAAGACCTTCTTGAAGCGCGGCGCAGGAAGGTCGTCGCCATGATTGTCCCGCTCGATCAGCAAGAACTGACGGTCGTTCACCGCTTTCAATTCCCCGATCGAGACCGGGCCGGCGGGCGGCGCGGTGGCGCTCGGGTAGACGCGGCCGCCCGAGGCGTCCGTGAGGCTCGCGAGGTTCACCTTCTGGCTCGGCATTTCGAGACGAACCCTGAGGAACCGGTCCGCGAAAGCGTGTTTCGCAACGTCGTACACGTACATGCGAAGGTCCTGGGCATCGTCGTCGGCCACGGCCCCTTCCAGAAGCGCGTATAGAGTCGACCCGTCGGGGCTGATCGCCACGCCCTCGAAACCGCGGCTTGCCGCCAACGTGGGTCGCTCGGCGCCGGCCCGATCCGAGATCCTGAGGAAGGGATTCTGGGGAGAGCGGACACCGGGCACCGGGACGGGCGGCTCCAGCACCCGGCCATCGGCGGCGATGTGAATGAGGAACGGGCCGAACTCCTCGCCGATCCAGAACGTGCCGTCGGGCGCGCGCACGAACGACTCCGGATCAAGGTCGAAGCCGGTGAGGATACGGTTCGCCGGGTCGCCGCCGCACGCAGGTGGGACGGGGGGCAGCGCGTTGAAGGAGAAGTCGGGCAAGCGTGTGCCGCTCTTCGGGTCGCAGACGATCACCCACGGGATGCGACGGTCGGGATCGCGGAGGACGACGGCTTCCAGCACCCTGGGTCCACGGGAATCGCCCCGGCGGAGGTCGAGTCGGTAGAAGACGAGCTGGAAGTCGGCCGAGTTGTCGCGCCAGGCGTAGCCGTTGTCGGCCAGCGCCCACCAGGTCCCCGCGTCGGCAGGCACCATGCTGGAGAACCCCTGCACGGGCTGTTCCGGAAGATACGCTCCCGCGGCCGGGCCGCGCACGCCGTTGGCCGCGATCGTCGCGCGCTCCGCCGTGGAGAGGAACGCTCCCGATGGAGGTGACCCGGTCCGGTAGGTGGCGGCCGGCAGGACGTAGCGGTCGACGAGGCAGGCCTGCTGACCGTCGGCCGGTGCCGCGAACAACGCCGCGGCACATGCGGCGAGCGCGGCTGTCGCCGCGACGGAGACGCGCGCAATCCCCGGGTAGCGTGGCATGCGTTTTCCTCCGCGGCCTAACGGGTCAATCGCCAGGGGCTCAGCGGATGAGCGGCACAAACCGCGCTTTCATGAATCCACGGAACGAAGCGCTGCCGCGTCCGATACGTGACACGTACGTTGACCGCCCCGATCGTCCCGTGAACGATCCCGTATGGCCCAAAGACTCGCCCGATCGAGCAAGGCGACGACAGGATAACCCGGAACGTCACTTTCCCGGTGGTCGACGCTGTCCGGACGTTTCGCCAGGCGGCGGTACGCATTCGAGATGGCAGGCGAGTGTCACCGAACCGAGGTGAGAAGACTCGTCCAGGGTCTTGTCCACCTCCGCAAAGGCGCGGAGGTTCGGGATGACGGGCCTACGCCGCGTCGCGGTAGCCGTGAGTCAGGCTACGTCCTTCAGCGCGCTTCAGCCGCGTGCCTTGCCGGCGACCGCCAGTCGGCAGCGCCGGTCATCCGCGAGTCGGAGCCGCCATTGCCCGAGATGCTCTTGCAGGACGCGGTCTTCTTCTCCGAGGCAGTCGATCACGAACGGATCGCAGAAGACTCAGGGCGGAGTTCACAGCTCCTCGCGGCGGCGGGAAACCGGTAGACCTGTCGGCTGCCCGGACGGTGGCCGGGTCTTGAGGCCGCACGCTGCGATCGCCTCGAGCCGCTTTCCGCGTTCCATGGAGCCTCCCGTGTGCCGAAACTCCAAGGGGGAAATCGCCGGACGGCCACACCGATGAGGGGTTGGTGCGGTGGGGCCGGCCCGGGCTCCGACCTACGGCTTCACTCCACTCAGGATCGGGATGAGCCAGAGCGCGTAGCCCTCTGGATTGCGCAGGGTCGCGATCATGTCGTCGAAGCGCGCGAGCGCTTCCTCGGGGCTCATCCCCGTGTGCTCCGCCACCGACTCCGCGTAGCCGTCCCGCCACGCGACCCAGATCTGGGCGAAGGTCTCGCGCGACACGCGCAGCGTGTCGACCGCGACGTAGTCCACCTGGATGTCCCGGAGTCCCAGGCCGTGGGCGATCGTATAGGCCTCGCGGCCGATGTGCAGGTTGGTCCCCGTCTTCTCGCCGAACGCCTTGGGGCCCTCGAGCCAGAACCGCGCCGCGTCGTAGCGCGTGGGGTGGAAGAAGATCATCCCGTAGTCTTCCACGAGCAAGTGCAGCCTCCCGCCGCTGCGCGTCACGCGAACCATCTCCGCGACCACGCGCTCCGCGTGCGGCACCGCCTGGAGCACGTGACGGCAGACGCTGAGGTCGAAGCTGCCGCTCTCGTAGGGGAGGGAGAAGGCGTTGGCGACCTCGAAGCGCACGCGCGGGCCGAAGCGCTGCGCGGCGCGGCGGGCGAGCTCGAGGTGGGATTCGATCAGATCGACGCCCACGATCGCGGCTCCGGGGTAGAGCTCCGCGAGGCGGAGCGCGATCTCTCCCGTACCGCAGCCGATGTCCAGGATCCTGGCCCCCTCCGGGAGCCGGTAGCGCTCGAAGAGCAGCCGCTCCTGCGGCCAGATCGCCAGCGCCTGGTGGCGCAGCGTGCGCACCATGGACTCGTCGGCCATGTGCTTGGCCTGAGGGTTCAGGGGATCGAAGGGCTCCACGGCGCTATTTTCCGGGATACGGCAGCCAGCCCCGCGACAGGTAGTCGGAGAGCGTGATCCCCAGAAGCAAAGCGAGCCACAGGACCGAGATCCCGATCACGATCCCGATCAGCCGTTCGCTCCAGCGTGCGTGCATGAAGAACAGGATCACCAGCGTCGCCTTGGTGCAGGCGATCGAAAGGGCCACGACCGTGTTGATCGTCCCCAGGTCCACGAACGCCACCGCCACCGT
>Ga0316622_100002470_pt1 | contig 12808 bp, 10 predicted proteins | sample OWC_Aug_OW2_C1_D_FD_207646 | JGI IMG/M metagenome (GOLD analysis project Ga0316622, IMG submission 207646) | Wetland soil microbial communities from Old Woman Creek delta, Ohio, United States - OWC_Aug_OW2_C1_D5_C | ecosystem: Environmental > Terrestrial > Soil > Wetlands | place: USA: Ohio... | reverse complement strand
CGAGCAAAACTCGCCAAAATATCCCTTTCTCCCTGACCTACCACTCGGTCAATTTCCAGATTTCCGGGCGGGTATCTTCTGTCCCGCTGGCACCGATCTCGGCAAAGATAACCACTGCTTGCTTCAGATGAGACAGAGACGCTTCTTGTTGCCCTGATGCGTGATAGAGATCGGCCAGGTTATTGTACAGGGCAGCCTGGCGATGGCGGTCTCCAAGGGAGACACACAGCTCTAAGGCTTTTTGCGTGCAAGATATCGCCTGGGTTAGCTCGCCGCTGTCAGCGTAAGCCAGGGAGAGATTGTTCAGGGCGGCAACCTGGCCTCCCCAGTCACCCGTGCGCTCAGCAACCTCCAGGCTGCTGGTCAGGTGGTGGATCGCCTGGGGCAACTCCCCCCGGTTCCGATCCAGAATACCCAGAACGTTATACGCCTGGGATACAGCTACCGCATCCGAAGCAGCCTCCGCCAGCTGCAATGCTCGCGCTGCCAGTTGCCGGGCGCGTTCGGGCTTCCCCTGCCGATAAGTTACCCGGCTCCAATCTGAATATAGGCGGGAGAGATTGGATGAGCTGCCATTCTCCTGTAATCCGTCGGCAGCAGCCTGAAAATACCTTTCCGCTCGCTCCCAATCCCCCATGCGGGAGCTGAGCTCTCCCAGCTTGTGTTCGATGCGCGCCAGGCCTGGATCCTTGCCCTGGTAGTGGGCGCTGGCTGATTCATAGCTGAACAACGCGGCAGAGTAATTTCCCTGCAATACGTGCAGATCGGCAATTGCCTCATCCAATCCAGCCGTATCAGGATGCCCAAGCGCCAGGGCCGTCTGGAGGTCAGCCAGGGCTTCAGCGTTGGCGTGCACGGAATGGGCATGCTCACCGGCGAGCTTATAGTATTCGGCAGCTTCCCTGGCGCGCCCACCCTGCCTGAAGTGGGAGGCAATTTGCCCTGCCAGGCTGGCCCGGTCCTGGCGCTCTCGGGCCTGGGATACCAGCGCCTGGGCTACGCGCTGGTGCAGCAACCGGCGGCGGGTTTGGCTGGTCTCGCTGGCGACCAGGGAGCGCACTTTGTCATGCACAAAATCGTACGTCAGGCCACGCTGGCTGGCGCTCTGAGTATCGTCGCCGCCAACCTGGCTTTCCCGGATCAGCCCGCGAGAGATCAGCCCCTCCAGCGTTATCACCGCCTCATCCTCTGTGCGGCCGCTGGCCTCGCGCAAGATATCAAAATCGAAGGAACGCCCAATGACTGCAGCAGTCTGTAACAACTGCCGACCAGCGTCGCCTACTTTTTCCAGGCGCGCCAGCACCAGGTCGCGCACCCGCTCCGGCATCGACCAGGCCTGATCCGGCTTCACAGTGGCATCCTCGCTGATCGCAGCCAGATACTCCACCAGGATGAAGGGCAGCCCCTCACTCTCCTGGTACAGCCGCTTGCTCACTGCCTGAGTTGAATCGCTCAAGGGCAGGGCAGCTGCCGCCACCAGCTCAGTGACTGCTTCGGGGCTCAGGCGATTCAAGGTAATCGCACTAGCCAGGCCACTGCGCTGCGCCTCGGCATACAGGCGGCGCAAGGGGTGCCCAGAAGCCACATCCTCGGTCGACCAGGTGACCAGGACCAGGACAGGCCGCGCCTGCAAGCGCCGCACCAGGTAGGTCAGGAATTCGAGCGTAGCTTCATCAGCCCACTGCAGATCATCGAAAAAGACAACCCCGGGGGGGTCTTCACCGCACAACGCCAGCAGGAGTTGGCTAAGCCCCTCATAGAACCGGATCTGAGCTCCCGGGCTTTCCAGGGGTGTTTCCACGCCAAGGTCAACACCCATGCGGCTCAACTCTGGCAGCAGGTGGGCGGCTTCATTCAGCCACAGCGCAGGGACAGATTGCTGCCAGCCAGCGTTTAAGTTTCCCTGGATGGCGCTGCGCAATCCCTCCACAACCGGCGCGTATGCCAGGTTGGATTGTCCGGAATAACAGCGCCCGGCAACTGCCACGACGCCGCGTGGCTTCAAACCAGCCAGGAAATCTTCCACCAGGCGGGTCTTGCCGATTCCCGTCTCGCCCTCGATGACCAGGAAATGACCATCCCCGATCACTCTAGCATAGGCCTCTTGCAGCGCAAGCAGCTCACCTTCCCGGCCTACCAGAGGGATGAGCGGCGCGAGGGAAACCGGCGCCGCCTGCGCCACCGGCGAGAAGGTTTGGCGCTCTCCGGCGTCATCGCTGCGCCTTTGCTTGATCAGCAGGTAGAGGCGAGTAGTCTCTTCCAGCGGAGGCACACCCAGCTCCTCTTCCAGGATTCGTTCGCACTCCTGATATTGGCGCAGGGCGGCATTGTGCTGCCCGGACTGGGCATAGAGCTGCATGAGCTGGCGATGGGCAGGTTCGTGCAGAGGGTCGAGAGCCACCTGCCGTTTGGCAATGCCAATGGCCTTATCGTAATGGCCTTGAGCGGCATAACCTTGCACCAGGCGTTCTAACAAGTCTGCCAGGTCGCGCCGCAGGCCTTCGGCCTGATAAAACTCCCAATCATCAAATCCCGGGCTGTCACGCAGGGTAAAACCGGCCATGAAGTGGTCCCGGTAAAGGCGGTGCGCACTTTCCAGGCTGGAGATGCAGCGCGGGCAGACCTGGTGGCTGGCATGACCATGGGCTTGCCACTCGTTGAGCAGGCGGTGAAACTCAACGACGTCGAGCTGCCAGCCATCTTGCAGCTGAATGCCGACTGTCTCCCGCTTGATCTCCAGGAATTCGCCCCGCAAAGCCTTGCGCAGGGAGGAGAGCGTGCGGCGCAGCGCCCCCATGGCATGCATCTGGTCATAATCCGGCCAGAGCAGCGCAGCCAGCGTCTCGCGCCGGTGGCTGACACCAGTGACCGCCAGGTACGCCAGCATGGCGACCGCTTTACGGGTATCCACCTCCAGCGGCGCGCCGTCCAGATCAATCTGGGGTGACCCCAGCAGGGCTATCGACAAGCGAGACAAAACAACCTCCCCAAAACACATTTTATTTTACTCCAAATCAATAAATTTTATTACCGTAACGATCTCCGTAACGATCTGGTTACGCCGGGTAGCTAAAATATAGACAAATTTTAGTAAATTTGGAGGGATAAAATGCGTAGAGTATTGAAGTGGATTGGAATTGTACTCGGAGCGATCGCTGGTTTGATTCTGGTGGTGGCTATTGGGGTAATCCTCTACAGCCAGCTCACTTTTAAGCGCAGCTATGCCAACCGCCCGCTCTATCCAATCGTCGCTGACACCAGCCCGGAAGGGGCCGCACGGGGCAAATATTTGATGGAAGCCGTGATGAGCTGCGATAAAGCCTGTCACTCGGAAGGCAGCGCCCCATTCGCTGGTTATGTGGAGGAGATAAACGAACCGCCGATCTCTGCGTTGTTCGCCGTTCCCAACCTGACTCCGGATAACGGGACCGGGCTGGGTGCCTGGAGTGACGCCGAGATCGCCCGCGCGATCCGCGAGGGCATCGACAAGGACGGAACCGGGCTGGTAATCATGCCGGCATACAGTTTCCACAGGATGAGCGACGCGGATATCGCCGCGGTGGTGGGTTACCTGCGCAGCCTGGAGCCGGTGCGCAACGAGATCCCGCCCTTCCAGGCAAACCTCGTGGGAAAGGTCATGATGGCCCTGGGTTTGTTCGGCCCCGGTTCCGTTGGCGAGGCGATCACTGGGCCACAAGACACACCAACTCCTGGCACGGAGGAGTACGGCGAATACCTGGTCTCCCTGGGTGACTGCCGTGGCTGCCACGGCGCGGAGCTGAATGGAGGCACCAGCGGGTTTGTAGGCTATTCGCCAAACCTGACCCCGGGTGGTGCACTGGCCGATTGGAGCGAGGCAGACTTTGTCACCCTGATCCAAACCGGGGTGACCCCGGATGGCAGAAGGCTCAGCGAAGGGATGCCCTGGGAAGCTTACTCCGATATCAGCGAGGAGGATCTCAAAGCTATGTTCCTGTACCTGAAATCCCTGCCCGCGCTGGAGATGGGAAAGTAGCGGAGGTTGGTAAGCGATGCGACAGCGAGGATGGCTGGCAGCTGGTTTTGGGTTTGCCCTTTTACTGCTCGGTACGGTGGCAGCCTGGGCCTTGGCAAGCTTTGCCATGCCGGCGGATGAGTTCGTGGATATCGGCCAGCTCACCGACTACCCGCCATCCTCGCAGCCGTACGAACTGCAGGACCCCGTACACCTGTTCGTGGTGAACGATGGTGGAAATATCATCGTGCTTGATCCGCTCAACCGGGTATCGGGAGGTTATGTGGTGCGCTGGTGGCCGCAAGAGGGCTACTTTATCGACCCCGGCCGGGGGAGCTGGTTTGACTTGCTCGGCAGGTCTGTCGCCCATCATGGGGTACCAGCACAGCAAGGACTGCCGCGCTATCCGGTCACCATCCGGGATGGCCACATCCTGGTGGAGGTTTCGCAGCTGGTGGTCCCAACCGGCCGTCCGGGCGCGCAACCCTGAGTATGCTCGTGGCTTTATTAACGAGGAGGTTTGGAATGATGGTGGATACTTCTAAGACTGTCCGCAAGGAAATGAGCTTCAGCGAAGTGGTAGTAGACGGGTTGTACGCCGGCGTGCTGGCAGGCCTTGTCATGGCAGCCTACCTGGCGCTCACCGCTTTACTCCGCTCGGAGATGCTGGGAGTGCTGTTCGGCCGCTTTGACCCGTCGATGGCATCCTCACCCCTGACGGGTTTCTTTACCCACCTGGCTGTCTCCGGCGTTTACGGGATTTTATTTGGTCTGGTCTGGTTCCTGGTCTCGAACTCGCCCCGCACAGCTCCATCTTCCTGGCAGGCAATGATACTGGGAGCGGGGTATAGCGCCGGGTTGTTCTTCCTGGGCTGGACGATCCTCTTACCTGCCAGCGCCTCGCCCCTGCGCCAGCTCCCCTGGTGGGATTTTGGGCTGGCACACCTGGTCTATGGCCTCTCGTTAGGTTACCTGGTGTATCGCCGCAGCCTGGAGAGGTAAGGTTCGGTGATGAGCAATCGGAAAACCACGCTCCTGGCCTGGGCTTTCTGCGGGCTCGCAATCGCCTCGGCACTATTCGGGCTGTGGGTAGAGTTTATTAACCGAGATAGCTACGCCAGCCTGATGGCTTTCGTCAGCCAGGCGGTTTGGCGTCTGTCGCCGATCGCTTTCGCACTCCCCGCCGCGTTGATCGTATCGCGGCAGCCGCGCAATGCCGTTGGCTGGCTGCTACTGATCCCCGCGGTGATTTTGTTCATCAACGCACCGCTCGAGCCATACATGATAGGCATCGCCTCAGCCGATATTCCCCTAACGCCCTTGCTCATATTCGTAGCCTGGTATATCGGTAACAGCTGGCTGCTGCTGATCTTTCCCCTCTTGCTCATCCTGCTGCTCTTTCCCAGCGGCAAACCGCCTTCCCCGCGCTGGCGCTGGGTTGGCTATGCCGCCCTCTTTTGGGCTGCCCTTTTTGTGCTCTTATCCACCCTGACTGATACCTTCGAGCTGGGCGGGCTGGTTTTCCCCATTCCCTTTGGCTTTATTCCTGCTGAAATTGTCAATCTGATTCTGGTGCCCTGGCAGTTTGGGCTCGTGGCGCTGGCAGCGCTTTGCCTGGTCGCTTTCATCGTCCGCTACCGGCGTGGATCAGCCACGGAGCGGGAACAGATCAAATGGCTGCTCTACGCCTGCGGTGTGTTTGTCGCCATATATATTGCAGGATTTGTATTCGACCTGGGCGGCTCGGAAACCCTAGCCGGCTACGTCTGGGGAACCATTCTCGGTCTCACTATCATGAGCATCCCCATCGTCATTGCCGTCGCCGTGCTGCGCTACCGCCTGTGGGATATCGACATCATCATCCGCCGCACGCTGATCTACGGCGCATTGACCGTCACCCTCGGCCTGGTTTATTTCGGCAGTGTCGTACTGCTGCAGAGCCTCTTTACCGCCGTCACCGGGCAGTCTTCCACCCTCGCCCTGGTCATCTCCACCCTGGGCATCGCCGCCCTGTTCACCCCCTTGCGCCGGCGCATCCAGCGCGACATCGACCGCCGCTTCTTCCGTAAGAAGTACAACGCCGAGCAGACCCTGGCGATTTTCGCCACCACCGCTCGCGACGAAGTGGAATTGAAAAACCTGGCCGAGGCGCTGTTGAGTGTGGTTCAGGAGACCATGCAGCCGGACAGGGTTAATTTATGGCTTAGAAAAGGGGAGTCAAAGAGATGAGCAACAGGTTACTTCACCTGGCGCGCCCACTTGCTTTCATCTTAGGAGCTGCACTCAGCCTGCTGGCGATTTATTCCTACGCAGCTACGGTTCAAATGGTCATTCGCAATCCAGCGCTGGTTTCGCCGGATAACGATGTGTGGACGGCTGAACAGCTTCAGAACGCCCAGGCGGCTCTAGGGCTGGCGGAGAACTTCTTTGCTGTCTACGCGCTTGCTATCACCCTGGTTTTCTGCCTGGTTTTCCTGGCCTGCGGTTGGTTGATCCTGCTGCGCAGAAGCCAGGATTGGTTTGGCCTGTACCTGGCTTTGCTGTTGCTGAGCTGGGCGAACGGGGTGGGTATTGGCATCTCGATGCCCGATGCTTACTTGACGAGAGACCTGCATTTGGGCTGGTTCATGTGGCCGGCTTTATTTTTATTGTTGTATTTGTTCCCCAGCGGGCACATCACCCCGCGCTGGGCGCGCTGGTTTGCCTGGGCCTGGGTCGTGTTTGTGATCTACGGGTTATCAGCTGACATCCTTGGCATCCTTCCAGATAATCCCACCTACTTTTTGCCATTATTATTTACTGTCCTGCTGGTAGGTATCTACGCTCAATACTACCGCTACCGGCATGCGAGCGCTCTTGAACGCCAGCAGGTTAAATTAGTGGTATTTTCGTTAGCGCTGTTTGTCGCAGCTTTTATATTCACTGCATTGGGCGTTAATTTAGCCGGCTTTAGTGGCCCCCAACAAGGCGGGCTTGCCGGAGCGCTGTTCAGCATATCCATATACTATCTGGCTTTCATGGGCGTGCCGGTCTCGATTGCCGTGGCGGTGCTGCGCTACCGGTTGTGGGATGTGGATATTGTCGTCCGCCGAACGCTGATCTACGGCGCCCTGACCCTCACCCTGGGATTAGTCTTCTTCGGCGGGGTGACCCTGCTGCAGCAGTTGTTCGGCGCCCTCACCGGCACCGAGGAGTCGCCCATCGCCATCGTCATTTCTACCCTGGGGATCGCCGCCCTGTTCACCCCCCTGCGCCGGCGCATCCAGCGCGACATCGACCGGCGCTTCTTCCGCAAGAAGTACAACGCTGAGCAGACCCTGGCGGCCTTCGCTGCCACCGCCCGCGATCAAGTGGAGCTGGAAAGCCTGGCTGACGCATTGTTGAATGTGACCCAGGAGACCATGCAGCCGGAAATGGTGAGTCTGTGGCTGAAGCCGGCTGTGGAAAGGAGACAAGAAACCAGGCTATGACGATCCAGGCACAGGGGCAAGATGAAAAGCGCTTTGACCGGGGCGCGAGGCTGACATTGATCGTCGCCCTCTTCCTGGTCCTGCTCCCGTTGCCGTTCGCCCTGTATTACCTGAGCGTGCCTACAGATGGGTGGGCAAAAACTGGCGATATGCCGGATCCTGTGTGGATATTTGAGCAGAATATTCTGGGCGCGCCATCCATGTTGGACCCTGGTGACCATCTGGTCGCTCTGGAAGGCCAGCCCATTGCCGGGATGGAAAATATCTCAGTACCTGCCGGCTGGGTTGCCGGCGGCAGCCTGAAATACACCGTCGAACGGGATGGTAAGCAGCTCGCAATCGACGTGCCGCAGGTAAACTGGACTCTGGCAGGCTGGCTGCGCTATAACACACGAACTCCGAGCAGCGCCGCCAACAAGCTGGCTTCGCTCCTGCTGCTGGTGATCGGGCTGTATACCTTCTTCAAACGACCAGACAGCCCGGCAGCGCATCACCTGCTGATCTTCTGTGCGGCCCAATTGGGTTTTACGATCATTTTCTCACTCCCTCAAGAGATTTCGATGGAATTCGATCCAGTGGTGAGCTGGACCTGGTTCATACCATTTATTTATATCTCGGTCTTTACCGGACCCCCATTATTGGCGTTCAGCCTGACCTTTCCCCGGCCAAAGACCAGCATACAGCAACACCCCTGGCTGGTGCTGGTCCCGTATGCGCTGAGCCTGCTGCCTGTTGCCCTGCAGCTCGCTGGCCTGCCCCCCATGATCGGTATCAGCCTCGCAGCCGTTTTGATCTTGGCCACGCTCGCCAGCCTGGTGCACAGCCTGTTCACTCAGCGGGACTCTGTCAGCCGGGCGCAGCTTCGCTGGGCATTTGGCGGACTAGCGCTTGGACTGGCGATGGTTTTCGCCCCCTGGATTGGATTATATGTGCCGCTTCCGCAAACGCTGGCAGATATTCTATCTGCAGTTTCATCCCTGGGCATTGTGATCATCGTCCTGGCATTGAGCATTGCGGTCCTGCGTTACCGCCTGTTTGATATCGACATCATCATCCGCCGCACGCTGATCTATGGCGCGCTGACCCTAACCCTGGCACTGGTCTACTTCATCAGCGTGCTGTTGCTCCAGAGCCTTTTTACTGCCGTAAGCCGGCAATCTTCCACCCTTGCCCTGGTGATCTCCACCCTGGGGATTGCCGCCCTGTTCACTCCACTGCGCCGGCGCATCCAGCACGACATCGACCGGCGTTTCTACCGTAAGAAATATGACGCTGAGAAAACCCTGGCAGCTTTTACAGCCACCGCCCGCGTTGAGGTGGAGCTGGAAAGCCTGGCTGAGGCGTTGTTGAGTGTGGTCCAAGAGACCATGCAACCGGAACATGCCTCCATCTGGCTGAAGCCGGTTCAGATGAAGTCACCCGGACGAACAATATCGGCCAGCGGAGAGCCGCGATGACTCAGCAATCGGCCGCATCAACACACTTGCCCCGCCTGTGGCTGTGGCCAGCGCGCCTGGTTTGGGTTGTTCTTGTGGTTGTCACCCTGACGCTGTTTTTTGCCGCGATGCCCTATCGCCAGGTGGAATTGCTCGGCGATCCCTACCAGCTCAGCACATCGCTCGATCAAATTGGACAAACAATTGAAAATTTCGTCTTCTACGCCTCATCACTGGAAGTCCTCTTAGCAATTGCGTGTCTGGCCATTGCTCTGCTTGTCTTCTGGCGAAAGTCAGATGATTGGATGGGCTTGTTGGTGTCATTAGGATTGGTGTTTTTCCTGACACTCTTGCCCGTGATAACGGCATTGGGCAAATATCACCCTGCCTGGCTGACCCCCATTTTAATCCTGCGAATACTGGGGACTGATGTTATCTTACTCGTCTACTTTCTCTTCCCGGATGGCCGATTCGTCCCTCGTTGGTCCAAGTATATGGTGGTGTTGATGTTTGTGGCGATGCTACCCTGGCTATTACTCCGGGGGTATGTACCGCCGAGCGCGCCAATTGATACTCGCTCGTGGCAGGATGCACTCTTCCAGCTCCAGGCTGTTTTGATGATCGGGCTGGGGGCATACAGCCAGGTTTACAGGTATCGGCGTGTATCGATTGGCGTACAGCGACAGCAAACGAAGTGGGTTGTTTACGGGTTCTTGATGGTGTTCATTGGTTCGGGCCTGATTATCATACCCTATGTTTTGTTCCCCTTTCTACGCCAGCCTGGTATGGCGAGCCTGGCCTACCTCCTTCTCGCCATCACATTTACATTGCTTTCCTGGCTTACATTTCCAATGAGCCTGGGTATTTCCATCTTGAAGTACCGCCTTTGGGATATTGACCTGATCATCCGCCGCACGCTGATCTACGGCGCCCTGAGCCTAACCCTGGGAGTGGTCTTCTTCGGTGGGGTGGCGCTGCTGCAGCAGGTTTTCGGCGCGGTCACCGGAACCGAAGAGTCGCCCATCGTCATCGTCGTCTCCACCCTGGGCATCGCCGGCTTGTTTCACCCTTTACGCCGCCGCATCCAACGCGACATCGACCGCCGCTTCTTCCGCAAGAAGTACGACGCCGAGCAGACCCTGGCAGCCTTCGCCGCCACCGCCCGCGATCAAGTGGAGCTGGAAAGCCTGGCTGAGGCATTGTTGAATGTAACCCAAGAAACCATGCAGCCCGGTCAGATCAGCCTGTGGCTGAACAAATCAGATCCAAAGAGGAGCCCATGATGAACGCTACGATGAACGTTACGCTGAATGCTGCAATGAGCCGCAAACGCATCACCTGGCGGGCAGCGTATACCACCGCCATTTTCCTGTTCGGAAGCTTGCTGCTGGGCTTTGGGCTGGCTATCGCCGCCAGCAACCTGCCCATGCACATCCCCGAGCAAACTATGAACCTGATCTCCCTGCTGCTCCTCCTGGCAATCCTGTTTACAGGCGGGGTGCTGTGGGGCCGGGCTATGGCAACAGTTGCCCTTTCCGATCAGAAAAAGCGCCTGACCTGGGCTGGAGGGCTGAGCTTTGCCCCCAGCCTGGTCCTGGCTGGCATCGCCCTCAGCAGGTTGGAGCAGGTCATTGTAGAGCGCGGGGACGGCCCAGACCTGCCCGTGCACGTGGTCTTCACTCTCCTGTTTGTGCCAGCTGCCTTCTTCGTGGCGGGTATCGGCGGGTTGGCAATCGGCATCGCCCTCAAAGATTATAAACTGGCAGTCAGGCTTGCCCTGGGAGCCGGCCTGGCGGCTGCGTCCGCCTTTTTATTGGTGGACCTGGTCATGGACGCAGTGGGCTACCGCGTAGGCGCTCCGGGGGCGGCCGAGCGGGCTACCATGCTCACGGTGATGATGGCTGGCAACCTGGCCGCATCCCTGGCGGGCGGTGCGGCGCTGGGTTTCATCCTATCAGGTTATCCATCAAAATTAACCCTAACAGATGAGATATAATATGTACCGATCTTATCCCATTCACTTCAACAATCTATTTCGCCGGGCAGCGAATCAAGTGTGATAGGAAGGGGTTGTCACTCGCGAGCGAGTTTCGCTCGCCTACCTTATTAAAGGGAGAAATTCATGTTTAAAAAGATTCTAAAATGGCTCGGCATCCTCCTGGCTGGGATTGCCGTTTTGATCTTGGTAGGGTTGCTGGCGCTCTACGTGCTTTCAGAAGAGAAGCTCGACACGGTCTACCAGGTGCCTGCGTCGGACGTCACGGTTACCGCCGATGCGGAGAGCATCGCCCGCGGCGAGCACCTGGTGGATGCAATCGGCCTCTGCAAGGAGTGCCACGGACCAGATTTAAGCGGAACGGTAGTGGATGAAGGCTGGTTGACCGTCCTGTTAGCCAACCCCAACCTGACCACCGGCAAAGGGGGGATCGGCGGCAAATTTACGGACGAAGACTGGGCGCGCGCTATCCGCCACGGCGTCAAGCCGGATGGTACTTCCGTGATCGGGATGCCCGCCGAACTGGTCAACCACCTCAGCGATGAGGATACCGCGGCGATCATCGCTTACCTCAAGAGCGTGCCGCCGGTGGATAACGAGCTTCCCAAAACCCGCCTGGGGCCCATGGCACGCTACATGGTCCTGCAGATGCCGTTTCTGCTCGCTGCCCAGGTGATTGACCACGATGCGCCGCGGCCGCCTGCACCCGCGCCCGGGGTCAGCGCCGCGTACGGCGAATACATCAGCGTTCAGTGTAAAATGTGCCACGGTGAGAACCTGGCCGGCAGCAGCGATCCCGGCTCCGGCCCGAACATCACTCCGGGCGGTGATCCTGGTAACTGGACCGAGGCTGACTTCATCAATACCATCCGCACAGGCACAACACCGGAAGGAAATTCTCTTGACCCAGAGATGATGCCCTGGAAATTGATCAGCAAGTTGACCGATGACGAGCTGCGCGCGATCTGGCTCTACCTGCAATCGGTGCCGGCTGTGGAAACCCCCCTGCCATCACCCACCCCGTAACTGATTTTGTCCCAATGTTTCAAGGGAGGTATCGATGATTAAAAAGATCTTGAAGTGGATCGGAATTATCCTGGCTGGCCTTCTCGGTCTACTAGCGCTGGCGGCGATTACTTTGTACATCGTCACGGAACAGCAGCTGAACAGGGTTTACGATATATCCCCATCAGGCCTGGTGATCCCCTCCGACTCGGAGACAATCACCCGTGGAAAGCATCTGGTGGACTCCTTCGGCCTGTGCGCTGGTTGCCATACGGATAATTTCGGGGGAGAATCATTTAATGAAGGCATGCTCATTGGCACGATCAGCACTGCAAACCTGACCCCCGGAAAGGGAGGAATTGGCAGCGTGTTCACAGATGAAGACTGGGTGCGCGCCATCCGCCACGGTGTCAATAAAGAGGGAAAAACCTTGATCAATATGCCCTCCAACGCATTTTATAACCTCAGCGATGAGGACTTGGTAGCCATCATTGCTTATCTGAAAACCATCCCCCCGGTCGACCATGAGATACCCAAAACATCCCTGGGATTGATGGCGCGGTTCTATACCTTACAGATGCCCGAGCTGCTTCCCGCCCAGGTAATCGACCACCAGGCTCCCCGCCCGCTGGCTCCAAAACCCGGGGTCAGCGTGGAATACGGCGAATATCTTGCCCTTTCCTGTAAGGCGTGCCATGGCCCAGACCTGGCGGGTGGAACACAACCCGGAGAAGGCCTTAACCTCACCCCGGCGGGCGACCTGGGTCAATGGACAGAAGCTGATTTCTTCCAGGCCCTGCGTACCGGCACTACAATTGACGGAAAAGCCTTGAATCCAGACCTCATGCCCTGGCGGATGATTGGTAAAATGACGGATGACGAACTGAAGGCCATCTGGCTATACCTG
>Ga0316622_100002469_pt1 | contig 12808 bp, 7 predicted proteins | sample OWC_Aug_OW2_C1_D_FD_207646 | JGI IMG/M metagenome (GOLD analysis project Ga0316622, IMG submission 207646) | Wetland soil microbial communities from Old Woman Creek delta, Ohio, United States - OWC_Aug_OW2_C1_D5_C | ecosystem: Environmental > Terrestrial > Soil > Wetlands | place: USA: Ohio... | reverse complement strand
ACCGTCTCAGGAGGATCTGTTCCGCCCTTGAGGGAGGCAGGCTCTGCAGGCTCCACCGTGAGGGGCGGAAGCCCATGCAGTGCCGCCTTGTGCCTTTTTGCGCCCTCTACCCCGAAGAGATGCAGGGTGTGGTCCTGGCAGAACAGAAGAGGGATTCCTTCTCGGGCTGCCGGGGGATACTCACCGGCCCCTCGACAGACCCCAGAGTCTGGAGTCATGGCCGCTTCACTGACCCCGGCTACCGGTCAGCCTACTACGGGTTTCAGAGGGGTCTCGCCAGGCAGAGGGGCTTCATGGGCAGGCTCCTCGACAGCCTGAGGCAACAGAGGCCCTACCAGGACTTCCTGCGCGGTGAAGGTATCCTGGAAGCCGCGATGCCGGTGTCAATGCTCTTCGACGTTCTCGATGCGGCAGGACTATCTTCTGAGGAGTACCTGACCTTCATCAGGGAGCAGCGAAGGCTGTGCCACGGCGAGGTTGCTGCAGGGCATCCAATCCCGATAGTTCTCAAAGATTCCCTGACCACACTGGACCACGTGGCCCGACAGTACGCTGATTTCGCAGGTCCAGGGAAGACTGAAAGGGGTCTGTCGAAGGACAGGGCAGAATGAAGAAATCGGTACGGTCCTTCAGCTCCCTGGCCGAACTTCGGGAGGAGCTTGCCCGGAGGGCAGAGCCGCGCTCATGTGAAGACATGCCGGTGGAGGACAAGGGGCCGGAAGAGGCCCGCAGCGACGAAGACCTGTTTCTCACCGCCATGGCTGATGTGCGGGAGATAAGGGAGTTTCGCGAGATCCCCTACAAGCGTCAGCCGCCAAAGGAACCCTGCAAGAGGCCCAAGGATGACGACATGGAAATCCTCAGGCAGATAGTCCGGGGAGAGCGGAAGATCAGACTCTCCGATACGGGAGAGTATATCCAGTGGAACAGCCCGGACAGACCGAAGGATATCGCGCCCCGCCTCCACCGCGGCGATTTCTCGGTCCAGGACTACATCGACCTTCACGGCATGACCGTGGACCAGGCAGAGGCGGCTTTGACATCGTTTCTCAAAGCAGCAATCGCACGGCGGCTTTACTGTGTAAAGATCATCCACGGCAGGGGACTGAGGTCGCCCCAGGGACCTGTCTTGAAGGAGGCCCTTGTGAACTGGCTCCGAGGTGTCTTCAGACGCTACGTCCACGCCTATGCAACGGCCCGTGACTGCGACGGCGGCCTCGGTGCAACCTACGTGATCCTGAAGGCACGGTAGGCTGAGAGAATGAGGACCTCCGCAGCGTACGGGCTTGCGTTCCTCTCGAGCTTCTGCATCCTCCTCATCGAGATAGTCGCCGGCCGGATACTCGCTCCATTCCTTGGTGTCTCACTCTATACATGGACGAGTATCATCGGTGTCATTCTCACCGGGCTGAGCATCGGGTCTTTCCTGGGCGGCCGCCTCGGCGACGCCTATCCATCAGTGAAGACCCTCGGCTGGCTGCTCTTGCTCTCAGGTGCTTTTGTCCTGTTCACAGCTCCTCTGACCAACCTCGTGGCGCCAGCCCAGTTCAATGCGCCCCTGATAGTACGGATCCTCGCGGTCACGACGGCGATATTCCTCGTGCCGAGCTGCCTCCTCGGCATGATCCTGCCGGTGATCGTCAGGGTCACACTGAGGTCGGTTGATCAGGCTGGGGTGTTCGTCGGCAGAATCTATGCCCTGTCAGCCGTCGGGTCCGTCGCCGGAGCCTTCTCTGCGGGTTTCCTGCTCATATCCTGGGTCGGCACGAGGAATATCATCCTCATGGCCGGCTCGCTGCTCCTTTGTGCTGCGATCCTGCCGGGAACGCTCGTGAGGACGATGAAGCCGGCCCTGGCTGCGCTGGTCCTCCCCTCGGTTCTTCTCTGGTGGGCCTATGAGAGGGCATTCACCCCTCTGCTTCACGAGGACACCTCCTTCTACCGTGAGAGCGACTATTTCACCATCAGGATCATCGATGTCACCAGACCTGACGGTCTGCCCCCCGTGAAGGCGCTGGTCCTGGACAACCTCCTTCACTCCTATGTGAATCCCCTTGACCCGCTCGATCTCGAATACGCCTATGAAAAAGCGTACCGTGAAGTCTTTGACTGGAAATACCGGCCTGACCGTTCCCTGGCGACACTCACCATCGGCGGTGGGGGCTATACCTTCCCCCGGTACATTGAAAAGAAGTACCCGCGGGCCTTTGTGGATGTCGTCGAGATCGACCCTGAGGTAACGCGGACTGTCTACGACCGTTTGGGGCTCTCCCGCGGCACGAGGATCAGGACCTTCAACGTGGACGGCCGTTGGTATGTCAGGAACTGCGGTGCCCTCTACGACGCGATTTTTGTCGATGTCTTCAACGATCTTTCCCTCCCCTACCACCTGACCACCAGGGAGTTCGCCCTCCAGCTCAGACGAGCCCTCAAACCGGACGGCATCGTCATATCGAATGTTGTCGACAATTTCAGGGAAGGGCTTTTTCTGCCTTCCTACCTGAAAACCATGGAGTCAGTTTTTGGAAGGGGAAGCGTCGCCCTTCTTGCGGTGAGCACACAGTACAAAGACGCGGGCACGGGTACCTTCATAGTCCTGGCCGGCAGACGCCCCGTTGATATGGCCGGCCTCGAGACCCACCTTGGAGCAACCGTGAGAGACAGGACCCTGGTATCGGTCGTGCCAGCTGGTGTCACAGAGCGCATGATCGCCGGGAGGCCTTCGGTGGTTCTCACCGATGATCATGCGCCCGTGGACAACCTTATCGCGCCGGTTTTTGAGGAACGGTTCGGATATCGCCGAAAGTGAGGACGGTAAGAATGGACGAGCTGTCAAAGGAGTATGTGGTCTCATTCTTCGACAGGAGCCTCCGGCTGCACGGTGACCGCCCTGAGGCGGTCCGATGGACACGGCAGGGGCAGGTGAATCACTACCGCTGCCTGCTCGACATGGGCGACATCAGCGGCATGAAGATCCTCGACTTCGGGTGTGGCAAAGGGGACTTGTACCGGTTTCTGAAGGACCGGGGTGAAAGTGTCGATTACACTGGATTCGACATCAACGGCAGTCTCGTCGCCCTGGCGCGAGAGAAGTCCCCGGAGGCCCGCTTCGAGGTCTTCGACATCGACCGCGACCGGTTGGAGGAGGACTTCGACTGCATATTCCTCTGTGGGGTCTTCAACCTAGAGGTTCAGGGGGTGGAGGACGAGATCAGGTCGACCCTGAGGAGACTCTTCAGCCGCTGCAGGGTCTGTCTGGCATACAACGGGCTTTCAGCCCACAACCCGAGAAGAGATTTCGAGTTGCACTACAGCCTGCCTGGCGAACTCCTCACCTTTGCGATACAGGAGCTGTCACCGTATGTCTCGCTCCGGCACGACCGGATGGGCTATGACTTCACCCTCTTCGTCTACCGGAACGTCAACAGCATGCCTGGAATCGAACCTTGCCTGTGAGCAGTTGCACGCGGTTCCGGGACCTTGCTCGCACCGACCGTCAGACCTGATCTCCCTGCGCGGCAGCGAAGGACGGATAGGTACGGCAGGTCTCTTTCGTACAGACCACGACGCCGCTGACCTCTTTCATGATCACGAATCTGTGGGGACCGTAGGCTCGCAGGGCCTCCTCGAAATACTGCGTGGTCTCCACCGTACGGATCCCTCTCACGTAAGCCTGGAGACTGAGAAAGTACGAGTGTGACGCCATCGGATACTCACTGAGAAGCGTTGAGAAGGCCCGGAGGGTTTGTTCAGCATACTCGCGGTACTTCGTGTCGCCTGTGAGTGAGGTGAGGAGCAGAAGGAGGGATGGTGCAATCCCGTTTGCCGACTCTACGGGGGTGTCCTGGATGTTCTTGACCGGGATGCTCAGGTAGCCCTGGCCCTCTGGCCGCGCATCAAAGAAGCCCCAGTCGGCAGAGTCCCAGAAGAGCTCCAGCGCCTTGTCGACGAGTTCCACCGCCACTGAACGGTAGGTGTCATTCTGGGTCGATTCGAAGAGACGTAGAAGCCCTTTGGCAAGGAACAGGTAGTCTTCCGAGAACCCGTCAAGCCCCTGCCGGTGCAGCAGCCTTCCGTCATGCCAGTAGGTAGACAGGATGTGACGGGCGGCGCGTTCAGCCATGTCGATGCATCGCCTATCGGCGAGGAGATTCCCCGCGACACAGAGCGCCTCGATCATCAGCCCGTTGTAGTTTGTGTAGACCGTCCTGTCGATGAAAGGGGCCTCCCTGGATCCACTCCGGTAATCGAGCAGCTTGTGCCGCCCGGAGGCGATCAATTTCCTCACCTCAGCCAGAGGTGCACCGAGTTCCTGCGCGATCTCTGCGGGCTCTTTCGCCAGATGAAGGACGTTCTTCGAGGGGTCGTGGTGCAGCGGTCCGGTGGCCTTGATGCCGAAGTAAAGGCTGATCACTTTTGATTCATCGGGCCGGAGGATCGAGTTGATCTCGTCGGCGGAGAAGGTGTAGAAACCTCCCTCATCGAGTGTCCCGATGTCGGCATCCTGCGAGGCGTGGAAGCCGCCTGCCTCGTCGGTCCCGAAATCCCGGTAGTAGCGGATGATGCCGTCGCAGACGGAGCGGTACAGGTCCTTGCCGTAGATTGATGACGCGATTGAGTAGACGCGGAGAAGCTCAGCGTTGTCGTAGAGCATCTTCTCGAAGTGGGGCACGAGCCATTCTGCGTCGGTCGAGTAGCGGAAGAAGCCCCCGAGGAGATGGTCGTAGACGCCGCCCTTTGCCATCGCATCAAGAGAGGTCTCCACGGCCTGCCTGAGAGGCTCGTCGCCGGAAACGAGGACGTGGTTCATCAGAAACTCGTAGGCGCAGGCGTGATAGAACTTGGGGGCCGAGCCGAAGCCGCCGTGCTCCCTGTCTAGGGAGGAGAGCAGGAACGAGGGCGTGCCCCTGAGCAGTTCCTCGGGAAGGTCGCCCTGCGAGGTGACCGATGACGTGGCGAGGGTCCCCTTAAAGAGTTCCTCGGCGACAGTCGTGACCCGCCACTTGTCCTGTTGATAGAGTTCGACGAGCTTTTTCATGATCGTCGTGAACCCAGCCCGCTGCCATGAGTCGTCGGGCGGGAAATAGGTTCCTCCGAAGAAGGCTTTTCCTTCAGGAGTCAGAAACACGGTGAGCGGCCACCCGCCGCTCCCCGCAATCCTGAGGACCACGTCCTGATATCTCCTGTCTATGTCGGGCCGTTCGTCCCGGTCGACTTTGACCGGGATGAAGTGTGCGTTGATGTAGGCCGCGATCTCCTCGTTCTCGAAGCTCTCATGGGCCATGACGTGGCACCAGTGGCACCAGACGCCGCCGACGGAAAGGAGGATCGGCTTATCCTGTTTCTTCGCCTCGCTGAAGGCTTCCTCGCCCCACTCGTACCAGTCGACGGGCTGATCGGCGGCTTTCTTAAGGTACGGGCTCAGTGCGTTGCTCAGTCTCTTCGCCATCGGTTCTCCTTTCGATGCTGTTCAGGTGTCAGAGTCAGAGGGCAGACCAGAAGGTGCTCACCCACTCGCGCATGTCTTTGAAGACCCCTGTGAAGTCCCCGGGGTCCAGCCCCAGGTAGGACGCGCATTGCAGCAGTGTCTCGCTCCCCTCCTTGAGGACGCTTTCCTCTCTCAGCCTGAGAATAGTCTCGACGGAACGGTACAACAGGTAGGTCTCCCGCAGGCGCGCCGCATCGGCTTCCCCAATGATCCCGGCCTTCCCGAGCCGTTTGACCGCATCGAGCGTTGCCTGCACAAGGAGGGCCGGCTCGGCGCGGCAGCGGGTGAGCTGCAGGTACTGGACGGAGAATTCAAGCTCTTCGAGACATCCTCTGCCGAGCTTGACGTCATAGGTCCCGTTCCTGGGCGCATCCTTTGAAAGCTCCCTTGATATTCTTTCCCGCATTGCCTTCACGTCGGCCCTTGTGACTTCGCCCCCGCGCTGTGTGAGCACACGCCGCCGAACCTCCATGAACAGCCGGGCCGCAGATGTATCGCCCGCAATCGGACGGGCCTTCACCAGCGCCTGCAGCTCCCAGGGCTGGGCATTTTTTGCGTAGTAAGCCTCGAGACCGGCCACCGAGTTGACGAGAGGGCCTTTGCTTCCTTCAGGGCGGAGCCGCGTGTCGACCTTGTACGCGACCCCCTCCTTTGTGTAGGACATGAGGCTCTTGAGGAGCTGCTCGGCGGTCCGGACATCCTGCGGCGACGGTTCCCGCGAGGTCACAAAGACCACGTCAAGGTCTGAGTTGAAGATGATCTCCCTGCCGCCGAGCTTCCCGAAGGCCACAACGGCAACAGGCGCCTCATTGGTGAGCTGGCCTGCAATCCTGCCCAGCGAGGACGATATGATCACGTCGGCAACCCTGCTGAGCGCCTTTGTCAAGCCTATCACATCGAGCTGTCTGTTCACGAACAGCATGCCGAGCCGGAGTTCCTTCAGCCTTCTCAGAAGCCTGATGGCAGCGGACTCGCCATTTTTTTCCACAAGGATCTTCAGCTCGCTCGTGAGCGACGCGCCGCTCCTCGTCCGCAGTTCGTCCTCCATCACCGACTCGAGGTAAAAGGGGCTGCTCATCAGAGTTTTGGACAGATAGGCGCTGTGGGAGAAGAAGCGGTTGAGGCGGTGAATCAGCTCAGGACGTTGATCCACCACCTCCAGGTAGGACTCTTTGGAAGCCAGCAGTGATGCAAAGCTCACGAGCTGTGCAAGCGCGTGGTCAGGGTTGTCTCCCTTGAGCGCTTCTTCCACGAACTGAGGGAGGATGTTCTCGAGGAGGCGCCGGCCCCGGATGGTCTGGAAGCTGTAGATAGTGTTTCTGATCTTCGCGAGGCAGTGGATCGCCTTGCGGGGGTCCTTCACGCCGCGCCGGAGGAGCTCCGCGCTGAGCAGGGATTCGAGGGGCGTCTCCATGTCCCAGAAGCCGCTGCTGAGAAGCCCCCCGGAAGGCTCCCGGCTCTCGTCGCGGCGGGCTCTGTCCCTGGCCTGCAGCAGCGAGTCGTAGATTTCCCGGACCTTGAGTCTTCGCGCCCTGAGTTCGGCGATAAAGGGCTCGCCGCTGCCGAAGCCCATCTTTCTGGCGAGAATGTCGAGGTCCTGCCTGCCATGCGGGAGCGTGTGGGTCTGCAGGTCGTTCAGCTGCTGGAGACGGTGTTCGACGGCTCTGAGGAAGAGGTAGTTTTCAGAGAGCTGGTGCAAGTCCTCGTAGCCGATGAGTCCCTTCTGCAGGAGCCTGTGAAGGGCCTTGAGAGTCCCCCGCTCACGCAGCAGCGGCTCCCTGCCGGCGTACATCAACTGGAAAGTCTGGATGAAGAATTCTATCTCGCGGATGCCGCCGAAGCCGCGCTTGATGTCGTTGCCGAAGGTCCCGCTCTTGAGCTGCTCCACCTGGGCTTTCCGTCGTCTTATCTCATCGATGGCGTCGTAGTCGAGGTACTTCCGGTAGACGAAAGGACCGATGATCCTGAGGAATTCCTCACCCAGGTCCGGGTTCCCGGCCACGGGACGCGCCCTCAGCAGGGCACTCCGTTCCCAGAGCTGTCCCCACGATTCGTAGTAGTCCTCGTAAGCCCTGAGCGAGAGCGCGAGGCTGCCCCGCTGACCCTGAGGCCGCAGCCTGAGGTCCACCCTGTAGGCGAAGCCGTCGGCGGTCTGCGAGGCGAGAAACCTGGTGAGATCTTCCACGAGCTTACAGTAGTACTCGAAGGCGGTGATCCGGTTGCGGACGACACCTGGGACAGAAGAGATGCCGGCGGTCTGCCCTTCATGGTGATAGGCGACGATAAGGTCCACGTCCGAACTATAATTGAGCTCCAGGGCTCCCAACTTACCGAGGGCGATGACCGAGAGGTCGTTCCCTTCAGGCTCGCCATAGCGCTCATGGAGAAAGGGCTCCAGAAAGTTGACCGACGCACTGAGGACGGCCTCGGCGAGCGTGCTGAGGTCATGCATAACTTGCTGAAAGTCCGTAAGTTTGAGGATGTCTCTGAGTGTGAGTGTCAGGAAGTGCCGCTTCCTGAAGGTTCTCACAACCTTCATGCCCTCTTCCCGTGAGGGGCATCCGCTCAGTGCTCCCGTCAGTTCATCGAGGAGCTCCGTCGCCTCGAAAGGTCTTCGAAGGTCTGAGATGGACGCCAGGAGAGCTTCCGGATTGTGGGTTGCGAAATTTGCGAGGAACTGACTGTAGGAAAAGAGTTGCAGGGCCTGGTCAAGGTGTCCCGAAAGCCGGCTGGCATGGTCCGGGTTCCGGGCAAGAAAGGACTCGAGGTTGTGCGACGCCCGTTCCGGGTCAGGGCACCTGCTCAGCCATTCAGCGACAGGGAGAGACTGGAACGCGGGGAAGCGTTCTTCATGGTTCGTCACCTTCCGGCTCTCACCTTTCGGCCGACCAGAGCCGGGGATCAAGAGAGTCCCTCAGCCCTTCTCCCACGAGGTTGTAACTGAGAACGGTCATCAGTATGGCGATGCCCGGGAAGAGTGAGAGCCACCAGGCCACGATGATGTTGTCCTTGCCGGAGGTCAGTATGTTGCCCCAGCTCGGTTCTGGCGGCTGGACACCGAGCCCGAGGAAGGAAAGGCCGGACTCGGTCAGGATTGCCCCGGCAATGCCGAAGGTGGCCGCGACAAAGACGGGTGAAAGGGCATTGGGGATAATATGCCGGAAGATCAGCCGGAGGTCCGAGCCGCCGAGGACCGCCGCGGCAGCCACGAACTCCCTCTCCTTGAGAGTGAGGAACTCGGCTCTGACAAGACGGGCCACGTCCATCCAGCCTGTAACGCCGATGACGATCATGATCGTCGATATCCGAGGTTCCATTATGGATATGACGGCGAGTATCAGAAAGAAAGTCGGGAATGCGAGCATGATGTCGACGAACCGCATGATGAGGGCATCCGCCTTGCCCCCGTAAAAGCCGGCGAGCGCCCCGAGAAAGGTCCCGATGCTTATGGCAATGCCCACCGCCATAAAGCCGACCTTGAGCGAAACCCGGCTTCCCCAGATCATCCTCGACAGGACATCCCTGCCGAGCTCGTCGGTGCCGAAGAGGTGGGCCCTATCGGGCGGAGAGAGGACGTTGTACACGTCAATGGTAGTAGGGTCATAGGGTGCAATCAGAGGGGCGGCGACGGCGACTGCCCCAAGTCCCATGATGACGAAAAGGGCTATGAGTGAGAGGGGATTCTTCCGAAAGCGATTCCAGATTATCCGTGCCATAACTGCCGTAACGCGTGACGCGTGACACCTGCGTCAGCGGCTTTCTTCAGGTTGATCGTGCTTTGGGCATGAGTAACCAGTTCACACTCTCTACTACACAAGGCTTTGGATTCCATTCTTTCAGAGGTGTGGTTGCGCACCTGTCATTTCCTGACCCGTATGCGGGGGTCGACGAGGGCGTACGAGATGTCGGCCAGGAGATTGCCGAGGAGCGTGAGCACTGCCCCGATGACCAGTATGCCCATGATCGTGGGATAGTCGCGGGACATGGCCGAGGAATAGAAGAGTTGGCCCATGCCGGGTATCGCAAAGATCGTCTCGAAGATGACGCTGCCGCCGATAAGGCCTGGTACCGAGAGTCCCAGGATCGTCACGATGGGCATGAGCGCGTTGCGGAGTTCGTGGTGGAGGATGATTTTCGACTCCTTGAGTCCCTTGGCCCTGGCGGTCCTGACGAAGTCCTGGCGGGTCACCTCGAGCATGCTTGAACGGCTATACCGGCTCAGCCCTGCGATCCCCCCGAAGGCGCTCAAACACACGGGAAGTATGAGGTGGCGGGCCCAGTCTGCAACCCGCTCTGCGGCCGACATGCCCACGACATCGATACTTTGGATTCCCGAGATCGGGAGCAGCCCGAGGGACACGCCGAAGATGATCATGAGGATCAGGGCCAGCCAGAAGGTCGGTGTCGAAAAGCCGACGAAGACGAACACCGTGGTGAGTTTGTCGAAGAGGGAATACTGCTTCCGCGCGGCAAGCACGCCGATAGGAACGGCTGTGAGGACGATGAGAGAGAGAGACAGGAGGTTGATGGTGAGAGTGACGGGGATGCGCTCCGTTATCTTGTCGACGACCTTCTTACTGTCCACAAAGGACGTGCCGAAGTCGAGCCTGACGAAGCGGCTGAGCCAGTCAAGATACTGCATGTGCACAGGCTTGTCGAGACCGTAGAGCTTCTTCAGGTTCTCCCGGGCCTGGGCAGAGGCCTTGAGGGACATCTCGGTCTCGACCTCCACCGGCCCGCCCGGCGCAAGGTGTATCACGACAAAGGTGATGAGCGTGATGCCGATCAGAAGGGGAACCATGAGGAGTAGGCGTTTCAGGATGTACGACGGCATCAACTACCTTAATGGATCGAAAAACCAAAGGTCAACGAAGGGGCCTGGGGCCCGGATCACGGCATCCGCGCCTCAGGCCTCTAGTCAGGCTGCTTGCGGCGGTTCAGCGTCAAGCCTAGCTGAGATCGGCGTGGTACTGCTGCAGCGACTTGGCGTCCCCGTGCCCCCGGCGATAGGCTGCTATCCCGCGGGCCGCGGCGACTGCGGCGGCGATGGTTGTTATGTAGGGCACCTTGTACTTTATGGCTGCCTTCCTGATGTAGGAGTCGTCGTGCTTGCTCAGCCGTCCGCTGGGCGTATTGATAATGAGATGGATCTGCTTGTTCTTGACGGCATCGACGATGTTCGGCCTTCCTTCATGCATCTTGTCGATTCGTTCCGCGCTGATGCCCTGCCCGTCGAGGAAGTGATGCGTGCCTCGTGTCGCCATGATGCTAAGGCCGAGATCTTGAAATCGCCGGGCGACCTCAAGCGCGGCGTGCTTGTCCTCGTCAGCTACGGTAATAAGCACGGTCCCCTCGGTGGGAAGCTTTTGCTGTGCGGCCTCCTGGGCCTTGTAATAGGCGAGCCCGAAGGAACTGGCCATGCCCAAGACCTCCCCGGTGGAACGCATCTCGGGGCCGAGCACGGGGTCCACCTCGGGAAACATGTTGAAGGGGAAGACAGCCTCTTTGACTCCGAAGTGGGGGATCGGCCTGTTCGAAAGATTGAGGTCCTTCAGTTTCCTGCCGAGCATGACCTGCATGGCGAGGCGTGCCATGGGGATGTTGCACACTTTGGAAACGAGGGGCACGGTGCGGGAGGCCCGCGGGTTTGCCTCAAGGACGTAGACCATGCCGTCCGCTACGGCGTACTGGATGTTCATGAGACCCACGACGTTCAGCTCAATGGCGATCTTACGCGTGTACTCGTAGATTGTCTCGAGGTGCTTCTGGGGGATGCTGATGGGCGGGATGACGCAGGCCGAATCTCCCGAATGGATGCCGGCGAGCTCTATGTGCTCCATAACGGCCGGTACGAAGGCGTCGGTCCCGTCGGCGATGGCATCGGCCTCAGCTTCAATGGCATTCTCGAGGAACTTGTCGATGAGTATGGGACGGTCGGGAGTGACTTCAACAGCTCCTGAGACATAATGCCTCAGCATCTCCTCGTCATGAACGATCTCCATGCCGCGGCCGCCGAGGACATAGGAGGGCCTGACCATGAGCGGGTACCCGAGTCTCTTCGCCACCTCGAGCGCTTCAGGGAGTGTGCTCGCCATGCCTGAGGCGGGCATAGGGATGCCGAGTCTCTTCATATTCTGACGGAACCGGTCGCGGTCTTCGGCGAGGTCGATCGTTTCAGGCGAGGTGCCGAGGATCTTCACCCCGGCCTCGTCAAGCTCCCGGGCGATGTTGAGCGGTGTCTGACCACCGAACTGCACTACGACGCCTTCGGGTCGTTCTTTTTCGTAGATGCTGAGGACGTCTTCAACCGTGACCGGCTCGAAGTAGAGCTTGTCGGAGGTATCGTAGTCCGTGGAGACCGTCTCGGGGTTGCAGTTCACCATGATGGATTCATAGCCCTCGTCCCTCAGAGCAAAGGCAGCATGGACGCAGCAGTAGTCGAACTCGATCCCCTGTCCGATGCGGTTGGGACCGCCGCCGAGGACCATGATCTTGCGCCGCTCCGTGCGGCCGACCTTGTCAGGACCATTGTACGTGGAATAGTAGTACGCGGCATTCTCCACGCCGCTCACCGGCACGGCGTCCCAGGCCTGGGTCATCCCGAGGGATTTCCTCTGCTCCCGGATCTCCTTTTCGGTCACGTCGAGCAGTCGGCCCAGGTAGCGGTCTGCGAAGCCCTCTTTCTTTGCACGTTTCAGCAGGTCATCCGGAAGCTGCCGGCCTTTGAAGCTGAGGATCTCCTCTTCGAGTTCCACCAGCTCTCTCATCTGTTCGATGAACCAGGGCTTGATGTAGGTCTTCTCGTAGAGGGATTGCACCGACGCCCCCTTTCTGAGGGCCTCGTACATCATGAACTGGCGCTCGCTTGAGGGGGACGAGAGGAGTTCCATGAGCTCATCGAGTGACTTTGTGTGGAAGTCTTTGGCAAACCCCAGGCCGTGGCGTCCGATCTCGAGGGACCTGATCGATTTCTGGAGGGCCTCCTTGTAAGTCTTACCGATGCTCATCACCTCGCCGACGGCCCGCATCTGGGTGCCGAGCCTGTCTTCGACACCCACGAACTTCTCGAAGGCCCACCGCGCGAACTTGACGACGACATAGTCACCCCAGGGCCTGTATTTTTCGAGCGTTCCCTCCCGCCAGTAGGGTATCTCGTCAAGGTTGAGACCGGCGGCAAGCTGGGAGGAGATGCGAGCTATGGGGAACCCCGTCGCCTTCGAGGCAAGTGCGGATGACCGCGACGTCCTGGGGTTGATCTCAATGACCACCACGTCCCCGTTTGCGGGGTTGTGGGCAAACTGTATGTTCGTCCCGCCGATG
>Ga0316622_100002468_pt1 | contig 12808 bp, 15 predicted proteins | sample OWC_Aug_OW2_C1_D_FD_207646 | JGI IMG/M metagenome (GOLD analysis project Ga0316622, IMG submission 207646) | Wetland soil microbial communities from Old Woman Creek delta, Ohio, United States - OWC_Aug_OW2_C1_D5_C | ecosystem: Environmental > Terrestrial > Soil > Wetlands | place: USA: Ohio... | reverse complement strand
AGCATGAGCCTGTCCCCGCACGTGCTGCCCAAGTCGCGCGACGGCATGAAGATGGGCGACTGGCAGATGAAGGACAGCATGATCGTCGACGGCCTGTGGGACGCGTTCAACCAGATCCACATGGGCAGCACGGCGGAGAACGTCGCGAAGAAGTACGGCTTCAGCCGGGAGGCGCAGGACGCCTTCGCCGCCGAGTCGCAGCGCAAGGCGGGGGTGGCGCTGGCCGAGAACCGCTTCGCCGGCGAGATCGTCCCCGTCCTCGTGCCGCAGCGGAAGGGTGACCCGGTCGCCTTCGACCGCGACGAGTTTCCCAAGCCGAGCACCACGGCCGAGGGGCTCGCCAGGCTGCGCCCGGCCTTCGACAAGGCGGGCACCGTGACGGCGGGCAATGCCTCGGGGCTCAACGACGGCGCGGCCGCTGTGATCGTCATGAAGGAGTCGAAGGCGAAGGCGCTCGGGCTGGCGCCGGTCGCGCGCATCGTCGCCTTCGCGAGCGCGGGCGTCGACCCCGCCATCATGGGCACGGGCCCCATCCCGGCGTCCACCAAGTGCCTGCAGAAGGCGGGCTGGACCGTGGCCGACCTCGACCGGATCGAGGCGAACGAGGCCTTCGCGGCCCAGGCCATGTCGGTCAACCAGGACATGGGCTGGGACATGAGCAAGGTCAACGTCAACGGCGGCGCGATCGCCATCGGCCACCCCATCGGTGCGTCAGGCGCCAGGGTGCTGGTCTCCCTGCTGCACGAGCTCAAGCGCAGCGGCGGCAAGCGCGGCCTGGCGACGCTGTGCATCGGCGGCGGCATGGGCGTGGCGCTGGCGGTCGAGGCGATGTAGCCACTGGTGTCGATGCGGCCGCCTGACAGGGCCGCGCGGGGCCACGCGCCCCGCGCGGACGTTTCGTCGGGGCGGGATTGGCGGGTAGATCGGCCCGCCACGGCCGATCGCCGGGGGGTGTCGGATGCGCCGGATTCGGTCGTATGATGCACCACAGCAAAATGGCGGCGGGCCCTGCGCAATGGCGCCGTTGTGGGCTCGTCATCCTGCGGGGTCTGCCGCGGACCGGCGGCAGGCGGAGCAGGGCACAACGTGGAGGTTCGGCACATGACGGCCCCGAGGCTCATCAAGAAGTATCCGAACCGCCGGCTGTACGACACGGAGCTGAGCCGCTACATCACCCTGGTGGACATCCGCGACCTCGTGCTCCGCGGTGTCGAGTTCCACGTGGTCGACACCAACAGCAACGAGGACATCACCCGCCAGATCCTCATGCAGATCATCATGGAAGAGGAGGCGGGGGGGCGGCCGCTGTTCTCGGCCAGCATGCTCGCCCAGATCATCCGCTTCTATGGGGGGACGGTGCAGGGGCTCTTTGCCCGGTTCCTGGAAGAGAGCATGTCGCTGTTCGCCCGCAACCAGGACCAGATGCGCCAGACGCTGGGCGCGGACCCGCTGGAGGCGATGGGCCGGCTCGCGCAGCGCAACCTCGAGCTGTGGACCTCGATCCAGGACTCGTTCTTCAAGGCCGCCGGCTTTGGTCCGGCAGCGGGCCCCAAGCCCTCGGGCGAGCCGCCCGACAACAAGCCCGGCTGAGCCGTCTGCGGCTGGTCGGGCTCCACCCCTGAAAAAAAGCCGGGACGGCACTTGACAGACCCCCGTGCCCCCACTATTGTGCACTGCAACAAATGCTGCACCGCAGCATTCGGCTTCCAAACCCCCCTCAGTCATCCAGGAGCAACGACCATGAAGACGAAAGAGACGATCGACGCCGTGAACGAGCTCGCCGGCAACGGCTACCAGTCCCTGCGCCGGCTGGGCGAGATCAACCAGCGCGCCTTCGACCGGCTGATGGACAGGCAGGTCAGCCTGATGAACATCTGGATGGACGCCGGCATGCAGCAGATCAAGCTCGCCTCCGAGGCGAAGGGCCTGCAGGACCTGATGACCGGCAACCTGACGCTCACCAAGACCGTGGCCGAGAAGCTGATGGCCGAGAACCGCGACACGCTCGAGATGGCGGCCGAGACTCGTGACGAGCTGCGGGCGTGGTGGGAGAGCGGCGTGGCCGAGGCGACCGACCGGATGAGCAAGGTCGCCCAGAAGGCGGTGGTCTGACGCGCGGCACCGGCCTCAACAAACTAGAAACCAAACGGAGGGCAGCACCCATGACAAATCGAGTTGCACTGGTGACTGGCGGCATCGGCGGGATCGGTACGGCGATCTGCCAGCGGCTGGGCAAAGACGGCTACAAGGTGGTCGCGTCGTACCACCCGGCCGAGCAGGACAAGGTCGAGTCATGGGTTGCTGCCCGGAAGTCCGAGGGCCTGGATGTCGGCACCGTCGCGGGCGACGTGTCCTCCGCGGAGGACAGCGTGCGGATGGTCGCTGCCATCCAGCAGCAGTTCGGGCCGGCCGACGTGATCGTCAACTGCGCGGGCATCACGCGGGACAGGACCTTCCGGAAAATGGACGCGGACAGCTGGGGCGCGGTGATCAATGTCAACCTGAACAGCGTGTACAACGTCACCAAGCCGTGCTGGGACGGGATGCTCGAGCGCGGCTTCGGTCGCGTGATCAACATCTCGTCGGTGAACGGTCAGCGCGGCCAGTTCGGCCAGACCAACTACTCGGCCGCGAAGGCCGGCATGCACGGCTTCACCATGGCTCTGGCGCAGGAAGGCGCCGCGAAGGGCGTCACGGTGAACACGATCTCCCCTGGCTACATCGAGACGGCGATGACGGCGGCGATCCGGGAGGACGTGCTGAAGGCCATCATCGACAGCGTGCCGATGAAGCGCATGGGCAAGCCCGAAGAGATCGCGGCGACGGTGGCCTTCCTCGCGTCGGACGAGGCGGCCTACATCACCGGCGCCAACATCCAGATCAACGGTGGCCTGTTCATGCACTGAGCGACGATCCCCTCCGGCCTCCAGCAATTTTCGAATTGGCTGGAGACGTTCACGGCCCGGTCTTCCGGGCCGTATTTTTTCGTGCGGCGGCATTGCGCTGAGGTGCCGCAGGCCCACCGGCCTGAAAGCCCCTCGAGCAACCACGGAGACGCAGAGAAGAGCGAGAATCCGGTTTTCGAGATCCGCGGACCTCCCGCGCGATCAGGACCCATTGCTGTTCTCTGCGTTTCCGGCATTCTCTGTGTCTCTGGGGTGGCGAATCCAAGATGGACAAACGACTCGAGATCCTCGCCCGCGACACCGCGTACGACGGTTTCCTGCGCATCGACCGCTACCGGTTGCGTCACGGCCTATACGCGGGGGGCTGGAGCCGCCCGCTGATCCGCGAGCGGGTGGAGCGGCTGCGGGCAGCGGCGATCCTGCTCTACGACCCCGATGCGGACCAGGTCGTCATGATCGAGCAGTTCCGCATCGGCGCGCACGAGGCGGGCGAGGGCGCCTGGCTCCTCGAGATCGTCGGCGGCTATGTGCCGCCCGAGGAGTCGCCGGAGGCCGTGGCCCGGCGGGAGGCGGTTGAGGAAGCCGGCTGCACGGTCGACGAGATCGAGGCGATCGGCGAGTTCTACCTGAGCCCCGGAACCTCGGTGGAGCGCATCAGCCTCTATTGCGGGCGGGTGCGCGTGCCGGCGGGCGGGGCCGTCCACGGCCTCGACCACGAGGGCGAGGACATCCGCGTCGAGGTGCTGCCGGCCGACGCGGCCATCGCCGAGCTGTTCACCGGCCGCGTCAACTCCACCACGGCGATCGTCGCCTTGCAGTGGCTCTCGGCCCACCGCGCGGGGCTGCGGGCCCGCTGGCAGGGCGGTCCGGGCGTCGGCCTCTGAAAGCGGCCCGGCTCAGTCCTCCGGGAACACCTCCACCATGAGCTGAATCGCCGTGTCGTCGGCGCGCCGTGTGGCGTGGCTGCTAACGATGCCGCGTCCGTGCTGGGCGATGCCACCGCTCACCGCGCCCAGCGTGACCCACTCCCCAGGCCGGACCCGCAGGGTAGTGGCGGCCTCGTTCACGGCGAAGGCCGGTGGTGTGCCCCGCCCGGCGTGCACCGACTGCCGCGAGATCTCGAGCACGGCGTAGTCGCCCGCGAGGCGCGGCGTCACGAAGAAGCCGGCCGTGGCGTCGCGGTATTCGAAGCCCTGCTGTGCGAAGGGCAGGACACCGCCGCCGAAGGACTGCCAGGTGGGCACGGGCACCGCCGTGCCGGAGCGGATGAAGGCGGGCCGACCCTCGACGGTCTGTACCCGCTCGCTGCGCTCGTTCTGGCCCAGCGTGCGCCGGTCCCGCAGCGGAGGGTTCGCGCCGACGCTGCCCTGGTGCGCGTCGCGTTGCCGCACGTGGATGACCAGGCGGCGCAAGGGGCGGTCGATCATTGCCAGCAACTGGCGGATCTCCTCCATCCGCTCCGGCGTCGCCCGCACGATCAGCTTCCCGCCGAAGGCAGAGACCGCCTCGTCCGGCCCGAGCAGCGGTCGGATCGCGGGGACGACGTCCTCGGGCAGCCGCGAGCGCAGCGGCATGACCTCGGTGAAGGTCTGGGCCAGGGCGGCGGCGGTCAGCGCGGTGGTGATCAGGGCAACCAGGATGCGGCGCATGGTCGGGACACCTCGTGTGCGGGTACGGTTCCGGTGGGCATCACAGGCGGAAATGACGAAACTCGACCGACGGCTCCGACTGGTCCCAGAGGTCGGTGAAGCGCTGCGCCAGAGCGGCGGCGTCACGGCGCGATTCGATCGGCGCGTGCCGGTCGTCGTCGCGCCGGGTCAGCGGCCGGAAGTAGAGGGTCTCGTCGACGATGACGACGTCGTCCCCGAGCCGGGTATCGTCGCCCTGCTCGGCCGCGGTGGCGTGCACCACTGCGCGGCTGGGCAGCCGCTGCAGCAGGTCGATCAGCCGGCTGCCTTCCATGCGCACCCGGCTCTCGTCCTGCACCAGGATCCGCAGGTGGCTCTTGGGGCTGCGGAGCAGGAACCGGCGCACGGCTTCGAGCACCGGCTCGGCGGCATAGACGCGGCTATCGAGGTCACGGCTGAAGAGGTGCACGTCCCAGCGCGCCGCGTCGAGCAACTGCGCGAGCTGCTCGGCTGCGACGGCAAAGAAGTCGCTGGGCGCATTGCCCGTCTGCTGCTCGCTCATCGACCTCCCTCCTCGAGTTGACGCATCCGCCGATGCGGGATGCCCGCTTCGACGAAGACCGGGCCTTCTGGCGCAAAACCCGCGCGGGCATAGAAGGGCTCGGCGCTGCACTGGGCATTGAGCCACAGCGCGGCAGCTCCGTGCCGTGGCGCAGCGCGCAGGACGGCACGCAACAGCGCGCCGCCGACACCGCGTCGGCGCCACGCCGCCAGGACCGCCATGCGACCAACCTGTCCCGTGCGGAGGAGGCGCGCCGTGCCGATTGGCCGCCCCGCGGCGTCCTCGGCCAGCCAATGCCAGGCGGCGGCGTCCTCGCCGTCCCACTCCTGCTCGGCGGCAACCCCCTGCTCCCTGACGAACACCGCCTCGCGCACCGACCGTAGCGCGGCAGCGTCGCCTGGCCAGGTCGCCGGTCTGACCACGAAGCCCTCAGTGTCCATCGGGGAACTCCAGGTGGCCGGCATTGCAGAGCCGGGTCATCAGAGCGAGGCAGTCCGTGCACTCGATCCATTCGGCGACGAACCCGAAGTGCAGCTCGCGCCACTGGCACAGGACCTGGGCGAAGGCACGCTGACGGGAGTCGATCCGGTAATCCTCGCCGGCGACGAACAGCCAGTCGCTGCCGTCGTCGCCCGCGAAATGGGCGAAGCGCGAGAAGGGGTGGCGCCGGACCGTGCCGAGCTGCTCGAGCCGCTGGCGGAACTCGGTCGGCGACAGCGGCCTGGCGAGTGGATCGACGACGAGATTCGGCTTGGGCTCGGTGACGAGCCGGCCGAACCAGCGCCGTTTGTCGGCGTCGGCGCGCTCGGTCAGCGCGTCGATAAGCTCCAAGGCACGGGCCATGGCGTCGCCGCTGATCTCGGCGCTGTGCGGCTGAACGTGCAGGGCACCGTCGCGGTAATGGGCGTCCGGCACCGTCTCGAGGACGGCTTCGAACCACGTGGAGGCGAGCTCGCGAAGCGACGGGGCCCGAAGGCCGACCGAGCAGGTCATGCAGTCGCCCTCCGCGATGCCCCAGTGCGGCACGCCGGGTGGCAGGTAAAGGACGTCGCCTGGCTCGAGGGTCCACTCGGTGTCCGGCTCGAAGCGGGCCATGATGCGCAGATCGACGTCGGGAAGGACGTTGTCGGGCGCGGGGCGCTGCTGCGCGATCTGCCAGCGGCGGCGGCCCCTGGCCTGCACCAGAAACACGTCGTACTCGTCCCAGTGCGGGCCCACCGAGCCCTGGTCGACGGCGTAGCTCACCATGACGTCGTCGACGCGCCAGTCCGGGAGGAAGCGGAAGTGGTCGAGCAGCTGCCCGACGGCCGGCACGTGCTTGTCGACGTCCTGAACGAGCAGGGTCCAGTGGGTGGCGGCCAGCTTCCGAAAGCGGGATGGCCGGAGCGGTCCGTACTCGACCTTCCAGGGGATCGGGCCGCTGCGCATCTGGCGGACGAGACGGGATTCGACGCCGTCCTCGCAGGCGAGCCCGGCGAGCTCCTCGGGCTCGATCGGGCTTTCGAAGCCCGGCAGCGCGGCAGGCATGAGCAGTGGTCGCCGCTGCCAGAAGAAGCGCAGGAAGCTCTCGGCGTCGACGCCCTCAGGAAAGGCCAGATGGCGGCTCATCAATGGTCCTGGTGCGGCTCACGTGTCGATTCTAGTGCAGGCGCCGAGCGGCCCGGGCGATCATGCGACTTCGGCTCGCAGGGTGGCCGGGGGTGTGGCGCGCGTGGCGAGCAGGCCGGCGACGGCGACGAGCGCGGTGCCGGCGACCGTGGACCAGGCGAGCCGCTCGCCCCAGAAGAGCCAGCCGTAGGCTGCGGCGAAGACCACCGAAAAGTACACGAACGGGGCGAGACGCGGCGCAGAGGCTTGGCGCAGGCCCCGGGTGAGGCACCACTGACCGATCGTGGCGAGTGCCGCGATCGCGAACAGCCACCCGAGCGCGTGGGGCGATGGCGTGCGCCACGCCCAGAGCAATGGAATGGCCGAGACAGTCGTACCGATGAACGTGAAGTAGAAGACGATCCGTGCCGTGGGCTCCGTGCCGGAGAGGTGTCGGACGGTGACCTTGGCGACCGCCGCCAGCAGGCCCCCGAGCAGGGCGACGGCGGCGACGGGCGCGACCGCGGTGAAGCTAGGGCTGAGGATCAGCGCGACGCCGGCGAAGCCGACCACGATCGCCCAACGGGTCAGGCGCGGTGCGTCCTCGCCCAGCCAGAAATAGGCGACGAACGGTATGAAAAGGGGCGCGCTCAGCTTGAGCAGCATCGCCTCGGCGAGCGGCATGTGTGCAATGGCGTAGAAGAAGCAATACATCGCACCGAGCCCCGCCACGCCGCGCAGCAGGTGCATCCGCGGCCAGACGGTCGACAGCCGGCCGCGCCAGCCGGGCCGGGCCAGCCACGGCAGGAAGAACAGCAGTCCGATGGCGTTGCGGAAGAACACGACGACGGCGTTGTCGACCTCGGTCGAAACGACGCGGATCGCCGCGCCCATGGTGGCGAACGCCCACTCGCCCGTCACGATCAGCAGTGCGCCCCACCAGAGGTCGACCGGTCGGGTGCCGGCACGGGCGGGTCGGGCGGGGCGGTTGCCTGGGGCGGGCATGGAGGGATGTCGGGCTCGGGGCAGGCCGGAAACCGGCGTGGAGAACGCTTCCGGTGGCCGGCGTGATAAGGCAACGGCCGGGCGGTGGCATTAGGGTTAAGCCGGGTAAAGTTCCCAGCCTTCGTATATACTTGCGCGAACCCGTTGGAAAGGGGCAAATTTTTTTCGGGTTCTGGGTACCACAAACGCGGGATTCTGTTTATTATTCCAATTCAAGTACGTCTTGTGGTTCAATGTCGCGTCGTTTTGGCGGCCTACGGGCTGCCGGCCCGACAGGCCGCAAGGGAGTGAGTGCAGCAGGGAGGTCGGCGCGTGCGGACGCTCCAAGCCTTCGGGATAACCAAGAAACGTTTACTTTGTGTCGGTATACCTCACGAGAGGATTTACGAAATGATCCAAACGCTGAAGCAGAAGAAGATCTTGGCTCTGGTCGCCCCGATGGGCTTGGCGGCGGCAGTGGCATTCGCGCCCACGGCTGCGTCCGCTGGCTTCCTGACCTACGGGGACGCCGAGGGCGTGGTGAACAGCTACCAGGAGTGCTGGCAGGCGGAAGGTGGAATGGCCGCCGTGAAGGGACCTAAGGAGTGCGTGCCGGAGGCCCCGAAGAAGGTGGAGAAGATCACGGCGACGCTCAGCAGTGACGTCCTCTTCGAATTCGACAAGTCGGTTCTGAAGCCGGCCGGCGTGGCCGCGCTGGACGAGCTGGCGGCGAAGATCAAGTCGACCCCGGGCAACGAGGTCGTGAACGTCGTCGGCCACACCGACCCGATCGGTTCCTTCGAGTACAACCTTGGCCTGTCCAAGCGTCGTGCCGACGCGGTCACCGCCCACCTGCGTTCCCAGGGCGTGAACGTCGATGTGTCGAAGGGCATGTCGTTCAAGGAGCTGGTGAAGGAGTGCCCGCGCGGCAAGTCGAGGGCAGAGTTCATCGCGTGCAACCAGCCGAACCGCCGCGCCGTGATCACGGCCGAGGTCGTGAGTCCGGAAGCGCCCACAGCCCCGGCGAAGGCCCCGGCAAAGAAGAAGTAATCGGCTTCAGGCCGAACGAAGGCCGCGTGTCGAGAGACACGCGGCCTTTTTCGTTCATGGCGGGTTCTCGACCGAGGACTGTCGACTCATGACCAAGCGCTTCTGGTACATCGTCGGGTTCACCGTGGCGAGCATCGCCGCCGCGTTCCTGCTCCCGGCGATGCAGCAGCCAGTCGACTATCACGAATTCGCGGACGACCGGCACCTCGTCGGCATCGCCAACTTCCTCGACGTCGTGTCCAACGCGACGTTCGTGGTCGCGGGCCTCGCCGGCATGATCGTCACGCTCTACCCGCGCACGCCGTTCGAGTACGCCCGCGAACGCCTGCCCTATTTCGTCTTCTTTCTCGGCGTGGCGCTGACCGGTCTCGGCTCCGGCTACTACCACCTCGATCCGAACAACGAGACGCTCTTCTGGGACCGGCTGCCCATAACGATCGCGTTCATGTCGCTCATCTCGGCGCAGATCGTCGATCGCATCAGCATCCGCGCGGGCCTCGCGCTGCTGCTGCCGATGCTGCTGGTCGGCATGGGCTCGGTCGTCTACTGGATCGCGACGGAGCGAGCCGGCGTCGGCAACGTGATGCCCTACGGCGTGCTGCAGTTCTACTCGGTCGTGATGCTGTTCGTCCTGGCGCTGCTCTACCGCTCGCGCTACACGCGCGGCAACGACATCTACTGGGTGTTCGCGGCCTATGTCGTGGCGAAGATCTTCGAGACCTACGACCACGAGATCCTGGCGCTCGGCAACCTGATGAGCGGCCATTCTCTCAAGCATCTCGCGGCCGCCGTAGGCAGCCTGCTGGTGATGCGGATGCTGTGGCTGCGGCGCCTTCAGCAGCGCGCCGGGGCTACGCTCTGACGAGGCGTGGAGCGGGAGCGGCGTGCTGCGCGCCGCGCGGGTGAGGGGCGTTCTCAGGCATTGAGCAACATCGCGCCTGCCAGGACGAGCGCGAGGATCAGCAGCGCCAGCCCTGCCACCGCCCAGCTCCGCAGCACGTCGTCGAGCCGCTGCAGGACGTCGCGAAGGGCCGCGCCAATGCGGTTCACGCGGCGCATCACGGCAACGCGGCCCCCACGCCGGCGACACGCCCGATCTCCAGCAGTGCGAGCGCGGACGCAGGCACCAGTCCGAGCGCGAGCGAGCACAGGGCGAGCCCCAGGACGAGGAACTCCTGGTAGCGGGCCGGTCGGCTGCGCAGCACCGGAGGCCGCCCGAATCCCGACAGTGCGTGAAAGAACACGCGGATCAGGTAGGCGGCGGTGAGCAGGCCGCCGATCTGCATGGCCAGGCCCCACCACCACTGCCCACTGGCCTGGACGGCGCCGTCGAGCAGCGTCTTCGCGAGGTACGCCCCGCTCGGCTCGATCCCGACGAGTGCAAGGCCGCCGATCCCGAAGGCGAGGACCGTGATCGGCAGCGCGCGGCCGATGCCCGCCAGCTCCTGGATCCGGTCCTGGCCAAGCGAGGCGGCGATGAGGCCGGCCGACATGAACATGGCGGCCTTCGCGCAGGCGTGCGCGACGAGCTGCAGCATCCCGCCGGTCAGGACCTCACCCGTTGCATCGCCGGCGGGACTCGCCGCCAGCGGGAAGATCAGGAACAGGTAGCCGAGCTGGGCCAGCGTCGAGTAGGCCACCAGCAGCTTGAGGCGCGCCTGGCCGAGAGCGAGGGCGCCGCCGTACAGGATCGCCATCGCGCCGAGGGCGCCGAGGACCTGTGCTGCACTCGTCGTCAGGAGCACGGGCATCAGGTCGAACCAGATGCGCACGATCAGGAAGAACGACGCCTTGACCACCAGGGCCGAGAGGACGGCGCTCGCGGCCGGCGGCGCCCCGGCGTGCGCGGGTGGAAGCCACAGGTGGAGCGGGAAGAGGGCCGTCTTGGCCAGCAGTCCCACGGTCATCAGCGCGGCCGCGGCGATGGCAGGGGGCGGCAACGCGTCGGCGGCCGCGAGCCGCTCGCGCAGCAGGGCGATGTCGAGGGTGCCGAGCTCGCCGTACAGCAGCGCGATGCCGAGCACGTACAGGATCGAGCCGAGCAGGGCGAAAAGCAGGTACCGCAGCGCCGCGGCCAGGGTGTCGGCCCGCCCGTCGAGGCACACGAGGGGCACCGCCGAGAAGGTCAGGAGCTCGAGTGCGACATAGAGGTTGAACAGATCCTGGCCGAGGAACACCAGGTTCAGCCCGCCCCAGACGCCCAGCAGCAGCGTCCAGAAGGCGAAGGGCCGGCGGGTCTCGGACGACCCGTCCGGAACGCGGAATCCCCGCAGCGCGTAGAGCCCGACTGCCAGCATCACCACCGCGGTGGTGAGCAGCAGGGTGGCGGAGAGGCCGTCGGCCTGCAGCCTCACGCCGAGCGGCGGCGCCCAGGCGCCAAGGTCGTAACGCAGAGGCGCGCCGGCCTCCAGCACCGCGGCGGCGATCGCGACGGCGGCCAGGAGGCCGAGCGGCAGCAGCGCCAGGACGATCCGGCCCGCTCGCCGCCCGCCGAGCGGGATCGCGAGCAGCAGTCCGGTCAGGGGCAGCATCACCGGGAACAGGAGCAGCGTGCCGCCGAGTCCCTTCAGTCCGGCGAGCAGGCCCGCGATCGTCTCGGCGAGGGGCATCAGGACGGCCGCTCCGGCGGCTCGGGGTCGAGCCCGGTCCGGCCTGCCGTCTGCGCGAGCCGCAGCACGAGCGCGACCGCGAGGGCGGTGGCGGCGAAGGCGACGACGAGGCCCGTGATGACCAGGGCCTGGGGCACCGGATCGCCGCCGAAGCCGCTCGCGGCGCCGCGGCGTGCGATCACCCCGAACAGCAGGAAGACGCCACTGCCGATCAGGTTGAACGCGAGGATCTTGCGCAGGGCGCCGGGGTGGCAGATCAGACCGTAAAGGCCGAGACCGACGAGCGCGGCCCCGCACAGCCCGAACAGGGTCGCCTCGCTCACGACCGCGCCTCCGTCGGGCACTCCGCTTCCGGCGGTCCCGCGAGCAGCAGCCCGAGGATCACGGCGACCGACAGGGTCAGGGCGGCCTCGATGGCGAGGATCAGGGGCTTGGCCAGGCCGTCCGGATACGCGAGGAAGGCCCCCGCCAGCCAGGTCCCGGCGGCGCCGATGCCGACGAACAGCAGCGACCCGACGACCACGAGCCACCGCATCGCGCGACTGGTGACAGTCGGCGGCCGGCGCAGCCCGGCGATGAGGATCAGCACCCACATGGCGGCGATGACGGTGGCGCCCTGGAACTTACCGCCGGGGTGGTCGGCGCCGACCCAGAGCAGGTGAATGCCGACCAGGATCCCGAACGGGGGCAGCACCTGGGCGAGGAACCGCAGGGCGCTGCCGGCCGGTGCCGTCGTGAGGGCGCCGGGGCGTCCGCCCCAGGCGCCGTCCGGCGCGAGCGACCAGAGGCCGACCAGCGCGAGCACGAGCACGATGGACTCCCCGAGCGTATCGATGGCGCGGTAGGCGAGCAGCACCCCGGTCACCGGGTTGCCCATGCCGGTCGCCGGCAGGCTGGCAGCCGCGGCAGGCGCCAGGGTGGGAGCGGGCTCGGGCAGGAGCAGCACCACGGCGGCGAGTCCGCCGGTCAGGATCGCGCTGAGCAGCGCGGCCAGGACGCGCACGCCCTTGCCGGGCCGCGCCGTCTCGGCCGGATCGGCCGGCGGCAGGCGCGCCGCGGCCCGGAGCAGCAGCAGGCCGGTCAGGCCGCTGCCGAGCGCGGCCTCCGTCAGTGCCACGTCGACAGAACCGACCCGAACCCAGACGAGCGCGAGCACCAGCCCGTAGGCGATGAAGCCCTCCGCCGCGCGGTAGGTGGCGGAGGCCGCGATCACCCACACCGCCAGCCCCAGCAAGAGAATGGCGAGGCCGAGATCGATCGGCGCGGTCAGGCTCATGCCGGCGGGTCCCCGCGATGCGCGGACGTGCCGGTAGAAGGGCGCACCGCACCGGCGAGCAGCTGACCGACCGTCGCGCCGGCCAGGAGGGCGAGCAGCCACACCGCGATCAGGCCGATCCAACCCAGGGGCGAGGACACCTGCGGCAGCAGCCCCAGCACGATGAGCCCGAGGCCGAGGTTGTCCGCCTTGGTCAGGGCGTGCAG
>Ga0316622_100002467_pt1 | contig 12808 bp, 9 predicted proteins | sample OWC_Aug_OW2_C1_D_FD_207646 | JGI IMG/M metagenome (GOLD analysis project Ga0316622, IMG submission 207646) | Wetland soil microbial communities from Old Woman Creek delta, Ohio, United States - OWC_Aug_OW2_C1_D5_C | ecosystem: Environmental > Terrestrial > Soil > Wetlands | place: USA: Ohio... | reverse complement strand
CGACCTCGAGCGCTTCGGTGGCGTGCCTGGCCACCCGGGCGACGGTGCGGGCCGCTGCCGGCCAGCGGTGTCGGACGGCCGGCAGGATCTCCATCCTCAGGTAATTGCGGTCGAACCGCGGATCGAGATTCGACGGATCCTCGAGCCACGCCAGACCTTCGTGCTCGCCCCACGCACGAAGCCCCTCGCGTGTGAATCCGAGCAGGGGCCGTGCATGCCAGCCGGAGCCGAACGGTGCCACGCGCGGCATGCCGGCGACCGCGCGGAGTCCTCCGCCGCGCAGCCACTGCAGCAGGATGCCTTCGATCTGGTCGTCCGCGTGATGAGCCGTGACCAGCACCTCGTGGTCGCCGAGCCCCCGCGACAAGGCCGTGTACCGCGCCGATCGCGCGGCGGCCTCGGGACTCTCGCCGGGTGCCGGGCGCGCGTCCACGCTCACTTGCGCGTACGGCACCGCAAGGCGGTCGCACAGGGCGGCGCAGGCTCGCGCCCACTGCGGGGCATCGGCGTGCAGGCCGTGATCCACGTGAATCGCACGCAGCGGCGGCATGGATGCGACATCGCGGATCCGTGCCAGAGCCGCGAGCAGCACGGTGGAGTCGAGGCCACCACTCAGCGCGACGCACAGCCCTGCGGGCGCCGGGGCCAGCCCCCGGAGGCAATCCTCGACCGCTACGAACAATCGCTCCGGAGTGAAGGCCACCGGGGATCAGCTGGCGCGATACACGCCCTGCGCTCGCAAGCGGGCGTAGCGCTGGTTGAGCAACTCGTCCTCCGGCAGCTGCCCGACGTCGCGCAGGTGCTTGAGCAGCGCCTCCTTGAGGCCGTCGGCCATCGCCTGTGGATCCCGGTGCGCGCCACCCAGCGGCTCCCTCACCACCTCGTCCACCACGCCGAACTTGCTCAGGCGCTCGGCGGTGATGCCCATGGCGTCCGCCGCGATTTCCTTTTTGTCGGCGCTCTTCCACAGGATCGACGCGCAGCCTTCCGGCGAGATCACGGAGTAGACGCTGTACTGGAGCATGATGAGCCGGTCGCACACGCCGATGGCGAGCGCTCCGCCCGAGCCGCCCTCGCCGATCACCGCGGTCACGACGGGTACCCGCAGCGTAGACATCTCGAAGAGATTGCGCGCAATGGCCTCGCTCTGGTTGCGCTCCTCGGAACCGACCCCGGGGTAGGCGCCCGGCGTGTCGATGAGCGTCACGAGCGGGATGCGGAAGCGCTCGGCCATCTTCATCAACCTGAGCGCCTTGCGGTAGCCCTCGGGCTTCGGCATTCCGTAGTTGCGCCGGACGCGCTCTTTCGTGTCGCGGCCTTTCTGGTGGCCGATGAGCATGATGGGGCGGCCGTCGAGGCGCGCGAGGCCACCGACGATTGCATGGTCGTCGGCATACATGCGGTCGCCGTGCAACTCGTGGAACTCGTCGCAGATGGCGGCCGCGTAGTCGAGCGTGTACGGGCGGAGGGGGTGCCGCGCGAGCTGGGCCACCTGCCAGGGCGTCAGGTTCGCGAAAATGCTGGTGGTGAGCGCCCTGCTCTTCGCGCGCAGGCGCGCGATCTCCTCGCCGATGTTCACCTCGGCGTCGGACGAGACGAACCTGAGTTCGTCGATCTTCGCCTCGAGTTCGGCGATGGGCTGCTCGAATTCCAGGAAGCTCAGGGGCATGGGGGCGGAGGATGCCCTGCGGGAGGGGGTAGTGGCTAGGGGGCGGCAGGAAAGGGGATAGGGGTTAGGGGATAGGGGGGGTAGTGAAGAGGCGGACTTCACGCGACTCAGGACAGCCCACCCACGTCAGAGGTTCGTTTCGACACTATCCCCTAACCCCTATCCCCTATTCGGCCCGCGGACCGTAGATCACCTCGACGCCATCGCGCCCCACGAGTTGCCCGAGCCGCTCTACCAGTTCCCGCGACGGCCGCACGGTCCACTCCTCGCCGAACTGCAGATAGGCCGCGGCGTCCTCGCGCCGGTAACGGATCGCGACCGAGCAACGGCCACCCTTGCTCGGCCGCAGCGCCTGCTCGATGGCGTTTACGAGCTTGCGTGCGTCGCCGTTGGACCCGGCATCCGGCCAGCGCAGGACCAGTCGCCGCGCGTATTGCTCGCGCGCCTGGTCCACGTCGAGGATGCGCTTGGCCGACAGCCGCCAGTCTTCGATGAAATCGTCCCAGCGCAGGCCGCCCTCCACCACCAGGATCGCGTCCTTCGCCACCAGCGCGCGGAACTGCTGGTAGACGTCCTCGAACATGGTCACCTCGAGCCGGCCGCTGCGATCGTCAAGTACGAAGCTCGTTCGCCCGCCACGCTTGCGCACCTCGAGCACGAGACCGGCCACGGTGACAGTGCGGCCCGGGCCGCGCCAGCCGCCCTCGTTCGTGCCCACCGGGCGCGCGCCGCCCACGTCGGCGATGCGGCCACTCGTGATCGGCCGCAACTCCTTCTCGTACTCGGTGATCGGATGGCCAGTGAGGTACAGGCCGAGCGTCTCGCGCTCGCCCGCGAGGCGCACCGCTTCGCTCCACTCGGGCAGGCTCTCGCGCAGCTCCGCAGGGTGCTCTTCAGCGCGGACCGCGGGCTCGGCCAATCCGAAGAGATCGTCCTGGCCGGCGGCCTGCGCTCGCGAGCTCTGGTCCGCCGCCTGCATGGCCGCCGGCAACTGGTGCATCAGCGTCGCGCGGTTGTCGCCGAGCGAGTCCATCGCGCCGGAGCGCACCAGTGCCTCCAGGACGCGGCGGTTGACGCGATTCAGGTCGAGCCGGCGGCAGAGATCGCGGATGCCGCGGAACCGGCCGCCCGACGCGCGTTCGGCCAGCATGTTCTCGACCGCCGCGTGTCCCACGCCTTTGATGGCCCCCAGGCCGTAGCGGATCGATTTCGACCCGGACACGGTGAACATGTACTGGGACTCGTTCACGTCCGGCGGCTCGACCACGAGTCCCATCCGGTTGCACTCGTCAATGATCGTCACGACCTTGTCGGTCTTGTCCATGTCCGAGGACAGCACGGCCGCCATGAATGCCGCCGGATGGTGCGTCTTGAGCCAGGCCGTCTGATAGGAGAGCACCGCGTACGCGGCCGAGTGCGACTTGTTGAAGCCGTAACCCGCGAACTTCTCCATCAGGTCGAAGATGTGCGCAGCGGTTCCCTCCCGAACGCCGCGCGCCACCGCACCCTCTACGAACACGGAGCGCTGCTTCGCCATCTCCTCGGGCTTCTTCTTGCCCATCGCGCGGCGCAGCAGGTCGGCGCCGCCGAGCGTGTAGCCCGCCAGCACCTGGGCGATCTGCATCACTTGTTCCTGGTACAGGATGACGCCGTAGGTCGACTGCAGGACGGGCTTCAGGTCCGGGTGCAGGTAGTCGATCGCCCCGCTGGCGCGGCCGTGCTTGCGGTTGATGAAGTCCTCGACCATGCCGGACTGCAGCGGACCCGGGCGGAAGAGCGCCACCAGTGCCACGATGTCGTCGAAGCAGTCGGGCTGCAGGCGGCGGATCAGGTCCTTCATGCCGCGCGATTCGAGCTGGAACACCGCGGTGGTCTCGCACCGCTTGAGGAGCGAGTAGGTCTCCGCGTCCTCCATGGGCAGCGCGGCCATGTCGAGCGCCGGCTCGCCGCGCGCCGCACGCTCGGCATTGATGGTACGGACGGCCCAGTCGATGATCGTGAGCGTGCGCAGGCCGAGGAAGTCGAACTTCACGAGCCCCGCGGCCTCGACGTCGTCCTTGTCGAATTGCGTGACGACGCTGCCACCGCCTTCTTCGCAGTAGAGCGGCGCGAAGTCCGTGAGCACCGAGGGCGCGATCACCACGCCGCCGGCGTGCGTGCCCGCGTTGCGCACCAGGCCTTCGAGCCTGCGCGCGAGGTCGATCACCTCGCGCACGTCGTCCTCGTTCCTGTAGCGCTTGCGGAGCTCGTCCTCCTTCTCGAGCGCATCGTCGAGCGTGATGCCGAGTTCGAACGGGATGAGCTTCGCGACGCTGTCGGCGAAGCCGTAGCTCATCCCCAGCACACGGGCGACGTCGCGTACTACGGCCTTCGCGGCCATCGTGCCGTAGGTGATGATCTGCGAGACGCGCTCCCGCCCGTAGCGCTCTGCAACGTAGTCGATGACCCGGTCGCGCCCCTCCATGCAGAAGTCCACGTCGAAGTCCGGCATGGACACGCGCTCGGGATTCAGGAAGCGCTCGAAGAGCAGGTCGTGGCGCAGCGGGTCGAGGTCGGTGATGCCGAGCGAGTACGCGACCAGCGAGCCCGCGCCGGAGCCGCGACCGGGACCGACCGGCACCCCGTTCTCGCGCGCCCAGCGGATGAAGTCCGCGACGATGAGGAAATAGCCTGCGAACCCCATCTGGCAGATGACGCCGAGTTCCGTCTCGAGGCGTTCATCGTAAGGGGCGCGTTCGATGACCGCGCCCGCGACAGCCGCCAGGCCCTTGAGGCGCACCTCGAGGCCGGTGCGCGATTCTTCGCACAGGTGATCGTCGGTCGAGCGGCCGCCGGGAACGGGATAGGCCGGCAACGATGCCTTGCCGAGGCGTATCTCGAGATTGAGGCGCTTGCCGATCTCGATCGTATTATCGAGCGCTTCCGGCAGATCGACGAAGAGTTTCGACATTTCCTCCGGCGAGCGCAGGTACTGCTCCTCGCTGTACCGGCGCGGCCGCGCCGCGTCCGCGAGCAAGGTGCCCTCCTGGATGCAGACGCGTGCTTCGTGGGCCTCGAAGTCATCGCGCGACAGGAACCGCACGTCGTTGGTGGCGACGACCGGGACGCCTTTGGCGACGGCGAGTTCGAGCGATCCGGCGATGCAGTCCTCATCGCCGGGCCGTGCCGTGCGCTGCAGCTCGAGGTAGTAGCGATCGCCGAACAGTGCGAGCCACGCATCGAGTGCCTGCGCAGCCTCGGCCTCCCGGCCGGCGAGCAATGCGCGACCGATGTCGCCCTCGCGCGCTCCCGACAGAGCAATCAGGCCCGCCGTCGTTCCGGCATCGAGCCAGCTGCGCTGCAGCGTCGGGCCGTGCCTGCCCTGCCCCTCCAGGTACGCACGCGTCACGAGACGCGTCAGGTTCTTGTAGCCACGTTCGTCCTGGCACAGGAGCACGAGCCGGCTCGGCTCCGCACGCTCGCCCTCCTCGCGGATCAGCGCGTCGACGCCGACCAGCGGCTTGATACCCTTCGCCTGGGCCGTCCGATAGAACTTGACCAGCGCGAAGAGGTTGGCCTGGTCCGTCAGGGCCACGGCCGGCATGCCGAGGCGCACGCACGCGTCGATGAGGCCCTCGCGCACGACGCGACCATCCTTCTCCTCGCTCTCGATGCGCACGACGCCATCGACCAGCGAATACTCCGTGTGCACGTGGAGGTGAACGAAACGCGCCATGGGCCGGGGCTCAGCGGGGAAGACAGGATTGTACCGGCGCGTAGCTGCGCCGGTGCACCGGAGATGGCCCGAGCCGGCGCAAGGCCGCGAGATGCGCGGCCGTCGGATATCCCTTATGGCCGGCGAGGTCGTAGCCCGGGTAGCAGCCCTCGAGCGCGCACATGAATTCGTCGCGGGCCACCTTCGCAAGGATCGACGCGGCGCTCACGCTCGCCACCGTCACGTCGCCCCTGACGACCGCTTCGCCGGTGCACTCGAACGCCAGACCGCGCAGGTCCGGGCAGCGGTCGCCGTCCACGGTCACGTGCGCCGGCGCGACTCGCAGGGCGAGGAGCGCTCGCCGCATGGCGAGCAACGTGGCCTGCAGGATGTTGAGCGCGTCGATCTCGGCGGCGTCTGCCCATCCCAGGCCCCACGCCAGGCTCTGCGCACGGATCTCGACGGCCAGCGTCGCCCGCCGTGCAGGCGTGAGGGCCTTCGAGTCTGCCAGCCCGGCGATGGGCCGCGTCGCATCGAGGATCACGGCCCCGGCCACCACCGGGCCCGCAAGCGGGCCCCGGCCGGCCTCATCAACGCCCGCCGTGAGACCGGGCCCGCGCCAGTCGAATGCGGCTTGCAGCGTGTTGCGGCGCCTCATGCCGCCTTGCGTCGTTCGGCCAGCAGTTCGAGGATCGCCTCCGCGGCGCGCGCGCTTGCGTCGCGGCGCAGGGTGCGATGAATGTCGCCGAACGCCTCGACGAGCGACACACGGTCCGGCCGCTCGAGTTGCTCGAGAATCGCGGGCCCGAGCACCTCGGGCCGCACTTGCTCCTGGAAGAACTCGGGCACCAGTCGCCGGCCTGCCAGCAGGTTGGGCTGGGAAAAGTACTCCGTCTTCACCAGCCTGAGGTCTCGCAGCAGCCAGCTCGTGAGCGGTGCAACACGATAGGCCACGACCATCGGCCGCTTTACCAGCGTGGTCTCGAGCGTCGCGGTGCCCGAGGCCAGGAGCACGACATCGCTCGCAGCGATCGCTTCCTGGGCGCGCCCATCCACGACGCGGACGCTCACACCCCGCGCATGGTCAGCGAGCGCCCGCTCGAACACCTGGCGCGCGCCCGCATTGGCCATCGGCGCGACGAACACTGCCTCCGGCCGGCGTTCGTGGAGCCAAGCCAGCGTTGCGGCGAACGGTGGCCCGAGCTTGCTCACTTCTCCGCGCCGGCTGCCCGGCATCACGGCGATCACGGGACTTCGACCCTCCAGGCCGAGCGCGCTCCGTGCACCGACCGGGTCCGACTCGAACGGGATGCGGTCCGCGAGCGGGTGGCCGACGAATACGGCACGCACCGCGTGCGCCTGGTAGAACGCCGTCTCGAACGGCAGGACGCAGAGTACGAGATCGACGGCCTGTCCGATGGTGCGCACGCGGCCCTGCCGCCAGGCCCACACCTGCGGGCTCACGTACTGGACGGTCGGAACGCCACGCTGCTTGAGCGCCGCGGCGACGCGAAGGTTGAACTCGGGAGCATCGATGCCGACGTAGGCATCTGGCCGCGCCGCCTCGAGCCGCTGCATCAGTTCGCGCCGCAGGCGCCACAGTCGCGGCAGGTGCTTCAGGATCTCCGCGAGCCCCATCACGGCCAGCGCATCGGCGGGATACCAGGTTTCGCAGCCCGCCTCCGCCATGCGGGGCCCGGCAACCCCGAAAAACCGCGATCCGGGACAGCGACTCGCGAGCGCGCGGACCAGCGGCCCGCCGAGATTATCGCCGGAGGCCTCGCCGGCAACGAGACCGAATGCGGGACCGCTCGAGGCTGGGTCCACGGCTGCCGCGCCCGTCCTCAGCGCACGATGCTGCGGGTGGACTGCGGCAGGAACTCGACGATCGGCAGGATCTCCGGCTGTTCCTTCGCAATCGCCTCGAGCTGCAATTGCGCGTCGGCGAGCCTGAGCCCGGAGCGATAGAGCAGCCGGAACGCATTGCGGATGCTGCGGATCTGCTCGGGCGAGTAACCCCGCCGCTTCAGTCCCTCGGAATTGACGCTGTGCGCCGCCGCCGGCTGCCCGACCGCCATGACGAACGGCGGCACGTCGCGCGTCACCGCAGCATTGTTGGCGATGAATGCATGAGCACCCACCTTGCAGAACTGGTGGATCCCCGAGAACCCGCCCATGATTACCCAGTCCCCGAGCGTCACGTGGCCGCCAAGTGTCGCGCTGTTGGCGAGCACGCACTGATTGCCGACGTGGCAGTCGTGTGCGACGTGCGAATACGCCATGAACAGGTTGTCGCTGCCGATCCGGGTCACTCCCTGCTCCTTGGTCGTGCCGCGGTTCAACGTCACGCACTCGCGGATCACGTTGCGGTCGCCGATCTCGAGGCGCGTCGGCTCGCCCTTGTACTTCTTGTCCTGCGGGGCGTCGCCGATCGAGGAGAACTGGAAGATGCGGTTGTCGGCGCCGATCCGCGTCGGTCCGTTGATGACCACGTGCGGACCCACTTTGGTGTTCGGGCCGATTTCCACGCCCGCACCGATGACGGTGAACGCCCCGATCTCCACGCCCTCTGCCAGTACCGCGTCGGGTGCGATCACGGCAGTAGGGTGTATGGCCCCTGACATCGACATCTCCCTGAGCTTGATTCGACCGCCGGGATCGTCAGCCCGGCATCACCATCATCTCGGCCGAGGACACCTCCTCGCCCGCCACTTCCGCCACGGTGGAGAACTTCCAGATCGTGCGGATCCTGCGCTCGAGGGTCGCCTTGAGCAACAACTGGTCGCCGGGCAAAACGGGGCGGCGAAAGCGCGCCCGGTCGATGCCCGCGAAGTAAAAGTTGACATTGTCGTCCGCGTACACGCCGGCGGTGACGAACGCGAGGATTCCGGCCGCCTGCGCCATGGCCTCCAGGATCATCACCCCGGGCATCACGGGCCGACCCGGAAAATGCCCCACGAAGAATTCCTCGTTGGCCGTGACGTTCTTGAGTGCGACCACGCGCTCGCCCGGCACGCACTCGAGCACGCGATCGACGAGCAGGAACGGGTAACGATGCGGCAGCCGCCGCATCACTTCGTCGAAACCGAATCCGCCTGTTTCACTCATCGTCAGCGTCCTCTCCTGAAGCGCCGGCGGTTCCCTCGAGACGCCGCACGCGGTTCGCCAGTTCGTCGAGCCTGCGGAATCGTGCCGCGTTGCGCCGGAACACCCGCGCCTCGTCGGCCGGCAGCGCGCCCGAGTACACCCCGGGACGGGTGATCGAACTCGACACCATCGTCTTGCCGGTCAGCGCGACGTCGTCGCAGATCTCGAGGTGCCCGACGACGCCGACCATGCCGCCGAGCATGCAGCGCTTGCCGATCGTCGCGCTGCCGGCGATCCCGACGCAGCCCGCGATGACGGTGTGTGCGCCGATCCGCACGTTGTGACCGATCTGCACCAGGTTGTCGATCTTCACGCCCTCGTCGATCACGGTGTCGCCGATCGTGCCCCGGTCGATCGTGGTATTCGCGCCCACCTCGACATCGTCGCCGATCGCCACCGAGCCGAGCTGCGGAACTTTGACGTAGGCGCCCGCGTCGGGGGCGTGGCCGAACCCGTCGGCACCGATCACCGCTCCAGGATGGACGATGCAGCGGCTGCCGAGACGCACGCCTCCGGCGAGCGTTACGCGTGCGACGAGGCGGCTGTCCGGGCCGACGGACACCCCCTCGAGAACGATTGATCCCGGACCGATGCTGGTGCGCGCGCCGATCCGGACCCCGCGGGCGACATAGGCGTGCGGGCCGATCCAGGCCGACGGATCCACCTCGGCGCCGGTCTCGACCACCGCGCTCGGGTGCCGGCCTGGCACGACGGGTGGCGCCGGATAGAGGACCTGGGCGATCCTCGCATACGTCGCGTAGGGATTGCGGCAAACCAGCGCCGCGACCGGGCACTCATCCGCCGCTGCGACGTCGAGGACGACTGCCGTGGCACTGGTTGAGGCCAGGTGGCGCCGATAGCGCGGGTTGGCGAGGAAGGCAATCGAGCCCGGCCCGGCGTCCTGCAGCGGCGCGACGTGGTCGATGAGCGCGTCGGGATCGCCGCGCAACTCGCAGCCGAAGCGGACGGCCAGGTCGGCAAGCCGCGCTGGCATGTTCGCCTCGCCTGCGTCCCGGCTCAGGGCTTCGCTGGGGCCGCGGCCGGACCCTTGCGCGACAGTGCCGCGAGCACCTGGTTGGTGATGTCCACGGCAGGACTCGCGTACAAGGCATCCGCGACGACGACGTCCAGCCCCGCGGTCTTCGCGTAGGCCTGCACTTCCTGCAGCACGCTGCGCTGCAGCTGGCCGAGTGCCTCGTTGCGGCGGACGTTCAGGTCCTCGAGGAACTCATTCTGCTTGCGGGCGAGCTCGCGCTGGCCGTCGCGCAGTGTCTTCTCGGCATTGCGTCGCTCGGCCTCGGCCATGACCGCCCCGTCCTTCTGGAGCTTGTCCTCGCGGGCCTTGAGGTCCTTCTGCTGGTTCTCGAGGTCCCGGCGGCGCGCGGCGAACTCGTTCTCGAGTGCCTTCGATGCGGCCTGGGCCTGCGGTGATTCCTGCAGCAGGCGCGCGACGTTCACGACGCCGACCTTGGCTTGGGCCTGGGCCTGGGCCATCGGCAGTGCGCCGGCGGCGAGGGTCACGAGAACGAGAGTGATCGTCTTGATGCGCATGGAGCGGAATACCTCAGAAAGCCTGTCCGATGGAGAATTGGAAACCCTCGGTCTCGTCGCCGTACTCGATGCTGTTGCCCGGCTGGTCGTTGAGGGGCAGGGCGTAACTGAACCGGAAGACGCCCAGTGGCGCGAGCCACTGGACCGCGAGCCCGGTCGAATAACGCAGTTTATCAAACCCGAACTCGTATTCCACGGGCGTCCTGCCGTCCTTGCCGACGAAATTCACGTGACCGGTCGAAAACACGTTGCCGATGTCGAAGAAGGCGCTGAAACGCGCGGTGCTGCGCCATTTCTCGGGCATGGGCAGCAGCAACTCGACCTGGCTGGCCACCTTGAGGTTGCCGCCGTACGGGTTGCCGAAGGAGTCCTTGGGTCCGAGCCGGCTCTCGCGGTAGCCTCGCACCGAATCCGGTCCGCCGGCGAAGAACTGCCGGTAAGGCGGAATCGAGGTCGTGTCCCCGATGTCCATGCCGTAGCCGACCTCGGTATTCGCCATCAGGGTGAACCAGCGCGAGATCGGGACGAACTGCAGGTAGTCGTAGTTGATCGTGAAGAATTCGACGTCGCTGCCCGGCAGCGTGTAGCCGATGTTGAAGCGGTGGCGCGCGCCGCGGTCGGCGAACAAGGCTCGATTGCGTGAGTCGAAGCCCCAACCCATCGAGAGCTCGAACGTGTCGAACTTGGTGCCATAGAAGGTGAAGGCGACGGGCGGCACACCCGAGAACACGGTCTGCGTGTACGTGTTGCCGTTGTTCTGCACCCACTGCAGCGCCTCGCGCGCGCTCGAGGTCGGGTCGGTGAAGAGATCGGAACGCTGTACGGCCAGGCCGAGGCGCAGCGACTGGAATTCGGAAATGGGCCAGCCATAGTCGGCCGCGAGCGTGCCCGTCTCGGTCTCGAAGTCGGACGACGAGCTCGTGAACTGCTTGATGCTCCGGTACGTCGCCGAAAGCGTGCGCGACACGCCATCGATGGTCCGGTACGGGTCTGTGTGCGACAGGCTGAACACCTTGCTGTACTGGCCGGCATTGATCTCGGCGGCCACGCGATTGCCGGTGCCCATGAAGTTGCTGTGCACGAAGCTGCCGTTCAGCAGGACCGACTGCGACTCCGAGTAGCCGATGCCGCCGCTGAACTGGCCCGGCAGTCCTTCCTTGATCTGGAAATCCACGTCCACCAGGTCGGGCGTGCCCGGCACCGGCGTCGTCTCGACCTCCACCTTCTCGATGAAAGGCAGTCGCTGCAGGCGCTGCTTGGAACGCTCGACGGCCGCGTTGGAGAGGTAGCCGCCTTCCATCTGGCGCATCTCGCGTCGCAGGACGTCGTCGTTGATGCCGGTGGTGCCGTTGAAATTGATGTGTCTCACGTACGCCCGGTTGCCCGGCTCGACGAGGAACGTGAGCACGATTTCCTTCTTTGCCTCGTCCGTCTGCGGCACGGGGTCGATCTTGGCGAACGCGTAGCCGTCCGCGCCCAGCCTGAGCGCCATCAGCTCGGTCGTCGCCGTGACCATCTTCCGGGAAAAGATGTCGCCGCGCCGCACCTGGACGAGCGCGCGCAGTTGCGCCTCGGGCACGACGAGATTGCCGGCGATCTTGACGTCGGAGATCCGGTAGACGTCGCCCTCCTTGACGTTCATCGTGACGAAGATGTCCTGCTTGTCCGGCGCGATCGCCACCTGCGTGGACTCGACGTCGAAATTGGCGTAGCCGCGGTCGAGGTAGTACGAGCGCAGCTTCTCGAGGTCGCCGGACAGTTCCTCGCGCGAGTAACGGTCGTCCTGCCGGTACCAGGACAGCCAGTTCGGCGTGCGCAGCTTGAACACCTCGAGCAGGTCGTCGTCGTCGAACGCCTCGTTGCCCACGATGTTGATCTGGCGGATGCGCGCGCGCTTGCCCTCCGCGATGTCGATCGCGATCTTGACGCGGTTGCCCGGCACTTCCTCGACCTTGGTATCGACCCGCACGCCGTACTTGCCCCGCGAGTAGTACTGATCGGTGAGGAAACGCTCGACCTCGTCCAGCGTGGACTGGTTGTAGGTCTTGCCGCGCGCGAGGCCGACGTTGCGCAGCGACTTCTCGAGGTCCTCGGTCTTGATGTCCTTGTTGCCCTCGATCGTGAAGCTCTCGATGGAGGGGCGTTCCAGGACCGCCACCACCAGGGTGCCGCCATCGCGGCGCAGTTCCACGTCGCGGAAGAATCCGGTGGCGTAGAGCGCCTTGAGCGACTCCTCGACGCGGCGCTGGTCCATGCGGTCGCCGATATTGACCGGGAGGTAATTGAATACCGTGCCTTCGCTGATGCGCTGCAGGCCCTCGATCTTGATGTCGCCGACGGTGAATTCGCCCGTCTCGGTCTGGGCAAGCACGGCAGGTACGACCAGCAGGGCCGGGATCGCGGCCAGCAGTTTCAATCGCATGGGTCGGCTCAGCTGAACAACCGCGAGAGGTCGTTGTAGAAGGCGAAACTCATGAGCACCAGCAGGAGCAGGATACCGACCTGCTGCCCCACCGCCTGGGCGCGCTCGGAGAGCGGGCTGCCCTTGGCCAGCTCAGCGAGCTGGTAGACGATCTGGCCGCCGTCGAGGATCGGGATGGGCAGGAGATTCAGCACGAACAGGCTCACGCTCACGATCGCCAGGAAGGAAAGGAACGCAAGTATGCCTTGTCGCGCAGAGAACCCGGCGTATTCCGCAATGTTGATCGGCCCGCTCAGGTTCTTGACGGACACGTCGCCGGTGGCCA
>Ga0316622_100002466_pt1 | contig 12809 bp, 12 predicted proteins | sample OWC_Aug_OW2_C1_D_FD_207646 | JGI IMG/M metagenome (GOLD analysis project Ga0316622, IMG submission 207646) | Wetland soil microbial communities from Old Woman Creek delta, Ohio, United States - OWC_Aug_OW2_C1_D5_C | ecosystem: Environmental > Terrestrial > Soil > Wetlands | place: USA: Ohio... | reverse complement strand
TGATGCGGCGCCAGGCATCGAACCGCTCCCCACCCTTGAGGCCGCTGTGCAGGACGGCGACCCGGCCGCCGAAGCGGGCCAGAAAGCGCTGGACCGCCAGGGGCGTGAGGGAGATCTCCGGGACGAGCACCAGGGCTTGCTGCCCCTGCGCCAGGACGGTCTCGATGGCTTGGAGGTACACCTCGGTCTTGCCGGAGCCGGTGACCCCGTGGAGCAGGATGGGAAGGAAGCGCCGCTCCGCGACCACCTGTCGGATGAGCTGCAGCGCGTGCGATTGAGACGCCGCCAGCGGCTTTGGGGTGTCGCTCGGCTCCGCCGCGTATGCGAACGGGTCGCGCGTCACCTCAACTTCGCGCACCCGGACCACGCCTTTGCGCACCAGGGCGGCGAGCGCGGCCGGGCTGCCCGCGGCCGCGTCCGCCCGGGGCATGCCCCCAGGCGCCGCCGCCAACGCCCGCAGGATGGCCCGCTGCTTGATGGCGCGCGACGACAGGGACACCGCCTCGGGGTCCACGCCGGCGGCGAGGCCGCAATAGCTCACCGAGAGGGGCCGGACGCGCGCGCGCCGGATCTCCGCGGCGACGGTGAGCAGGCCCCGCCGGGACAACGCGTGAATGTGCGCCGACGCGTGTGGCCAGCGCCGCGTCAGGGAGTTGATCGGCGTGTTGCCCCGGCCGCGCACGAAGGACAATACCTCCCGTTCGCCCGGTCGGAGCATCCCGTTCCCGTCCAGAACCGCTCGCCCGGCCTCTGTCACGCTCGCGACCCGTCGTATGAGCGTGTCGATTCCAGGCGGGAGCGCCGTGCGGATCACCTCGCCCCAGGGGCACAGGTAGTACTCCGCGACCCAGCGTGACAACGCAAGGAGATGCGCGTCCAGGAGGGGCTCTGTGTCCAGAATCTCGCTGAGCTCCTTGATGTCCTGAACCGGGGCACGCTCGCGCGTTCCCACCAAGTACCCGGTGACGGTCCGCCGTCCCAGCGGCGCCGCGACGCGCTTCCCGGGCGTAGCCGAGTCGCGCCACGCCTCCGGCACGCGATACGTGAGCGCGGCCTCCAGCGAGGCGGGGAAGACCACGTCGACGAAGATGGCTGGGGTGGAGGTCATGGCTGTGCGCGGACGGCGGGCCGCGGCCGGTTCAGGACTGCTGCATGTGGCGCAAGAGGAGCTTCATGTCCTCCCACACCGTCTTCTTCTCGTTGGGGTTTCGCAGCAAGAACGCCGGGTGGAACGTGGGCAAGAGCGGGATCCCGTGGTAGTCGTGGAACCTGCCGCGCAGGCGCGAGATCGGCTCCTTGGTCTGGAGCAACGTCTGCGCCGCGGGTCCGCCCAGCGCGCAGATGAACCTCGGCCCGATGGCGCGAAGCTGCTCCAACAGGAACGGTTGGCATGCCACGATCTCGTCCGACTCGGGCGTCCGGTTGTTGGGCGGGCGGCACTTGATGATGTTGCAGATGTACACGTCCTCCCGGCGCATCCCCATTGCCTCGATAATCTTGGTGAGCAGTTGGCCCGCGCGGCCGACGAAGGGCTCGCCCTGCGCGTCCTCGTCGGCGCCCGGCGCTTCGCCCACGAAGACGAGGCCGGCGTTGGGATTCCCAACGCCGAAGACGATCTGCTTGCGGTGCCTGTGAAGCTTGCAGCGGGTGCATTCGCCCAGCTCCGCTCGCACCTGTTCCAGGGTGGGCCGCGCCGCCGCCGACGGGGCCGCCGACTCGGGCCAGCGCAGGTCCGTATGCTCCAGGCCCAGCTCCTGCTGTAGCGCAAGATGCGCGCGCACCTGGCCGACAATCTCACGCAGCTCCTGTTGGGGATCCTTGTCCATTTCCGCCCTCGCAGGCTACTGAAACAGGCCCATCTGCGGGGACCCATCCTCTGAATGGGTACCCCGCGTACTCGGGCGCTCGTTGCGGCGTACCTGGAGTACGCCTTGACCCACCTGCGGCGGGTGCCCCGCCCTGCGCGCGCCGCCTTGCATCTGGACCTTTTTGAGCAGCCTTGGGAAGCACGGGTTTGCAGCAACCTGTTATGAGCATCAAGCGGACTTCTACAGCACGCCCTTCACACGGTCCAGAATCCGATCCGCCACCTCGCGCTTCGACAAGAGGGGCAACTCCTCGACGCCGCCCATCGCATCCAGAATCTTCACCATGTTGGTATCCACGCCAAAGCCGGCGCCCGCCTGGCCAACGTCGTTGGCGACTATGAGGTCCAGATTCTTCCGCTGCAGCTTCTTTCGGGCGTTGGCCACAAGATCGTCGGTCTCGGCCGCGAAGCCGACGAGGATGCGTGTGCCCTTCCGCTTTCCAAGCTCGGCGAGGATGTCCGGCGTCGCTTCCAGAGCGACCTCGGAAACGGCTTGATCCTTCTTGATCTTTCTGTCCGCCTTTTGTTTGGGCCGGTAGTCGGCGACGGCGGCAGCCTTGATGACCACGCGGGCAGGCTCGAGCTTTGCGAGGACGGCTTGATACATCTCTTCAGCCGTTTCCACGTGAATCATGTCCACGCCGGGAGGCGCCGGGAGCGCGGTGGGGCCGCTCACCAGGATCACATGGGCGCCGCGGGCCGCGGCCGCTTCCGCGATCGCATAGCCCATCTTGCCGGACGAGCGGTTGGAGAGGAAGCGGACGGGGTCCAGCGGCTCGCGCGTCGGACCCGCGGTGACCAGGACCACCTGCCCCGCCAGGTCCTGCCTCGGGACGAGGATCCTTTCAATGGCCCCGAGGATCTCGGGCAGGTCGGCCAGGCGGCCGCGGCCCACCAGCCCGGAGGCGAGCGGTCCCATGTCCGGCTCGACGACGTGCACGCCCCGGTCGCGGAGGCGCTTCAGGTTCTCCTGGACCGCTGGGTGCTCGAACATGTCGCCATCCATGGCGGGGGCCACGAGGACCGGGCAGCGGCTGGCCAGGTAGATGCAGCTCAGGAAGTCGTCGCCCAGGCCCAGGGCCAACCGTGCGATGGTGCGAGCCGTGGCGGGTGCCACCACGAAGAGATCCGCGCGCTGGGTCGCCTCGATGTGGCCGATACGGTGGCTGTACTCGAGGGACCACATGTCGAGGAGCACCGGCTGCCGCGTCAGCGTCTCGAAGGTGAGGGGCGCGACGAACTTGGTCGCCGCCTCGGTCATGACGACCTGGACCTCCGCCCCCGACTTCGTGAGTAAACGGAGGAGCTCCACCGCCTTGTACGCCGCGATGCTGCCAGTGACCCCCAGCAGGATCCGCTTGTCGTTGAGGCTCATGTTGCCGCTCCTCCGTCGGATGACGTCGCCTACCGTCTCATGCCTCGCGTTCGAGGAAGATTCCCACCGCCTGCTTGGGTTGAACACCGACGGCATCCGCCACCGGCTGGCATTTGATGGTGAACAGGCAGAAGATCTCGGCGGCCAGCTCCGCGCGGTGCGCGGACAAGACGTAATAGTTCGCCTGACCCTTGGCGATGATCAATGGCGCGGCGTGCATCGCCTCTCGAAGCTCGGGGGAGGCCTCTTCCCAGGAGATGCCCAGGGTGTCCGGACCCGCCTGGATCAGCCGATCCACGGCGCGGTCCAGACCGACCGTGCGGCCGTCCTCCATCGTGGCGTCGGAGGTGATCGGGCCGCCGCGCAGGGCGGAGGTGACGTGGCAGCCGTGGCGCCGGATCTCCCGGATGAACAGCGTGTCCAGGGCGATCTCGCCGACGTTGTCGTGGATGTACAGGAGGGGCATCTTGGCCAGGATCCGCTCGTGCAGCCCATCAACGTCGTCCTTGGCCATCCCGCGGTTTACGTACGACTGGAGATGCTGAAGCATCTGGGCCGGCTCGAAGCTGTAGCCGATGCCGACGGTGCGCGAATCCAAGCTGTTGCCTGCCAGGGCCCACATGGCCAGGAAGCGAAAGCGGGGCAGCCCCTCCAATCGTTCCGCTTGCGCCTGGATCTTCGGGGCTAATTCCATGGCTACCTGATTCAACTGGTTCCTGCTCTCAGCGAAGGGCATGGCGACGCCGGTGTCGCGCTTGAGGATGCGATGCGCCTCGGTAATGTAGTAGGACGGCACCCGCTCGTGGCCGAAGGTGTCCGCCAGGAACCTCATGCAGTCCTTGGCCACCCGGAGTTGGACGGCGGAATCCTGGGTGACCTGTTGCGCCGCGGCATAGACATCCCCCAATACGCATGTGAGGCAGGCGGGGACCGTTTTCATCGGCGAGCCTCCGGGGGCACGAAGCCGTCGGGGAAGTGGTTCAGGGGGCGACGGCCGCCGCCGACGGCCGGAGCCGCCTGTATGGCGAGGGCGATGTAGGCTTGGGCTGCCGCGACGGCGTCGGGCACGCCCAGGCCCTTGGCCAGGCCCGACGCGATGGCGGAGGACAGGGTGCAGCCCGTGCCGTGGAACTCCCCCGGAATCCGGGGGCTGTCCCGCCGCAGGAACTCGAGGCCGTCGAAGAGGAGGTCGACCACGCGGTCGCCTGGGAGGTGCCCGCCCTTGATCAGGACGTAGCGTGGTCCCATGGCGTGGATGGTTCGCGCCGCCTCCTGCATGTCGTCCATCGTCCGGATCTTCCGCTCGCAGAGGAAGGTGGCCTCATCCAGGTTGGGTGTCACCACCGTGGCCAGCGGGAACAGGTGTTCGCGCATGACCGGGGCGGCCTCGTGCTGCATTAGGGCGTCGCCGCTGGCCGCGATCATGACCGGGTCCACGACGAGATTGGTCAGGCCGAACTCTCGCACCACGCCGGCGACCGTCCGAATGATCGCCCCCGTGGCGAGCATCCCGGTCTTCACCGCGTCCGCCCCGATATCCTCCAGGACGGCACGGAGCTGCGCCGCGATGAAGTCGGTCGTGGGAAGCTCCACCCCGCGGACGCCGCGCGTGTTCTGCGCCGTGAGGCCCGTGATAACCGACAGGCCGAAGACCCGAAAGGCGCTGAAGGTCTTCAGATCGGCCTGTATGCCGGCGCCGCCGCCCGAATCCGAGCCGGCGATGGTCAGCGCCGTCGGCATCCGCGTACCAGTCATTTCTCAGCTCCCTCGACGATGGTGCGCTTCCCGTTCCTATCGGACTTGACGGGTCTGCTTCGTCGCTCGCGGCTCGCGTTTCTCGGCTCGTGGCGTCCCGTACAGCGTTTGGTACCGGTCGTAACTCCCCAGGACGCGCTTCACGTACGTCCGGGTCTCGGTGAAGGGGATGTCTTCGATGAACTCGACCTCGTCGGTGAACCCGTAGCGCTGCACCCAGCGCTGCACCGCCTGCTTGCCCGCGTTGTACGCCGCCACGGCCAGGCTGAGGTTTCCGCCGAAGTCTTGGACCAAGTCGGCCAGGTGGTTCACGCCGAGCGGGATGTTCACCTCCGGTGTTTCGAGGACCAAAGGGGGGACGAGCGGAAGCTTGTGCTCGCGGGCCGTGAGATCCGCCGTCTGCGGCATGAGCTGCATGAGTCCCCGGGCCCCCGTTCGAGAAAGCGCCTGAGGCGCGAAGGCGCTTTCTTCCCGGATCAGGGCGAGCACCAGATATGGATCGAGGGAGCGCTGTGCGGCGTTCTGGCGCACCAGGTCGATGTGGCCGAGGGGAAACGTACACTGCCAGAATCCCGGAATCGGTGCCTGTCCACCTTCCTGAACGAACAGCGGCCGCAGGAGCCGACTCCCCACCCAGACGGCTTTGTCGTAGCGCCCGAGTTCGAGAAAGACGCCGCACGCCTCGGCCAGACCGGCCCGCTCCTCGGGGCGGCTGCGCACCTGTTCGCTCCACTCTTCCGCCGCGTCGTCGGAGAGGCCGAGTGCGCGCAGGGCGCGCGCTTTCCGGGCATGCAGTCCATTGGTGCCACCCGCCCGGAGCGGCTGGGCCGCCGGTGGCACAGGCTTCGGCGGTGCCTTCTTGGTCAGGGACGTCAAGCGGTCGTTGGCCCGAACTTGGTAATAGTGCTGGTCCACGGTCGTGTCCAGGAGCGTTCGATAGGTCCGGACGGCCTCGGAGACGTGCTTCGCGGCTTCGAGCGCGCGGCCGCGCCAGTAGAGCGCGGGAACCTTCCACCGCGACCCCGACTCTTCGGTGACGAGTCGTCCCCACGAGGCTGCAGCCACGGGGAACTCCTGCCGTTTGTAGGCCAGCCAGCCCTGGAGCCAGAGGGCCACGTCCGTCCAGACGCCCTTGGGATACTCTTTGAGCAAGCGGCTGAGGTACACGCGACTCTTGGCGATGTCCGCATTGTCGGCCGCGTCCTGGGCCAGCAGATAGAGGGCTTCCTCGCTCCGGCGTGACTGCGGGGCCCTATCCGCCAGCCGGGTCAGGTATTCGGTGAACTTCTCCGAATCGCCGGCGCGGCCCGCGCTGCGCCCCAGCCAGAAGAGGGCCTCCGCTCGATCGGCGCCGGCCGAATCCTTGAGGGGTTCCAGCCACTGGACCGCCTGGCCGTACTGGCGAATGTTGAAGGCGCTGATGCCCAGCATCAGGCGAACCTGCATCTCGCGCGCGGACCCACTGGCCGCGAAGGCAGTCAACTCCGGGATCGCCGGCCCATATCTCCCGAGCTGGTAGAGCGTGGCGGCGCGCTGGAACTGCTCGTCTGCCGTGAGCGGCCGGGCGGTCGGGATGGTGGCCAGGAGGTCCTTGGCGCGCTGGCTCTCGGGGCTGGACGGCAACTCGATCCACACGCGGCGGAAAACCTCCTCGGCCTCATCCGTGCGTCCGGCGCGGAGGAGGGTTTCCCCCAAGGTGACGCGCACCTCGCCTCTCCCCGAGTTGGAGGGGACGGCGGCCAGGTACTTCCTCGCGGTCTCCTCGGCCTGGGCGAGGCGGCCGGCCTCCAAGAATTCCCGTGGCATCTCCCGGCCGGCTCGCTCACGAAAGACGCTCTGGGGGTGCTGATCCGCCAGCCTTTGGAGCGCCTCCGCGGCCAGATCCCGACGGCCCGCCGATCGCTGGGCCTGGGCCAAATTGTAGAGGGCATAGTCCGCGAGCAGCGGATCAGCCGTCGCGGCCTCCAAGCGCGCCGCGGCCTCGTCAGCCCGTCCTTGGCGCAACAGGACGATCCCCAAGAGCAAATCGACCTGCGTGCGCAGGGTCGCCGGGATGCTCTGCCCATCCAGTGTCAGCAGCGCTTCCGCGGCAACTGAAAAATTGCCGGACTCCACGCTCTTGGCCGCGGCCTGGATGACCGCCTCGGGGGCGGGCGGGGAGACTTCGTTCGCGCCCGCGCCTCCTGCGAAGGATACCAGGAGCACGGTCAGGATGAAACGGCTACACATCCTCGCCCCCATCCCGGATCGGCCGACGGCCCTCCTTGCGGTCGTAACCCCTCTTTCCTTCCGGGGTGGAATGGGGTCGCGCCGTCGGCCGGATGGCCCAGGTTTGGCAGGCGGCGGACACCACAGAGGACTGCGCATCAGTGACGGAGGGAATATGCGGGGCGTGAGGCATGTCATGCATGGTGACGATTGGGCTACGCGTCGCCGGCCAGGCGCGGCAAGCTTTCCTCATACGGGGCGTGCGCGACGCCCCGTTCAGTGATGATCCCGTCGATATAGCTGGCCGGCGTGACGTCGAAGGCCGGATTTGCCACCCGGATTCCGCTGGGCGCCAGGCGGCGGCCGCCCATCTCGGTGACCTCCTCCGGAGCCCGCTCCTCGATGGGGATCTCCGAGCCGCTATTCAGACTCAGGTCCAAGGTCGAGATGGGGGCTGCCACGTAGAACGGAATCCCATGCGCCCGGGCCAAGATGGCGACACTGTAGGTCCCGATCTTGTTGGCCGTGTCCCCGTTCCGAGCGACTCGGTCGGCGCCCACCACGACAAGATCCACCTCACCCCGCTGCATGAAGTGACCCGCCATGTTGTCGGTGATCAACGTGGTAGGGATGCCAGCTCTCGAAAGCTCCCACGCGGTCAGCCGCGCCCCTTGGAGTAAGGGACGCGTTTCGTCCACCCAGACCTTGATGCGTTTTCCGGCCTCGGCCGCCGCACGAATGACCCCGACGGCCGTTCCGTACCCCGCGGTCGCGAGGCCACCGGCGTTGCAGTGGGTGAGGATCCGAGCAGGGTTGGGGACCAGGTCCTGCCCGTATTTGCCGATGGCTCGATTGATGCGAATATCCTCCTCCCGCATGATTGTTGCTTCCGCGGTAAGGCGGCCGGGTATCTCGGCCAGCGGCACGTTCCGCAGGCCTTCCGCCGTACGCAAGAGCCGCCGCACAGCCCACGCCAGATTCACCGCCGTGGGCCGAGTGCGCAGGAGTTGAGCCCCCAGGCCCTCCAGGGCCGCATAGAAGGCGGGAAAGGTAGAGGCCTGGATCGTGCGGGCGCCCATGGCCAGTCCCATGGCCGCGGCGATACCGATTGCCGGTGCGCCCCGGACCTGCATCGTCCGGATGGCCCGAGCCACCTCATCCACGCTCCTGCACTCCACATACGCCTCTTCGAGCGGGAGCCGCGTCTGGTCGATCAGGCGGATGGCGCCGTCCTGAGTCCAGTCAATCGTCACGAAATCGTTGGGCATTCGTCCATCCTCTATCGAGGCACCGTATCGGAAAAACAGCCTAACATGATCACCCCACGATGCAAACCGAAAACTCGTCCGCGGCGAGCCGCGAGCCACGATGAGCGCGAGTTGCGCGTTGGTGTCCCGTCGGGTCTTGTGGTACGGTAGGTACGAAGCGTGGCGTGGAACCGTCAGGGGTGTACACTTCCGCAAAGGAGAGACGCGATGCCGTTCCAGACGAAGTACATCTTCAGCGCCGCTATGGATGTGGAGCCGGAAAAGGACGCCCTGTTCAATGAAGTCTACGACAAGGAGCACGTGCCGCTGCTCCTCAAGGTACCCGGGGTCGTCGCCGTGGCGCGCTTCAAGAAGCAGGAGGTGACGCTGGTCATCGGCGGCGAGCGCAAGACGATCGTCGTCGAAAACGAGCCGACGTACAACGCCTTCTACGAGATCGAGAGTCCCGAAGTCTTGGTGAGTGATGGTTGGGCCAAAGCCGTTGACCAGGGCCGATGGCCGGGACAGGTGCGCCCCTTCACCAGGAATCGCCGGCACGTGCTGTACAAGAAGCTGGTTCCTTAGCGGGACCGGGCCAGCGTGTCGTTTTGCTCTGCGTGGGGTGATTCGCCCGCACTGCGGATGGCACGGTGGCCGGTTGGTCAGCTCACGTCGGCAGGAGACCGCGATGTTGTTACAGGTCAAGCGTGTGTATGACCGGCCAGAACGAACTGACGGGCGTCGCGTCCTGGTGGATCGCCTCTGGCCGCGTGGCTTGTCGAAGGCGGTTGCTGCGATCGACTTCTGGGCAAAGGATGTGGCGCCGTCTCACGAGCTTCGCCGGTGGTACGGGCACGTGCCCGAGAAGTGGCCGGAGTTCAAGCGCCGCTACTTTGCCGAGCTTGACGTCGAGGGCGAGGGGGTAGACCAGCTCCGCGGGCAGATGGGGCGGGGAACGGTCACCCTGCTCTTCGGTTCGAAGGAAACGCGGCGAAACAATGCCGCGGCGTTGAAGGAGTACCTGGAGTCCCGCTGACCGCGCACATCCCGGAGCCATCGGCGGCGGCGCGGCGCGGTGTGGACGCTGAGGAGGTCCAGCGTGAGCTTTCTCGTCTCGGCCTTCTCGCTGGCGATCATGGTAGTCGGTGCGCTCGGTCTGGCGAGTCCCGACGCGCTCATGTCCTTCGTCCGCCGATGGCAGACCCCGTCCGGGATCTGGGTGGCCGCGGCCTTCCGCGTCACATTCGGGATCGCGTTGTGGTTGGCGGCTCCGGCGTCGCGTGTTCCCCTTGTCCTTCAGATCCTCGGGGCCGTCTCGATCACGTCCGGCATTGCCCTTCCCCTTCTGGGCCTATCCCGGTTTGCGGCGATCGTCTCCTGGTGGGAGCGTCGGTCGGCAGCCTTCAAGCGACTCTGGGCCGGCGTGGCGTTTGCCTTTGGTGGCTTCCTGCTCTGGTCGGTGATCGTGTAACTCTGCGAAATGGTCGAGACCCCACCGCCCCGTCGGAGAGTGGGGCGGTGGGGGCGAACGGTATCATTCCGAATTACTTCCCGAACAGCTTGCCCAGGAAACCTCCCACGCCGCTCTGGGTGGCGGTCTGTCCCTCGGCGGACGCGGGCTCGGCCTCCTTGCCCTCCTTCAGGACGATCTTGCCGGCGATGTAGGTCCGCCCGATGTCCACGCGGACCCGGTCGGCGATCTCCAACTTCACGAAGTGCTCGCCGCCTTCCATGATGGTCCCCACGATTCCGCCGTTGGTCATCACGCGGTCGCCGACCTTCAGGCTCTTCAGCATGTCTTGATGGCGACGCTGCTTCTTCTGCTGCGGGCGAATCAGCAGGAAGTAGAAGACGGCGAACATCAAAAGGAGAGGGACGAGCATGGAGAATCCCCCTCCGGCACCGCCGGCACCGCCGGCCCCCTGAGCATAGGCCACGTCAATCATCAGTTCGAATCTCCTGTACGTGTTGCGGGGTTGTGGGTTCGACGCGCATGCGCGCCAGGACCGCGTCCTTCCACGTGAGGAAGCCGCCGACCTCAATGGCCTGGCGCGCCTGACGCATGAGGTCCAGATAGTAATGCAGATTATGGATGGTATTCAAGCGGAGACCGAGAAGTTCACCCGCGACATACAAGTGGCGCAGGTAGGCGCGGGAGAAGTGCCGGCAGGTGTAACACGCGCACTCGGCGTCCAGGGGGCGCTCGTCGCGGGCATGGACGGCGCTCTTGATGTTCAGGCGCCCGGTGGAGGTGAAAAGCGTCCCGTTCCGTCCGTTCCGCGTCGGCAGGACGCAATCGAACATATCGACGCCGCGGGCAATGCACTCCAGCAGGTCCTGTGGCGTCCCGACGCCCATGAGGTAGCGAGGAGCGTTCGGCGGCAAGAGGGCCGTGGTGTCCTCAACTGTCGCGTACATCGCCGTCGGGCCCTCGCCGATCCCGAGGCCCCCCAGGGCGTACCCGGAGAAGCCAAACCGTCGGGTCTCTTCGGCCGAGCGCGCGCGCAGGTCCGGGAGCGTGCCGCCCTGCACGATGCCGAAGAGCGCCGGCTCGTCGCCCGGGTGCGCGGCGCGGCACCGGGCCGCCCAGCGCAGGGTCCGCTCCATGGAGGCCTGGTGGTACGCGGCGTCGGCGTCGTGGGGCGGACATTCGTCCAGCGCCATGAGGATGTCCACACCGAGGGCCAACTGGATCTCTACCGCCTTCTCCGGGGTCAGGACGTGGCGGGAGCCGTCTAGGTGGGACTGGAACGCGACCCCGTCCTCGCTGATGCGGCGCAGTTCGGCCAGGCTGAGGACCTGGTAGCCCCCGCTGTCGGTCAGGATCGCCCGATCCCATCCCATGAAGCGATGCAGGCCACCGAGCGCTTTGACGACTTCGTGCCCCGGGCGAAGGTAGAGGTGGTAGGTGTTGCAGAGGAGGATCTCGCACGCCTCGGCGTAGAGGTCGCGCGGCTCCAACGTCTTCACGGTTGCTTGGGTGCCGACCGGCATGAAGACGGGGGTCTCCACGCTGCCGTGCCGTGTCTCGATGCGGCCACGGCGCGCGCCTGTGGCGGGGTCGTTGCTTAACAAGGTGTAGCGCATGGGAACCTGCGATACGATCGCCGCCCGGGCCGTCAACGGATCAGCATGGCGTCGCCGTAGCTATAGAAGCGGTAGCGGAGGGCCGTGGCCTCCAGATAGGCGCACCGTGTCGCCTCCAGGCCGGCGAAGGCCGCCACGAGGATGAGCGGGGTGGATCGGGGCAGATGAAAGTTCGTGAGGAACACGTCCACGACCCGGAAACGGAACCCCGGCGTGATGAACAGATCAGCATCCCCGGACCCGGCCGGAACCGTTCCGCGACTCTTGGCTGCGTGCTCCAGCGTGCGGACGCTGGTCGTGCCTACGGCCACCACACGACGCCTCGCGCGTTTCGCGGCATTCACCGCCTCCGCGGTTCCTTCGGGAATCGTGTACCGCTCGCACTCCATCCGGTGCTGCGACAGCTCTTCGGTCCGCACGGGCAGGAACGTGCCGGGGCCGACATGGAGAGTCACGGGACAGATGTGAACCCCCAGATCGCGGATGCGCTCGAGCAATTGCGGAGTGAAGTGCAATCCAGCCGTGGGGGCGGCCACCGCTCCGTCTTCCCTCGCGTAGATGGTCTGATAGCGCTCCCGATCTGCGCTGCCAGCCTCGAGCCTCGATTCGGACTCCGCTTCTGGCTTTTCGGTCTCGGTGTGCGGCCGCTCACCTCCGGTGGGTGCGCGTCTCGCGGCTCGCCGCTGGATATACGGCGGTAGGGGCACGACGCCATATGAGTTCAGGATCCTTCGAAGGTCCACGTCCGCGGGCAGGCGCAGGACGCGGCGACCGTGGATCCCGAGCGTGACGACCGTCGCCTCCAGGTGGCCGCAGGCGAGGGAAAGGCGGCGGCCCACCCGAGCGGGCTTGGCGGGCTTGACCATCGCCTCCCAGCAATGATCTCCCGCCGGCCGGACCAGGAGGATCTCCACGGACTTCCCGTCGTCATACACGCCGAAGAATCGCGCCGGAATGACCCGGGTGTCGTTGATGACCAAGACGTCGCCGGGTTGGAGATATTCGGGAAGATCAACGAACGTCCGGTGCTCGATCCGACCCGACACGTGGTCCAGGACCAGCAGGCGCGACGCGTCACGCTCGGAGGTGGGCTCCTGTGCGATGAGGTCCGGCGGAAGATCGTAGTCGAATTGAGAGAGCAACATTCGTTCTTACCTGGCAATCCGGCGATCGGGTTCCACCTCCCTCCCCAATTGCCCAGTCGCCAAATCGCCAAATTGCCCCTAGCGTTGAGTTCCGATCGCGGCCAGTGGATAGTAAAACTTCAGAA
>Ga0316622_100002465_pt1 | contig 12810 bp, 10 predicted proteins | sample OWC_Aug_OW2_C1_D_FD_207646 | JGI IMG/M metagenome (GOLD analysis project Ga0316622, IMG submission 207646) | Wetland soil microbial communities from Old Woman Creek delta, Ohio, United States - OWC_Aug_OW2_C1_D5_C | ecosystem: Environmental > Terrestrial > Soil > Wetlands | place: USA: Ohio... | reverse complement strand
CTCGGCGCGGCTGCTCGACCTCGTGCGCGTCGGTGTCGGCGCCATCCGCACCGTGGTCAAGGACGGGCGGGTCGTCGTGCGGGACGGGCGGCTCGCGGGGACCCCGGCGGCGTGAGGCCGCCGTCCCCCCCGCGCGTCCGCGCGCTCTCGATCCACGCCGGCTACCGCTGCCGCCACACCGGCGCCTGCTGCACGTCGGGCTGGGCCATCCCCGTCGAGCCGGAGACCGAGGAGCGGCTTCGGACCGCGCTGCACACCGGCACCCTCCGCCCGGGCGACCGCGACTGTTTTCGGAGGGTCCCGGGGCTCCCGCACGGCGCGCGGGTCGTGCTGCGCACGGACGAGGCCGGACGGTGCGTGCTCCTGGATCCGCGGAGAGCGCGGCCGGGCCTCTGTGCGGTCCACCACGAGCTCGGCGAGGAGGCTCTGCCCTCGGCCTGCCGCCACTTCCCGCGTGTCGTGACGCTCACGCCGCTCGGCGTGTCGGTGACGCTGTCGCACTACTGCCCGACCGCCGCGGCGATGCTCTTCAGCCCCGTCACCCCGGGCGCCCCTGGCCGTGAGCCTGTCACCCCGAGGGACTCCGATTGGACCGGTCCCGAGGGGTCCGCCGGGATTGCGGATCCCTCGTCGCTCGACCCGGACGTGCTCCTCGGGATGACACGCGACCCGGCGCTGCGCATCGTCGAGAACCCGGAGGCGTTCCCGCCGGGATGGCCGTACGAGGGGCTCGACGCGCGGGACGCCCTGCCCCCGTTGCTGCGGCCCGGCGTGCTCATGGACTGGCCGAGCCTCGAGCGGTGGGAACGCTTCGCCGTGTCGGTGCTCGGCAACGAGGGACGAGGGCCCGAGGCCGCGCTCGACGCTCTCGCCGCGGCCGCCGAGGAGGCGCGCCGGTGGACGCCGGCCGACGGCGCTTTCGACGCCTTCTTGAAGGGTGTGCTGGAAGGGGCTGCCACGCGAGGGAACGAGGGGGAGGGGACGGCCTTCCAGGGGGCTGGGGGACGACGGGTCTTCGAGGGGGCCTTGCGAAACGGATTCAGGTCCCCTCGGGACTCCGCCGGGAGGGAGTCCCGAGGGGTGAAGGGGTCCCGAGAGTGGCCGCTCGTCGCCGACTGCGTGCCGCCTGGCGCGCCCCTCCCGGCTGCGCCCGACGCCCTCGCCGAGGCCGACGCTCGCTGGGTGGCCCCGGGCTGGCCGGCGCTCGGTCGCCCGATCCGGCACTGGCTCGCGAGCAAGGCGTTCGGCAGCTGGATCGCGCTCCAGGGAGAGGGCCTGCGTACGACGGTCGCCTTTCTGCGCCTCGCGCTCGGCGTGCTGCGGGCCGAGGCGGCGCGCGGCTCGGCCGAGGCCGCGCGCGTGCTCGACGGCGACCTGCTGCGGGAAGGCGTCCGCCGGGCCGACCTGCTCCTTCTCCACCTGGCCGATCCCGAGGCCCTCGCACGGCGGCTCAGCCGGAGCGAGGCCGCGGAGGGCCCCGACGCCGCGTGGTAGCATCGCTCTTCGCCTCGCCATGAGCATCCTCGTCGTCGACGACCTCGTGAAAACCTACCCGGGCAGCCGCAAGTCGCCGCCGGTCGAAGCGGTCCGCGGCGTCTCCTTCACGGTCGAGCGCGGGGAGTTCTTCGGCCTCCTGGGGCCGAACGGCGCGGGGAAGAGCACGACGATCGGCTGCATCAGCTCGCTCGTGAAGGCCACCTCCGGGCGGATCCTGGTGGACGGGGTGGACGTCGCGCGGCAGCCGCAGGAGGCGAAGCGGCGGATCGCGGTCGTGCCGCAGGCCCGCAACCTCGACCGCGACCTCTCCGTCCGGGAGGTGCTGACGTACCACGGCCGCTACTTCGGGCTCCTGGCCGGGGAGCGCGAGGCGCGGGCCGACCGTCTGCTGGCCGAGCTGCAGATCGCGGACAAGGCGGGCGCGAAGCCGCTCACGCTCTCGGGAGGGCAGCAACAGCGCGTGATGATCGCCCGCGCGCTGATGCACGACCCGAAGGTGGTGCTCCTCGACGAGCCCACGACCGGCCTCGACCCGCAGGCCCGTCGGCTCCTGTGGGAGGCGCTGCGCGGGCTGCACGAGCGAGGCACGACGTTCATCCTGACCACCCACTACATGGAAGAGGCCGACCGCCTGTGCCAGCGCCTCGCGATCGTCGACCACGGCCGGATCCTGACCCTCGACACGCCGGCCGCGCTCAAGAAGTCCCTCCCCGGGGCCCAGGTGCTGGACCTCTGGGTGCGCGCGCCCCAGCCGCTCGCGCCGCGCCTGCGCGCGGTCCAGGGCGTCCTGAACCTCGAGGCGGTGGACGCCGGCGCGGAGCAGGACGGCCTCGAGCGGCTGCGCCTGTTCGTGGACCCCGCTGACGGCCTCCTCGACCGCGTGCTCCACGCCGTGCGCGACGGTGGGGCCGACCTGCACCACGTCAACCTGGCCCAGCCGAGCCTGGAGGACGTGTACATCCACCTCACCGGGCGGGGGCTGCGCGAATGACCGCCTTCCTGGCCCTCCTGCGGCGCGACCTGGTGGTGGCGTCCCGCAACGCGTCCCTCCTGATCCTCTCCGCTCTCACGCAGCCGATCCTGGTGATCCTCGTCTTCGGCAACATCCTGCCGCGCCTCGGGCTCGTCGCGCAGGACCTGGGGACGGTGATGGTGCCCGGCCTCATGGCCATCGCCATCCTCATGGCGGGCGTCCAGGGCGTCCTCATCCCCCTCGTGCAGGACCTGTCGGGGAGCCGCGAGGTGGACGAGCGGCTGCTCGCGCCGATGAGCGTCTTCGGCGTGTCGGCGGGGCGCATCGTCGCCGGGGCCGTCCACGCGGCGGCGGCGGGCCTCGTGTCGGGGCCCGCCATGATCCTGCTGATGCACGGCGTGGGCCTCGGCGACGTGGGCCCGAACTGGCTCCTGCTGCTTCCGCTCGTCGTCCTCTGCGGCCTCCTGTCCGCGGCCTTCGGCCTCACCCTGGGCACGAAAGTCCAGCCCCGCTTCTCCGGGCTGCTCTTCGCGGTGGTGCTCGGCCCGATGATGCTCTTCGGCTGCGCCTACTACCCGTGGGCCCGGCTCCCGGCCATCGGCCCCCTCCACTACCTCTTCCTGCTCAACCCGCTCACGTTCATGAGCGAGGCCATGCGCCTCGCGGTCACGCCCGAGACGCCGCACATGCCGCTGCCCCTGCTCCTTTTCGGGCTGCTCGGCTACCTCGCCCTCTTCACCTTCGTCGGTGCCCGCTCCTTCGAGAAGCGCACGATTCTGTGAGGGGTCAGACCTTCCGCCCTTCCGCCCCCGCTTGAACCCCGGGGCGCCCCGGCGTACAACGAAGCCGCAACGAACCTGACGGGGAGGGACCGAATGCCGAAGGCGTCCGCGGGCAAGCGTGGGATCCGCCGCATCGCGATCAGCACCGGGGGCGGGGACGCGCCCGGGCTGAACGCCGTCATCCGCGCGGTCGTCCTGGCCGGCCACAACCACGGCTGGGAGGTGGTGGGGATCCGTGACGGCTACAACGGGATCTTCCTGCCCGACCAGTACCGGGACGGCGGCCTCATCCCCCTGACCCCTGCGACGGTGCGGGGCATCACGCACCTCGGGGGGACGATCATCGGCACCACGAACGCCGGGAACCCGCTCAAGTTCCCGGTGAAGCAGCCGGACGGGTCGGTCGTCGAGGTGGACCGCTCGGACGAGCTGGTTGGTGCCTTCGAGGCCAACGGCATCGATGCGGTGGTGGCGGTGGGGGGCGACGGCTCGCTCACCATCGCGAACGCGCTCGCGAAGAAGGGCGTGCGCATCGTGGGCGTGCCGAAGACGATCGACAACGACCTCTCGCGAACGGTCGTCACGTTCGGGTTCGACACCGCGGTGTCCTTCGCCACCGAGTGCATCGACCGCCTCCACACGACCGCGTCTTCCCACCGCCGGGTGATGGTCGTCGAGGTGATGGGCCGCTACGCCGGCTGGATCGCGCTCAACGCCGGCGTCTCCGCCACCGCCGACGTCATCCTGATCCCGGAGATCCCGTACGACCTCGGCTGCATCGCCGAGAAGATCCAGGAGCGCTACGCCCGGGGCCGCGCCTTCGCGATCGTGGTGGCGGCCGAGGGCGCGCGGCCCAAGGGCGGGGCGTACTCGGTCGTCGAGAAGAAGGCGGGCTCGGCGGAGCGGCTCGGAGGGGTGGGGGAGCGGGTGGCGGCCGAGATCGGCAAGGCCACCGGCCGCGACACCCGCCACGTGGTGCTCGGCCACCTCCTCCGCGGCGGCTCGCCCACCACCTTCGACCGACTGCTCTCGCTCCGCTTCGGGGCGGCCGCGGTGCGGGCGCTCGCCGCCGGCAAGACCGGCGTGATGGTCGCCCTCGACCCGCCGAAGGTCCGCTACGTGCCGCTCGCCGAGGCGTGCGAGCGGATGAAGGTGGTGCCGCTCGACTGCGACACGATCCTGACCGCCCGCGAGCTCGGCATCTGCCTCGGGGACGCGGGCGAGTGAGCGTCCTCGAGTCCCGCGTCGACACGGCCTCCCCGGAGTTTGCCGAGAACAAGGCGCGCATGGACAGTCTCGTGGCCGAGCTGCGAGAAAGGCTGGCCGCGGCGCGCACGGGTGGCGGCGAGGACGCCGTGCGTCGCCACCGCGAGCAGGGCAAGCTCCCCGTCCGCGAGCGCGTCGAGAAGCTCCTCGACCCCGGCACGCCCTTCCTCGAGGTCGGCGCCCTCGCCGGGTTCGGGATGCACGAGGGCCAGGCCCCCTCCGCCGGCCTCGTCTGCGGGATCGGGCGCGTGCGCGGCCGCGAGGTCGTGGTCGTCGCCAACGATGCCACCGTGAAGGGCGGCACCTACTTCCCGATCACGGTCAAGAAGCACCTGCGGGCGCAGGAGATCGCGCTCGAGAACCGCCTGCCCTGCCTCTACCTCGTCGACTCGGGCGGCGCGTTCCTGCCGCTGCAGGCCGAGGTCTTCCCCGACCGCGACCACTTCGGGCGGATCTTCTACAACCAGGCGCGGATGAGCGCCCTCGGCCTCGCCCAGGTGAGCGTCGTCCTCGGGTCCTGCACGGCCGGCGGGGCCTACGTGCCGGCGATGAGCGACGAGACGGTGATCGTGAAGGGCAAGGGCACCATCTTCCTCGGGGGCCCGCCCCTCGTGAAGGCGGCCACCGGTGAGGAGGTCAGCGCCGAGGACCTGGGCGGGGCCGACGTGCACGCCCGCGTGTCCGGCGTCGCCGACCACTACGCGGCGGACGAGGACGAGGCCCTCGCCCGCGCCCGGGACATCGTGGGGACGCTCACCTCCCGGAAGGAGACGCCCTGGGAGGTCGAGCAGCCCGAGGACCCGCTCTTCGAACCCGACGAGCTGGGCGGGGTCGTTCCCGCGAGCCTGAGGCGCGCCTACGACGTCCGCGAGGTGATCGCGCGGATCGTGGACGGCAGCCGCTTCTCGGAGTGGAAGGCCCTCTACGGGACGACGCTGGTCACGGGCTTCGCCCGGATCACGGGCTACCCGGTCGGCATCCTCGCGAACAACGGCGTCCTCTTCTCGGAGAGCGCGCTCAAGGCCACGCACTTCATCTCGATGTGCTGCCAGAGGCGGGTGCCCCTCGTCTTCCTCCAGAACATCACCGGCTTCATCGTGGGGAAGGAGTACGAGCAGAAGGGCATCGCGAAGGACGGGGCCAAGATGGTCCACGCGGTCGCGAACGCGGCGGTGCCGAAGTTCACGGTCGTCATCGGGGGCAGCTTCGGCGCCGGCAACTACGGGATGTGCGGGCGCGCCTACCAGCCGCGGCAGCTCTGGATGTGGCCCAACGCGCGCATCAGCGTGATGGGCGGCGAGCAGGCGGCGTCGGTCCTCACCCAGGTGAAGCAGGAGCAGCGGGCCCGCCAGGGCCGGCCGATGGCCGCGGAGGAGGCGGAGGCCGTGCGCGCGCCCATCCTCGCGAAATACGAGGAGGAGGGGAGCCCCTACTACTCGACCGCGCGCCTCTGGGACGACGGCATCATCGCCCCCGCCGACACCCGGGCCGTCCTCGCCCTCGGCATCTCGGCCGCCCTGAACGCCCCCGTGCCCGAGACCCGCTTCGGCGTGTTTCGATTTTGAGCGAGGGGGTGCTGCGCCGCACCCCCTCGGACCCCCGCTCGCTCCGCGGGAGTGAATCCCGCTGCGCTCGCAGCCGATGGCCATGACGCGGCCCTACCGGGTTCTCCGGCACCGGGACTTCCGGCTCCTCTGGCTCTCGCAGCTCGTCTCGCTCACGGGCTCGCAGATGCAGACGGTGGCCCTCCACTGGCACGTCTACGTCCTCACCCGCTCCCCGCTGGCCCTGGGGGCCCTCGGCCTCACGCGCGTCCTGCCGATCATCGTCTTCTCGCTGTGGGGAGGGGTGACCGCCGACCGTCACGATCGTCGCCGGGTGATGCTCCTGACCCAGGCGACCATGCTGGCCGGTGCCCTGGCGCTCGCGGCGACGACGTTCGCCGGCCACGAGAACGTGGCCGTCCTCTACGGCGCGAACGCGCTCCTGGCCGCGGCCACCGCCTTCGACAACCCCGCCCGCCAGGCGCTCGTCCCGCGCCTGGTGCCGGTCGCCGAGCTGCCCGCCGCGCTCTCCCTCAACCTGACCATGTACCACGCCGCCACCATCGGCGGCCCCGCGCTGGCCGGCCTCCTCATCGCCGGGATGGGCCTTCCCTCGGCCGGCCTCTCCCTCGCCGGGAGCGGGGCGTCCGAGGACACCGTGCGGCTGGCTCTCATCTACGCCCTGAACGCGCTCTCGTTCGTCGGCGTTCTCCACGCCCTCCTCCTGATGCGGACCTCGGGCCGGGTCGACGCGAGAGGTGGAAGCCACAAGCCGCCGCTCGTCGCCCTGCGCGAGGGCCTGCGGTTCGTGCTCCGCACGCCCATCATGGTCTGGACGACGGGCGTCGATTTCCTCGCCACCTTCTTCGCGGGCTCTCTCTCGCTCCTGCCGATCTTCGCGGACCAGGTCCTCCACGTGGGCCCCGCCGGCTACGGCTGGCTGGTGGCCGCGCCCGCGCTGGGCGCCCTCGTCGGCTCCTTCTACACGTCGCTGCGGCACCTGCCGGCGCGCCAGGGACGCCTGCTCCTCGGGTCCGTGGCCTTCTACGGCGCCGCCACCGTCGTCTTCGGACTCTCGCGCTCGTACTGGCTGACCTTCCTCGCCCTGGCCCTGAGCGGGCTCGCCGACCTCGTCTCCACCGTGATCCGGCAGACGCTGCGGCAGATGCTCACCCCCGACACCCTGCGCGGCCGCATGACCTCGGTCAACATGATCTTCTTCATGGGCGGGCCGCAGCTGGGGGAGATGGAGGCGGGCCTCGTGGCGTCGCTCTTCGCCTCCGCGGCGGTGGGCGTGACGGTCTCCGTCGTGTCCGGCGGGCTCGCGACCGTGCTCCTCGCCGCCGCGGTCGGCCTCGCGGCGCCGGTCGTGCGCGACTACGTGCAGCCGACGGCCCCGCCCGCGGCCTGACGCGCGCCCGCCGCGCCCGCGGGGGCGTGGCATACTGCCGTCCTTGGCCCACCTCGTCCTCGCTCTCACCCTGCTCATCTGGTCGTTCTCGTTCCTGGCCGCGGCGCGGCTGCGTCAGGACCTCGGCCTCGTGGACGCCCTCGCCGCCCGCTTCCTGCCGGTTCTCCTCGGAGCGGGGCTGCTTCTCCTCTGGCGGCGGCCGCTGCGCCTGCCCCGCGCCTCCTGGTGGCGCATCGCGGCCATGGGTCTTCTCGGGGTCCCGGTCTACAACCTCGCCTTCCTCCACGGCCTCAAGACGGTGCCCAGCGGCACCGCGGCGCTGATCATCGCCCTCAACCCGGTCTTCACCGCGGTCCTCGCGCGAATCGTGCTCAAGGAGGCGTTCGGCCTCCGCCGCGCCCTGGGCCTCGTCCTGTCGCTCGTCGGCGTCTTCGTCGTCATCCGCTACGGGACCGACAGGCCGGTGGACTGGCCCTACCTCTCGAGCGCGCTCGTCCTGTCCCTGGCGCCCCTCGGCTGGGCCTTCTACACGGTGATCGGCCGTCGCCTGCCGGCGGCGGCCGACGCCCTCGACACCACCTACGCGCTCCTCTTCGTCGGCTCCCTGCCGCTGCTCGTCCTCGCAACGCCCTCGCTCGGCCGCAGCCTCCTCGCGCACCCCGGGGCCCTGTGGTCCGCACTCTACCTGGCCGTCCCCTGCACGCTCGTGGCCTACGCCGGCTGGATCTGGGGGCTGAAGCGCCTGCCCGCGGGAGAGGTGGCCGCGTTCGTCTTCCTGAACCCGCCGCTCGCCAACCTCTGGGCGTGGCTCTTCGACGGGGCGACGCTCAAGGCGCCGTTCCTGCTCGGCGCGCTCCTGCTGCTGGCGGGTGTCGCGGCGATCGTGCTGCCCCTGCCGCGGCTGGGCGGGGCGCGCGCTTCGGAGAGCCCCGCGTGAGAGCCCTTTCCCTGCTCGCCGGCGCCGCCTTCGTCGCCACCGCCTCCCTCGCCTGGGGCCAGGACTACGACCTCGTGATCCGCAACGCGCGGGTGGTGGACGGCACCGGCGCGCCGTGGGCGCGGGCGGACGTGGCCACGAAGGGCGATACCATCGTTGCGGTCCGGCCCCGGATCGACGCCACGGCCCGGCGGACGATCGACGCGGCGGGCCGCGTGATCGCGCCCGGCTTCATCGACATCCACACCCACGCCCGCCGCGGGATCTTCGAGGTGCCGACGGCCGAGAACTACGTCCGGCAGGGCGTCACGACCCTCGTCGAGGGCCAGGACGGCTCCTCGCCGCTGCCGCTCGGAGCGTTCCTGTCGAAGGTCGAAGCGCTCCGACCCGCGGTGAACTTCGCCAGCCTCGTCGGCCACGGCTCCGTGCGCGAGGCGGTGATGGGCCGTGCGGACCGCGAGCCGTCCCCGGCCGAGCTCGCCCGCATGCAGGGCCTCGTCCGCGGGGCGATGCGGGAGGGCGCGTTCGGGCTCAGCACGGGGCTCTTCTACGTGCCCGGGACGTTCGCTCGCACGGACGAGGTGGTCGCCCTGGCTCGGGTGGCCGGAGAGATGGGCGGGATCCACGTCTCGCACATGCGCGACGAGGCGGCGGGCGTCGTGGCGAGCGTGCGCGAGACCATCGCGATCGGGGAGGAGGGCTCTCTCCCGACGCAGGTCACCCACCACAAGGTCATCGGCCGGGCCGGCTGGGGCCGCAGCGTGGAGACCCTCCGGCTCCTCGAGGAGGCCCGGCGTCGCGGGGTGGACGCCACGATCGACGCCTACCCCTACACGGCGTCGAGCACCGCGCTCGCCGCCGCGCTCCTCCCGGCCTGGGCGCTCGAGGGCGGGGCGGAGGCGGCGCACAGAAGGCTCGAGAGCCCTGACACTCGCGCGCGCGTCCGCGAGGTCGTCGTGGACAAGATCCGCGACGAGCGGGGTGGAGGCGACCCCGCCAACATCCGGATCGCCGCCTGCGGCTTCGACCCGTCGCTCGAGGGCCAGACTCTCGCCGGGATCCTGGTCGGCCGCGGCCTCGCGTCCACGGTCGAGAACGCCGCGGACCTCGCGATCGAGATCGTGGAGAAGGGCGGGGCCTCGGGCGTCTTCCACGCGATCTCCGAGGAGGACGTCGAGCGCATCCTCGCCTCGCCGCTGACGATGGTGGCCTCGGACGGGGAGATCCCGGCCTTCGGGCAAGGCGCGCCCCATCCGCGGAGCTACGGGACGTTCGCCCGCGTGCTCGGCGTCTACGTGCGGGAGAAGAAGCTCCTGACCCTCGAGGAGGCGGTGCGAAAGATGACCTCCTTCCCGGCGGCGCGCCTGGGCCTCGCCGACCGTGGCCTGGTGCGTCCGGGGATGAAGGCCGACCTCGTCGTCTTCGATCCCGCCACGATCCGCGACCGCGCCACCTTCGAGAGGCCGCACCAGTACGCGGAGGGGGTCTCGCTCGTGGTGGTGGGCGGCGAGGTCGTCCTCGACGGCGACCGCACGACGGCGGCCCGGCCCGGGCAGGTGCTGCGGGGCGCGGGCTCCCGGCCCGCCGTGGCATACTGACCGGGCATGGTCTCCCCCCGAGTGGCGCTCTCGCTCGACGGGCCGGTGGCCCACGTCGTCCTGGACCGGCCCGAGGCGCGGAACGCGTTCGACGCGGCGACGGTGCACGAGCTGCACGACGCGGTGGCCGCGGCCTCGGCGCGGGACGACGTCCGCGTCATCGTCCTCGCCGGGCGCGGGTCGGTCTTCTGCGCGGGCGCCGACATCGAGTGGATGAAGGCGGTCGCCGGCTTCACGCGCGAGCAGAGCCTGGCCGACGCCCGTTCGCTCGCCGACCTGTTCGAGACGATCGACCGCTCCCCGAAGGCCGTGGTGGCGTGCGTTCAGGGGGCGGCGCTCGGGGGCGGAGCGGGCCTCGTGGCGGTGGCCGACGTCGCCGTGGCCGAGGAGTCGGCGCAGTTCGGCTTCACCGAGGTGCGCCTGGGCCTGGTGCCGGCCGTCATCTCGCCGTACGTCGTGCGCAAGATCGGCGTCTCGGCCGCGCGCTCTCTCTTTCTCACCGGCGAGCGCTTCACGGCGGCGCGGGCGGCGACGATCGGCCTCGTGCACCGGGTGGTCGGGCTGGGCGAGCTGGACGCCGCGGTCGACGAGCGGGTGCGTGAGCTGCTCCAGGCGGCGCCGGGGGCGGTGGCGGCGGCGAAGGGCCTGGTGCGTGCCGTGGCCGGGCGTTCCCCGGAGAGCGTGCGCGAGCTCGTCTGCAAGCGCATCGCCGAACGGCGCGCCTCCGCCGAGGGGCAGGAGGGCCTGCGGGCCTTCCTCGAGAAGCGCAAGCCCGACTGGGGTCAGATCTCGAAATAGGGCGTCCTGCCCCCTGCTCGAGGAGCAGATTCAAGATCTGACCCCCGGACTCGTCGAATCTCGTCGATCGCTTACGTTCTCGGTAAGGCCGGCCTGGCCGTCCGCCACGCGGCGGCCCCGCATCTCGTTGAAGGACCGAGGACACACCTCACCGCCGGGCGCGGCACGGCTCCTGCAAGGCCATTCCACGTCCGTCCCATTCAGGTCAAGGAGGTGTTCCATGAGCAGCAGGAGTGTTCTCGCGTCGGCCGCCGTGGCGGCCGCGATGATCGCAACGGTCGGCCCGGCCGCGAGCCACGACGACGACCATGGCGGGCGAAGGGGCCGCCGGTTGAGAGCGGACCTGAAGGGCCTCCGCGAGGTGCCCGTCGTCTCGAGCTCCGGTCAGGGGTCGTTCCGTGCGGTCATCAACGATGACGAGACGCAGATCACGTACCGCCTGGACTACGCCGCCCTGGAGGGTACCGTGACCCAGGCCCACATCCACGTGGGCGCCCACCACACGAACGGCGGCATCTCGGTATGGCTGTGCGGGACGACCGGCATACCGACCCCGCCGGGGACGCCGGGGCCGGTCGGCACGCCGACCTGTGGCGCCCCGGGAGGGCCCGAGGCAGAGGCCGAAGGAGTGATCACGGCCGCCAATGTCGTTGGCCCCGTCGCCCAGGGGATCGGAGGGCCAACCCCCGTGGTGGATCCCGACGCCGAGTTCGCCCAGCTGATCAAGATGCTGCGTTCCGGACTCGGCTACGCCAACGTTCACACCACGATGTCCCCCAGCGGCGAGATCCGAGGCCAGATCCGGGTCGACTGAGAGCTCAACCACGCGGGGTGGGGGGCCTCCCCCCCGCCCCTGCCGGCTTTTGTGCGCGTGGCCGTTTCTGTGCTGAAGTAGCCGGCGTGCCGCTGTTTCGCAAGGTCCTGGTCGCCAACCGCGGGGAGATCGCGGTGCGGGTCATCCGCACCTGCCGTGTCCTCGGGATCCCGACCGTCGCCGTCTTCTCGGAGGCCGACCGCACCTCGCGGCACGTCCGCGAGGCCGACGAGGCCGTCGCCATCGGACCCGCCGAGGCGCGGGAGTCCTACCTGTCGATCGACCGGCTGCTCGCCGCCGCGCGCGCGGCGGGGGCCGACGCCGTCCACCCCGGCTACGGTTTCCTCAGCCAGAGCGGCGACTTCGCCGACGCGGTGCGCGACGCTGGCCTCGTCTTCGTGGGCCCGCCGGGCGACGTGCACCGGCGCATGGGGGACAAGAAGGCCTCGCGTCGCCTGATGGCGGCGGCCGGAGTGCCCGTCGTCCCCGGATACGACGGCGACGAGCAGTCGAACACGCGCCTCCTGGCCGAGGCCCGCGCGATCGGCTGGCCCGTGATGCTCAAGCCCTCCCGCGGAGGCGGAGGCAAGGGCATGCGCGTCGTGCGGGGCGCGGAGGGCTTCCTCGAAGCGCTCGCCGCCTCGCGCCGCGAGGCCCGGGGGGCCTTCGGCGACGACGCGATGGTGCTCGAGCGGTTCGTCGAGCGGCCCCGGCACGTCGAGGTCCAGGTGATGGCCGACGCGCAGGGCCGCGTCGTGCACCTCGGCGAGCGCGAGTGCTCCGTCCAGCGGCGCCACCAGAAGGTGGTCGAGGAGACGCCCAGCCCGGCCCTCACCGTGGCCGGGCGGGAGGCGCTGTGCGCGGCCGGCGTCGCCGCCGCGCGCGCGGCCGGCTACGTGAACGCCGGCACCGTCGAGTTCCTGCTCTCGCCCGACGGGACCTTCTCCTTTCTCGAGATGAACACCCGGCTTCAGGTCGAGCACCCGGTGACGGAGGCCGTCACCGGGCTCGACCTCGTGCGGCTGCAGCTCGAGGTGGCGGCGGGCCGTCCCCTGCCCCTCGCGCAGGAGGACGTGGCCGCCCGGGGGCACGCCCTCGAGTGCCGGCTCTACGCGGAGGACCCGCACAACGACGACCTGCCGTCCCCGGGGCGCGTGCTCCACCTCTCGGAGCCCGAGGGGCCCGGGATC
>Ga0316622_100002464_pt1 | contig 12813 bp, 10 predicted proteins | sample OWC_Aug_OW2_C1_D_FD_207646 | JGI IMG/M metagenome (GOLD analysis project Ga0316622, IMG submission 207646) | Wetland soil microbial communities from Old Woman Creek delta, Ohio, United States - OWC_Aug_OW2_C1_D5_C | ecosystem: Environmental > Terrestrial > Soil > Wetlands | place: USA: Ohio... | reverse complement strand
ACCTGTCAGTGGCGGCCAGTAAAACTGGCCGGAGACGGCGACGACGGCAAACGTGTAAAGGAAGCCGAAGCAGAAGTTCAAAAAGAGCTTCACCACCTCGTCCCGCCGGTCCTTGATGTTGTAAATCCAGAAAAGGGCCCAGATGACGGAACTCGAAAGGGCGAAAAGCGCGCCCGGAAGATTTGTAAACTGAAAAGAAAAGACGTCGCCGTGGGTCGATATGACAAAAACGCCGGCAAAGCTGATGAGGATGGCGATGACGCTCATGAGGCCGATGGGCTGTTTCAGGATCACGATGGAGAGGAGAACAAGCATGATCGGCCAGGTCCAGTTGAGGGGCTGGGCCTCCTGGGCCGGCAAAAGCGAGTAGGCCTTGAAGAGGATGGTGTAATAAAAAAAGGGGTTCAGGAAACCAAGCAAGGCGGAATGGAGATATTCGCCTTTAGAGAAGGTCGAAAGCTCGCGGGTCTTGCCCTGGCACAGGAGGATTAGAAAAAGGGCCGCCATGGAGACGAAAGACGCGTAGAAAAGAAGCTGGATGAAGTTGAGATGGCGGAGGGTGATCTTGAAGGCCGAGGCGACGGTGGACCAGAGAAGAACGGTCAGTATCGCGTACAGGTAAGCTTTTTTCTGCCTGTCCATGAGCATCCTTCTGCTGGTTCAGGGGGGCTGAAAGTCTATAACTTATGCGGGTGGGCGTGACAAGGGCTATTTGAAAAGCACGCCGGCCGGATGCATTTTCGTTGATTTAAAAGCCCCGGAAATGCATAATGAGCGGGAATTCTTGCGGAGGGAAGGAGAGACAGGACAGGATCATGAAGCTGACGGACGATATCTACGCATACGAATGGAAGAACTACTTCGAAAATAACTGCAACAGTTTCTATATCGGGGGGAATGTCCAGGCTCTCGTCGACCCGGGGCTGAAGGAGCACCTCCCGGGGCTCCTGGGGCAGATGGAAAAGGACGGTATCAAGCAGGAGGACATCCGCTACATCATCAACACACATTCCCACCCCGATCACTACGAAGCCTCCGAAGTCTTCAGCGGATCCGACACGAAGATCGCCCTCTCGGCGGCCGAAATGGACTTCATGACGAAGGGGCGGGGCGCCTACCTCTATGAGCTCTTCGGGCTTAAAGCGCCCCAGGTCAAGGTGAACCTTGTCCTCAATGACGGGGAAATCAAACTGGGGGAAGAAACCTTCCAAGTTGTCCTCACCCCGGGCCATTCCCCCGGGTCGGTCAGTCTCTACTGGCCGGTGAAGAAGGCTCTCTTTTCGGGGGATGTGATTTTCAGCCAGAACGTGGGGCGGACCGACTTCCCGGGGGGTGACAGCAAACTCCTCAAGGAAAGCATCCTGTCCCTGTCGAAACTCAAGGCCGAATACCTCCTGGCCGGGCACCTGGGGATCGTCAGTGGGGGGCGGAACGTGGCCCGCAACTTTGAATTCGTGATCGAAAGAATCTTCTCCTACCTGTAGCTCCTCCGGTTCGTCCGGGACTCTGACGAAGCAAGATGACCGATCATTTCCGTTATGTTGCCGGGATCTACGACCGCGTCATGAGGCCGCCGGACCCCGAAAGGCTGAAGCGAATCCTGAAACTCCCCGTCGCCGGTCCAATCCTGGACCTGGGAGGCGGAACGGGGAGGGTCTCTTCCCGTCTCAGGCCCCTCGTCGGCGGGGCGATCGTGACGGATTTTTCCTTACCCATGCTGATGCAGGCCGCGGCGAAGGGGGGACTCTTGCCAGTCCGCGCCGTGGGGGAAGCCCTCCCTTTCCCAGACGGGACCTTCGACCGGGTGCTCATCGTGGATGCCCTCCACCACTTTCGAAACCAGGAGGATGCCATAAGGGAGAGCCTGAGGGTCCTGAAACCGGGGGGCAGGCTTGCGATCGAGGAGCCGGACATAAGGCAGTTAATCGTCCGTGCCGTTGCCTTCCTGGAACAACTGATCCTCATGCAGAGCCGTTTTCACACGCCACTTCAGATCATGGAGATGATCAGGGACCAGGGAGTTACCGCGCACATCGAAAATTATTATTTTTTCCGGGCCTGGATCGTGGCGGACAAGACATGACCAGGAATATTTTCTGTTTTCACCCCCTTTCACTTTAGTGTTAATGACCGGCCACGCTGAAAGGTCAGGCCGTAGCCGCCAAGGCGCATAAAAAAGAGGAGCGTCTCTGATCATGAAGGAAAAGGAAGAGGCGGTTCTTGTATTCCCTCATCAGCTCTTCGAAAGCCACCCCTTTATATCCAGGGAGAGGCAGGTTGTCCTTGTAGAGGAACCGCGATTTTTCTTCAAGCCCCCGGCGGGGATCCGCTTCCATAAAAAGAAACTCCTCCTTCACCGAGCTTCCATGCGCTTCTATCTCGATGAGCTCAGGTCCCAAGGTCTGCAAGTATCCTATGTGGATTACAGGGAATCGGGGAAGGGCGGTTCACTTCTCAATCGGCTCAAAAAAGAGGGCGTGAGGAAGGTCTTCCTTGCCGACCCGGCCGATAACGGACTCGAGAGACGCATCCTCAAGGAAGCGAAGGATTCGCGCCTTGAGGTGGAAATTTCCGACACACCGAACTTTCTCACGTCGAAAGCGTGGATCCGGAAATATTTCGCAGGGAAGTCCCATGTCGCCATGACGCCCTTTTACATCGAGCAGAGAAAGCGCCTGAATATCCTGGTGAAGGATGGAAAACCGCAAGGGGGCAGGTGGAGCTTCGACCCGGAAAACCGAAGAAGGCTCCCGAAAGGAACAAAGGTCCCGAAACTGAAACGCCCGGTTTCGAACCGGTATGTCACTGAAGCCCGGGAATATGTGGATGGCCTCTTCCCGGATCATCCGGGAGAAACGGAAGGGTTCTTCTACCCCGTGAGCAGGAAGGACGCCCTGTCATGGCTTCAAACCTTCCTCGAGGAGCGGCTCCGTTATTTCGGCGATTACGAGGATGCCATGAGCCGGGAAGAGGCCATCCTTTTTCATTCGGTCATCACCCCGGCGCTGAACATAGGTCTTTTGACGCCCGCGCAGGTGGTCATGGAGACGCTGCATTATGCCCGGGAGAACCCAACAAATATCCCGATCAATTCCCTCGAGGGTTTCATTCGCCAGGTCATCGGCTGGCGGGAATTCATGCGTGCTGTATATCTTCTAGTGGGCGAAAAGGAGCGGAAGTCAAACTTCTGGGGCCACAAACAAAGGCTTCCAAATTCCTTCTACAGGGGGACGACGGGGATCGAGCCGGTGGACCACGTCATCCGAAGCGTGACCGGCACCGCTTACTGCCACCACATAGAACGGCTCATGGTCCTGGGAAATTTCATGCTTCTTTGCGAGATCGACCCCGCCGAGGTCTACCGCTGGTTCATGGAGATGTTTATCGACGCCTACGACTGGGTGATGGTCCCCAACGTCTACGGCATGAGCCAGTATGCCGATGGCGGGCTCATCACGACGAAACCCTACATCAGCTCCTCTAACTATATTCTCAAAATGAGCGACTATCCGAGGGGCGACTGGTGTCATGTGTGGGACGCCCTTTACTGGCGGTTTATTCAAAAACGTAAAGACTTCTTCGGCGGGAACCCGCGGATGAAGGTCATGACATTCCAACTCGAACGGATGGGGAAGAAAAAGCGGGAGGGGTATCTGAAAACGGCAGACGGTTTTCTTAAGTCACTTTAGATTTTCAGAATCTTAAGTATTTGAGTTCTTGAATTTTTTGACGAGACCGACAAGGCAGACCAAAAAGACCAGATAAACGAGGCGTAATTTGACGCCGTCTCATTCCCAGCCCAGGGGCGAATAGCCCTTTTCTCTCAGGCACCGATCCACAAACTCTTTGTAAATAGGGCTTGGCTGCGCCGCCTTGAAGATACCGTGGGTGGCGCCACCCGCCGCACCGCCTGCGGCACCTGCTGCGAGTCCACGGCCAAAATCACCCGTCACAGCGCCGATGGCAGCACCGGTTGCCGCACCGATGGCCCCGCCCTTCACGGCCCCTTCGGCGACTTTAGAATCCTGGTGCTTCTTGACGTAGGCCTCGGCCGTCTGCATGCACTGATCGATATCCCGCTGGGCCTGTTCCTGGCCGACGCTGTTGAGCTTTGCGTTAGGGTAGAGAACGGGCCTCTGATGGGCCGCGCAGCCGAGAAGAACGAAAATGGCAAAAAATGCTAAGAGCTTCTTCAATTCGCCCTCCCTATACCTGTTTTGAATACCTAACGATCTAAAGCCCTTTTCGGATGACCGGATATCGACAACAATCTATCAGATAGGAGGATTTTGCTTCAACCCTTTTCGATCCGGATCTTTGAGGTGCCTTTTTCTTTTTTCAGGTCCGATGCCTCGCCTGTGATCATTCCGACGACATTCACCGCGCTTGCGGGGACGGGGTCGGGGCCGGTGCTCATCGGTGTTCGACCGAAGAAGATGGCGAGGGCCTTCCCCGGGGGCCAGTAGCCAAGGTGGCCGATCTTGACCTTTGTTGTTGCCGTCTCGTCCGGCAGCATCTCGAGTCCGATGGAGAAGTAAAACTCATCCCCCCATTCGTTCGGCTTTGCCTCGATGGGAAGCTTTTCATAGATGGCCTTTGCGCAGGCCGTGTCGTAAAGCTCCGCTTCGATGATGCTTTTACCGACGACGATCTTTATTTTCTGCGGCATGGACGGCCTCATTTCGAATCAACGATGGCAAAGGTCACCGTCACATGGATGGTAAACGCTTGCTCCCCGGGCGCCATCGGCACGGATTGTGCCGCCATGGTTTCCATGCGGGCTACCGGGTATGGGGCAGTCCGCCCCGCCTGCTCTTCGATGGTTATCGGTCCTCCGAGCTTCAATCCCGCCGCTTCCGCGTAGATGCCTGCCCGATGCTGGGCGTCGGCCATGGCTTTGCGGCGAGCCTCATCGAAAAGCTTCGCGGGCTCGGAAACGTCGAAGCTGATCCCCCGGATCTGGTTTGCCCCCAGGGAAACCGTTTCGTCCAAAAACTCACCCAGCGCGGAGATCTTTCGGATCTTCACGTGGACCTCGTTCGTAACCTGGTAGCCCGCTATTCTCGGCGGCTCCTGCTGCGTCTTGTCGTATCGGTATTGGGGGGATACGTTGAACCGCGCGGTCTGGAAGTCCCGATCCTCGATGCCCCGCTTTCGGAGCATGGCAATGAGGCGGTTCATGGCCTCGTTGTTTTTCCTGAGTGCCTCGGCAGCCGTTGCACCATCGGTGACAACACCCACCTGGGCGTGGGCAATATCCGGCTTGCCGTAGGCCTCACCGGTGCCGACGACAGTGATCGATGGAGTCTTGGTGCCGGGGCGATCGGGCACCTGAGCCATAGCCATTGACGATGTGAACAGGATCAGTACCAGGACGAGAAAAGCGCACAATTTGTTCATGACGGCCCTCCTCTGGACGGTTTTTTTAGACGGTGTTCTGTCGGGTCATACTACCACAACCCGGGCCGTCGAAAAAAGTTTTTCACCTGTATTTTTGCAGGCACGAATCCTCACCCCTAGGCTTTCTTCATGGCGAAGAAAGTGCCGAGGCTGTTCCCGCCGGCGAAGGCCATGATGTTCACGAGGCCGTCCGTCGCAGTGTCTTTGAGGATCACGGTGATAAGAAGGAAGTTGGCGATGGTGATCAATCCCGATAGCACCGTGGCCCGGAAGACTCTCCTCTGGGCGACGTCGCTCGTGTACTTGGTGACCAAAAGATCCACGACGAATCCCGCGATAAAAATGAGAATGATTTTGAGGATCATGACACACCTCCTCTTAATTTATTTCGAATCTAGGTGACATGACGGCAGCAAAGGACCGGGGGGGAAGAAAATCCCCTGACCCCGGAGACACGGGGGGACACACCCCTTCGGTTTCGGGATTTTTCGACTGTCTAAAAGTTTTCAGTTTCTAAAGGGGGGTTATGGGCAAGCGCGGCCCATGAGGTTTGCGGAAGGGCAGCCTGGGATCAAGGATCCTCTTCACCCATAACCTATTGGTTGTTCAACAGACTCCAAAGCATCCTCCTGTATGGAATGACAGGAAATCCTGCGGGATGTTTAATGATATTATAGAAGAATAGCGGGGCAGGGGCAATAGCGAGAATATTGAACAATATCGTTATGTTGTGACAAAATCAGAAAACTATCTGTGTTTTCATTCGGTTACGTGTCTGATGGGTAAGAAGGGGCACTATCCCTATTTAGATCATATGATTCGGCCTCGTGGGTCTCAGCGGAAACGTTGCCGTCTCTTTCCGGCCACAGCCCGGCCGCAAAAAAGCTGCCGGGCGGAATATCCGCCCGGCAGTAGGGGGCTATGTGAAGGACAGAACAAAGCCGTATTTGAGACATTTGCTGCCCCGTTTGCTATGCAGATAACACAAGCAGTGCTTAATCGGTTCCTACCTGGGGCATTTGGGATAATATCTGCCCCCGATTACACAACCTGCGAGCGGTGTTATGACAGCGTACTTGGTAGCACTTGAGAGATTAACGGTCAAAATGAGGGGCACAGGGGTTAATTTCCTCTCAACCGATATTTTCTCGAGATATTTTGCCGCCTCCATATAGGTTGAGAAAAGTTTTACTTCGTAAGCACTGGTGGAATGGGGGCTGAATACCACATTCCCGCTGGCATCTTTTGTTATTGTAATCTTCGGGAAGATCTGTGAAACAGTTTTTGGATTTATAGCGAGTCCCTCTTCCTGCGCCATGTTAACCGTGGCAAAGGAAAGGGTGAACAAGATGACGAAAACGCCAAAAAGAATTTTTTTCCCATCAGTCCTGACTCTTCTCATTTTTCACCTCCCATGAAAGTTATATGAATTCAAGGCCTCCTTCTAAACAGAATGACAATTTCCTGCACCACCTCCTTTGATAAAAAACACAGTCAAAAATTAAAATGAAAGCGACAATCTCCCGTAAAAGTATTGATCCGGATAAATCGTTGGCGCCGCCGGATTCATGTCCTGGAATTTGAAGCCCGCATTCGTTGCGTTTTTCACCCCCAATTCGAGCGTGCCGTACCGCTTGGGGAAACGATACCCCAGTGAGGCGTCAAAGACCCAGAAATTTGTACTGTCCGAAACAAACTCACCGGATACACCATCAAAGAAATCCCCCTTCTGGTAAACGTAGGTGCCGATCAAGCGTGCGTAGATCCCGAGCGGATGGAAGAAGCTGATACCCAGGGGGACGCTATTGGTTGTCAGCTTCGAGACCCCCTCCACACCCCCGAAGCTGCTCTCATCTCTCTCAAAGTATTCGTATACATATTGGGCGCTCAGTGAAAAATAAGTGCTCAAAGTCCAGAACAGATAAGCGCGCCCCATCTTTTCATCCCAACCGACAGACTCCGTCTGATAGCCGGTGGCGGTTTCAACGAGCTGAGGCACTTTCATATCCCGCATGGACGCCTCTACCCCTCCGAAAAGGTTCTTGAGAATCTTCTGGTCGAGCGCCACTCCATACTTCCAGGTATCAACACCATCGAAATCATCATAGAACTGGTTGAAACCCGCCACCTGGGTCGGTTCAAGCGTTGCATTGGTCAGGAGCGTCCGCTTGAATGTCCTGAATGCCGCCGCCCGCAGGGTCGTCTCCGGGGTGAGATTCCACAGTAAGCCAAATTTCGGGTTGAATTGTTCATCATCTAGGTAATCAGGTGAATGATACCAGTCACCGCTTGCACCAAGGACCCAGGTCACGTTCTTGGGGCATTGAGTCAATGTATAGAGGTAAACATTGTGATGGTCCACATCGCTGCTCGACGTAATGGTGTCGAGTCCGGATATCTTGATCTTCGTATCGCCGGACAGGTCAACCGAGCCGCCGCCCGCGATCAGGCTGAACATGTTTGAGCGAAATAGGTATTGAGCCTCACCCATGTACCCGTCCTGGTCCATTTTGATGGATGAAGTACTCGTAAAAAGATCATAGTATGCTTGCTGGTAACTGAGGGAAATGAGCAGATCCGACCCTGGTGTAAAGGAGTGTTTCAGCCCCAGCCGTAGAGATGCGGGCTGATCATGGTATCGAAAATCGGAAGTGAAATTATTTGGATCGAATCGCAGGGGCAGATCCCCGTACTTATCATCTTTGTACCGGTACTCGGCCTGCAGGCTGGTTGCGTGCGTCAGCATCGCCTGGGCGAAGACATCGTATATCGACTTGGTCTGATCGTTGTTCGGCCTGAAGCCATCTGTTTCATAATAGAATTGTCCCAGGCTGAGAGAAAATCGGTCCCATATCCCGCTGAGTGCCGCATCATTTCCCCACGTATTTTTCCCGCCCACAACGCCGTCTGCCTGAAGTGCCAGGCCGTTTCTGACCAGCAGGGGGTTGTACTCGTTGAACGAAAGAGACGAGGGGCCTGATCCTTCGAGGATCCTTAGATTGCTTTCCGCCATCTGTGGCTGGATAGGGGAGAGATTCAGAGGCTGAAGCATCTGGGATTGCAGCAGTTCGCTGACCCGGGCGATCTGGTGTCTGGGAAGTGCAGAATACGAATCCGCCAGCAATCGGTGAGCGGAGTAGTTTGTAGGGTCTGTATTGACCGATTTCCAGCCCTCCACGAGTCCGAGCTGTTGGAATCCGAGGTCGTTGTAAATTCTCCCCTGGCTTGCGCTACGGGCTGCGAGGTCGGAATCAAGAAGCAACTGGGAGCGGTAGACCGCGCGGTTATCGTTGAGCTCAATCGACTTCTGCATGTCCTGCAGGGCCTCCACGGGGCGGTTCACGCTCTGCTTGAGGATAGCGTCGTAGAACCAGGGGGTGGGGTCCATGGGGTCAAGCTGCTTGGCGATGCCGAACTGTGTCGCCGAGAGGCTCTCTCGTTTCTCCTCGTAGTAGGCCTTGCCGAGGTAGCTCCGAACAAGAGCATTGTTGACATCGAGGCTTGCGGCAATCTCGATCTCCCGGCGGCCATCCTTGAGATCGCCTTTCCGGATCTTTGCGAGGCCGAGGCCGAGCCTGGGGAGCGGGTCGGCCGGGTCGAGGGCGATGGCCTTCTCAAAGGCCCCCTTCGCCTCGTCAATCTTCACCTGCGTGAGGTAGGCGTACCCAAGCACGCTCTGCGTGCGGGCAAGATCGGGGTTCGCTGCCGCTGCCCTTCCAGCCTCATCGAGGGCCCGGTCGAGGTCACCCTGTGCAAGCCAGAGCTCCGCAAGCCGTGCCCGTGCATTGGCATCATTGGGGCTCAGCCTCACGGCCTCCTGGACGCTCGTCATGGCTCCCCTCAGGTCAAAGCGGGCCTGCTGGGCGTAGGAGAGGGCAATCAGGGCCGGGGAGGACTTCGGGTCCGCCTCAACGGCTTTCCTTGCCAGATCGAGCCCCTCGTCTTTTCTGTTCTGGACGACGGCGATGATCGCCTTGAGGGCATGTGCTGGGCTGCTTTTCGTTTCGAGTCTCAGAGCCCGGTCAATGGCGGCATTGGCCTCGTCCACCCGCCCCACGCGGAGAAGAAGCGATGTGCAGTAGAGCTGGTAGTTGAGGTCGCCGTCGCTTTCGGGAAGCCCCTTGAGACTCGAGAAGGCACCTGCAAGATCCCCCTTCCGGTATGCCTCAACGGACTTGCGGGCCTTCACCTGCCAGTCCGCATTGCCGGGGAACTCCTCAGGGCGGAAATCGAGAATGGGCGGGTAGTACAGGGCCCACTGGACGGCGTCCCTCGGACGGACGACCACCACCGCCGCGGGGGCCTCACCGGCCCGAATGAGGGCCGACTGGCCGCTCGAAAGAAGCAGGCTTCCCTTCTCGTTTTCCGTCAGCATCTGCCCTTCGAAAAGGGAAATGAACGTCCCTTTTGCATCCACCCGGACGAAGAACTCCGTCCCCTTGACGTTGCCATTGACATGGGGGGTGAACATCTTGAGGCTTCGCTGAATGCGGCTGAAGAAGGAGGCGGAGCCGTTTAAGATCCTCATGAGGACCGTCTCTTCTTCCATCCCCTGGAAGACGAGGGTGGTGTTCTGGTCGAGGCGCATGGTGGATTCGTTGTTGAATAAAAGGGCGGCTCGGCTTTCCTCCTCCACCCGGAGCGTGTCGCCTGCGAAGAATCTATCGGTAATCTTGACGGGAGCCCACTGGGCCTCGCCGGCCCGCTGAACGTAGACGCCCCCCTCTGCGGAAGTCAGGCTTGCTAGCCACATCTCCGCCTGGGCCGCCTTCTGGGCCTGGGTGGTCTGCGGGTGAAACAGAATGAAGATGAACAGGATGAAAATGACGGCACGTAAAAAACCCTTCCCCCGCTTCATAAGGTGCCTCCCTTTTTTTGGATTTTCCCCTCTTGTCAGGACATCCGATGCAACCTCATCACTTCGCACCCAGGGTGACGGATCCGTCCCATTCCTCGGGTGGCGGCTTCAGGATGTACTCTCTGCAGAGCTTCAGGTAAAAGAGTGAAGGCCCGTCATCGGCATTCACTGCCAGGATGTTCTCGAAGAGGTCGATGGCGATGTTCCAGAGCCGTCCCCTGTAGGCCTCGAGAGCGCTGCTGAACGTTTCACTCAGAGCGATCTTCCTTTCGTCGGCCTCTTCCCTGCGGCATATCAATTCGTTGACGGAAACAGCGTTTACCTTCCCCGCCAGGATAAATTTACCCAGGGGCCTTGTGAGGTATTCTCCGATACCCGCGATGACATCGTCTGAAACCAGGATCCGGGTCTTCAGGTACTTGTTGAGCCCCTCCATTCGGGATGCCGTGTTGACGCAGTCCCCGACGGCCCGGTATTCGTAGTGGTCGTGGGCGCCAACACTGCCGAGAGACACATAACCGGCGTGCAGGCCGATCCGGATGGGGAGTCGACTGTTGGGGGAGTCGGCATTGAAGGCGGCGACGGCCGCGGCGATTTCCAGCGCTGCCTGGCAGGGGTTAACCCTCACATCGACGCCGGGACTTTCCCTGTACCAGATGGCGAGCATGGCGTCCCCCACCACGTCAAGCACCCTTCCACCGTGCTTCTGGACGGGCCCGAAGACGGCCTCATAGTAACGGTTCATGAACTGTTTCAACTCTGACGGTGACATGGTTTCGGCCAGCGTGCTGTACTTTTCGGCGTCGGCATAGAGGACCGTGCCGTGGACCATGTCACTTTTTGTTTTGAAATCGTTGATGTTCTCCACCATTGAATCGATGACGTTGTTGGGGAGATAGTAGCCGATGGCCTTCCGGATATTTTCGCGCTCCCTGTGGATGTTGCGGTAATGCCAGACGGACGCCGCGACGATGGCGACGGGCGCCTGGATCAGCACGGGCACGAAGAGCGGCATCCAGAGGTTGTTTTCCCTGAACTGGTGATAGGCGACCCCTGCGTAGACAAGGCACAGGGCAACAACGATGATGGCGGCCCTGTAGCCCGGCAATTGACGGCATAAAAAACCGATCATCAGACCCCACGTGAAGAGCATCACAGCCTGAGCGGCGGGACTGATCATCCCTATGGGTTGAATTTCAAGCAGATTCGAGAAGACCGTCGCGGCAAGCTCGACGCTGCTTAGATTCTCGCCTCCTTTCTGGGAAAATACGGTGTAGAAACCGCCCATCTGTTCAGCCCGCAGATCTTCCGTGACCCCGACGAACACGGCCTTGCCCTTGAAGTCAAATCCGCTTCCTCCCTCGATGACTTTAGAATAGGGGATCCGGGTGACGGTTCCAGGAGGGCCGTAGTAGTTGATGAACTGGCTCTCTTCCCCGGTGTACATCCGCATGATTGCCTGAAGCTTTTTCGTTTTTTTATCGTCCGTTTTAAATGCCTGAGGGCGATCCAGTACCTCGAGGACCTTTTTCGCCAGCGGCGGGTCGTTCTCGAAAAGATCACGTATTGATCGAACGGAGTTCTGCAATTTTCCATAAGTCAGCAGAGACGCTCTGTTGCGGGGCAGGGCTTCGGTCTGCAAAGGGTCGATCTTTGCAAGGTTGGCGATGAACTCATCGTAGATATCCATGGAGAAAGCCTGCAGCATCACAACGGGCAGTGTAGGGACGTTCCCGAGCTTGAACGACCAGCACTGGTCCACCCGCACCGGGACCCTCGGCAGGGGAAAGGAAGCCGTTGCGAACGCCGGCGCCGCCAGGAGCGGGATGGGCGGCACGAACGTCTCGATCATGACGGACCCTTCCGCTTTGTGGCCCCCGGAGCGTAAGCGGATATACTCGGACATGATGGCGCCGCAAAGGATCACGTTGCCGGCCTTTTGAATCGACCGGGCGAGCCGGTTGTCGTCGATGGGGTCGCGGTACTCGTCGAAAAGGAGGTCGAAGGAGATGACTCCCGCACCTTCCTGTGAGAGGATATCGACCAGGCGTCCGTGAAGGGATCGCGGCCACCTCACGGGATCCCTGGGAAGATTCAGTCGCTGGGCCGATGCCTTGTCTATCGCGACGATCACAACATCCGGCGGCGGCTTGATGGGCCCCCTTATGTTGAAGAGAAAGTCGAGCCCGATCCTCTGGTCACACTCGTTTATGTAGTTCAGTGAAAAGCCGACGAGACCCAGAGCCCCTATCAGGACTCCCCAGATTAGTGCTTTTGAATATCTGGACATGGCAACCAATCCGCGATCACGAAAAGAAAGAAATACTCACGGAGGGCGCGTCAAATTATTTCACGTCGTCCGTCGGGTCAAATTCACTAATTTTCAGACAGGGGAAACGTCCTCCATTCGAGAAAGAAGCGCTCGAAGGTAGCCCTGGTGTCCGGCGCCACTGAAAGCGCTTTGGATTTCCCTTTGTCATGGAACCCCCGGTCTCAGGAGACTGGCCACGGATTTTTGGATGAAATCCATTTTTTCTTCGGTTGCCTTCCGGCCT
>Ga0316622_100002463_pt1 | contig 12814 bp, 7 predicted proteins | sample OWC_Aug_OW2_C1_D_FD_207646 | JGI IMG/M metagenome (GOLD analysis project Ga0316622, IMG submission 207646) | Wetland soil microbial communities from Old Woman Creek delta, Ohio, United States - OWC_Aug_OW2_C1_D5_C | ecosystem: Environmental > Terrestrial > Soil > Wetlands | place: USA: Ohio... | reverse complement strand
AGATCGAGTACCGCACCGACAAGACCGGCAACGTGCACGCCGTCTTCGGCAAGGCATCGTTCACGCCCGAGCAGCTCAAGGGGAACCTCACGGAGCTCGTGCGGGAGATCGTCCGGGTGAAGCCGGCTGCGGCCAAGGGCCAGTACATCAAGAGCGCGACCATCTCCACGACCATGGGGCCGGGCATCGGACTCGACGTCGCGGCGCTCGTGGACGCGGTGAAGCAGTAGCCCGGCGTTCTGCCGGAAGGCGGGAGAGGAATGGAGAAAGAGAAGAAGGAGGCCCTGGTCCAGGAGCTCACGGCAGAGCTCACCGGGAAGGGAGTCGTCCTCCTCGGCGACTTCACCGGGATGGACGTCGAGACCGCGACGGAGATCCGGAAGCGCTTCCGTCAGGTCCACGCGCAGTACAGGGTCGTGAAGAACACGCTTGCGAAGCGCGCCATGGCGGAGGCCGGGTTCGGTGGGCTTGCCGAGCAGATGAAGGGTCCGAACGCGATGGTCGTCACCGACCGGGACGCGGCTCCCCTGGCGAAGATCCTCGTCGAGTTCGAGAAGCAGAAGAGCACCCCGAAGATCCGTGCCGGTTGGGTGGATTCAGCGGTGGTGACGGCGGGCGACATCCGGCGGATCGCGGAGCTTCCGTCCCGCGAGGTTCTCCTCGCGCAGATCGCGGCCGGGTTCCAGGCTCCGGTGGCCGGGCTCGCGAGGCTTCTGCACGAGCTCATGAGGCGATTCGTGGCGACGGTAGGCGAGGTGGCGAAGCAGAGGGGCGATGCTCCGGGCGCGGCCGAGTAGCGGCGAGACCCGGTTTCTGTGTCTGGCAATCCCACGAGAGGTTCACTTCGGAGGTGAGCGATGGCAGACGAGACGAAGGGCGCGGTTGAGACCGTCGAGCAGACGGGCACGAGCAAGAGTATCGAGAAGATCCTCCAGGCCATCGAGAAGATGACCGTCCTCGAGATGGCGGAGCTCGTGAAGGCGCTCGAGACGAAGTTCGGCGTGAGCGCGGCAGCTCCGGTGGCCATGATGGCCGCCCCGGCCGCCGGCGGCGGCGCCGACGCGGGCGCGGACGAGAAGACCGAGTGGGACGTCGTTCTGGCCAACACGGGCGAGAAGAAGTTCCAGGTCGTGAAGGTCATCCGCCAGGTCACGGACCTCGGCCTCAAGGAGGCCAAGGACCTCGTCGACAACCCCGGCCAGGTCGTGAAGAAGGGTGCGACGAAGGAAGAGGCGGAGGACATCAAGAAGAAGCTCGAGGAAGCCGGCGCGAAGGTCGAGCTGAAGTAGCCATCGGGCGCAGGGAGTCAGGGTGCGGCAGAGTCTTCGGGATCCCCTGTCCTGTGGGATGGTGACGTGCGGCGCGCGTGGTGTCGACGCGTCGCCTCCCTTGTGGAGGGCGATTAAGCAGTGAGCGGACCCCGCAAGATAGAGAGAAGGGTGTTCTCGGAGTTCCCGGTCGGCCGGGAGCTTCCGATGCCGAACCTCCTTGACGTGCAGCTCGCGTCGTTCCGCGCCTGCCTCGGCGGCGGGAGCTCGGATTCGGGGGAGCCGTCCGGCCTGGACGAGATCTTCAAGCGGTTCTTCCCCGTCGAGGGGCATCAGGGCGCCTACACGCTCGAGTACAAGGGCTTCCGCATGGGGCAGCCCAAGCACTCCATCCAGGAGTGCCGCGAGCGCAACCTCACGTTCGAGGCGCCCCTGAAGGCGACGCTCCGGCTCGTGCGGTGGGAGCCGCGCGAAGGTGGCCAGCGCAGGTTCCGCGAGGCGGAGGAGGCGGAGATCTACCTCGGCGAGATCCCGCTCATCACCGAGCGCGGCACCTTCGTCATCAACGGCGCCGAGCGCGTGATCGTGAGCCAGCTCCACCGCTCACCGGGCGTGTTCTTCCAGGAGCGCGTGCACCCGAACGGCACGACGCTCTACTTCGCCAAGGTCATCCCGTACCGCGGGACGTGGGTCGAGATCCGGATGGGCATCAAGGACGAGATGTTCATTCGCACCGACCGCCGTCATCAGTTCCGCATGACGACGTTCCTGCGCGCGCTCGGGTACTCGAAGGACGAGGACATCCGCGCTCTCTTCTATATGAAGGAGACCGTGGAGCTCCCGGCCTCGTCGAGGCCGACGCGCGAGATGCCTCCCTGCGGGCGCATCTTCGCCGAGACCATCGTGAACAAGGAGACCGGCGAGGTCGTGGCCGAGCGCGGCGAGGAGGTCGCTCCGAAGCACGTCCGCGAGCTCAAGGAGCAGGGCCACACCTCCGTCTCGGTCCTCGTGACCGAGACCGGGCGCGTCCTGGCCCGGAAGGACGAGGAGCGCGACGCCGAGCTCGTCGGGCGCATCGTCGCCACGACCTACCGCGACCCCGAGTCCAGGGAGATCATCGTCAAGAACGACGAGAAACTCACACCGACGGTGATCGGCATCCTGAGGAAGGCGGGGCACCGCGAGATCGAGCTCGTCCAGATGGACCCCGTGGACCAGAAGGTGCTCGACGCGACGCTCGTCCGCGACAAGACGCACTCCGAGGAGGAGGCCCTTCAGGAGATCTACAAGACGATGAAGGGCGGCAACCTCCCGAGCAAGGACGCGGGCCGGGAGCTCGTCGACCGGATGTTCTTCGATCCCAACCGCTACGACCTTAAGAACGTCGGGCGGTACAAGATCAACAGGCAGCTCTCGATCCCGGACGAGGACATCCCGTTCTCGACGATCTGCCTCACCCGGAGGGACTTCATCGCCACGATCATGGCGCTTCTCGACGTCCTGAAGGGCAAGCGCCAGGTCGACGACATCGACCACCTGGGCAACCGCCGCGTGCGGTCCGTCGGGGAGCTCCTCGAGAACCAGCTCTCCGCGGGACTCTCGCGCATGATCCGCGTGGTCAAGGACCGCATGTCGGCCGGCGAGAGCGAGGAGTTCGACCTGGCCACGCTCGTGAACTCGCGGCCCATCTCGGCCGTCGTGAGGGCGTTCTTCGGGTCGAACCAGCTGTCGCAGTTCATGGAGCAGACGAACCCGCTCGCGGAGCTGACCCACAAGCGCAGGCTCTCGGCCCTCGGGCCGGGCGGCCTCACGAGAGAGCGCGCCGGGTTCGAGGTCCGCGACGTGCACTACAGCCACTACGGCCGGATGTGCCCGATCGAGACGCCGGAAGGGCCGAACATCGGGCTCATCAGCTCGCTCGCGACGTACGGCCACATCAACGACTTCGGGTTCATCGAGGCGCCGTACTACAGGGTCGAGGGCGGGTCGGTGACGGGCCGCGTCGAGTTCCTCACGGCTTCCGAGGAGGACCAGTACGCGATCGCTCAGGCCGGCGAGCCCATCGACGCGGACGGCAAGCTGTCCGCGAAGTCCCTTCTCACGCGGTACAAGGACGACTTCCCCACGGTGACGCGCGAGGAGGTGCAGTACATCGACGTGTCGCCCAAGCAGCTCGTGTCCGCGGCCGCGGCGCTCATCCCGTTCCTCGAGCACGACGACGCGAACCGGGCGCTCATGGGCTCCAACATGCAGCGCCAGGCGGTGCCGCTCCTGAAGACCGAGACGCCGCTCGTCGGCACGGGCATCGAGTACCGCGTGGCCGTCGACTCGGGCGCGGTGACCGTCGCGTGGCACGCCGGCGTGGTCGAGTCGGTCTCGGCGGACAAGATCACCGTGCGCCACACCGAGACGCTCGACGGGTCGCCGGCCGTGGACGAGTACGAGCTCCGGAAGTTCCAGCGCACGAACCAGAACACGTGCATCAACCAGCGTCCGGTGGTCGCCGCGGGGCAGCACGTTGAGCGCGGCGACGTCATCGCGGACGGCCCGTCCACGAGGGACGGAGAACTCGCGCTGGGCGCGAACCTGCTGGTCGCGTTCATGCCCTGGGAGGGCTACAACTTCGAGGACGCCATCCTCGTGTCCGAAAGGGTCCTCAAGTCCGACGCCCTGACCTCGATCCACATCGAGGAGTTCGAGTCCCAGGTCCGGGAGACGAAGCGGGGGATGGAGGAGTTCACTCCCGAGATCCCGAACGTCAGCGAGGAGCGACTGAAGGACCTGGACGAGGGCGGCCTCGTGCGCGTCGGCGCCCACGTGACCGCCGGCGACATCCTGATCGGGAAGGTCACGCCCAAGGGCGAGACCGAGCTCACGCCGGAGGAGAACCTCCTCCGCGCCATCTTCGGGGACCGCGCCGGCGACGTGCGCGACACGTCCCTGAAGGCGCCGCCCGGGATGTCCGGCATCGTCATCGATACGAAGCTCTTCTCCAGGCGCGCCCGCGACGAGCGAGGCAAGAAGGTCGTCCTGAAGGAGATCGAGAAGATCAAGGCCGAGGCCAGGACCGCCACGAAGCGGCTCGAGCGCGAGCGCGACAGGCGGATCTACGGCGTTCTCGAGGGCCTGAAGACCCGTTCGCTGCGCGACCGGAGGACCGGCGAGCTCGTCATCCGTGCCGGCCGCAAGGTGAACGAGGACGTCATGAAGCTCCTGCGCCTCGACAAGCTCGAGTGCGAGGGCGGGATCGTCGAGGACGACCGGGCGAACGAGAAGGCGATCGCGCTCTTCGAGGAGTACAGGAAGCGCATCGACGACATCGAGCCCGACCGCGAGCGGAAGATCGAGAAGGTCAAGCTCGGCGAGGACCTCCCGAGGGGCGTCGTCAAGCTCGCCAAGGTCTACGTCGCGACCAAGCGGAAGCTCTCGGTGGGGGACAAGATGGCCGGGCGCCACGGCAACAAGGGCGTCGTCGCCAAGATCCTCCCCGAGGAGGACATGCCGCGGCTTCCCGACGGGACCCCGGTGGACGTCGTGCTGAACCCGCTCGGCGTGCCGTCGCGCATGAACCTGGGCCAGATCCTCGAGACGCACCTCGGATGGGCCGCCTCGCATCTCGGGTACCTCGCGTCGACGCCCGTGTTCAACGGGCCGACCGTGCAGGCGATCAAGGCCGAGCTCAGGAAGGCGGGGCTCCCGGAGTCCGGCAAGACCGTGCTGTACGACGGCAGGACCGGCGAGCCTTTCGAGCACGAGGTGACGGTGGGCATGATCCACACGATGAAGCTCCTGCACCTCGTCGATGACAAGATCCACGCGCGCTCGATCGGTCCCTACTCGCTGGTCACGCAGCAGCCCCTGGGCGGCAAGGCTCAGTTCGGCGGACAGCGGTTCGGCGAGATGGAAGTGTGGGCGCTCGAGGCATACGGCGCTGCCCACACGCTCCAGGAGCTTCTGACCGTGAAGTCGGACGACGTGGTCGGAAGGTCGAGGACGTACGAGGCGATCGTCAAGGGTCAGGATCCCCCGAGACCCGGCACACCTGCTTCGTTCGATGTGCTCATGCGTGAGCTTCAGAGCCTCGGGCTCGACGTCACGCTGGTCAGGGAGTAGGTGCAGTCGAGGAGGGAAGCCCGTGTATTTCGGCGTTTTTGACGAGCACAAGGAGGCCCAGGAGTTCAGCGCGATCCGGATCCGGCTCGCGTCTCCTGAGGCCATCCGGAGCTGGTCGCACGGCGAGGTGACACTCCCTGAGACGATCAACTACCGCTCCTTCAAGCCCGAGAAGGGCGGACTCTTCTGCGAGCGGATCTTCGGCCCGGTGAAGGACTGGGAGTGCAACTGCGGCAAGTACCGCCGCATCCGGTACCGCGGGATGATCTGCGAGAACTGCGGCGTCGAGGTCACGCAGTCGAAGGTCCGGCGCGAGCGCCTGGGCCACATCGAGCTTGCGGTCCCCGTCGCCCACGTGTGGTTCTTCCGCGGGAACCCGAACATCATCGGCCGCCTCCTCGACATGAAGCGGCGCGACCTCGAGCGCGTGCTGTACTACGAGTCGTACGTCGTCCTCGACCCGGGCCGGACCGACCTCAAGGTCGGCGAGCTCCTCTCCGGCGAGCGGATGGCCGAGTACGCGATGGACACGACCTCGGGCCTCCGGGCCGAGATGGGCGCCGGCGCGATCCGCGAGCTTCTGAAGCTCGTGGACATCGAGACCGGCTACCACGAGCTCAGAGCGCTGGTCCGCGACCTCGAGGCGACCAAGCAGGCGAAGAAGAAGGCCCTGAAGCGCCTCCAGGTGTTCGACTCGTTCCGCGGGTCGGGCAACGAGCCGTCGTGGGTCGTGATGGACGTGATCCCCGTGCTTCCTCCGGACCTCCGTCCGCTGGTTCCCCTGGAAGGCGGCCGCTTCGCGACATCCGACCTGAACGACCTCTACCGGCGCGTCATCTACAGGAACAACAGGCTCAAGAGCCTGCTCAAGATCAAGGCGCCGGAGATCATCCTGAGGAACGAGAAGCGCATGCTCCAGCAGGCCGTGGACGCCCTCTTCGACAACGGGCGGGGTTCCAGGGCCGTGCGCGGCCGCGGGCGGCGCGTGCTGAAGTCGCTCTCGCATCTCCTCAAGGGGAAGAAGGGGCGCTTCCGCCAGAACCTGCTGGGCAAGCGCGTGGACTACTCGGGGCGCTCGGTCATCGTCGTCGGGCCGGAGCTCAAGCTCCACCAGTGCGGCATCCCGAAGACCATGGCGCTCGAGCTCTTCAGCCCGTTCATCGTGAGGAGGCTCCAGGAGACGGGGCACGCGCAGACCGTGAAGGCCGCGAAGAACCTCATCGAGCGGCGGAACCCCGAGGTGTGGGACGCGCTCGAGGCTGTCATCACGGACCACCCGGTGTTCCTGAACCGCGCGCCGACGCTCCACCGCCTCGGCATCCAGGCGTTCGAACCCATCCTGGTCGAAGGGAAGGCCATCCGGATCCACCCGCTCGTCTGCACGGCGTTCAACGCCGACTTCGACGGAGACCAGATGGCCGTCCACGTGCCGCTGTCCCTCGAGGCGCAGGTCGAGAGCCGCGTGCTCATGATGTCCGTGAACAACATCCTCCTCCCGGCCGACGGGAGGCCCGTGGCGAGCCCGTCGCAGGACATCGTGCTCGGCTGCTACTACCTGACGAAGCCGGTCGCGACGCAGCCCGACGAGAAGGCGATGAAGGCGTTCGCCGGCACGGACGAGCTCATCTTCGCGCTCGACAGCGGCCAGCTGGACCTTCACGCATGGGTGAGGATCCGCTACAAGGGCCGCACGCGCGTGACGACGCCCGGCCGCGTGCTCTTCAACGACCTTCTGCCCGACGAGCTCGGGTACGTCAACATGACGATGGACGGCGGGAAGCTGAAGGAGCTCGTGGGAAAGTGCCACAGGCTGCTGGGCCAGGAGAAGACGGCCGAGGTTCTCGACAGCCTCAAGCGGACGGGCTTCCACTACGCGACGCTCGCCGGCATCACGATCGGCATCGACGACGTCCTCGTGCCGCCGCAGAAGGGCGAGATCCTCGAGAGCGCGCAGAAGGAGGTCGACAGGATCTCCCGGTACTACCGTGACGGCGTCATCACCGACACCGAGCGGTACAACCGTGTGGTCGACACCTGGACGCACGCCGCGAGCGACATCGCGGACGCCATGTCCGACGGTCTCCAGCAGGCGAGCGGCGGGTTCAACCCGATCCACATGATGGCCGACTCGGGCGCGAGAGGATCGAAGGACCAGATCCGGCAGCTCGCGGGCATGCGCGGTCTTATGGCGAAGCCCCAGAAGAAGCTCACGGGGCAGATGGGCGAGATCATCGAGTCGCCGATCAAGTCGAACTTCCGCGAGGGGCTCACGTCCCTCGAGTACTTCATCTCGACCCACGGCGCCAGGAAGGGGCTCGCGGACACGGCCTTGAAGACCGCGGACGCGGGCTACCTCACGAGAAGGCTCGTGGACGTCGCCCAGGAGGTCGTGATCACGGAGTTCGACTGCGGGACCTCGCGCGGCACCATCACGAGGGCCCTCGTCGAGGCCGGCAAGATCGTCGAGCCGCTTCCGGAGCGCGTGCTGGGCAGGGTCACCGCCGATGACGTCGTGGACCCCGCAACGGGCGAGATCATCATCTCGCGGAACCAGCTCATCGACGAGGAGGCCACCGAGAAGCTCCGCAACATGAACATCGAGGAGGTCTCGATCCGGTCGGTGCTCACGTGCGAGTCCCCGCGCGGAGTCTGCGCCATGTGCTACGGGCGCAACCTCGCCACGGGGCGGCTGGTCGAGATGGGCGAGGTCGTGGGCGTGGTCGCTGCGCAGTCCATCGGGGAGCCGGGCACGCAGCTCACGCTCCGCACGTTCCACATCGGCGGCACCGCGGGACGCATCGCCGAGGTGTCGAAGCGCGAGGCCATCGCTCCGGGCAGCATCAAGTACGACTTCGACAAGTCCGCCTCGCTGCGGACGGACGCCGAGGGGAAGCTGGTGGTCATCGGCCGGAACGCCAGGCTCACCAAGGTGGGCGACGACGGCCGCACCAGGGTCTACAACATTCCGTACGGCGCGACCCTCCTCGTGCGCGAAGGGGACCACGTCGAGGAAGGCCAGACGCTCTTCGAGTGGGACCCCTACAACGACCCCATCATCTCGCGCAGCGGCGGCATCGTGAGGTTCGAGCAGATCGTGGACGGCCGGACGATGGAGCGGTTCGCCGACGAGACGACCGGCCACCGCGAGCGCGTCGTGGTCGAGGACCCGCAGAAGGAGCTCCACCCGTCGATCGTGATCGAGTCGAAGACGGGCAAGTCGACCGGCGACTACATCCTGCCGACGGGCGCCCGGATCCTGGTGAAGGACGGGGACGAAGTCCAGCCGGGCACGGTCATCGCCAAGATCCAGCGCGAGTTCGGGAAGACGCGCGACATCACCGGCGGCCTTCCGCGCGTCGAGGAGCTCTTCGAGGCCCGGCCTCCGAAGAGCCCGGCGACCATCAGCGAGATCGACGGTGTCGTGCGGTTCGGCGAGGTCAGGAAGGGCCTGCGCGAGGTCGTCGTTGGGAGCGAGGGGGTCGAGAAGATCTACCGCCTCCCGCACGGCGTCCACCTGCGCGTGCACGACGGCGAGCTCGTGAAGGCGGGCGACCGGCTCTCCGAGGGGCCGATCAACCCGCACGACATCCTCGCGATCAGGGGCGAGAAGGCCGTCCAGGAGTACCTCCTGAACGAGATCCAGGAGGTCTACCGACTGCAGGGCGTGAAGATCAACGACAAGCACATCGAGATGATCGTCCGCCAGATGCTGCAGCGCGTGAGGGTTCTGGATCCGGGCGACACGAGGTTCCTCGAGAGCGACGTCGTGTCGCGGCCGGAGTTCGAGCGCGAGAACAGGCGCATCGCCGAAGAGAACGCGACGATCGAGGATCCATCGAAGAAGCTCAAGCCGGCGACACACGAGGCGCTGCTCCTGGGGATCACGAAGGCGGCACTGACGACGGACAGCTTCATTTCCGCCGCCTCGTTCCAGGAGACGACGCGTGTGCTCATGATGGCTGCCACCAAGGGCGCGGTCGACACGCTCAAGGGCCTCAAGGAGAACGTCATCATCGGGCGTCGGATCCCTGCCGGAACGGGGCTCACCGACTACGACGAGATCACCGTGATCAAGCCCGAGGAGCCCGAGCCGACGATCGTGGAGCGCCCCGACGAGGCTCCGGAGCCGGAAGCAGGAACGCTCACTTCGGCGTCCTCGTAGAGGCGCCGCCGGGCGCAGCCCCCGGGCCGCGCCTGTGACAGGGTTCGTGAGGAGGGAAGCTTGCCGACCATCAACCAGCTCGTGAAGAAGGGCCGCACGGAGCGGATCAAGAAGAAGCCCGCGAGGGCGCTCCAAGGCCATCCCCAGAGGCGAGGGATCTGCACGAGGGTGTACACGACGACGCCCAAGAAGCCGAACTCGGCGCTCCGGAAGGTCGCCAGGGTGAGGCTCATGAAGGGCGACTCGGTGACCGCGTACATCCCGGGGGAGGGGCACAACCTCCAGGAGCACTCGGTCGTGCTCATCCGCGGCGGCAGGGTGAAGGACCTCCCGGGCGTGCGCTATCACATCATCCGCGGCCCGCTCGACGCCGCAGGCGTGGACGGCCGGAAGCAGTCCCGCTCGAAGTACGGAACGAAGCGGCCGAAGTAGAGGAGACGAAGGATGCCAAGAAGGCGTGAGATCGCGAAGCGGGAGCGTCAGCCCGACCCGAAATACGGGAGCGTGGTGGCGACGCACTTCGTCAGCTGCCTCATGAAGAAGGGGAAGAAGAGCACCGCCGAGCGGACGTTCTATACGGCGCTCGACATCATCGCCGACAGGACCAAGGAGGACCCGCTCCAGGTCTTCGAGAAGGCGGTGAACAACGTGAAGCCGATGCTCGAGGTGAAGTCGAGGAGGGTGGGAGGAAGCACCTATCAGGTGCCGGTCGAGGTGCGGCCCGAGCGTCGCACGGCTCTCGCGTTCCGGTGGATCGTCGGGTACGCGAGGGAGCGGTCCGAGCACTCCATGGCGGAGAAGCTGGCCGGCGAGATCATCTCCGCGTACAAGAAGGAAGGCGCGGCGATGAAGAAGCGGGACGACACGCACAAGATGGCGGAGGCCAACAAGGCCCTGGCGCACTACAGGTGGTAGGCCGGGGTCCGGTTCGGGGGAGACGTTGCCTGGGATTTCCGGACACGAGACGCATCGCGTCGAGCAGCACATGCCCGGACCTCCCACGGCGGTGAGAGCGCGGACGACGGTCCGCACGCGGAGATTCGAGAAGTCCATGGCGCGCGTAAGCCCGCTCGAGAGGGTACGGAACATAGGCATCATGGCGCACATCGATGCCGGGAAGACCACCCTCACGGAGCGGATCCTCTTCTACACGGGGAGGGTCCGCCGGATGGGCGAGGTGCATGACGGCGCGGCCGTGATGGACTGGATGCCCCAGGAGCGCGAGCGCGGCATCACGATCACCTCCGCCGCGACCACCTGCTACTGGCTCGACCACCGCGTCAACATCATCGACACGCCGGGGCACGTGGACTTCACGGTCGAGGTGGAGCGCTCCCTCAGGGTGCTGGACGGGGCCATCGCGGTCTTCTGCGGCGTCGGAGGCGTGGAGCCCCAGTCCGAGACCGTCTGGAGGCAGGCCAACGAGTACCGCGTCCCGAGGCTCGCGTTCGTGAACAAGATGGACCGCGTGGGCGCGGACTTCGAGAACTGCGTCGCAATGATGGTGGAGCGCCTGCGGGCGAACGCCGTCCCGGTGCAGATCCCGATCGGCGCAGGCGAGTCGTTCGAGGGCGTGGTCGATCTCGTTGCCATGAAGGCCGTGCGGTTCGACGAGGACAGCCTCGGCGTGGTCGTGAGCGACGCCGAGATCCCTCCGCGGCTTCTGGCGGAGGCCAGGCATCGCCGCGAGCACATGATCGAGCAGGCGGTCGAGGCGGACGAGGCTCTCGCGGAGAAGTTCGTGCACGGGGAGACGCTGACGTACGACGACGTCATCCTGGCGCTCAGAAAGGCCACGATCTCGTTCCACATCGTCCCGGTGTTCTGCGGCTCGGCCCTCCGGAACGCGGGCGTGCAGCCGCTCCTGGACGGCGTCGTGCAGTACCTGCCTTCGCCGGCCGACGTCCCTCCGGTGAAGGGCACGAACCCGTTCACGCACAAGGTCGAGGAGCGCCCGCCGGACGACACGAAGCCGGCCGCGGCGCTCGCGTTCAAGATCGCGACGGACCCCTACGTCGGGAGGCTCACGTACCTTCGCGTCTACTCGGGCACGATCGAGAAGGGGGCCCAGCTCCTGAACCCCAGGACCGGGAAGAAGGAGCGCATCGGACGGATCCTCCTCATGCACGCGAACAAGCAGGAGGACCTGACCGAGGCCCTCGCGGGCGAGATCGTGGCGGTGGTTGGCCCCAAGCAGACGAGCACCGGCGACACCCTGTGCGACGCCAAGAAGCCGGTCGTGCTCGAGCGCATGAAGTTCCCGGAGCCGGTCGTCGCGGTCGCCATCGAGCCCAAGACGAAGGCCGACGACGACAAGCTCAACGACACGCTGTCGAGGCTGGCCGAGGAGGACCCGACGTTCACGGCCAAGACGAACCCCGACACCGGGCAGACGATCATCTCCGGCATGGGCGAGCTCCACCTCGAGGTCCTCACGGACCGCATGCTTCGCGAGTTCGGCGTGAAGGCCAACATCGGCAAGCCGATGGTCGCCTACCGGGAGACCATCAGCGCCGTCGCCGAGGCCCAGGGGCAGTTCATCCGCCAGAGCGGCGGCCACGGGCAGTACGGCGACGTCAGGATCAGGGTCGAGCCGCTCAAGGACGGCGGGTTCGAGTTCGTGAACGAGGTGCGGGACGGTGAGGTCCCGAGGGAGTTCGTGCCGTCGGTGCGCCAGGGCGTCGAGAGCGCGATGGAGAACGGGATCCTCGCTGGATACCCGCTCGTGGACATGAAGGTCACGCTCATCGGCGGGAGCTATCACGACGTGGACTCGAGCGACATCGCGTTCCGTGCCGCTGGGTCCATCGCGCTCCGCACGGCGGCCGGGCAGGCGAGCCCGATCCTGCTCGAGCCGATCCTGAGCGTCGAGGTGGTCACGCCCGACCAGTACGCCGGCTCCGTCATCGCGGACCTGAACGCGCGGGGCGGCAAGATCGAGGGCACGAGGCTCAGGAGCGACGCGCGGGTCGTGGACGCGACGGTGCCGCTCGGGCGCATGTTCGGGTACGCGACGGCGCTCAGGTCGCTCACGCAGGGCAGGGCGCTCTACACAACGCAGTTCTCGCACTACGCCGAGGTCCCGGCTGAGAGACGCGAGAAGATCATGGCCGGGTTCGGCTGGGCGTAGGGACACGAAGGAGCGGTGAGATGGCGAAGGCGAAGTTTGAGAGGACGAAGCCGCACATCAACGTGGGGACGATTGGCCACGTTGATCACGGGAAGACGACGCTGACGTCGGCGATCACGAAGGTTCTGGAGCAGAAGGGGT
>Ga0316622_100002462_pt1 | contig 12815 bp, 11 predicted proteins | sample OWC_Aug_OW2_C1_D_FD_207646 | JGI IMG/M metagenome (GOLD analysis project Ga0316622, IMG submission 207646) | Wetland soil microbial communities from Old Woman Creek delta, Ohio, United States - OWC_Aug_OW2_C1_D5_C | ecosystem: Environmental > Terrestrial > Soil > Wetlands | place: USA: Ohio... | reverse complement strand
CCGGCCGCCTTCTTTCTGGTTTCCCCGCAGCATGTCCTGACTATCACGCTGCGGTAGGATGCGGGACTGCCATGCCTACCTCCGATGCCGGCTAAGCCCTCCGCTCCCATCGAACAGGTGATCCGCCTGCTGGTCGCCACTGCCCTGCTTGGCGGAAGCCTGTATGTGCTCATGCCGCTGCTGGCGCCCATCTTCTGGGCAGCCATCTTCGTCATTTCCACGTGGCCGCTGTACCGGCGAATGAAGCAGCGGGTGCGCGGGCAGGCGCTCCCCGCCACGCTGGGTGCGCTTGCGCTGCTCGTCATGTTCGCGCTGCCCATCGCGCTGATGGCCACATCGCTCGTGGATCTTGCCAACTCCGCGCTGGAGTACAGCCGCACGCGCAGTCTGCCGGGACCGCCGGCGTTCGTCGCAGGCCTGCCCTGGATCGGCGAGGGTATCGCGCGCCGCTGGAATGTGGCGGTCGGAGACCTGCCCGCATTCGTGGCTTCGCTGCGAGAGTACGAGCCGCAATTCCGCGAATTCCTGCTGCGGCTGGGTCGCGGACTCGGCCAATCGGTCCTGCTGCTGCTGTTGTCGGCGGTGTTCGCGTTCTTCCTGTTCCGCGACGCCGAGCGCATCGGCGCCACCGTGCAGCGCGCGGCGATCCGCATCGATCCGCAGCGCGGCCTGAAGCTCCTCAACGTCGCTGCGGGAACGACCCGCTCGGTGGTCTACGGCATCGTCGGCACCGCCGCCACGCAGGGCATTCTCGCGGCCGTCGGTCTGGCCATCGCCAGCGTGCCAGCCCCGTTGCTGCTGGGGCTGTTCGTCGGAATGCTGGGCCTCATCCCGATCGGATTGACCGGCGTGATCATGCTGCCCGCCTGCGCCTGGCTTTTCCTCGAGGGCCGCTTCGGATGGGGCGTGTTCCTAACGCTGTGGGCGGTATTCGTGGTGGGAGGGGTGGACAACTTTCTGCGTCCCCTGCTGATCAGCCGCGGCAGCCGCCTGCCGCTCGCGATCGTGCTCACCGGCGTGCTCGGTGGACTGATCACCATGGGCGTGCTCGGCATCTTCATCGGTGCCGTACTGCTGGGCGTCGTGTATGTCATGCTGCGCGAGTGGGCCGAGACGCAGCCTCTGCCCGCTGCGCTGGTGCAGGCCGACACCGCGGGCGATCAGCCTCTGCCGCGGTAGCCCGGCACGCCCTGGTCGGGTATCCAGACCCCGCGCGGGGGCGCGGCGGTCTGCCAGAACACGTCGATCGGCATGCCCCCACGCGGATACCAGTAGCCGCCGATGCGCAGCCACTCCGGCGCGAGCAGCTCCACCAGCCGCTTGCCGATCGCGACCGTGCAGTCCTCGTGGAAGGCGCCGTGATTGCGAAAGCTGCCAAGGTAGAGCTTGAGCGACTTGCTCTCCACCAGCCAGCGCGCAGGCACGTAGTCGATGACCAGATGCGCGAAGTCGGGCTGGCCGGTGATCGGACACAGCGATGTGAACTCCGGCGCACTGAAACGCACCACATACCGCGTACCGGGATGGGGATTGGGCACGCGCTCGAGCAGCGCTTCGCTCGGCCGGTCAGGCAAGGCCACCTGCTTGCCCAGCTGGCGCAGCACGGTGTCTGTGGAAGGTCGCTTTCTGGACATGGGCCGGGCGCGCTCAGCTCGCCGGCTCGTCGCCGTAGATGATGATCGAGAGCATCCTGATCGGCACCTCGATGAGCCGCTCGGGACCGTGCGGCACTTCGCCCTTGAACGTGAGCGAGTCGCCGGCCTCCAACACGTAGGTCTCGTTGCCGTGGCGGTATTCGATCTTGCCTTCGAGTAGATGGATGAACTCGGTGCCCGGATGCTCGAAGCTGGGAAAGATCTCGCTGGCATCGTCCATGGTCACCAAGAACGGCTCGAAGCTGCGGCGCGGACCCTTGTCATATGCGAGCAGCTGGTAGGTATGCCCTCGCCGGGTGCCACGTCGCACCACCTCCATTCCGCTGCCGCCCTTGACCAACTGCGCGCCGCCGCTGTCCGAATCAAAGTTGCGGAACAGCTGGGACAGCGACACGCCGAGGACCGCAGCCAGCCGGCCCAGCGTATCGAGGCTGCTCGTGGCCTGGCCATTCTCGATCTTGGACAGCATGCCCCGGCTGATATGCGCCTGGCTCGCCACATCGGCGATGGTCAGACGCTGCTGCAGGCGCAGGCCGCGGATGATGTTGCCGAGATGGCGCTCGAGCCGTCGATCCTCCGATTGCCCTTCTTCGTTCGAGGCGACGACCTCGGCGACCTGGGCGTTGAGCGCAGCCATTCGATCCCTCCGGACGGGCGGGCTTGCGCCGCCCTGTGCATGCAATATCCGGGAAATTATAAGCGAGCAGGAGCCCTCCCCGATGCGGTGACCGTGCGAAGGAACATGTCTAGAACAGACCGACCACCTTGCCGTCCTCAGTGAGGTCGATGCGCTCGGCCGACGGTACCTTCGGCAGGCCCGGCATGGTCATCACGTCGCCGCAGATCATGACCACGAATTCGGCGCCGGCGGCCAGCCTGACCTCGCGCACGTTGACGGTATGGCCGGAGGGTGCGCCCTTGAGTGCGGGATCGGTCGAGAATGAATACTGGGTCTTGGCCACGCACACCGGATAGCGGCCGTAGCCGTCCTCCTCCAGCTTCCTGATCTGTGCGCGCACCTTGCTCTCTGCGGAGATCTCCGCCGCGCCGTAGATCTTGGTGGCGATGGTCTTCATCTTGTCCCACAACGGCGCATCGTCCTCGTACACGAAGTGGAAATCCGACGGGGTCCTGTCGATCACGTCGACCACCGTGCGGGCAACTTCCTCCGCGCCCTTGCCGCCCTCGGCCCAGTGCCGCGCCAGAACGACGGGCGCTTCGTGATGCGCCATCTTGCGCTTAAGCAGGTCGATCTCCGCCTGGGTGTCGTGGGTGAAGTGGTTGATCGATATCACGCACGGAAGTCCGTAGTGATTGCGCACGTTGTTCACGTGCCGCTCCAGATTGGCGATGCCCTTCTCCAGCGCTGCGAGGTCCTCCTGATTGAGCGCCTTCAGCTCGGCACCGCCGTGGAACTTCAGTGCACGGATGGTGGCCACGATCACCACCGCATCAGGTCGCAGACCGGACTTGCGGCACTTGATGTCGACGAACTTCTCCGCGCCGAGATCGGCGCCGAAACCGGCTTCGGTGACGACGTAATCGGCGAGCTTGAGCGCGCTGCGCGTGGCGATCACCGAGTTGCAGCCGTGCGCGATGTTGGCGAAGGGGCCGCCATGGATGATGGCCGGATTGTTCTCAAGCGTCTGGACCAGGTTCGGCTTTAGCGCGTCCTTGAGCAGCACGGTCATGGCGCCCTCGGCCTTGAGGTCGCGCGCACGCACCGGCTTCTGGTCGCGCGTGTAGCCGACCACGATGTTGCCCAGACGCTGCTTCAGGTCCTGCAGCGAGGTGGCGAGACAGAAGATGGCCATCACTTCGGAGGCCACGACGATGTCGAACCCATCTTCGCGCGGATAGCCGTTCGCGCTGCCGCCGAGCGAGCAGACGATGTCGCGCAGGGCGCGGTCGTTCATGTCCACCACCCGCCGCCAGGCGATGCGGCGCACGTCGATGCCCAGCTCGTTGCCATGATGGATGTGGTTGTCCAGCATGGCGGCGAGCAGGTTGTTGGCCAGTGCAATCGCGCTGAAATCGCCGGTGAAATGCAGGTTGATGTCCTCCATCGGCACCACCTGCGCATAGCCGCCGCCTGCCGCGCCGCCCTTGACCCCAAAAACCGGACCAAGCGAGGGCTCGCGCAGGCAGATCATGGTTTTCTTGCCGATGCGATTCAGCGCATCGCCCAACCCCACGGTGGTCGTCGTCTTGCCTTCGCCGGCGGACGTCGGGCTGATCGCGGTGACCAGGATGAGCTTGCCGCTCTTGCGATCCTTCAGCGAATCCAGATAGTCCAGCGAGATTTTCGCCTTGTAATGTCCGTACGGTTCGAGCGCGTCGTCGGGAATGGCCAGACGCTCCGTGGCGAGACTGGAAATTCGCTGCATGCGCGCGCGCTGCGCGATCTCGATGTCGGTCAGCAAGGGGAAACTCCGTTCTTCGTGGTGTATTCGGGGCAACCGGGGCCGGCTAGGCGGGAGACTCGTCCCCCGTGGCCGTGGCCAGAAAGCGCTCGGCAGACAGAACAGTATTGCAGATAAGCATGGTCACGGTCATCGGCCCGACCCTGCCATCGACCAGGCATGCAATGCACTCGCGCTACTCCGACCGCACACGCCGCGCCAGGCCGCGTCCGTCGATGAGCTTTGCCGTCACTTGAATCTTCGTCGGGCCGGGGGCTGGCCGCGCTACGCGTGGACGCCGGGCCCGTAGATGATGATGGAAAGGAACTCGATGGGAAGCAGTTCGAGCAACCGCTGGGGACCGTGGGGCACGTCGCCGCGGAAGCTCAGTGCATCGTCCGCGCCAAGCATGTAGGTCTGCTCGCCATGGCGGTACTCGATCTTTCCGCGAAGCATGTAGATGAACGTGGTACCTACGTGCTCGAAGCTGGGAAGCGTCTCCGGGACAATCGACGCACGCCCTTCAGGAGATTCTCATGCAGCACACTCGCAACGCTCCATTGATCTGGCTCGAACCCGTGGTTCAGTCGCGCCTGCAACCTGCACCCGTTCCGTTGTTCGCGCGCACGAGCGCATCGAAAGCGTCCGCTCAGCCCTCACGCCAGCCCGGGATCCAGTTCGTCCCTGCCAGCGGCACGCGCGCCATCGCCGCTGCCTCGACCGTCAACGCAACCAGATCCTCGCGTTCGAGGTGGTGCACGTTCGACTTGCCGCAGGCGCGCGCGACGGTCGTCAGTTCCATGTTCAGCGTCTTGAAGTAGTTGCGCAGCCGCTTCGCGCCTACCTCGGGCTGCAGCCGCTGCTCCAAAATCTCGTCCTGGGTGGTGATCCCGACCGGGCACTTGCCCGTGTGGCAGTGATGGCAGAAGCCCGGCCGCGTGCCGATCTTCTCGTAATCGTTGATGGCGAGCCTGTGCTGACCGTCCTGCACGTAGGTCTCGCTGTTGCATCCAAGCGCGAACAGCACGCCCTGCCCGATCGACACGGCATCGGCCCCCATGGCAAGCGCCTTGGCGACATCGGCGCCGGTGCGGATTCCTCCGGAGACGATCAGCTGCACGCTCCCGCGCATGTTCATGTCTTCCAGCGCGTCGACGGCCTGGCGCACCGCCGCGAGCGTCGGAATGCCAACGTGCTCGATGAACACGGTCTGCGTCGCCGCGGTCCCGCCCTGCATGCCGTCCACGACCACGACGTCGGCACCCGAGTGCACGGCGAGCTTCACGTCGTTGAAGGTGCGCGTCGCACCGACCTTGACATACACCGGCACCTGCCAGTCGGTAATCTCGCGCAGTTCCTTGATCTTGATGGCCAGGTCGTCAGGACCGGTCCAGTCGGGATGGCGGCAGGCCGAGCGCTGGTCGATGCCCGCGGGCAGCGTGCGCATGCCCGCCACGCGCGCGCTCACCTTCTGTCCCAGCAGCATGCCGCCGCCGCCCGGCTTGGCGCCCTGCCCAATCACCACTTCGATGGCGTCGGCCTTGCGTACGTCGTCGGGCTTGAAGCCGTAGCGCGAGGGCAGGCACTGGTAGACCAGCGTTTTCGACGAGCGCCGCTCCTCCGGCGTCATGCCGCCGTCGCCGGTGGTGGTGGAGGTGCCAAGCTCAGTCGCCGCGCGCCCCAGCGCTTCCTTCACGTTCGCCGACAGCGAGCCGAAGCTCATGCCGGCCATGGTGATGGGGATGGCGAGTTCGATCGGCTTCTTCGCGAAGCGCGTGCCCAGCACGGTCTTGGTCACGCACTTCTCGCGATAGCCTTCCAGCGGATAGCGCGAGTTCGACGCGGCGAGGAAGACCAGGTCGTCGAAATGGGGCACCTGGCGCTTCGCGCCCAGGCCGCGAATCTCGTACAGGCCGGTCGCCGACGCGTGCTGGATGTAGTCGATGACCTTGCGGTCGAAGCTACGGCTCTCCTCGAGCGAGAGGTGTTTGGGCAGATCGGTGGGATTGGTCATCGTCGTATGTCCGCGATCAATACTCCTGGTTCGCGTCGGCGTTCCAGTGGTACAGGGTGCGCGCCGAACTCACGCGCTTGAAACTCTTCGGGTCATGGGCGAAGCCGGCTTTCTTCAGGAGCGCGCCCAGACGCACGCAGTCCTCCTCGGTCATCGGCTCGACCTTCGCATCCGCGCCGAGCGAGGCGATCTTGCCGCGCACGTAGATCACCGCCTCGTACAGCGAATCGCCGAGCGCATCGCCCGCATCTCCGCATACGACCAGCGTTCCCGCCTGCGCCATGAACGCGGAGAAATCGCCGACGCTGCCCCCGACCACGATGTCGATTCCCTTCATCGAAATCCCGCAGCGCAGGCCCGCGTCACCGTCGATGACCAGTAACCCGCCATGCGCCGCCGCGCCGGCCGACACCGATGCGTAACCCTTCACCCGCACTTCGCCCGCGGTCATGCCCTCGGCCACACCAGGTCCTGCGTTGCCGTGCACGGTGACGCTCGCGTGCTGGTTCATCCCTGCCGCGTAGTAGCCGGCGTGGCCCTCGATGTCCACGTGCACCGGCGCGTTCAGCCCAACCGCGATGCTGTGCGCGCCATCGGGGTTGAGAACCCGCACCTCCTTCACGCCGGCAGCCTTCAGGTCCTGGTGCAGGAACTGATTCACCTGGCGCAGCGGCTGCTCGGCCAGGTCGAACACCACCTTTCCCTCGCGCACCTGCGGCGCGCGCTCCATTACGCTCGCCATACGTAGATCTCCTCGGGCGCAGGCTCGAAAATCTTCGCGTTCTTGATGTCGGGCAGCTTGGCCAGCGACCGAAACTCCGAGGCGATGGCGACGTACTGGTCGTTCTCCGCCACCACCGCGGGCTTGCAGGCAAAAGCATCGCGCACCAGCGCCAGTTCGTTGCGCGTGCCCATCAGGAAGGTGAAGAAGCCATCCAACTCCTCGAAGCCCTTGTGGATCGTGGTGGGCAAGTCGTCGCCCTCGCGCATGCGCCACTCGAAGTAACGGCACGCCGCCTCGGTGTCGTTGTCGGTGTCGAATTGGATCCCGAGCGGCTCCAGCTTGCGCCGGATCGAGTATGGATTGGACAGCGAGCCGTTGTGCACCAGGCACCAGTCCTCGCCGGCGGTGAACGGGTGCGCATGCGCCGGCGTCACTGCCGACTCGGTCGCCATGCGCGTATGACCAACCAGATGCGTGCCCTTGAGGTGCGCAAAGTCGTAGCGCGCCGCCACCTCACCCGGCGTGCCGGTGTCCTTGTACAAGTCGATGCGCTGGCCAACCGAGAGCAGATGCACTTGCGGCCAGGCCTGCTTGAGCCAGTCCTTCACCTTCTCCGCCGGCGCGGTGCTCTCGAGAATGGCGTGATTAGCCTGAACCGACATGCGCGTGTCCTTGCCCAGGGCGTGGCGCGCGGCATCCTCGAACACGATCCAGTCGAAGTTTACTTTCGCGCAGTAGAGGCTGAACTTCAGCCAATCCTCCGCCACCGGCGAGGTGAACACCGCCAGCCCGGCGGAGTCGGGTCCGCGCTCGGTCATGCCGAGCAGCATCGGCATCATCAACTCGCCGAGCCGCTCGCGCAGCTCAGGCTTCTTCACCAGCAATCCTACGATTCCGCACATGATGTCGAACCATCCATGATGTTCGCCGCGCCGGTGGGCCCGGCAGGGTCGATGATCAGAAGTACTCGAGGTAGCGCTGGCGCTCCCACTCGGACACGTGGCGCGAGTACTCGACCCACTCCATGCGCTTGACCGACAGGAACTCCCGCGAGAGGGCCTCGCCTAGCGCGTCGCGCAGCACGTCGTCCTTCTCGAACTCGTCCAGCGCCTCCAGCAGGTTCTGCGGCAGCAGTTTCACGCCTGCCTCGTCGAGCTGCGCCTGGGACCACGAGTACAGGTTCTCGTTGATTGGCTTGCCTGGGTCGATCTTGCGTTCGACGCCGTCCATGCCGGCTGCGAGGATCGCGGCGGTGGCGAGGTAGGGATTGCACGCGCCGTCGGGTAGGCGCATCTCCAGTCTTCCGTAGGGGATGCGCACGCAGGCGGTGCGATTGTTGTTGCCATAGGCGATGTAGGCCGGCGCCCAGGTCGCTCCCGACAACGCGCGGCCGACGACCAGGCGCTTGTAGGAATTGATGGTCGGCGCGACGATGGCAGCCAGTCCGCGCGCGTGCGCCATGATTCCGCCGAGGAAGTGGTAGGCCATTTGCGACAGGCCCAGCCCGTTCTTGTCGGCGTCGTCGTGGAACAGGTTCTTCGACGTCTTGCTTCCCATCGACATGTGGAAGTGCGCGCCGGTGCCGGTCTTGTTGGAGAAGGGCTTGGGCATGAAGCTGGCGATCAGCCCCATGGACTTCGCGATCTCCGAGGCAGCCATCTTGAACAGGATCAGGCGGTCGGCGGTGGCAAGCGCGTCGCCGTAGGTAAAGTTCACCTCGAACTGCCCGTTCGAATCCTCGTGGTCGATCTGGTATACGTCCACCCCTACCGCCAGCAGCGAGGTCACCAGCTTGTCGAGGAATTCCGCAGAGCGCGCCAAGCCCTTGTAGTCGTAACAGGGTTTGTCGAGAGTATCGGTGTCGTCGGCCGGCATGAGCGTGCCGTCCGCGCCTTTACTGAACAGCATGAACTCCGGCTCGATGCCGGTATACAGGGTCAATCCCTTGGCGGCGAGCGCATTGAGCTGGCGCTTGAGCACCACACGCGCACAGTACTCGTAGGGCTTGCCGTTGACATAGCCGTCGCACACCAGGCGCGCGAACCCGGGCATCCACGGAACCGTGCTCAGCGTGGACAGATCGCCCTTGGCCATGTAGTCGGGGCCGTGCGGCCCCATGCCGAAGCCCCACAGCGCATAGCCGGCGAAACCGGCGCCGTCGCCCAGAATCATGTCCAGGTGATGCGCCGGCACCGCCTTGGCTTTCGCCGCGCCGTGGATATCCACGAACTGCGCGAGGATGTACTTGACGTCCTGTTCTTCGAGAAACTTCTTCGCTTCTGATGGAGTCATGCGACCCTCCGCAATGTTTCTGTTCTCTACAGCGTAATGGTCGGAAGCGTCGCCGCGTCCGGAAACACATCTGCGAAACCGACTGCACCCCCGCCCAGGTCGCCGGCCACCTCCAGTAGCGTCTCCCATAGGTACGCGCCGAACGTGCCGTCGCACCAGATCCGGTGACAGGCGTCGTTGCCCAGGGGCTGCTCGAGGATCGTCACGCTCACGCCCACCATGCTGGTCAGCGTGACCTCCCGGTTCTGCGCCGGGATGCCGAAAATGTTCACGTTGCAGGTTTGCAGCCACAATTCGCGCATGCGCGCACCACGCAACAGCAGCGCGCAGTCTTGGCGCAAGACCGGATAGACACCCGGCGCGGCCTCGCGCAGCGCCTGCGAAACCTCCGCCGCCTGCGTATCGTTCCACGCGCTTTCGACCAGGAACTCGCTGCGTCCAAGCCGCGCCACCAGTCCGCCGCGCGGGGTCGGCGACCAGCTGTTCGCGCGCTCGGGAACAGGCATGCCGCGCGCGGCGAGCCATTCGGCGGCGCCTGGGCCTTTCAGTCCGCAGCGCATCAGCGCGCTCACGTCGGCGAGCGCGGGATCGGGTACACCGCCGGCCTTGAGGCGCAGCGGCGTCGGCATGCCGTGAAGCTGACACCACGCCGCCGTGCTGGCCAGGTGTGCCGCGTGCAGCGGGCTGGAGCGCGCGGGCATCATGCAGACACTTCCTCGGCGCGCGGGGCCGCGGCAGCGGCAGCTTTTTGCCGTTCGCCCTTGGGATCGTAGAACGGCGTGCTCACTACCTGCGCCTCCACCATCGCGCCGGCCTCGCCGCGCACCAGAAAGCGCTTGCCCTCTTCGGCGAGGTCGGGCGCTAGGAAGGCCAAGCCGAGATACCGGCCGAGCGCCTCACTGTGGGTGATGCTGGTGATGCGGCCGGCGACCTGCCCGTCACGGATCACCAGGTGGCATTCCTTGGGTGCCGCGCCGGCGAAGCTCTCGTCGAGCATGAATCCGACCAGCTTCTGCCGCAGCGGTTGCTGCTGCACCACCCGCAGGCTGCGCTGTCCGACGAAGAACGGCTTGTCCATCTTAACGGCCCAGTCGAGCGCGGCCTCGAACGGCGTGGTCAGCCCGTCGGTGTCCTGTCCGATGATGATGTGCCCCTTCTCCAGGCGCAGCGCGCGCTGGGCTTCCACGCCGAAGGCGCGGATGCCGAACGCGGCGCCGGTGCTCATCAACAGGTCCCACAGCGCGGCAGCGTGCTCCGCGGGCACGTGAATCTCGAAGCCAAGCTCTCCGACGAAGCCAACGCGCATCGCGCGCACCGGGATGCCGGCGACGTTGCCCTCGCGCAGCGCGAGGTAAGGAAAGGCAGGCTCGGCAACGTCGAATTGCGCGAGCGTCGCCAGGATCGTGCGGGAGGCCGGGCCCGCCAGGTTGATTGCGCAGTACGCCCCCGTCACGTTGACGATACCGACTTTCAGGCCCCACATGGTTATGAGCCGCTGCAGCTCGCGATACACTCCTGCCGAGCCGGTCGTCGTGGTGGTGAAGTAGAACCTGTCTTCGCCCAGCCGTCCGATGACGCCGTCGTCGATTACAACGCCCGCCTCGTCGAGCATGATCCCGTAGCGCGTGGTGCCCGGCTTCATGTTCTTGAAGCGGCCGGTGTAGACGCGCTCGAGCAACTCCCCCGCGTCCGGTCCGGACACCTCGATCTTGCCCAGCGTCCCGACATCGATCAGGCCGGCCCCGGTGCGCACCGCCTTCGCTTCCTCGCGCACCAGCTCCGCCTTGTTGCGGCCCGGGCGCGCATAGTACTCGGGACGCAGCCACACCCCGGCCTCCATGAACACCGCGCCCAGATGCTCGTGGCGCGCGTGCAGCGCGGTGCGCCGCACCGGGTGGAAACCCCGTCCGGCCAGATGGCCCAGCGGCACCGGATGGAAGAATGGCCGGGCGGTGGTGCTGCCCACCGCGTCGATCGGCTGCTCGAGGATGTGCGCGAGGAGCCGCACGGCGTTCATGTTCGAGTGCTTGCCCTGGCTGGGCCCCATGCCCACCGTGGTGTAGCGCTTGAGCAACTCGATGTTGTCGAAGCCTTCCTGGGCAGCGTTGTAGAAATCCTTGAGCTGCAGGTCCTCGTCGAAGTCGAGGAAATTCTTGCCCTTCTCGTGCGCGACGAAGGGAAACGGATGCGACACCGCGCGCCGCTCACGCGCGACGGCCGCGGGGGTGGGGGCGGCAAGTCCGATGTGCCCGAGCGCGAGCTGCGCGGCGCGTTCGCCGTCGCGGCGGCGCTCGCCCAAGGCGTAAACGCCGTTCACGCGTCCGGCCGCGAACACTCCCGGCGCAAGTTCGCCCGGTACGAACTGGCCCAGCAGCTCGTCAAAGCTCATCTTGGCGCCGGACTGGTACAGCAGCGCGGCCGCTGGCGCGAATCCCACGCTCATCAGCACGCCGTCGCACGGCAGCGTTTCCACCGCCCCCGTGGCGACGCCGCCGCCGCTCCACGGCGCGACGCTCACTGCGCTTACGCCCGACCCGTCGGCCGCCGCGTGCGCTTCGACGATGCAATGCCCGCACAGCACGCGCACGCCGCTCTCGGCCAATCGCCGGGCGGCCGGGTGCGTCTCGCCCAGGGGGGTGAAGTCCACCACCGCCTGGACCTGCACGCCCGCATCGAGCAGATCCAGCGCGGCGAGATAACCTTCCTCGTTCGCGGTGAGAACGACAGCCACGCGCATCGGTGCAATAGCGTAGCGATGCAGCAGACGCTGTGCGGCCGAGGCGAGCATGACGCCGGGCAGGTCGTTGTTGCGGAACACGGCCGGCTGCTCGAACACCCCCGAGGCGACGACGACGGCTTTCGCGCGCACCTTGGTGATGCGCTGCCCGTCGACCAGCGGAACCCAGTTGTCGGCGTACCAGCCGGCAGCGAAGGTCGCCGTGCGCACCTCGATGTTCGTCTGCACCTGCACTTGCGCGAGCAACTCCGCCAACGCGCTCGCTGCCTCGTCCGCGCCCGGACGCGCATAGGTCAGACTGCCGCCCAGCTGCGCATTCTCATCGGCGAGGATCACACGCGCACCGGCGCGTGCGGCACTGAGCGCCGCGGACATCCCGGATGGTCCGCCGCCCACGACGAGGACGTCGGCGAAGTCGTAGCGCTTGCCCGACACCGGTCGCGGCGCCGCAAAATTGAGGGTGCCCAGGCCGCTGATGCGGCGGATTAAACGCTCCCACAGCGGGAAAGCCCACTTCGGCTTGTAGAAGGCCTTGTAGTAGAAACCGACCGGCAGGAATCGCGAGAGCTTGTCGATTACGCTGGCGCGGTCGGCGCTCAGGCTGCCGAATATGTTGACCGGCTGCAGATCCATGCCATCGCGCAACGGCATCACATCTGCGCGCTGGTTCAGCGCGATACCGTCCGACACCACGGCGTTCACGTCGTGGTTGGCCATGCTCAGCACACCGCGCGGCCGGTGGTACTTGAAGCTGCGGCCCAGCACGCGCACTCCGGAGGCGATTAGTGCGCTGGTGACCGTGTCGCCCTCGAAGCCGGTGTAGCTACGGCCCTCGAAGCTGAAGCGCAGCGGACGGTCGCGCCGGATCCATTCGCCCGGCCGCACGGGCAGGCGCCTGCTCATGGCTCGCCCCACAGATAGGTGCGCAGGATCCGGTCGTGGGTCACGTCGCGCTCGGCAACGAACCAGGTGCCGCTGGGCGTGTGATACC
>Ga0316622_100002461_pt1 | contig 12816 bp, 10 predicted proteins | sample OWC_Aug_OW2_C1_D_FD_207646 | JGI IMG/M metagenome (GOLD analysis project Ga0316622, IMG submission 207646) | Wetland soil microbial communities from Old Woman Creek delta, Ohio, United States - OWC_Aug_OW2_C1_D5_C | ecosystem: Environmental > Terrestrial > Soil > Wetlands | place: USA: Ohio... | reverse complement strand
ATCGATCCGGATCTTGCTGAGGCCCACTACAACCTGGGGATCGCTCTTAAAGACAAAGGCCTCATTGACGAGGCGATCACCGCGTACCGTAGGGCCATCGGGATCGATCCGGGTTATGCTAATGCCCACAACAACCTGGGGATCGCTCTTAAAGACAAAGGCCTCATTGACGAGGCGATCAGGGAGTGCCGGGAGGCCGTCAGGATCAAACCGGATCATGCCGATGTCCACTGCAACCTGGGGAACGCCCTTAAAGCCAAGGGGCTTATCGATGATGCGATCAATGAGTACCGAAAGGCCATCGGGATCAAGCCGGATTATGCTGCTGCCCACAACAACCTGGGGGTCGCTCTTAAAGACAAAGGCCTCATTGACGAGGCGATCAGGGAGTGCCGGGAGGCCGTCAGGATCAAACCGGACTATGCTGCTGCCCACTACCACCTGGGGAACGCCCTTAAAGCCAAGGGGCTTAACGATGATGCGATCAAGGAGTACCGAAAGGCCGTCAGGATCAAGCCGGATTATGCTGCTGCCCACTACCACCTGGGGAACGCCCTTAAAGCCAAGGGGCTTCATGACGAGGCAATCGAGTCGTATGAAAACTTCATACGTTGTGCTCCCCCTTCTTATGCAGAACGAGTGGTGCAGGTGAAGCAAGTGATAAGGGAGCTGAAAGGAAGCTGGTGATGCGTGCTCTCTCTGACGGCTTGACTCTCGCCTGGCAGATCGGTGCCGGTGGTATGGTGCTGCGACCTTGCTGTCGTGCACCTAAGAGTACTCTGCCGAACATCGAGACTCAAAGTCTATAATACCGTTGTGTGCGGTCGATTCGTCTGTAGCAGCCCCTTACGGACCATTTCAGAGGTTTTCGGCGTTGACCAGCCGGACCTTGCTTTCGATCCGAGCTACACCGTCGCCCCGACGAAGAAGATCTGCATCATCAACAAGATCTCCGTCTACACAAAAACTCAACTCGAATGGGCTCTTCGGGTTCGCCGGCCTCCACAACATATGGATCTCTCCGCACCGAGGTCAGATGACAGGGCTCCGCGGTGCGTGTCATCATTATCCGGAAGTGGGGTCTGCCCTTCTTTTCCCAAACGGTATCACAAGTAGGCCGCATACTGTCTGAAGGATAGAGCCCTAACTCTTACATGTTTGAGAGCATTCTGTACTGCCACGCTTATGCAACTTTTGGGTAAGCCACCGATCCTCATAGCGCGGAAGATCTTCGCCAAAGTCTATTGGGGGGGGCGGTCAGCTTCAAGGCGCCGACGGGAGGCTCTGGCTTCTCGCTGGCTCAGGGGTGATGGCATCGAGATCGGCGCCCTCAACTACCCTCTCCGGATGCAGTCCTCGTGCCGCGTAACTTATGTGGACCGCCTGCACGTGGAGGAGCTTTCACGCCATTATCCAGAACTGGCCCGGGAATCGCTCGTTGACGTTGAACTCATCGATGACGGTGAATGTTTGAGCACCTTTCCGCAGGATTCTCAGGATTTCGTCATCGCCAATCATTTCCTGGAGCACTGCGAAAATCCCATCGGGGCACTGGGTTCCTGGCTTCGCGTGCTGAGACCGGGTGGCCTAGCGTACTTCGCAGTGCCTGACAAGCGACTGACCTTCGATTACCGTCGCCCGCCGACACCGTGGGAGCATTTCCTCAGGGACCTCCATGAGGGCCCCTCCTGGTCACGCGAGGGGCATTACCGAGAGTGGCTTGAGTTTGCCAATGATACTCCTCCATCAGAAGTAGCGGTCCGTGTGCAGGCATTCATGGAGTCCTGCTACAGCATCCATTTCCATGTCTGGACACCACGGACGCTCCGGGATTTTCTCGGGCGTTGCCAGGGAGAGATCGGCCTGCCCTTCACCCTCTCCGACTTCGTTCGCAACGGCGCTGAGACGATCTGTGTTTTAAGAAAACAGCGCAGTCAGTCCCTTGGGCAGGTAGAGGCGGAGAGATCAACTCTTTCAACTTAGAGCTCCGCGATAGGTGTCATCATCTGGAAACGGTGCTTGACAATCCTATCGCAACTATGCTCGCCAGTGTCAAAAGTAAGTGAAGCGCAATGTTAGGCAATTCTTCGACAAAACATCAGCAACGGCTTTTCAATAAAATGATAACCGGCAGTACCAACAAGAATTACTAACATAAATAGCACTGGCACCATGATTAGATTATCGTATACAGCATTACTTGAAAGCATACGCCACACTCTGCCGGCTGCACTCAGTGTCAATATATGCGATAAATAGATAGAATAAGACGCATCGCCGATTTTGATCAGCCATGAATGGGCAATGAACCCATTTCTTTCCGCGTTGATAAAGCAAAACACTGTCAATAGAGCAGGAGCACCAAAAATCAAAATTCTCCACCACCCTTTCGGGTCAAGGTAGCCAGTAATATGCCGATAGCAAATATATCCATAGATGGAAGCAATCAAGCCTAATGAAGCTATAATCATCAACAAGCGAGTTTCCAGTGTAAGGTTAGGTTTGCGAAAAAAGAGGAGCCCTAAGAAACAACCTCCAATGAACTCTAGGGTTAACGGATGGGAAACCAATTGTGTAAAAGGAGTAAGCTGTTGCAAACTGAAATACAGAAATACAACGCCCGCACCCCACAATAGAAGAGCAAAAGATATAAATCTTTCGGGGATTGCCAGCAGAACAATAAAAACTATCAGGTAAAAATACATCTCATGTATTAACGTCCAACCGACCATAACAAGAGGTAGGATCTCAGACGGAAACAGTAAGAAGGATGAGATAATATTCACTTTGTTTCCTTGACTACTATTGACCAGAGAAGGTTCAAGTAAAAATACACCAAGGACCAATATAGAATATGCCCAGTAGGTTGGATAAATTCTAGAAGCTCGATGATACAAAAAACGTAGTGCCTGTTTTGTGTCTTGAAACTTGCCACGTGTAACGACAACCATTACAAAGCCACTAATCACAAAGAACAAATCTACACCAAACATACCGAATTCCAAACCATCGGGGAGAATGGTTATTGTGCCACCATACTTTTGTTCGATTATTCCAAGGTGAAAAAGAACAACTGACAAAACAGCAACGCCGCGTAACGCCTGAATGTTTTGAATCTTTTCATAGCCTATCCTCATAGAGCTAGGCCGTGAGCCTATGCTAATCACCTTCAGCACACGGTTGGACTTCAAATCACAGGCAACAAATCATCAATGTGTGAAGAAAAACACCGCACCCAAAACCAAAAAAGACAACCCATAACACCGTTAGCGGCTAACGGCGGGGGTTGAGCGGTGTCGCGAGGCAGCGCGGCGCACACGTTATATTATATATTCTAAGCGTCCTGAGTTCATGGATACTGTCAGCACGCCCATAACTGTTCACTGTCTCAGGAATGTGGCGGGCACCGCAGCTTTCATGATCTCTGCGATTCCGCATGGCTGCAGGTGCTATGCATTTCCCGCAGCTCCTGTTGTGGACCTGTCTCTCGGCAGGCCCTGGCGAACCGGCGGTCAGGGTGACTATTGACGGGAACGAATCTTCTCAGCCCAGCGCCTCGCCTTCTCAAGGATTTGATTCTCATCAGCCTTCGTGTGGCGGCGGTTCTCTATGACGAGGTCGCCATTGATCATGACGCTCTCAACGTCTGAAGCCGTCGCCGAGTAAACCAGGTGGGAGTAGACGTTGTACAGAGGCGTCAGGTGGGGGCTGCGGGTATCTATCACGATAAGGTCGGCTGCTTTTCCCTCTTCAAGGCTTCCGGTCGTCTCACCAAGGCCGAGGGCTTCGGCTCCCCAGCGTGTGGCCATGAGGAGGGCTGTCTTCGAGTCAAGCAGAGTCGGGTCTTTCCCAAGGGCCTTGTGAACCTTGGCCGCCGTTGACATCTCGCTGAGGATGCTGAGGTCGTTGTTGCTCGCCGCGCCGTCGGTGCCGAAGGTCACCTTTGCGCCCGCCGCGATCATGCGTGGCACAGGGCTTATACCCGACGCGAGCTTCAGGTTGCTCTCCATACAGTGAGAGACGCCGGCGCCACTTCTCGCAATCAGGTGTATCTCCCGGTCTGTGAGCCAGACGCAATGCGCGGCCAACAACTGCGGAGAGAGAAGTCCAAGTGCCGCCAAGTGCTCGACAGGCCTCCTGCCGTAACGATTGAGGCACTCCTGGACCTCCCAGTCCGTTTCGGATAAGTGGATGTGGATGAGGCTCCGGAACTTCCCCGCGAGTGAAGCAGCGCGGGCCAGTGTCTCAGGACCGCAGGTGTACACCGCATGGGGCGCGATGCAGGGTGTGATGAGGTCATCACCCTGCCAGGCATCAAGGAAACGCTCTGCTTTCTCAAAGTACTCGTCCTGTGTCGAGGCCGAGACCGAGGGAAAGTCGAGTATGCCGACACCCAGGACCGCCCGCATTCCCATCTTCTTTGTCGTTCTGCCTGTCTCGTCCCCGAAGAAGTACATGTCGTTGTAGGTAGTGATGCCGGCTTTGAGCATCTCGAGGCAGGCGAGGGCGATGGCATCCGAAACGAACTCTGCCGAGAGCCATCGGTTCTCGGCGGGCCAGATATGGCCCTCGAGCCAGTCCTTCAGCGGGATGTCGTCAGCCAGGCCTCGGAACAGGACCATCGCCGCATGGGTGTGAGTGTTGACGAGGCCGGGGAGCACGATCCTCCCTGGCCCGCCGATGACCTTGCGAGTGCGGTACCGGGCGAGGAGGGCATCAAGGGGACCGACCTCAACAATCAGGCTGGCCCTGACGGCAACGGCGCCCCCTTCCAGGACCCGGAGGTCCCGGTCCATGGTCAGCACATGGTCACCGCAGACGACCGCGTCAAGGATTTCCATTGGGTCAGTCCCGCTTTCCTCTCCTGAATTAGCTGTGTTCCCCATCCTCTGTCGCCAAGCCCGCTGTTTTAGCCCTGCTTTCCTGCATCACCCCAGCACGATCGCTGCTGTGGTGAAGAAGAGCACGGTTATGCTTATGTAGCCGTTCATGTTGAAGAACGCGACGTCGAGTTTGCTCAGGTCGTCGGGTTTCACCAGAGAGTGCTCATAGACAAAGAGTCCAGCCACGACGAGCATGCCGATCCAGTACACTGCGCCAAGCTCGAACAGGAGCCCGGTTGCAGCGAGGCACAGGCACGTGACCGCGTGAAAAAGGCGGGCAAGCATGAGGGCCTTCCGCACGCCGAATCTCTGCGGGATGGAGTAGAGTCCGGACCGCCTGTCGAAGTCAATGTCCTGGAGCGCGTAGAGCACGTCGAAGCCGGCAAGCCAGAAGACCACGCCGAGGCCGAGGGGCAGGATGGCAGGGTCAAGGGTGCCGCGTATGGCGATCCATGCCCCGAAGGGCGCCCCGGCCAGGGCGAGGCCCAGGACGAAGTGGGAGAGCCAGGTGAAACGCTTCGTGTACGAATAGCCGATGACAATGGCAATCGCCAGAGGTGAAAGGTTCAGGCAGAGCGGATTGAGAAGCGCCGCGGCGACGACGAGAAGCACGAAGGAAAAGGCGGTGAAAAGAGCAGCCTGAGGGACCGTGATCGTGCCCGCTGGGATCTCCCGGGTTTTTGTGCGAGGGTTTTCGGCATCTATTTTGTGGTCCACGATTCTGTTCATCCCCATGGCGCCCGAGCGGGCACCGACCATGGCGGCGATTATGAGAAGGATCTCACGAAGAGGAGGGAGGCCCGAGGCGGCGAGCACTGCCCCGGTGAAGGCAAAGGGGAGGGCAAAGACGGAATGGGATATCCTGATCATCCGGAAGAACAGGAGCAGTCTGTGTGGGGATTCCGGCACGGTCTGTATGATACCATACGGGGGGAGCGGACAGGCGCGGGAAGGGACGGGGCAGCGTCCCTGCGGAGGCGTCCCCAAGGCCCTTTGATCGCTGCCCCGATCGATTCTGAAAATGGCTCGCAAGGCCGCGGGCGGTGTGGTCCTTTCTCTTGACAAAGGGGCCTCAAACCATGTTAAGTAAACAAACGCTTGCGACGTATACAGAACGAGGCGAGCGACGGTCAGGAGGTATTGATGGGGCCCGAAGATCTCAGGTATCACAAGGAACACACGTGGGTCAAAGTGTCAGGCAAGAAGGCAACCGTCGGCATTACGGACCACGCGCAGGATTCTCTCGGGGATATTGTGTACATAGATCTGCCGGACACGGAGACACACGTTGAAGTCAATACCGAGATGGCGGAGATCGAGTCGACAAAAGCCACGGCGGCGGTCATTGCGCCCTTAAGCGGGACCATTCTGGAAATCAACGAAAAGCTCATCGACACCCCCGAAATCATCAATGAGGACCCGTACGGCAAAGGATGGATTGCCGTCATCGAGATGGATGACGCCTCAGAGATCGACGACCTCATGGATATGGAAGAGTACGAACGGATTGTGGAGGAAGAGGAAGAGAAATAACTGACGGGTGTGACCCACCGGTCTTCAGTTCGGACGAGGGACAAGAGGAGGAGAGACCATGGGAGAGATTGTTGAGATCGTACCGCGGGAGGTCCTCGATTCACGGGGAAACCCGACACTCGAAGTTGAGGTCTACCTGGAGAGCGGCGCCGGCGGCAGCGCCATCGTCCCCTCGGGCGCCTCGACGGGAGAGCGCGAGGCCCTCGAATTGCGGGATAAGCAGAGCACGCGCTACCTCGGGAAAGGTGTACTGACGGCTCTGAAGAACGTGGACGAAGAAATCGCGCCCCGTCTGACAGGGATGGATTCCCTGGATCAGGCGCTGATCGACCATACAATGATCGAGCTCGACGGCACCGACAACAAGAGCAGGCTCGGCGCGAACGCCCTCCTTGGCGTTTCCATGGCAGTCTGCCACGCTTCAGCAAATGAGCTCGGCATACCCTTGTACCGCTACATCGGCGGCTGCAATGCAAAGCAGCTTCCCGTCCCGCTGATGAACATTGTCAACGGCGGCGCCCATGCGGACAACACCCTGGACATGCAGGAATTCATGATCATGCCTGCAGGGTTCGACGACTTCGCCTCGGCCCTCAGAGCGGGCACCGAGGTTTTCCACACACTGAAGTCCATACTCAAGAAGAGGAAGCTCGGCACGGCCGTCGGAGACGAAGGGGGCTTCGCACCGAACCTCGCCACGAACGAAGAGGCCCTTTCGCTCATCATGCAGGCGATCACGGACGCAGGATACACGCCGGGCAAAGAGATATTCCTCGCCCTCGACGTGGCGGCCTCCGAGTTCTACCGCAACGGATCCTACCGTTTCGAGGGCAAGGATGTGCCTTATGACTACCTCGTGGACTATTATGAGCGGCTGATCGGGAAGTACCCGTTGCTCTCGATCGAGGACGGTCTCTCCGAAAACGACTGGGAGGGGTGGAAGGCCCTGACCGATCGCCTAGGCAAGAAAGTCCAGCTTGTCGGAGACGACCTCTTCGTGACCAACACGGCGATTCTGAAAGAGGGCATCGACAAGGGGATCGCAAATTCCATACTGATCAAGCTGAACCAGATTGGAACCGTGACCGAGACGCTCGATGCCATAGAGATGGCGAAGCGTGCTGGTTACACGGCCGTCATCTCGCACCGGTCGGGTGAGACGGAAGACACGACGATCGCCGACCTCGCCGTCGCCTGCAACACGGGATTCATAAAAACCGGCTCCCTCTCAAGAAGCGAGCGGATTGCGAAGTACAACCGGCTTCTCAGGATAGAAGAAGAACTGGGTGATATCGCCTCCTACAAGGGTCTCGGAGGGTTCTACAACATAAGGCTGAGGTAGAGGTCCGGCGAGATTTGCAGCACGTGGACCGCATCAAGAAAGGAAAGGGACCTGCCGGAGGTCTCCGGCGACAGGTGAGCCTTGAGAGCCGGAGGCACGCGGTCGTTTTCTTGGCTCTTGTCCTGGTTCTGGTTCTCTATCTTGGATTCACCCTCGTGGCCGGAGAAAAGGGACTCCTTAAGTACCTTGACCTCGAGAAGAACCAGAAGGCCCTGCTGACAGAGATCCAGCGTGCCGAGCGGGACAACAAGGTCCTGAAGCGAGAGGTCCAGGGTCTGAAGCAGGATCCCTTCTACATCGAAAAACACGCCCGCGAAGAATACGGTCTTGCCAAGCCCGACGAGTTGATTTTTCAGTTCAAGGAAGATGGCCGATAGACCGCTCTGCGTTACCTTCCTGTGGCACATGCACCAGCCGTACTACAAGGACCCCGCTACAGGTGTCTATCGTCTCCCCTGGGTTCGTCTCCACGGAGCAAAGGACTATCTTGACATGGTCGAGGTGCTCGAGGAGTTCCCGAGAGTCCGGCAGACCTTCAACGTGGTGCCTTCTCTTCTCGAACAGTTGCGGGACTACACGGAAAACGGCGCCACCGACCTGTTCCTGGATGTCACCCGCAAACCTCCGGAGGACCTGACCGAACAGGAGAAGCTCTTCATCATAGAGAATTTCTTCCTGGCTAACTGGGAACACATGATCAAGCCCTTCCCGCGCTACTATGAGCTGCTGTCGAAGCGGGGGGTCAGGTTCACGCGAAAGGATATCATCAGAGTTCTCCGCTACTTCGATAATGATGACATCAGGGATCTCCAGGTCCTGTTCAACCTGGCCTGGGTGGATCCCATGTTCAGGAGCCGCGACCCCCTCCTGGCTGGGCTGGTGAGGAAGGGAAAGGGCTTCGCCGAGGAGGACAAGGCCCTCGTCATCGAGAAGCAAATGGAGATTCTCCGGCAGGTGATTCCCGCCTACAGACGCTACAGTGCAGCGGGGCAGATCGAGCTTTCGGTTACCCCCTTCTACCATCCCATACTTCCGCTTCTCTGGGACACGGAGATCGCGCGGGTCGGCATGCCGGGAGTGCGGCTCCCGAAGAGGCGATTCTCCCATCCTGAGGATGCCTTGAGGCAGATACGGATGGGTATCACGTACTTTGAGGATACCTTCGGCTTCCGTCCGAAAGGCATGTGGCCCTCGGAGGGATCCGTAAGCGAGGATGTGGTGCGCTCGATGGGTGCGGAGGGCATTCGGTGGGCTGCGACCGACGAGGAGGTTCTGGCGCGTTCCCTGGGGCGTCCGCTGAGAAACCACGAAGGGCAGTTGACCGACCCGGCGGTGCTCTACCGCGCCTACGAACATTCCGGAGTATCGCTCCTTTTCAGGGACCATAAGATGTCGGATCTCATCGGTTTCGTCTATTCAGGCTGGGAGGCAAAGCGGGCTGCTGATGACTTGGTGGGAAAACTGCTCCAGGCGAGGCAGAGCCTTCCCGGTGACGGAACCTACGTGGTTCCCATAATCCTGGACGGTGAAAACGCCTGGGAATATTATCCCAATGACGGACAGGATTTCCTGCGTGCCCTTTACGGTCGGCTTCAGAACGAGGGCAGAATTGAGACCGTGACGGTTTCTGAGTACCTCGAGAAGCACCGCCGGAGAGACCCCCTTCACCCGCTGCATCCCGGTTCATGGATTAACGCCAACTTCGCCATCTGGATCGGTCACGAGGAGGACAATACGGCGTGGGATTACCTCTCGCAGACGAGGGACGATCTTGAGGAGGCCCAGCGTGCGCACCCGGAACGTTCTCTCGACGAGGCCTGGAGGGCCCTCTTTGCTGCGGAGGGAAGCGATTGGAACTGGTGGTACGGGGATGAGCACACCACGGAGACCCAGGAGGACTTTGACGAGCTTTTCCGGGGGTACCTGAAGAAGGTGTACCTCGAGATCGGCAAGGAGATACCTCAGCATCTGCACATCCCGGTCCTGCTCGAAGACCGGATGGTGGTGCCGGCGACCCAGATCAGAGGATTCATCTTTCCGAGAATAGACGGCCTCGTCTCAAGCTACTTCGAGTGGTATCAAGCGGCCGCTATAGAGGTGAAGCGGTCGGGCGGGAGCATGCACCGCTCTGAAAGCATCATAGCGTCTCTCTATTACGGCTTCAACCGCGACAATCTCTATGTCAGGGCTGATCCGTCCGTGCCGTTCGATCCAATGAAGGACTACCTGGCGCTGATCATCAACATCCTGCACGGCACCTCTGCCTTCAAGGTCGTCTACGACCTCCAGGCCCCCCAGGTGGTCCCACTGTACGTGAAAGAGGGAGACGGGTGGAGGATCATACGGCAGATTGAGCAGGTCGCCGCCAGGGAGATCTTCGAGATCGAGGTTCCCTTTGCCGCCATCGAGGCCAGGGAAAACGACGCTGTCCAGTTCTCCCTCGATGTGGTGAGGAACCACGAGGCCGCTGAAGCATCACCGCAGTCGCCACCCCGCAACAACACGATAGAGCGCTGCCCCTGGCGAGGGTACATATCCGTCACAGTTCCCACAGCGGATTACGAGAAGCTCATGTGGTACTGAGGCGCGACCCTCCGTACCTTTGTCCCGCACTGGCTGCTCGCACGTTCGAGCCAGGCGCGGGTCCGGTCAGGTCGTCCTGCTCCTTAGCTCACGCTGAGGCCATGAATCAAAAGATGTAGCGGAAGGTCTTCGGGTCCTTGAACTGGTGACATTCTTTGCAGAGGGTCCCCGTCCTGGCTCTCCCGACAGTCCATGCGTGAGGCCTGTGGCAATGCATGCATTCTATCCCCTGTTTCACATGAAACCCGTGCTGTCCCAGCGTGGCCTCGCTCTTGTGACATTCAACGGTGCAACTGGCGGAGGTGGGCTTCCGCTTCTTGTGGGGCTTGTGGCAATAGTGACAGGAGAGTCCGGACATGTGGGTCTTCTTTGGGATGTCAGTGTGACATTTCACGCAGGCGTCCTTCGAGATCAGGGGCAGCGGCTTCCGGGAGAACGAGTGACACTTGAGGCAGGAGAATTCCTCCAGGGTGATGCCGTGCACACCCTTGTCGGGGTGGCAGTTCTGGCAGGAGGAATCGTCGGGAGGGAAATCGTGGACTGAGCCGGCGTGGCATGACTTACACTGAAGCCGCTTCACGGCGACGTGTTTGGCGTGACCGTAGGATTTTGTGGGTGACACCGATCCCTGGGACACGGTGTCGGCGTGGCAGGAGGAGCACTCCTCCCAGGGCTTGATCCTGCCATGGGTGATTGCGATAGGGTCTCGCCCGGTAAGCACGTAGGAGAGGAGCCGCAGGTTCTGCTCCACGCTTCCCATCTGGTGACACTTCTGGCAGATCACGTCCCTGTGCTTGCCGTTGAGCCAGTCTCGCGAGGCCTCCTTGACCATGTGACAGGTGCTGCAGAAGTCAGGGTCGTCCTGCGTATAATTGTAATATCGATAGCCGTAGAGGAAAAGGGAGATAACAACAACGGCTAGAACCAGTCCCTTGAGTTGATCGCTGATCTTCATACACAGGGGTGAGTGAACGCCGGGAAGAGCGGGGCCTTCCGCTCCCCCCGGAGGGACCTATTTCTTCTTGGGCTCAATATGACACTTGTCGCATTCGGTTGATTCAAAGGCATCCTTACCGTTGTGGCAGGATCCGCAGTACTTCCCCTGGTAGAGGGAGTCCATGGTCATCTTCTTGGCGCCCCTCTTCATGGGCCAGAGCTTGGTGTGGCAGCTGTCGCACGCGAAGACCTGCGTATGAAAATCATGACTGAACGACACAGGAGCGGCGTCTTTGATCTTGTACGTTATGGGTCTCTCGGGAAGCGGGGCCTTGCCGTGGCATTTTGCGCAGTTCTGCTGCCAGGCGAAAGCCTTTGAGCCGTTGTGACAGCTGAAACAGTACCCGTTGCTGAGGTGGTCGCTGAATCTGATCGTGACGGTTCCCTTCTTCTTCTTCCAGAACGTCTTGTCATGACACTCATTGCACTGGAAGATTTCGGTATGGAAAGTGTGCTCGAACCTCACCGCCTTGTCCCCTGATCCGAAGACAATCGGGTCATGGGGTATTACGGTGTCTTTCTTCCGGTGGCAGGCCATGCAGTCTTCGTTCGAGGGCGGCTTCCTTCCTTCCTGCCGCTTCACATCGTGGCAATCGAAACATATGCCCATATTGGTGCGGTAGCCTGTGATGCCGCTGTGGGCGATCATGATGTGACAGTCCACGCAGTTCAGACCGTTCTGAAAGTGCTTGTTGTGTTTCGGGTCGACGTCGGTCTCGGTCCTGACCCCCTGGGTGAGTACATCAGGAAGTCCGCGCATCTGGCGGAACTTGGGGTTCGTGACCCCGTCGACCTTCCTGAGGGGGATGATGATCCTCATGAGGTTCCCGCTCCGCACTTTCTCGTTGTACGCGTCAGTGTGGCAGAAGAGGCAATTCTGGTTGGTTATCATCTTCGCCGCATATTCCGGGTCGCTTGAGAGCTGGAGGACGTGCATCTTGTGCTCCGGTCCCTTGAGGAATTCGCCGTACACGTCGTAAAGTGCGCTCACCTTTGCGATGAGATACTGCACGGCGCCGGGCCGGGCGTGGCAGTCCAGGCACTGGACGCCGGCCATGGCGTGCTTCGATTTGCTCCACGAATAGACTTCCCCGAGCGGCCCCGGTTTCTCCGCAGGGTGGCAGTTCTTGCAGAACTTAGGGTCACTGGTGAAGTGGAGAGCCTCGTAGCTCACGAAGGTCATGACGGCTACGAGGACTATCAGCAGGAGAATGGTGAGCTTCAGATTGTGCTCCACAAGTCCCCTGATCGTTGAAAGCAGACTCTTGATTCGCTGGAACATCGTGTCTCCCTAATTTCTCGTGATAGTTATTTGCTCATCTCACCCGGCCGCTCAAGCCGCGGACGCACAGCACAGAAGGGCCCTCACGGCGCGGGAACATCCTGTCCGGACTGGACGAAGCAGCGGCAGCACATAAGAGGTTATTTTATCACTATTACAGAATAATGTCATCAATAAGAAAGCGCGTCGGGTGGCCG
>Ga0316622_100002460_pt1 | contig 12826 bp, 3 predicted proteins | sample OWC_Aug_OW2_C1_D_FD_207646 | JGI IMG/M metagenome (GOLD analysis project Ga0316622, IMG submission 207646) | Wetland soil microbial communities from Old Woman Creek delta, Ohio, United States - OWC_Aug_OW2_C1_D5_C | ecosystem: Environmental > Terrestrial > Soil > Wetlands | place: USA: Ohio... | reverse complement strand
AAGTCCAGGCGCCTCTCATCGCCGGCTCCGGCGAGTCGGTGCCGGTTTCCTGGACGGTACAAAACGTCGGCGAGGGTGCCGCGGTCGCCGATTGGTATGATCGTATTTACCTCTCGACCAACTCCACCCTCGACGGATCTGCCACTCTGCTCGCCACCGTGTCAGCGGCCGCGGCTTCGCCGTTGGCGGTGGGCACGAACTATTCGCTTTCACGAAACGTCACGCTGCCGAACACCATTCCGGGAACCTACTTCCTCATCGTCGCTGCCGACGGGACTGGGCAGCAACTCGAAACCGCGGAAACCAACAACACCGCTGCGGTCTCCATCGAAGTGCGCGCGTCCGACCTCCAGGTCGTCAACCTTGCCGTCGATCCCGCTGGCCTGCTGTCCGGCGGGCAGGTGACGGTGCGTTGGGACGACACGAATACGGGCAGCGGTCCCACGCGCGGGTCCTGGTACGATCGCGTGACCGTGCGGAACACCACGACGAGCCAAACGCTTCTGGACACCCTGGTTTATTATGATGCGAACACTAGCGGGCCGATCACCAATGGCCAGAGCCGTTCGCGCCAGTATGCGTTCCGGCTTCCCGACGGTCCGAACGGCGCCGGCGACCTGACCTTCACCGTCAACGCGGACACCTACAATCAAGTTCCCGAATTCAACGCGGGCGGCACGGGCGAGAGCAACAACGTGGCGACACTGGCACGCACTGCTACGCTGGCGGCCTACCCGGACTTGACAGTCAACAACCTCAACGTACTCCCGGCCAGTTGGCGCTCTGGTCTCGAGGTCACGCTGCACTGGGATGATGCGAACGCCGGCGACGGGGACGTCACACAGTCCTTCTACGACCGCGTCTTCGTCCGCAACACCACGACCGCGCAAACGTTGGTGGACACCGTGCTCTATTACGAAGTCAACGCCAACGGTCCCGTCACAAACGGCCAAAGTCGCAGTCGCCAATACGCCTTCCACCTGCCGGACGGCCCGGCGGGCGCGGGCACGTTCGAGATCCGCGTCACCGCTGACCACTACAGCTCAGTCTTTGAATACAGCGGCGTGGTCAACGCGGAGACCAACAACACCACGACGCTGAGCCTTATCTCCGCTCTGAGCGCCTATCCCGATCTGGTCGTCACCAATATTCTCTCTCCGGCCAGCGGCTTGGCGGGTGACCCGGTGCCGGTCGTCTGGACCACGTTGAACCAGGGCGATGGCCGGGCCGACGCGCCGTGGACGGAGCAAGTCTTCCTCTCCACCGACGCCGCCATCGGCAGCGATCAGTTGCTGGCGACGTTCTCCTACAACACGCCGCTCGACGCCGGCGCTGCGATCACGCGCACGCAGTCGGTCACCCTGCCGGCGTTTGTCAGCGGCAATCGCTGGATCGTCGTCCGCACGGAAGCCGGCAACGCGCTGTTCGAACTGAACGAGGCCAACAACACGACCCTCGCGGCCCAGCCCATCGGCGTGCCGCCCGCGCTGCGGCTTACGCTGGGCACGCGTCAAGTCAGCGAGAACTGGGGCAGCAACGCCACGTACGCCACCATTACGCGCAACACGGATCCCAGCACCAACCTCGTCGTCAACCTCGCGAGCAGCGACCTGGGCGAAGCCACCGTGCCGGCCACGGTCACGATTCTGGCGGGCCAGGCGTCGTCCACGTTGCCGATTGGCGCCGTGAAAGACAATTACGTGGACGGCCCGCAAAGCGCCACCCTCACCGCATCGGCGAGCGGTTTTGTGGACGTCTCGGACATCCTCGTGGTGCTCGACGCCGATTCACCGAGACTGCTGCTGCAAATGGCCGCGTCCGTCGGGGAAGGCGCCGGGCCGACGCTGGGTTACGTGAGTCGCAACGCCGACATCGAAAATCCGCTGACGGTCACCCTGGCGGGTGATCATGTGGAGCGGTTGACGGTGCCGTCGGCGGTTACCATTCCGGCTGATGAACCCGGCGCGTTCTTCAACCTGACACCCTTCGATAACGATTTGATCGACGGCACGGCCCGCGTAAACGTGTATGCCTCGGCCACGGGCTACACGACGATTTCGGCGAGCATTGACGTGACGGACAATGATTCGGCTTCGCTCTCGCTAGGCCTTGCCGATGCCGCGGTCGCCGAGGGCGGCCCCAGCCCGGCCACCATCGGCATGGTGACCCGCACCCCAGTCATCAGCCGGGCGATGAACGTCAGCCTCAGCACAGGCAACAACTCGCCGCTTTTGTTGCCGGCCCGCGTGACCATCCCGGCGGACCAGGCTTCCGCTTCATTCAACGTCAACGTGCGTGATGATGCGCTGGTGAACGGCACGCGAGTCGCCTCCCTCACCGCCAAGATCGTCAATGACGTGGGCGCCATCATCGACGCCGGCCTGGCGACCGGGACCCTCCAGGTGCTGGACAACGACGGGCCGACGTTGTCGCTCGCAATGTCCAGCGACGTCGTGGCCGAAGGCGGCACGGCCATCGCTACGGTCTCGCGCAACACGGACCCCAGTACACCGCTGACGGTGTCCCTCACCAGCAGCGACACGGGCGAAGCCACGGTGCCGCCCACAGTGATCATTCCCACCGGCCAGACTTCGACGACCTTCGACATCAACGGCGTGTCGGACGGCGTGTCGGACGGCGTGCAACCAGTGACGATCACGGCTGAGGCGTCCGGCTTCAACAGCGCGGCGGGCCGCATCAATGTGACAGACATCGACGTGCCCGACCTGCGCGTCGTGAGTCTGGATGTGCCGACGAACGGTCTGACCGATGCCCGTATCACGATGAGCTGGAGTGTGGCGAACAACGGCCTGGCCCCGGCCAGCGGCACGTGGCTGGATCGCGCCTATATCTCCGCCGACGATCAACTGGGGAATGACACGTTGTTGGCTTCCGCCGCATTCAACGGCACGCTGAACGTGGGCGAGAGCTACACGCGTACCCAACAAGTTTACCTGCCGTCCGCCCCCGGACGCTACTGGATTATCGTCTATACCGACGTCACCAATGCCGTCGTCGAGGGTTCCGAGCGCAACAACACGACCGTCTCGGCGCCGCCGGTGGACGTGCAGCCGGCCTACCGCGCCACGGCCGAGGCCGAAGTACTGCCGGGCGCAAGCGGCCCGGAAGCCACCGGCCTGAGGACGCTGAAGAGCGGCTCAAAGGTCGCCCCGAATGGCACCGACATTTCGATTCGCGGCCACGCTTTCAAGACCACCGATGGCACGCCCGCCAGTTTCAAGCTGGTCACGGTGCGGTTGCGGGTCATGGGCATCCGTCGTGTGTTCAATGTGCTGGCCGACCAGAATGGCGACTTCCAAATGGTGTTCCATCCGCTGCCGACCGAAGCGGGTCTTTACACGCTGGGAGCGGACCATCCGCTCGTGACGGAGGACCCGGCGCAGGATCAATTCCTCCTCCTGGGGATGAAGGCGTATCCGGAGGTGCTGAACGTCCGCCTCGTGCCCAACGAACCGCTCAGCGGGCAGATTCAGCTCCTCAACCTCGGCGGGGTGCAGATCAACGAAATCACGGCCGTACCACAGAACGCGCCCGCCGGTCTGGACGTGCAATTGACCGTCACAAACACGCTGCCCGGCGACGGCAGCATCCAACTGGGCTATACGCTCACGGCGGCCATCACCAACCGGGCCTCGTTCCAGTTCCGCATTCATCTCGCCTCCGTTGAAGGCGTGACGCTCGACGTGCCGGTCAATGTGTCGGTGGTGCCATTGGTGCCCCAACTGGTCGCCAACCCGCCGTTCCTTGCCCGGAGCATGCTGCGCGGGGCACAGACGATCGTGGCGTTCGAGGTATCGAACGTCGGCGGCGCGCCCAGCGGCCCCCTCAACGTGGTGCTGCCGGCGTTCTCGTGGATGTCGCTGGCCAGCGACGCGGTGATCCCCTCGCTGGAACCGGGCAGCAAGGCGACGGTCACGCTGACGTTGAATCCGCCTGACGACCTGCCGCTCATCCGCTACGACGGTACGCTGGGCGTGGTGGGCACGACGGCGGGCGTGGTGATGCCGTTCCAGTTCCGCGCCACTTCCACGTCGGTGGGCGACCTCCACGTGGTCGTGCAGGACGAATACACGTTCTTCGTCGCCGAAGGGCCGAAGGTCACCAACGCCACCGTGCGCCTGCGCGATGGCATCAGCGGCGAGTTGATCGTCGAGGGCAACACCACCAACGTCGGCGAAATCGTCTTTGAGAACGTCATCGAAGGCGCATACTCGCTGGAAGTCTTTGCCGACCGCCACTCGCCTTACCGCGGGGTGGTGAACATTGTGCCAGGAGTGACCAACGAGGCCACCGCGTTCCTCACGCGGCAAACGGTGACCTACCGTTGGACGGTGGTGCCGGTGGAAATCCAGGACACCTACCGCATCGTGCTCGAGTCGGTGTTTGAGACGGAGGTGCCGATCCCGAACGTCGTCGTCGAAGAGCCCTACATCATGCCGCTGGTGGTGGTCGGCCGGGAGACCCAGTTCGAAATCAAGCTGCGCAATGAAGGCTTGATCGCCGCCAATGGGGTCCGGGTGGTGGTGCCCGACGACCCCTACTACATCATCACCCCGCTGGTGCGGGAGATCGGCGTGCTGCCCGCCAAGAGCGCGATGAGCATCCCGGTCACCATCCGCCATCGCGGGACGCCTTCGCCGGCGCAAATCCGCGCGCTGAACGGTGCGGACGCTCCGCCGCACCCGCATGTCTTGCCGGGGCTGGCCAACGGCGCCGCTGAAGGCGACGGCGGTGGTGGCTGCGAATATGAAGTCCACGCCTGCCTGCCCAAGATTCCGTTGGGCGTGACTTACTACTACGTTTGCGGGCCAAACAATGTGTTGCAGCAGCGCAGTGTGGACTTGTCGCCCGTGTGCACGGCGAAGTCCGTGTACGACTGTCTGAGCGGCCTGAAGGGCGCCGGGGAAGCCGTGCTGGAAACCGGCAATCTGCTGACGGCAGGCTGCGAAATCATTGATGCCCTCCTGACATGCGCGGGCGTGGAAATGTCCGAATGCCAGAAGCTCGCGCTGCAACTGGCCTGCCGCACCATTGTGGGCGCGGCCACGGGCGGGTTGGCCGGGGCAGCCGCCGGCGCCGGCTCGGCCCTCGGCGACGGGTTGGGCTGTCTTTGTGAGCTGCTCTCCAAGATCAACCTTAGCCTCGACAGCCCTCCCCCCTCGAATTTCAACCTGAGCGGCGGCGGCTGGACTTTTGGATTTACCCCCTCGGGTTACGGCATTGGTGCCGGCGGCGGCGGGGGCGGCGGGGGTGGGGGTTGCGGCTCCTCGTTCGCGCCATCGCCGCACACACGCACCAAGACAATCCTGACGTTGCCAGCCGGTTCGCGCGGGGCTGAAAGCACCAGCCCCGGCGGAGTCTGCGCCCGCGTACGCATCCGCATCGAGCAGGAAGCGGTGATGACCCGGGCCGCCTTCCTCGGCACACTCGAAATTGAGAACGAAGGCAGCGGCAGCCTCACCGGCATCCAGGTCACGCTCGACTTCCGCGATGCCGACGGCAACTCGGCCAGCGACAAGTTTGCGATTCGTGGACCGAGACTGACCGGCTTGTCGGACGTCGATGGCAGCGGCCAGATTGGCGCCGGTGCATCCGGTTCGGCCCAATACACCTTCATCCCGACGCGCGACGCCGCGCCGACGGCGCCGGCGATTTATCGCATCGGGGGCACGCTGCGTTACATCGAAGCCGGACAGGAAGTGGTGGTGCCGTTGCTCTCCTCCACCATCACCGTCTTTCCCGAAGCGCGGCTGGCACTGAAATACTTCCAGCAGCGCGATGTCTATAGCGATGATCCATTTACCGACGAAGTGGAGCCGGCGGAGCCGTTCGCCCTCGGCCTGATCGCGAAGAACAACGGCGCGGGCGCGGCCAAGAACTTCCGCATCACCTCAGCCCAGCCGAAGATCGTCGAAAATGAAAAGGGCCTGCTGATCGACTTCAAGATCATCGGCACCAAAGTCGGGAGCAACGATCTTTCGCCCACGCTGACGGCCAACTTCGGCAACATCGACCCCGGCAAGTCGCAGGTTGCCGAATGGCTGCTCACCTCCTCGCTGCAGGGCAAGTTTATCGATTACTCAGCCACGTTTGAGCACGTGGACGCGCTGGGCGGCGCGAACCTGTCGCTGATCGACAGCGTGGAAATCCACGAGTTGATCCACGTGGTCCAAGCCGACCGGACCGGGGACGACGCGACGCCCGACTTCCTGGTGAACGACGAGCCGGATCCGGACAACTTCCCGGACATGCTCTACTTCAGCGACGGCACCACGGCGATCGTCAACCCGTCACTCAACCCGGCGGCGGATCGGAACGTCACGCTGGGCAACTTCGTGGTGCACGTGACGGCCAACATGACCACCGGCTGGAACTACTTCACCATGCCCGATCCCGGCGCGCGTTTCCGGCTGTGGCGGGTGGTGCGTTCTGACGGCAAGGAGCAGCGCGTGGGCGACAACGTGTGGCAGACCGACCGCACCTTCCCGTCGTCGCTGGCGGGCGCGCGGCGCGAATTCCTGCTGCACCTCCTCGACTTCAACGGCACGGGCGCCTACACGCTCTACTATCGCGTTGACGATTCAGTGCCGCCGACCATCTCTGACGTGGTGGACATTGTGCCGAACTTCCAGACCGGCGCGGTGGCGTCCGTCGAGGTGGTCTTCTCGGAACAGATTGACCTGGCGACTTTCGACTATCACGACGTCGTGCTTACGCTCAACGGCGGCGCCAGCCTCATCACCAGCGCGGTGACGGTGAGCCAGCTTTCGAGCAACACCTATCGCATCGGCGGGCTGGGCACGCTCACCGGCACGGATGGCAACTACGACCTGACGGTCGTGGGCAGCGGCATCCAGGACTTCGGCGGCAACGCCGCAGCCAACTCGGCTTCGACCAGTTGGGCCAAAGGCGCGATCACGCCGGTCGTCGTCACCGTCGGTCCCGTCGCGCCCAAGCCGCGCCCGACGCCGGTTTCGACCGTGGATGTCGTGTTCTCGCGACCGATCAACACGGCGACCCTTGATTTCAACGACGTCACGCTCACCCGCGATGGCGGCGCCAACCTCCTGGATAACAGCGTCACGGTCACGCCGCTGTCGGACACGACGTTCCGCATCGGTGGCCTGGCCGGATTTACAGCGGCTGACGGGACTTACGTGCTGACAGTCAACGCCGCCGAAGTGCAAGACACCGACGGCAACTGGGGCACCGGTTTTCGCCCCGAGTCGTGGACGATGGATGCGACACCGCCGAGCATCGTGAATCTGGAAGGCATCCCGACGAATCCGCGCAACATCGTGGTGCCAACGCTGGACGTGACCTTCTCCGAGCCGATCGATACCGTGAGCTTTGACTGGCACGACATCACTCTCACCCGGGACGGTGGCGCGAACCTCGTCACCAGCGCGGTGACGGTCAGCAAGCTCAACGACACCACGTACCGGATCGCCAACTTCAATTGGGTGAGCGGCAACGAAGGCACCTACACGCTTACGGTCAACGCCGCGGGCGTCACCGATCTGGCGGGCAACGCCGGTGTGGATTCCGCTTCGCAAAGCTGGGTGATGGACACCACCAAGCCGGCGGCGCCGTTTAATCTAGGCGTCGCGCCGGACCGGGGCGTCTCGGCCAGCGATGGCTTGTGCAACACGAACAAACTCGTCTTCAGCGGCAGCGTGCTCGACACCAATCTCACCGTGCGGCTGCTGGATGTGACGACCGGCGCCGACCTCGGCGAGACGGTGATGGCCGGCACTCACTTCAGCCAGTCGATTGAGCTGGCAGACGCCGGAACCCACCGCATCCGCGCCCGCGCCATCGACAGCGCTGCGAATGTCTCGCCGGACAGCTTCTTCGACCTCTTCGTGGATTTGAGCCAGCCGACGGTCACGCTGGACCCGGTCATCCCCGATCCACGCACCAACAGCGTGGCGTTGATGACGGTCCGCTTCTCCGAAGGGATCAACGAAGCCACGTTCGATTGGAGCGACCTCCTGCTAACGCGCGACGGCGGCACAAACAATCTCATCACCTCCAACGCGGTGGCGATCCAGATGCTTTCCAGCAATGTCTTCCTCATCGCTGGCCTCACCAACCTGACGGACGCGTTGGGCGGCTACCAGCTTGTCGTGAATGCCGAAGGCATCGAGGACCGCGCGGGCAATGCCGGCACCGGCTCCGCCACGAATACTTGGACGCGCATCACGGCGAACACGCCGCCGCAGCTCACGGACATTCCGAACCAAACCATTGACGAACTGGCCACACTAACTTTCACCGTGAGCGCGACCGACACCGACCCGCCGCCGAACTCGCTGACGTTCACCTTGACCGGCATGGTGCCGGCCGGTGCCGACATCGACCCGGTCAGCGGCGTGTTCTCCTGGACGCCGAGCGAGGCGCAAGGGCCCAGTTCGAATTACTTCACGGTGCGCGTGACGGACAACGGCACGCCCAACATGAGCGACACGACGAGCTTTGCGGTGGTCGTCAATGAAGTGAACTCGCGCCCGGTGCTCCAGCCCGTCTCCAACCAGGTCGCCTATGTCCGAACCTGGCTGGCGGTCACCAATGTGGCGTCCGATGCGGACCTCCCGAAGAATCGTCTCACCTTCACCTTGGAGCCAGGAGCACCGGCGGGCGCGCGCGTCAACCGGAACACCGGGGTTTTCACCTGGACGCCCACCCGGCAGCAGGCGCCGAGCAGCAACACCATCACGGTGATCGTGACCGACGATGGCGTGCCGCCGCTTAGCGCGACGAACCAATTTGTGGTGGTGGTTGCAGATTACTTTGAACTGAGCCTGGGCTCCGCTGTGATGTCGGCCGGACAGAGTACCAACGTGTCCGTTGATATCATGACGAGCACACGCGTGACGAACGTGGACTTTGTGTTGAATGCCCCGGCGTCTCGCCTGACCAGTCTGGATCTGGAGTTGGAACCCTCGCTCAATTTGTCTCTGTTGATGCAGCCGGTCACTCCGGACAACACGCGGTTCACGGTACAGGCGCTGTCGGGCAACTTCCTGGCCGCGACGCAACACATCGGACAGCTTAACTTCACGGCCGTGCCGAATCAGCAATCGGCATTTGTGCCGCTGTTGATTTCCAGCCTGATGGCCACACAGCCCAGCGGCCAGCCGGTGCCGAAAACGCTGGCGGACCACGGGCGGGCGGTGGTGGTGGGGCAGGAGTTGCTCCTGGAACCGATCCTCTCCAGCAACCAACTGTGCAACTTGGTGCTGTACGGCCAACCCGGAACCAACTACCGCATCGAGACCAGCCCGGAACCGAATGGACCGGTGTGGACGCCAGCCTGGCAGGGAACTCTTTCGAATCTGTTCCTGACCATCAACGGCATCGCCACCACCAATCAGACGTTGTTCTTCCGCGCCCGCCAGTTGCCGTAGGAAAGGGCAGAAGAGGCCCAGGTCAGGCGCTTGGACTGAGGCGGCAGAGAGTCCGCCTCGGCCAGCCTTGTCTCACTCAGGCAGGCCGAGCTGCCGCACCGTCGCCAGGGTCTTCTGCGGGTTCTCCTGCAAGATGACCTGCCAGTCGCGCGCCTGGCCGGCCTCAATGTTCTCCTGACGGTCATCCAGGTAAAGGATCTCAGGGCCCTGCTTGCCGGCCAGCCGCTCCAGCGCCTCATACATCTTCGGGTCCGGCTTCATCGCGCCCACTTCGTAGGAGTAAATGTAGCCCGTGAAACTGGAGAAGAACGGGAAGCGGCGGCGAATGTGCGTCACGGCCAGCCCGTTGGTGTTGGAAAAAATATAGGTCGGGATGCCGCGGGCGCGGAGCCGCTCGCTCCACGCCACCATCGGCTCGATGGGCCAGAAAATATCGGCAAAGTACTGGCTGAACTCGGCCATCGTGCCGCGGAAGCCGGTGACCTGGCTGACCTCCTCGTAGAACTGTTCGTTGGTCATCCGCCCGGTTTCGAGCTGAAACAGCAGCGGCGAGTGATCGATGAATTTCCGGATCTCTTCCTCCGGCATCGTGCCACGCGCGGCGATTTGGCGCGCGTTGATGCTGTAGTCGAAATCGACCAGCACTTTGCCGAGATCAAAAGCGACGATGTGTGGGATCATGGAATGGCGGTTCACCCTTCACGCCTGACGTTTCCTGGCGGCGGCAAGCGTGGCGTGACCGGTGAAACGTGAAGTCCAGGGCGCCGTGCTCACGGCATTTCCCTTCGCCCTTCCAGCGCCCGGCTCAAGGTCAGTTCATCGGCGTATTCCAGGCCGGTGCCGGCGGGCAGGCCGTGCGCGATGCGGGTGACTTTGACGCCCGTGGCGCCCAATCGTTTCGCCAGATAGTAACTCGTCGCGTCGCCCTCCACATCGGTCCCCAGCGCCAGAATGACTTCCTTAATGGACTCGCCGGCCAGGCGAGCCTCCAGTTCGGCGATGCGCAAGTCCTCGGGCTCGACCCCGTTGAGAGGGGAAATCTTGCCGCCTAACACGTGATACTTGCCGCGAAAGCCGCCCGCCTTCTCGATGCTGATGATGTCCACCGCCCGCTCCACCACGCAGACCACCGAGCCATCGCGGCGCGCGTCAGCACAGAGGGCGCAGGGCGTCTGCTCGGTGAGCGCGCCGCAAACCGGACAGGGCTGGATGCGCTCGCGGGCCTGGAGGATGGCCTGCGCCAGTTGTTTCACCGCGCCCGGATCACTTTGCACGAGGTGCAGCGCCAAACGCTCCGCCGACCGCGGCCCGATCCCAGGCAGCTTGTTCAGCGCGGCGAGCAGCTCGAGAATCGGTTCGGGAAGAGAAGCCATTGGGCGTGGCGAAGCGCGTAAAACGTGAAAGGCGAAACGCGAAAATGGTCTGGGCGGTTCCGAGCAATGCTTACGGTTTCCGTTTCACGCCTCGCGTGTTGGCCTCAGCCCATTCCGGGCAGTCCCATCCCCTGCGTCAACCGGCCCATTTCGGCGTTCGCGATTTCCCGCGCCTGGGCCAACGCTTGGTTCGCCGCCGTCAGCACCATGTCCTCCACCAGGGTCGCATCGGCGGGATTCAGCGCCTGCGGGTCGATCTTAAGGGACGCCAGGGTGCCGTCGCACTTGGCGAGAACTTTCACCGCGCCACCGCCGCTGGTGGCTTCGACCGTCCGCTGGGCGAGCTGGGCCTGGACCTGTTCCATCTGCTGCTGCATGCGCGCAGCTTGTTTCATGAGTTTGCCGAGGTTGGGCATGGCGTTGAAAGAAGGAGATGAGAGTTGAGAGTTGAGAGTCAGGAACGGACTTCGACGATCTGGCCTTTGAAGATCTCCAGGGCCTTCTGAATCAGCGGGTCATTCTTGAATTCTTCCGCGCTGACTTTCTCCGGCACCGGTTTGGCGCGCTTCGATGGCGCGGGCGGTGGGGTGGCGGACTGAGGCGCGCTGGTCGGCGGCGCGTCCGCGGCGACGAACTTGACCTGCACGCCCGGATGACCGAGTTCCTGCAGCTTGGTTTGCAGCAACGCGTGCGTCTTGGGGTTGTTGACCAGCTCCATCTGGTCGGCGAACTCGGGATCGAAGCCGAGGGTCAACACGTTTTTCACCAGCGAGATGGGCCGCGCTTCCACAAGATAACTGCGCGTAAACGCGCTGGCCCGGCCCACGGCCTCCAGCACGCTTTGCCAGAGCGGAGCCAAGTCGGCCTCCGCCGGACTGGCGGGCACAGGCGGACTGGCGGTGGCGCCCATCCCGGCGGTAGTTTCGGCGGGTTTCGCCGAGCCGGTCGGCCGGGGTGCCGCTGCGGGGGAGGGACTGCTCGAACTCGCGCCAGCCGTCACTCCACTGGCGCCGCGCAACTGCTGCAACTTCTTGAGCACCGCGTCCAGGCTGACTGCGTGGCGCGCCTGGATGGCCTTGAGCAGCGACACTTCCAGGAAGATCTTCTTCGAGGCGGCGGCGCGCAGATGGCCTTCCGCGTCGGACAACACCTCCATGAGGCGCGTGAGCGTGTCGGTGCTGACCCGCGGGGCCTGCTCCTTGAGGCTGGCGGTTTCGGCTTCGGAAATCTCCAGCAGCTTCAAGTCGCCGCCGGATACCTGGTAAATGAGCAGGTTGCGGAAGTGGTTCAGCAGGTCGGCGAGCAGCCGGCCGAGGTCTTTGCCGTGTTGAGCGAGGTCGTTCAGCTCACGCAGCACGGTCTCGGCTTCGCCGTTCAGAATGGCCGAAGTGAGCTTGAGAATCTGGGCTTGCGCCGTCAGGCCAAACATCGAAAGCACGTCGCTCTCAACAATCCGGTCGCCGCAGAAGCTGATGAGCTGATCGAGGGCCGACTCGGCGTCGCGCATCGCGCCGTCGGCGCCGCGGGCGATGCCATAGAGCGCGGCTTCCTCGACCCGCACCTCCTCCAGCTTCGCAATGTGAGCGAGGTGCTGGACGATCAGCGCCACCGGGATGCGCCGCAAGTCGAACCGCTGGCAGCGCGAGAGGATGGTCGGCAGAACCCGCTCCGGGTCCGTGGTGGCGAACATGAACTTCGCGTGGGCGGGCGGCTCTTCCAGTGTCTTAAGCAGCGCGTTGAACGCCGCGGTCGAAAGCATGTGGACTTCGTCGATGATGTAAATTTTGAACCGGGAGGAGGCCGGCGCGTATTTGACGGTTTCGCGCAACTCGCGAACCTGCTCGACGCCGTTGTTGCTGGCGCCGTCGATTTCCAGCACGTCAATCGAGCGGCCCTCGGTGATTTCGACACAACGAAGGTCGGCGTCGTCGAAGTCCACCTTGGGCCCGCCGGTGCAGTTGAGGCATTTGGCGAAGATGCGGGCGATGGTGGTCTTGCCGGTGCCGCGCGGGCCGCAGAAGA